>Ga0210410_10002752_pt1 | contig 15704 bp, 12 predicted proteins | sample IncBWC4MmetaG_FD_161058 | JGI IMG/M metagenome (GOLD analysis project Ga0210410, IMG submission 161058) | Forest soil microbial communities from Barre Woods Harvard Forest LTER site, Petersham, Massachusetts, United States - Inc-BW-C-4-M | ecosystem: Environmental > Terrestrial > Soil >... | reverse complement strand
CTAAGAGCAGCGGCGATCAGGACGAGGACGATGAGGCGTTTGCGATTCATCGGCTACTCCTGACCCGATGACGACGAGTTTGACGGGTTATTCGTAGCGGTTGAACGCGGCGCCAGACCGGACCACAGCACGTTGAATGCACTTTCAATACGAGAGTGCAGAGTGGCGTCGCCGTAGAGGGACCAAATCAAAAGTGTGCCGAAAATTGTTTGACGAAAAACGTATGCGATGTCCGCGGCGGGAAGGTCGCTGCGGATTTCGCCGCGATCTTGACCGAGTTGAATCATCTGCGTGTGCAGCGCATGGACACGATTTTGCAGGTCGATCATGGCTTCGCGTACTTGGGTAGTCGAAAGGTACGCCTGAAGAAGCGCGCGGATGATCGCGGGGTTACGCGTGGGTTCCTGGGTCATTCGCGTACCCAGCGCGCGGAGAAATTCGGGCATCGGCTCGTTTGCGCTGCGTGCGGTTTTGACCGCTTCCTGGAGCTTGCCGAGTTGCATTTCGCCGAAGGCCAGGAGGATATGGTCCTTGCTGGGAAAGTAGTTGAAAAACGTACCTTTCCCCACGTCGGCCGCATTGGTTATGTCTTCGACTTTAGTCTCAGCGAATCCCTTTTCGGCGAAGAGTTCGAGGGCGGCACGGAAAAGGCGTTCGCGGATTTCGGCGCTCCGACGTTGACGGCGGTCAGGCGCGGGCATGGCGCCGTGAGCAGACGAGCGATGGGGCGAGTGCGGTTTGGGTTTGCGCATATATGACCACCAACCGTATGTGACTATAGGTCATTTATGAGCAAAAGTGAAGGCGTGGCCAAACGGGGGTTCGCCTCGATGGTTCGGTCGTTTTTCGACTTGTAGAGCCGCTACTTGGTTTTCGGGGACTTCTGATTCAGCAAGGCAATCAGCTTTTGGGCGGACGGCGGAACCGCCATGGCTCCCTTGAAGATAATGCTCTCCGCCTCAACCTTCTTCCCGTAAACCCGTGCGTTGGCATCATTATCGGGGCGAACGGACGAGCCAGCCAGCGAGACGCCGGCGAAAAGGCCGCGTGCGCGCGAATAGGTCAGGATTTCAGCGCGCATTGTGACGTCGGTTTCGGCTGAAGCATTGCGTCCAATGGGCCCGGCAGCGGCAGAGGCGTCTGCGCCCAGCTTTACCTTGCTCTTGAGGATAGCGTGAGCCCCCCGATCATTCATAACGAGAAGGACGAAATCAGTGGCTTGGCCGCCAATCTGAAATCCGACGCTGCCACCTTCCAGCGCCATCATCGTTGGCGCGCTCCATGGCCCGGTGAAGTGCTCGCCGGTGCGGCACGTCATCGCGCCACGGCCATAACTACCCCCGACAACGAAAGCGGCTTTCAGAACCGACGGGTACACGATGACGCATTCAGATTTGTCGAGGAGGTCCTGCGGAATGTCGTCAGGAATGTCCAGGATTTCTTTCAAGATCAGGCCGCAGTTCTCCAGGCGGTCTGCTTCCTTTTTCTTGTCTGCCGCGGACAGCGGCAAGCCAATAGCTAGCGCCAGAACGGACGACAGTAACGGCTTTAACATCAATTCACCTCGCTGAAATTTTGGGCGGTGCGATTTTACGTTCCGAGGTTTCTGGGCGCAACCGCGGACTTCCGAACCTTATCTTCGCTGCGTGCCCTCCGAACATCGCGCCGAGCGAAGCCTTTATGGTGGTTTCGACTATACTTTCCCGCAGCATAATTTGCCAGCAGAGGTGAACGGTGCGGGTCGGATTTGTGACGGCGGTGATCTTCGCTTGCGGAGCGTTGGCGGCCGGTGCTCTGGCCACCGCACAGCCTGGGCAATCGAAATCCGCCGCTGTGACGGTCGCCAAGGGCAAGAAGCCGCGCGTTGCGGCGGCAACACGGAAATTTGGCGAGCGCGCGGATGCGCTTTTGGCACCGACCCCGGCGAGCAAGGGTGAGTGGGGACTGCTGATCGTCGATGCGGAAACCGGCGAGACGCTGTATGAGCTGAATGCCGACAAATATTTCGTGCCCGCTTCGAATATGAAGCTTTTCACAACTGCGCTAGCCCTGGCCAAGCTGGGGCCGGACTATCGCTTTCACACCACGCTGGAAACGCGTGGCACCATCTCACCGCAAGGTGTGCTTAAAGGAGATTTGTTTCTAGTGGGGCGAGGCGATCCAAACTTGTCCAACCGGAAGTTCCCTTATGATTTGAAGGAAGAGTTCGATGGCGCGCCTGAGAAAGTACTTGCGGAGCTAGCGGACGCGCTGGTGGCAAAGGGAGTGAAGGAGATTTCCGGGGACGTAGTTGGTGACGACAGCTATTTCCCTCGAGAGCCATATCCCAACGGGTGGGAAATCGACGATATGGTGTGGGAGTATGGTGCAGCGGTTTCCGCGATTGTGGTGGATGACAATACCGTTGCGCTCACGCTGACGGCCGGGGATTCGGCAGGCACGCCCGTGCAGGCGCTCGTGGCTCCGACTACGCCGGACTTTATTGTGCAAAACGATCTGGTTACTTCGGCGGCGGACACTAAGTCCGATCTGACCCTGACGAGAGAGCCGAATTCAAAAGTTGTGGTGATTCGCGGAACCATGCCGGCGCATAGCGCGCCGCGAAAGCTGGTTCTGGCGCTTCATGACCCCGCGGAACATGCGGCGGCGTTGCTGAGCCAGCTCTTGGCTGCGCGAGGAGTGAAGGTCACAGGAGTTCCTCGATCCATGCACATTGCGGAAACGCGCGCAGCAGCTCCACGCGCTGTGCTCGTCGAGCATGTCTCGGTTCCGCTGAGTGATTCGGTGAAGCTGGTCAACAAAATCAGCCAGAATTTGCATTCGGAGATGCTGCTGAGAGCGGCCGCTCGCAATACCGCCGTGTGGAACACGCCAGACGATCTGATGAAGTTTCCCCAGGATTTTTATGCGGCAGCAGGAATTGTGCCCGGGGACGTGATTCAAACCGACGGCTCAGGGCTCTCCCGGCACGATTTGGTCACGCCAAGGGCCGTTGTGGCGCTGTTGAAGTACGCGCAAAGCCAGCCGTGGTTTGCGCCGTACTACGCGTCGCTGCCCATTGCGGGAGTCGATGGCACGCTTGAGACCTTAATGAAAAACACAGTCAGCGCTGGGCATATTCATGCGAAGACGGGTTCGGTGGAGCATGTTCGGGCGCGCTCCGGGTTCGCGGAAACTGCGGGAGGGCGGCGCCTGATCTTTTCATTTTTGGGCAACAATCAGGGCGGGAAGAACCATGAGGCATCGGACGCCCTCGATGGATTGTGCCTGGCGATGATGGAGGAGTTTGATCGGAAGCCGGCGGCCGGCAGTCGTTCGGTCAAACGCGTGAATTGATTTGATGAAAGAAGAACGGATTGTAACTGTCTTCGGGAGTTCGCGGCCGCGGGAGAACGATGCGGAGTACGGGGAGGCACGCGAGCTTGGCCGGATGTTGGCCGCGAGCGGATTCTCCGTGTGTAGCGGCGGCTACGGAGGCGTGATGGCGGCGGTATCGCGCGGGGCGAAGGAAGGCGGAGGCAAGACTTACGGCGTGACGGCAGAGTTCTTTGAAGCGCCGGCCAATTCGTGGATCGACGTGGAAGTTCGTATGCGGACTTGGCAAGAGCGGCTGTTTGAATTGATCCGGCTGGCGCACGGATTCGTGGCTTGCAAAGGCGGCACTGGCACGCTGGTGGAACTTGCCGTAGTTTGGGAGATGCTCAATAAATCGGTGATGACCGGGAAGCCGCTGGCGGTGCTGGGAAATTTCTGGACACCTATCATTGAGTGCGTGCGCTCTGTGGAATTGGCGCACAGCTCGCCCTGGGGTGAGGCTAACGAGCGGCTGATTTACGTGGCGGCGACGCCGCTGGAAGCGGCGCATCATCTAAGAGGGAAGCTGAAATAAGCCGCGATGGCACGAACGGCGCAAGACGTTTTGGAATTTGACAAGCTGCGAGAATTGCTGCGGCTGCGCACCACTTGTGTGCTCGGCAAGCGGGCCATTGACGCGCTGGAACCTGGCACTGACCAGCCGTCCCTAGAAACAGCGTTCGCGCAGATTCGGGAAGCGCGCGAGTGGTTGCGTGTGGGAAACGAACTCGGTTTTGGCGGATTAGCCGATCCGCAGCAATGGCTTGAGCAAATCGAGGGTCCGGGGGTCGTGCTCGACGCCGCGCAACTGCTGGACGCGGCATCTCTGCTGGAAACCGCTGGTTGGCTGCGACAGCAATTTCGCGAGCAGACTGCGAAATTTCCCTTGCTTGCCGCACGCGCTGGATCAGTCGCCGATTTTCGCGACGCACTGGCGGCGATTCGCCGCTGCATACTCCCGAATCGAGAAATCAGCGACGACGCGTCTCCCGCACTGCGAAGGATTCGCGGGAGCATCGGGCAGACGCGCGACTCCATTCAGAGGACATTGAAGCAGATCCTGCGCTCGCGAAATGCCGAGGCAGGAGAGGATTACGTCACACTGCGCAACGATCGCTTCGTCATCCCGGTGCGCTCAGAGAACCGGCGAAGCGTGCCGGGAATTGCGCATGGCACGAGTGGAACAGGTCAGACGGTCTTTCTCGAGCCATTCGAGACCGTAGAAACAAACAATCAGCTTGTGCAGCTTGCGGAGGAAGAAGCCGCGGAAATCGTGCGCATCCTGCGTGAATTGACGGAGCGCTTGCAACGATTGCGCGGGCCGCTGATCACCGCCACTGAAACAATCGCTGAACTGGATAGCGTGTTTGCGCGGGCGCGGTTCGCGCGTGATTTTGATGCGGCCATGCCGGAATTCACCGCGCAGGGCGAATTGCGGCTAGAGGCGGCGCGCCATCCCGTGTTGGAAGACAAGCTGCGACGCGAAAATCGCGCGATTGTGCCGATGTCGCTTGCGCTCGGGGGTGACGAGCGCCTGCTGGTGATCAGCGGGCCAAACACAGGTGGGAAAACCGTCGCGCTGAAAACCACCGGCATCGCCGTGCTGTCCGCGCAATCAGGAATTCCGGTTGCGGCGCAACGCGCAGTGCTGCCGCTGTTTGACCGCGTCCTGGTGGACATTGGCGATGAGCAGTCCATTGCCGCAGACCTTTCAACTTTTTCGGCGCACATGCTGAATCTGAAATCGATGCTGGGTGCAGCGACTCCGCAATCGCTGGTGCTCGCGGATGAAATGGGCACCGGCACGGCGCCGGAAGAAGGTGCGGCGCTGGCGGTGGCCCTATTGGATGAATTTCGCGCAAAGAACTGCATCGTCTTGGCTACAACGCATCACGATCGGCTGAAGACGTATGCTTCGACCACGCCGGGCGTGGTGAACGCCGCAGTGGAGTTCGATGATGTAAACCTGCGGCCGACGTATCGTCTGATGGTGGGCGTGCCGGGTGGTTCGAGCGGAATTGCGATTGCCCAGCGCCTTGGCCTGGCTAGCTCAATCATCGAGCGCGCCAGGTCGCTGCTCGCGCCAGAATCGCGAGAAGCCGCGGATCTGATTGCCTATTTGCATCGTAGCCGCGATGAGTTGGACCGCATGCAACACCAGATGACAGCGGAGCGGCACGCGTTGGAAGAAGAGCGCGTACAGTTGCGCACGCAATGGGTTGAGCGGCAGCAGAAACGCATCAAGGAGCTGGAAGAGAAGTTTGCGGAGATGCAGAAGCGCTTCGACGAGAACGTTGCACGCGTGGTAGAGGCTGTAAAAGAGCGCGAACTGCGCGGGCAAATGGAAAAATCCGCGCGGCGCAAAATGCAGGATGTCCGCGGCGAGGCGCGAGAAGAGCTGAACGCGGCGGTGGTGCAGACTCTCTCGGATTCGCAAACGGACCTCGGCGCATCGACGCGGGTCCAGGCCGTCAGCGGTGAGCGGTTGCAACCCGGCGTTCGCATTCGCGTGCGCGGGTTCAACAAACCTGTGATTTTCCGCCGCCTCGACGGCTCGTCAGCAGAGATTGAAGCCGGCCCTCTGCGCATGAAAGTGGCTGTGGACGAGATCGTAGGAATTGAGGCAGAGGCACCTCCCGCCGGATCGGCTCAAGCGCCAGGTGGAAGCGTCTCGGTGCGCTCTCGAGCAGGAGAAGCCGCGGCGACTGAGGAAATCAATTTGATCGGCTCGACCGTCGAAGAGGCCACCGAGCGCGTCGACAAATTTCTTGATGATGCCGCACTGGCACACATTTCGCGCGTGCGTATTATCCATGGCCACGGCACCGGCGCGTTGCGTAAAGGGCTAGGCGAATTTCTCAAAACGCATCCATTGGTCGCGAAGCAGTCATTTGAAGCCGAAGATCGCGGCGGCAAAGCCGTGACAGTTGTAGACTTACGTTCGTAAAATTGAATGGCGGAAGCTGGCAGCACTGCGGAGAGGGTCAAGCAGCAAGCCGACATTGTTCGGGTTGTCGGCGAATACGTGCGTCTCAAGAAAACGGGCAAGGATTTCAGCGGGCTTTGCCCTTTCCATCAGGAGAAGACGCCGTCGTTCACGGTTTCCCCAATCAAACAGATTTTCTACTGCTTCGGCTGCGGTAAAGGCGGCGACATCTTCAATTTTGTGATGGAAATGGAGCGCTGCGAATTTCCCGATGCTCTGCGGATTGTCGCGGAGAAGTGCGGCATATCGATTCCAAAGCCGCAGCCGAGTTCGCCCGCGGAGCGCACGCAGAGCAGCGTGCGGGCAACATTGGTGGAGATGCACCGCGAAGCACAAACTTTCTTCGTGAACCAATTGCAGGGAACGGCCGAAGGAAAGGTCGCACGCGCGTATCTCGACGATCGCGGGCTAGACAAAGCGACTATCGATCGCTTTGGTATCGGCTATGCGCCGAGCGGTGGCGACCTGCTGCTGCGACACCTGAAGGGAAAATACGCCGAGAAGCTGCTGGCAGAGTCGGGGCTAGTCTCCCGCGAACAGAGCGGTAGCCGCTTGTTTGACCGCTTTCGGCGGCGCATCACTTTCCCCATCGCGAATGAATCCGGGAAAATCGTCGCATTCGGCTGTCGTGCCCTGGGCGATGACCAGCCGAAATATCTGAATTCTCCCGAGACCCCGATCTATTCGAAAAGCAACGTGCTGTATCACCTGGACCGCGCGAAGGAAGCATTGCGCCGGTCTGATTTCGCCGTGTTGGTCGAAGGCTACGTGGACGCGATTGCCGTGGCACGCGCCGGAATCAGCAACGTAGTGGCGAGCTGCGGCACCAGCCTCGCCGAGCCTCAAATCAAGCTGCTGGGACGTTTCACAAAGCGCGTGATTGTAAATTACGACCCGGACACCGCGGGCCAGGCGGCCACGGAGCGCTCCATCTCAATTCTGCTCGAGCAAGATTTCGAAGTGCGCGTCTTGGCTCTGCCGGGAAAAGCTGACCCCGACAAGTTCATTCGAGAGCGAGGCGCCGACGCTTACATGAAGCTGGTAAAAGAATCGCCGCCGTACGTCGATTACCTGATTGCGCGTGCGCGGCAAATGGACATGTCGACCGCGGAAGGCAAGCTGCGCGCTGTCAATTTCCTGCTTCCCTACGTACAAAAGATTCCGAACCGCATCTTGCGTTCGGAATGGGCAACGCGTATCGCGCAACAGCTCCGGCTCGATGAACCCGTCTTGCGCGCGGCATTGAGCAAAGCCGCCGCAGAGCGTCGCAGCGAAGTGAAGACTAAACCCGAACTGGTAGGGCGCGCCGCAAAACCGGTGGAGCGCCTCCTAATCCGAATGTTGTCGGAGGCCGAGGGATTCCGCCGCGAGCTGGCGCAGCTGCTTCAAGACAGCCAGCTTTATCACGGACTGGAGACCGAGAAGATATTTGCCGCGCTGATTGTCGCCAGCCTTTCTGGTCAGCCGATACAGGCGACCGAAATAGCGGCGGCACTCGAGGAGCGCGACCGTAGGCTGCTCTACGAAATCCTGTTTGAGGAAACCAGCGAGCCAACCTGGGACGAAGCGCAAAGTTGTGTCGACGCCTTGCGTCATCGGCAAGCCGAAAAACAGCTTGCCGACGTGCAACGGAGCATCGAGGCCGGCCCCCCCGGAGCGGAGCTGCGCGACTTATTGCAAAGAAAGCAGGATTTGATGCGACGGCTAGCGGCTGCTCGCTAAAGATGCCAGGGAGGCACCCCTGGTTTTTGCACAATTTTCCATCAATTAAATCATTGACGCCAACGGACTTAAACGTGTAGCGTACTAGGGTTTAGCGAGTAACGGTTCTACCGCTAAGTGCATCTAATTTGGGAGATTAGCGGCAGCAGGGGCAATCACCAAGCGCGAAACAGCGGGCGACGCACGGGCGAGCGGCGAGCGTGCACAAGCTTCAAACGACGTACTTGGTGACCGCAGGGCGGTCAATAATCAGCGATCTTTCGGGGACAACCCCACAGTTCGCGCCGGCGAGCGAGTCCGTTTGTGTCTCAGCGAATCTAATAGATTGCCTCGAATAATGCGAGAAGCGCGCGGAATTACCATGAAATTGGGGAGGTATTTGTGGCGGTAGCAGGTCTTGAAGAGAAATACGACGCGGTACGTCAGCTCATTGCGGTCGGCAAAGAGCGCGGCTACCTGCTGTATGACGAAGTGAACGATTCGCTTCCGGCGGAAGTACATTCCTCGGAAGAGATCGACGACCTTCTCACAACTTTTGAGCGCAACGGCATCGAGATTTACGAAGATGCAGCGTCGGCGAAGGCCGCGCGCGCCGTCGAAGTGTCGACCGAGAGCGGCGATCACGAAGTTGTGGTGAAGGAAGATGCCCACGAAGGCGAGAGCGACCTCGACCTGACGCCTGGCTCATTAGAAAAAACCAATGACCCGGTGCGCATGTACCTGCGCGAAATGGGCACGGTGCCATTGCTGACACGCGAAGGCGAAGTGACCATCGCCAAGCGTATCGAGCGCGGGCAGCTCGTGGTCATGAAGGCCATCACGCGATCGCCGATTGTGATTAAGGAATTGATCGCAGTAGGCGATGATTTGCGCAAAGGTGCGCGGTCCATTAAAGAGATCGTGCAGTTCGACGACGAAGAGCTCACCGAAGAGAAAATCGCGAATAAGACGAAACAGACGCTCAAGCACATCGAGAAAATCGCAAAGTTGTACGATAACGCGTTGAAAGAGGCCATTCGCCTCGAGAAGACGCCCAAGGCCAAGAAGCGCTCGTACATCCATGCGAAATGGGACGTATCGCGTACGCGCGTGGAGATTTCGCTCGCCGTCCGCGATATCGATTTCAATCCGTTTGAGAAAAAGCGCCTGATCGACAAAATGCGCGGCACCGTGGAGCGCCTGCAATCGCTGGAGCGCGAGGCGGGCCGGCTGGAGCGCCGCGTCGACGTCGCCAAGGGTGATGTGGCCGCGGAAGCTCGCAAAGAGCTGCGCACTCGGCGGACTGAGCTGAAGGACATCGAAGAAGCCAGCGAAGTCGGGCTCACGGAACTCAAGCGCACGCTGACCATCATTCATCGCGGCGAAGCGGAAGCTGAACAGGCCAAGAAAGAATTGATCGAGGCGAACCTTCGGTTGGTCGTTTCGATTGCGAAAAAATATACCAACCGCGGTTTGCAGTTCCTCGATTTGATTCAGGAAGGCAACATCGGCTTGATGAAGGCCGTAGACAAGTTCGAGTGGCGCCGCGGTTACAAGTTCTCCACATACGCCACCTGGTGGATTCGCCAGGCCATCACTCGCGCGATTGCTGACCAGGCACGCACCATCCGTATTCCGGTGCACATGATCGAGACGATCAACAAGTTGGTGCGCACCAGCCGCCAACTCGTGCAGGAGCTTGGCCGCGAACCTACCAGCGAAGAAATCGCCAAGCGCATGGATATCCCGGTCTCCAAGGTGCGCAAGATTTTGAAAATCGCGCAGGAGCCGATCTCGCTGGAAACACCGATCGGCGAAGAGGAAGATTCGCACCTTGGCGACTTCATCGAAGACAAGGCCGTGGTTTCGCCTTCGGATGCAGTGATCAACCTCAACTTGAAGGAGCAGACGTCTTCCGTGTTGAAGACGCTGACCCCTCGCGAGGAAAAAGTCATCAAGATGCGGTTCGGCCTGGACGATGGCAGCGAGCACACGCTCGAGGAAGTCGGCCAGTCGTTCGCAGTCACCCGCGAGCGCATCCGCCAGATCGAGGCAAAAGCGTTGCGCAAGCTGCGCCATCCGTCCCGCTCGCGCAAGCTCCGAGCCTTCTTAGAAGGCCCATCCCGAGACTATCTTTAGCGTAGGCGAGCAAACTCAAAACTAAAAACCAAAACGCCTCCGACACAACTCGGAGGCGTTTTTATTTATGCCGACAATTCTATATAGGCCGAATGGCTCCCCGGTTCGGGTACCGCCTGACCCTCTTCCCGCAGCCCGTCCACGTGAAAGGTAATCGCTTCTCGCATATTCTGTTCCACTTCTTCACGGGTCCGGCCAGTCGAAACGCAACCAAGGAGGTCCGAGGAATAGGCAGAGAAACCTGTTTGCGTCGGCTCGATAACCATCAAATATTTTTTCATGGCTCAAGCCCCCCGACTTTGGAGAAGTGAAGGATCAGGCGGATTAGCAATGCGGTGTCGACGGTGACGAACGCGAGAAGAGCGGGTACAAAAGCTGCGTTATTGAAATGGGGTGGCGTCTGCAGATTGGCGCGGAACGCTAACTCCATCACGAAAAGCAAGAAGGCTAGAAGAGCGCAGCCAAACCAAGCATTCCACAAGCGGATATATGCATAGCTAGCTTCGCGCCGTTCCGGGCTGAGCCAGAATTCCTTGTGCGGCAGATTGATCAGGGAAACCGGCATCGCCTCTATCAACCGGGGAACACCGAAGGCAACCAGGGTAGCCACTAAAATGATCATCAGCTCAATCGAGAAAAAAGCCGTCTTGGTTTGCCAACCATTGACCGCTCCGGTACTTCCAAAGTGTGAAGCCAGGATCGCCGGCAGTCGCGGCGCATAGTAGAAGTACTGCACCGCTCCAAGCATCGCGATCGCGAAGAATATGGAATTGGGCAGTCGCGTATTAGACATAAATCTACAGTCAGACTACGCAGCCTGGCTGCCGGCAGCAAGACACCCCGTCGTAATCCGTGCCTGCGAAGTAATGGTATGAAATCCCGTCTGCTCTATCTTCCACAAACAGTTATAGTTATAGAAATAAGTTGACAAGTAATCTTTTTAGCCGTATACTTTTCTTCGTAGAATGTTGTCTTCGTAAGTGAACTGGATATTTCCCAGGGCATTCGGCAACGTAAGTCCTCTAGATTCTGCACTTCCAAATTCCCCGCAATCAACTCAAAAATTGCCTGCCGCAAGTCTTTTGGATTGTGCAGTTACGAAACGCAAACCCATAAGCGCTTTAGAATCCGCAGTTACAGAAAATGGGGGGAGGGGGGCTGCCCCGCGACCTATTTAGCGCCACCTTGCCTCATCCGTAAGGCCGCCTATTCGTTTAGAATGACTCGTCTATGAAATCCAAGCAACGCTTCGCCGCCCTTGTTCTAGCTCTACTGTTGGGCGCCACGGTGTACGCGCTGGTCCGCACCGGCAAGTCCGCGCCAAACTTTATCGCCCCGACGACCACGGCAGAGTCAAACCCTGCCGAGCCAGAACTCGTAGACCAGCGGCCGCTACAGACCGCGCAGCAGTTCGCCAAGATGAACACCACCACCGAGGAAAAGCCATTCGCGGAGCAAGCCTTAGCGCTTGCCGATAAAGAGATGGACCTGGCGTTTGCTGCCGCGGTGCTGGACGCACAGGAGCACCCACCGGTTTTGAGCGCAGAAGCCAAAGCGATTCAGACGCGCCTGCAAAAAGCGGAAGACGCCCTGGATTCCTCCAAGAAGCGGGTTGATGCGCTTACCGCTGCAGAAGCAAAAGCGAGCGGCTCGAAGAAAGACTCTCTGGATGACCAGCTCGACTTAGCCAAAGCGCAGCTCGAACTGGACCAAGACGAAGTTGATGAAGCAAAGCAAGACTTGACGCACGCGGGAGGCGATCCGCAAGGCCGCATTCAGACCATGGTGGAGCAGCACGAGGCAGCCTCCCATTCTTCGGACAGTACGCATGTCAACGTCAGTGAGCCGGAAGAGGCGCGCGGCTTAATCCATCGGGTACAGCAATGGTCGGCGTGGCACCAGAAGCAACTCCAGCTGTGGCGCGCCAAGCATGAGGCAGAGTCCGCCGCAGCCTCTTTCTCCGCAAAACACGCCGCACTTGAGAAGCAAGTCAGCCAGGACAAGCAGCAATTGAATCAAAACCCTCCCGTCGTCCAGGGACGGCCCCCCGATAGCCGGGAACAATCCGCGGCGCTTGTGAAAACCACAAGACGCCGTGCCGTAGATCAGAAAACACTGACCATTCTCGACAAGCGGATTGCGGACGAAACGCAACTTGCGGATGTCTACGGCAACTGGATCTCCGTCGTAGCCGCCAGGCAGCGCGCCGTTTTGCACAAGAGCATGATCGGCGTCGCCATCATTCTCGGAATCCTGCTGGTCGGCGTTTTCTTTGATGGATGGCTCGAGCATTTGCTTGGCAAGACCTCGCTGGACCGCCGCCAAGTGGAGACATTGCGCACGGTGACCAGGGTTACCCTCCAGGTACTCGCGGTCATTTTGATCTTGCTGGTCATTTTCGGGCCGCCGAGTCAGCTCGGTACATTCCTCGGCTTGGCTGGCGCCGGCCTCACTGTCGCTCTAAAAGATTTCATCGTTGGATTCTTGGGCTGGTTCGTCTTAATGGGTAAAAACGGAATTCGGCTGGGCGACTGGGTCGAAATTAACGGGGTTACCGGAGAAGTCGTTGAGCTCGGAATGTTTCACACCGTCCTGCTGGAAACGGGCAACTGGACCGATTCCAGCCATCCCACCGGACGACGCGTGACATTCACAAACAGCTTCGCAATTGAGGGCCATTACTTCAACTTCTCAACCTCAGGCCAGTGGCTGTGGGATGAGCTGCAGATTGTTGTGCCAACGGGACAGGATCCGTACCCCATCGTGGACGCTATTCAGAAGAAAGTGTTGGAGTTCACCGCCGAAGGGGCGCAGCAAGCGGAGCGCGAATGGCAGGGCGCCACAAAGTCGCGCGACATGAGTTCTCGCTCCGCAGCCCCGGCGATTAATATCCGGCCGGTGATTGGCGGGATCGAACTCGCTGTACGCTATGTTACCCGCGCCAACGAACGCTATCAAACGCGCGCCAAACTCTACGAAGCAGCCGTAGGCCTGCTCGGCCAGAAATCAAGGCCGCTGCAAGAAAAAGTTGCAGGCTAGCGCCGCCAGAACTTCATCACCGCCGAATAATCAAGGTCTTCTTTAGCATTGCCTTTAACATAATTATAAATCTCACGCGCTGCTGCGGTTGCGGGCAACGCCACGCCGACTTGGTTCCCTAAATCGAGCGCCAAGCTCAGATCCTTGTGCATAAGACGCAGTGGAAAGCTCGGCTTGTACTCACCTTTCAATAGATTCGGCGCCTTTACGTCCAGCACACCCGAGCGCGCCATGCTCGACTGCATTACTTCGATAAGGCTCTCGCCTTTCAGCCCCGCGCCGGTGACCAGCGCGAGCGCTTCGGCAAGCGCGTCGACCTGCAGCGCCAAAATCAGGTTCATCGCCAACTTGATTGTCTGTCCCGCCCCATTCAGTCCAAGATGAAACCAGCGCTTGCCCAAAACGCCGAGAATCGGCTCGACCGCTTTCAAGGTTTCGGCATCGCCGCCCACCATGAAAATCAGCTCGCCCTTCTTCGCGCCCCAGTCGCCGCCTGTTACCGGAGCATCCAGAAAGCGCACCTTGCGTTCGGCGCAGGCCGAAGCAATCTTTCGCGCCAGTGTAGGCGACACAGTGCTGGAATCGATGTATGTACTGCCTGGCTTCAGTCCGGCCAGCGCGCCGGAGTCTTTGCCGTCCGTTCCCCAGAGAACGCCTTCCAGGGCAGGTGGATCGCTGACAATCGTAAGCAGAACATCGGACGCCGCAGCAACTTCTTTCGGCGACTTCGCCAGCGTTGCGCCCATCGCCACTAGTTCGTTGGCCCGCGAAGTTGTGCGATTCCAGACCGTCAGTGGATACTGCGCTTTCAACAGATTCATGCCGATCGGCTGGCCCATCAAGCCAAGGCCGATGAGGCCGACTTTCGGTTTGGAATTGGCGGCGGAATCCACGGATCTCTCCTATGCGGCGGGTGTGTCGCTAAAGTGCGAACCAAATTGATTGTACAGCGGCGCGTTAAGAATCCCGGCACGCATTTGCCGGGCAAATCTTTAGTGGCAAGAGTGGGGAAGGCGTCGTAAGAGGACTAAGCGGTCTTGGGACGATTGGGAAGAGGAAGTAGTCCAGGGACACCGGCGGAAGCACTGGCTGCGGCGCGTGGCACTCGATCCGTACCCTCCTTGCTCAAGGCCGAAGCTTTCACGCTTCCCGCATCGCCATTTTCTTCCTCGGCCTTCTCTACCAAACGCACAATATATTGATACGGAATTTCCCAGCGAAAATGCTTTTGTTGCCCGTGCTGTAAAAAGCTTTGCTCCAGAAAAATAGAACGTCCGGAATCGGCCACAAATGTACCGGACGCGGGCAGCAGGATGTCACCGGCGCGGTAATGCACCTCGACCCTGCGCCCCAGAAAACCGGAATAACGGGCCATACCCAACCAGTTTCCGGGCAGGTAGTAAGGGGGTCAATAGTACGGAAGAACTCCCCTGAGGAAGCGTGTGGGAAACGCTGAAAACTCTGCGTCCATTTCAATCGAAGCCATGGACTCGCGCTAGCGGCGCTCGAGCGTGAGCGCGTCATGGCTGGTTTTTTGCACAGCGTCAGACTGCAAATAGCGCTTGGCCGCTACGTCGTGCCTCAGATATGCATCCCAGAACGCCACAGTGGCGGCATGGATGTGCGCGGCCGTTGGGCCCGTTGGCTTGGCATCTTCGCTGGAGTCCCCCAGCGTTACAGGCCGCTCGCTTACGATTGAAGTTTCGTCGCCGCCGTGAATGAACAGCTCATATTTCTCACCTGGATGGCTACGCTGGAAAGGCGCTTTGTGCCAGGCCGCGGCTGCGAATTTCGCCGGGGCCGCGTCGCGGTCGCCAGTCACCCCTAAATACGGCAGTATGAGTTGCTCGAAGGACTGCTCCGTCAATCCGGATTGTCCTGGCCCCTGGGGGGAGATGCAGACTACGGCTCGCACCCGGGGATCGGCCAGATTTGAACGCGATTGGCCCGGTAGCTCCAGCAGCGCGCCTGCAAGTGCTTCGGCCGCCACGGCACCGGCGCCGTGCCCGGCAACACCGATATGCGCGGCATCAAGCTTCCGGCGCAATTCGGGAAAGCGCGTCTGCAAAGCCGGCAGCGAATCGATGACTGAGGTGACGTCGAGCGCCCGCGCCCCGGATTGCGAACCGCCAGTGCCGCGGCGGATGGCGCGATTGAATCGCACCGTTTGCATCGAATCGGCCTGCTTCCCCGTATGAAGCACTGCAACACGAGTGAGCTGAACGATTGCGTAGCCATGCGATGCCCAATCGCGGACCAGAGCCTCGCAGCACTCTTGCGAGTCGCGATCGTCAGGAGAAAACACAATCACCGGGTACTTGCCGCCAGTTTTTGGAAAGAGAACCCGAACGTGAATGTCGGCTTGGCGAGCGGTGTCGTGCACGGAGGCATCAGCAATCTCGCCCAGCGCATAGGGACCATCCGCAAGTGGATATTTGCGGGAACTTTCGCCGATGACCCCCGAGTCTTTGCTCAAGCCTGAAGG
>Ga0210410_10002750_pt1 | contig 15709 bp, 9 predicted proteins | sample IncBWC4MmetaG_FD_161058 | JGI IMG/M metagenome (GOLD analysis project Ga0210410, IMG submission 161058) | Forest soil microbial communities from Barre Woods Harvard Forest LTER site, Petersham, Massachusetts, United States - Inc-BW-C-4-M | ecosystem: Environmental > Terrestrial > Soil >... | reverse complement strand
GACTGCGTAATCGGCACGCGATAATCTCCGACGTCGCACAGAATCAGCGTCGGCGTCTTCATCTTGTTCGCATACGTAATCGGCGACTGGTCAATAAATGCGCGCATATGATCCGCCACATACGGCGATCCGCCAAACGCCGCCCCTCTCCGCACATTCGCGTCGCCCAAATCGTATTGATCCAGCCAGTTTGTCACCGGCGCGCCGGCAATCGCAGCCCGCCAAATGTTGTAGTGGCCGATCAACCACGTTGTCATGTATCCGCCGTACGACCACCCGGTCACGGCAATCTTCGTTTCGTCCACCCAGCCGCGCTTCTCCAATGATTCCACGCCGGACATCACGTCGCGCCCGGGCCCGTCGCCGGCATCGGCCCAAATGGCCGCCTTAAACGCATTTCCGAAATTATCGCTGCCGCGGTAGTTTGGCTCGAACACCACCCATCCTTCCGCCGCCAGCAGTTGAGCTCGCGATGAAAACGCTTCTTTCGACGCCGATGTCGGCCCGCCATGTACGTAAAGCACCAGCGGCCATTTCCGCCCCGGCGCAAAATCCGGCGGATACGTCAGCACTCCATCCAAATGAAATTGATTCGGCCCGTCCCAGTCAATCGTTTCCGTCTTTCCCAACTGCAGCGCAGCAATCGCGTCGTTGAAACTTGTCAAACGCCGCACCGGTCCCGCCGCTGAAGCCAAATAATAGAGTTCGCCCGGCCGCTGCGGCTCGCTCCCTGCGAATGCAATCTCGCCATTCCGGCCCACGGTCACGTCAACCCAGAATGACGACGCCGGACATATTTTCCCGAGAGGCACGCGCCGCGCCGCGCCGCCGTCCAACGGCTGCACCCACAATCCCACCGTCGTTCCATCATTCGATCCCACCAGCATGGACTTTCCATCCGGCATCCAAATCGTCCGCTGAATATTGCGATCGATGGCGCGCGTCACATCCGTACCTTCTCCGCCGGAAGCGTTCGTCACAAATACTTCCGTGCCGAACTTATTTTCGCCGTCGCGCGGATACCAATACGCCAGCTTCGTTCCGTCCGGCGACCACACCGGATAACCTTCGTTCTTCGCGCGTTTGGTCAGCGCGTGCATCGCGCCCGTGGCCACCTCCACAATTTGCAGCGTGCTGTGCTCGGAATCACCCGAACTCGGCGTCTCCTCGCGAACGATCGCGATGGAGTTCCCGTCCGGCGACCACGCCAGCGGCGAAGAAGGCGCACCAGGCGGATGACTGATCGGCAGCGACCATTTCCCCGACGTCAACTTCCGCGCTCCGCTTCCGTCCGCCGCCACCACCCAAAGATGTGTCGGCATGGGTGATTCGCGTATCAAGTAATCGTCGTTGCCCACCTCGAAGACGTCGTTTTGTTTTTCGTCATCCGCGCGTTTCGGTTGTTCATCCGACGCCGCGAACGCAATCATCGCGCCATCCGGCCGCCACGCGAATTGCTGCACACCCGCGGGCGCATTAGTAATTTGCTGCGCATCGCCGCCGATCATCGGCAGTACAAAAATCTGGCTCTTCGCATTGGCACCCGCCGCCAAAAATGCCAGCCGCTCTCCCGAAGGCGACCATCTCGGCGAGCTGACTCCGCGCCGATTCTGCGTCAACGCGCGCGTATGCCCGCTGGCCACATCCACCTGCACCACGTCCGCGTCGTAACGATCGTCAGCAAAGTTTGTCCGCGAAACCACGATCGCGATCGTTTTTCCGTCTGGCGCGATCTGCGGATCAGAAACTCGCACCACCTTATCCAATTGTGCGACGCTATATTTTTGCGCCATCGAACTACCAGCGCAGAAAATCGCCGCGAAACAAATTGCAGCCGCCATCACCATCCGCCGAAATTTCATCGTTCTCTCCTCCGCGCAAACACGAGACTGTATCCACCGCCATCTATCCCGGTCACGCACACTTATACACCGAGGCAGTTCCGCGCAGAAATAAAAACAGATGGCCCCTCTAAATCATAAAAAGTTCGGCGGATCGATGACGGAACTCCATCACAGCACTTTTCTGGCTGCTACTCGGCGATCGGTAAGCTGTTCACTTTCCCGCAGGGAGAAACTCTTGCGGGAGCGGCAGATCGGGCCTCTCGGCCTGCCAGTACACGGTCACGATCCACCAGCGCGTGCCGTCCCAATACAATTGAATGCTGTTGATCCCGCGAGCAAACGGAGCCGGGTCCTGCGCGGTGTGCCGTGATTCATAGGTGCTGAAAGCGTGAAGGACCGCACCGAACCGCTCGCTGTGTCGAGCAACTTCTTTTTCGAAGAAGCCATTTTTTTCAAGATTTGGGCCCGACGCTGTCGCGTACTCATCCGGAGAAAGGACGCGCGGACCCGCGCCACCGCCACGCGGCGCGCCGGCTGGAATCAACCGCGCACCCGCAACGAACAACGATCGGAAACGATCCCAATCTCGCTTCTGACCTGCTGGGCCGGATATGACGTCGTAAAGCGCGCCGATTATCGCGTCTGCGGAAGATACGTCCGCAGGACGGGCAGCCGGCGAAGCTTGACTCGCCGCCTGCTGAGGCACGGGAGTGGCAGGCGTCTGTGCAATTCTCGCTACAACGAACGACGCTATGCCCAGCGGTACCGCAAACATTGCCAAGAATCGCTTCATCCATGAACTCCTCGAATGACTACATATCTCTCCGAACAAATTTATCAATCGCTATGTGTTGTCTGTCCGCACTTCTCGTCCTGGTCAGCCCGGAATTCGTGGCCACCCGAATCGAGCTGTTATTGACCCTAGTGCTTCACGATTGTGAGCGTAATTGTCGATGGGTACTGATTCGAGTGATGCACCGTGTTGTGAGCGACCACGCCTTGCACCTCGTCGTAGTTTTTGCCGCCCGTGTTCATGTTCCGGTCGAAGCGCGGGAAGTTGCTGCTCGACACCTCAATTCTGATTTGGTGACCGGCAGGAAAGTAGTTGCTCGTGTTCATGGGCTGTAACTCGACTTTGTACACCTTTCCCGACTCCATCCACACTTCGGGTTTGTCGTATCCATCGCGATAACGAACTCGCTGAATCGTCTCGTCCAGGTTGTACGCCGGGCCGTCGGGTGCCACATCGATCACTTTCACCGTGAAGTCCGTGTCTTTCGTATCGGACGAAACGTAGAGCGTTACGCTGATCGGCCCGCTCACTTCAATTCCTTCCTTCAGCGGTGCCGACGTGTAAACCAAAATATCCGGCCGCGCCTCCATCTTGCGTTGGTCCATCGCACCACCCGCCACCGCATTTCCCGTGCAACACACATTGCCTCCGTAGGATGGCACCGGATTCATCGGATCGTAAGTGAAGTTGTCGGCTTTGTCCGGTGCCGGAGCGCTCGGAACCAGTTCGCCATCTCCGCTCAGCGAATTCGCTCGACCTCCGCTCGAAAGAAAAAGCTTCATAGGCGCAGCGCCCGTCGGTGGCCATGTGTCCGATGTTTGCCACTTGTTGATCCCCATCGTGTAGTAGCGGACCTTGGGCGTGTTCTCGAGGATGTGGTTATTCTCGCCCTTCAGGAAAAAATCAAACCAGCCGTAAGTCAGCGAGTCGTAATCGAACCGAGCATCGCCCGTGCTGCGCTCCCCGACCAAAGTATTTTCAGTTGCGCGCTTATAGCCGCAGTGAAGCGTCGGCGCAATGATTGCATACTGTTCGTTGCCGACCTCCGGGCTCGCCGTCTTCCGTACAAAGTTATACGCGGCCAGATTCGGGCCCACCGATACGTCGTACCAGGTCATGAACCAGAGTCCCGGCACGTTGATCTTCATATTGTCGTGCCACAATCCGCCGCGATACCAGGCCGGATCATTCGGCGTCCGCTGGATCATTGCACCGCCGGTAGCTACCGGCATTTTGTCGGCAAATATTCCATGTGGCGCGTCCACCGCCTTTAGTATGTCCATTTCGGGAAGATGGCGGAGCGCCTTCGCCCAGTCCACTGGCGGCAGATGCTGCGCAAGATCAAACGACTTCGATTCGCGGATCAAATCCTCCTGCGAAGTATTCGGAGGAAACATCGGCCTTACCTGGTTTTGCTCGCCATAAATCCAACTGATGAAGAGCATCTGAACCGCACCACCTCGATACCAATTCCCCTGCTCATAATATGGTCCAACGCGCCCCACGCCAGCTCCGAAGCTCTCCGGAATCATAGCCGCGTGTGCTTTATTTCCGAGCGAGGCCACTCCCAGTTGCCATTCCGCCGTCGAGGAACATCCAATCGTTCCCACCTTGGCATTGGACCAGACTTGGTCGGCGATCCACGAGATTGCATCATCGCCATCCGAAAGCGGCGGCCCAAGGATGTCGTAGTTTCCCTCCGAGAAGAAATGTCCACGCTCATTCATTTCCACATAAGCATAGCCGCGCTTCACAGCATCCAACTCGGTGCTCATGTCTCGCGGCACGCCATTCGCCACGTCCCAATAATTGAAGTTGTAAGGCGTGCGGACAAAGATCACGGGATATTTCTTCGAAGTGTCCTTCGGACGATAGATGTCGGTCGCCATGCGCTTCCCGTCGCGCATCGGCACCATCACTTTGCGGTCAATAACCGCAATTGATTCCAACTCCTGCTCGATCGCCTTCCGTTTGGCCACGGTAGCTTCATCCAAGCCAGGTCCTCGCCCCTGCGCCTGCGCCATGCCTACGGCCCCCGAAATTCCAGCCAGCAAAAGAAAAGTGGGACGAAGAAATTTGAGTTGCAAGTTTTTCCTCCTCGGTGGGAAGTAAAAATTAATTCAGAATCGAGATCTGAACGTTGAGCGCGCACATCATATGCCTTGTCCGACCCGGGCACAACGAATTTGCCGCTTGAGCAGGCTCGTACCAGGCATCGCACGTCACGACGTTATCCTAATGAGGTTAAAGGAAATGTAAAAAAGATGGAGCCGAGATCCGGACCTAAGCCGGAGACTGGTCGGTTACGCGCGGAATTCTGAGTACGGATATCTTCAAGCGGTTTCTGGGCTCCGACGATATCAATCTGCTAGAATCGGAAGGGCCTTGGGTGTATAACTTTGCCCTCGAGTACATCGAAACGGAAACTCCAACTGAAAATGTTGAGATATTCACGGAAATGGAAGCTTTGCGGTATTCGCAACAGGCGCGGGCTCCGCACCGGAAATGCATCTGCATTGCTTTCTGCATTCCTCCTCGCCGCAAGCATTTGTTCCCCGTTTTTATCTGACTCCGCACGCGCGCAGCAGGCGAATCCAGCGACCCCTGTTGTAGTACAGCCCGGTGCACCGGGGCAGCCGAGCAAAACTCTGCCCGCGTCGACTAGGGCCACGCTGCCGCGACCGTCGCACGCAGAAATCGAATTCATGCAGGGCATGATCATGCATCATTCGCAAGCCGTGGAGATGACCGCGCTGATTTCCTCACACACCGCGAATAAGGACCTGCGCTCGCTGGGTGCGCGCATCAGCAGCTCGCAGTCAGACGAGATCAAGTTGATGCAGCGTTGGCTGGCGACTTGGGGAGAACCTATTTCCATGCCCATGTCGGGAATGCAAGGGATGCATAATTCGAGCGAGCCGATGATGCTTATGCCTGGAATGCTGACACCGGGCCAGATGGATGCATTGCGAAAAGCCAAAGGCGGGGAGTTTGACCGCCTGTTTTTGACTGGTATGATTCAGCATCACAATGGTGCGCTCACCATGGTGAAGGATCTGTTCAATACCGCGGGCGCCGGGCAGAACGCCGACGTATTCGATTTCGCGACGGACGCTGACAATTCCCAACGGGCCGAGATCAGAATCATGCAGTCGATGTTGGAAAAGAAATCGTCCAAGGAGAAACAATGAACCGAGTTCAACGCCTAATTTTCCGTTTCGCCGCTGTGACAGCAGCCGCGATTTTATTTGCCTTCGGCGCAACTGCGCAAGCGCAGAAGCCTGCGTCACCGCCGCCCGCGCAGGCGTCTCCAGAAGCGCCAAAGAGTCCATTTGCGCCGCAGCCGGCTCCGCCGCTGCCGGCAGGAATGACCGGAGCGGACGTCAACGACCCGCGCTACAAGCTCACGCCCGGAATGTACAACGCGGGTGAAATTTCGATGGGCTTGAAGCACCTGCTCTTGCTCAAGAAGCCTGATGCGTTTCAACTCGGAACAGACCGGCCGGATGATCCAAAGGTGATGAAGACCATCCAGCAGCTCGGCATGGGTGACGTCTCGAAGATGCCAATGGAAATGCATTTGCCGATTGCGCAACTCGCGTTTGCGAACTCGGATCTAGCTTTCCAGGGCAACCACCTTTTCCAGGGAAACTTTTCCGGCGTGAGTGTCTATGACATTTCCAATCCGGCCAAGGCCGCACTATTGACGACGCTAGTGTGCCCCGGTGGACAGGGCGACGTATCGGTGTACGGAAACCTGCTATTCATGTCGGTTGAGATGCCCAATGGACGTCTGGACTGCGGCTCGCAAGGATTTCCAGCGGAGCCTCCGCGACCGGCCGGGCAGGAAAACAATCAGCAATCACGTTTGCCTGCCGCCCAGAAGGATCGTTTCCGCGGCGTAAGAATCTTCGACATCTCTGACATCAAGAATCCGAAACAAGTCGCAGCAGTGCAGACCTGCCGCGGCTCACATACGCATACCTTGGTGGTTGATCCGAACGACAAGCAAAACGTATATGTCTACGTCTCCGGGACATCGTTTGTGCGTCAACCGGAAGAACTCGCTGGATGTTCAGGCGACGCACCGGACAAGGATCCGAACACGGCGCTCTTCAGAATTGAAGTGATCAAGATTCCGCTTGCGTCGCCGCAGGATGCGAAAGTAGTGTCTAGCCCTCGCGTATTCATCGATCCGCGCACGGGCGCTCTCAACGGGCTGAACAATGGCGGCAGCCATGGCACGGATGAAGAAGCGCGCAAGCCTGCGGATACAAACCAGTGCCATGACATTACCGTGTACTCCGCGATCGGATTGGCGGCTGGCGCGTGCTCGGGCAACGGGATTCTGCTGGATATCACCGACCCCGTTCATCCCAAGCGCGTCGATGCGGTGAACGATCCGAACTACTCCTACTGGCACTCGGCTTCGTTCTCGAATGACGGCACGAAAGTTGTCTTTACCGACGAGTGGGGCGGCGGTCTTGGCGCACGCTGCCGTCCGAACGACCCGAATGTTTGGGGCGCGGATGCGCTCTTCCATCTGAATAACAACAAGCTTAGTTTCGCGAGTTACTACAAGCTGCCCGCTGCGCAGGGCGACACTGAAAACTGCGTGGCGCACAACGGCTCACTCATCCCGGTCCCGGGCCGCGATATCGAAGTGCAGGCCTGGTACCAGGGTGGCGTCTCGGTGATGGACTTCACCGATGTGGCGCACCCATTTGAAATTGCATACTTTGATCGCGGGCCGATCGATCCGAACGTGCTGGTGCTGGGCGGCGATTGGTCAGCCTATTGGTACAACGGAGCTATCTACGCTTCGGAGATTGCCCGCGGCTTGGACGTCTTTGAACTGACGCCGACCAAGTTTCTGACCCAAAACGAAATCGACGCGGCGAAAACGGTTCGGACGGCTTACCTGAACGTGCAAAACCAGCAGAAGATCGAATGGTCGTCATCGTTGGTCATCGCGAAAGCTTACTTAGATCAGTTGCAACGTTCGCAAGCTTTGCCTGCAAGCCAAATCGCAGATCTGCAGAAAGCCATCCAGAGCGCCGAAAGTTCGCACATGAGTAAGGGGCAAGTGGCTAAGCTTCAAGCAATGGCCGCCTCCGTGGAACAGAGCGCTGCCACGGCGAAAAGTCCGGGTGATTCAAAGCGGTTGCAGGCGTTGGCGGACATATTGAAGCACCCGTCCGCGTAGACCCATCGTTGGCTCGCCAGAATACCGAACCGCCCGCAGAGCATCAGCTCGGCGGGCGGTTTGTTTTGCCAAAGTCGGCGGAATATAGATCGTTGAATCAAAAGGAGATGCAGCCGAGCCGAGATCCGGACTTGAACCGGAGACCTGTCGATTGCTGCATCTAAATTATGTCAGTGGTTCCAGAGGTCTTGTCCCTCACTCTTGTTACGATTGCGAGCCATATTCGGCTTTGACTACTTGTCCGCAGGTTGTTCGCAGAAAGCTGAGTTGAACTCCTACTGTGAGACCAGGTCTTTGGGCACACTTGCAGATTTCATTGAGCGTTCCCTGCCTCTTGTAGCAACGGCTGGAGCCCGGGGGGAAGGGGGCGGCGTCTGAGTCCCCTCCCCCTGCGCACCGTGTAGAAGCCCCCACCTCATTTACGATGTTCTCAAAAAATCTCATCGTTGCACTTCGAGAGTCCGCCGCCGAACCTTTAGCAAGAGATAACTACGAATTATTCTGACTTGGGATTGGGAATCGAACTGAAGATTCAGGACTACCCGGCGGCATCGACGGCTTTCATCAAATTCAAAATCATGTCAACCACCGCCTCATCGCCCAGCGCTGTGTTAAACATGGCGTGGTAGATCGTGCGGTGCGGCCATTCGAGGTGAAAATACTTCTGAATAAAGTCGGCGCGCTCGCGATCAACCGTATCCACAAGATGGTGGGCTTCCTCCTCGCTTTTACCTCGGGCTATTAGACGCCGCACTTTATTTTCTCTCGGAGCGTAAAGAAATATCCGCAACGTGTCTTGCCGATCCCTGAGAAAGTGTTGCGAGCCTCTGCCGACGATAACGGACTTTCCTGCTTGCGCGGCACGTTGAACGACCGGCTGGGTAAACCTCAAGATGCTTTCGCTGTCGACTACATTGAGCTTGTGCGCGTTTATGCTGCCTTCGTAACTGCCTCGCAAGAAAGACTTCACGAGCCGGTAGTAGAGCGGATCTGTTTTCTCTTCGCGCACCTCGACAGCTGCTTTGGAGCAATTCCCAAGTTTCGCGATCTCTTCCGTCAGCAATTGATCCCAAAGTTTCCACCCGAGTGTGTCCGCGATGAGACGGGCGATTTCGCCGCCGCCACTTCCGTACTCGCGTTCGATGGTAAGAATTGTGATCATCATTGTCCCCTGTGCACCACGGCTCGCGCGCACATTCTGACAATTCATTCTAATCTCGGCGCTCCACCGCCGCTGGGATCGTTCCTTTTCAGCAGAAAAGATAGAAAGAACATGATCGCGGCGCCGATGGCAAGCACCATAAAAGTGTCAATGTACGCCAGGCTCGCCGCTTGCGCGTTTATTTCCTGATAAATTCTGGCGTACGCCTGCATCTGCGCTCCACGCGCTCCCAATCCGGAGTGAGCGAGTTGCTGAGTGAGCCCGTTCACGGCATTTTGGAAGTTGGGATTATCAACCCGGGCGTGGTCGACCAAATTTGACTGGTGGAATTGCGAGCGCCGCGCAATCAGAGTGGTCACCAAAGACGTTCCCACGCTGCTTCCCATATTGCGCATGAAATTCACGATCCCGGCGACCGAGCTGTTCTTTTCGGGCGGAACTCCGATGAAGACCACGAGAGAAATCGGCACGAAGAGAAATCCCAGGCCAATCACTTGCGTGATGCGCACCAACACGGCGGCGTTGAAGCTGATCTGCAAGTCAATCCGCTTCGTGGAATAAAACATGGCGGCGGACAATGCCAACCAGCCGAACCCAATCAGATAGCGAGCCGGAATCTTGGTGGTCAGTTGGCCCATGATGGGCATTTCAAGCAGCAGCACAAGACCACCGGCGGAAAGCGCCAGCCCCGCCAGTTGCGATGTGTAACCCACCAGCGTCTGCAAGAACTGCGGCATCAACACCAGACTGCTGAACAACACAATTCCCAGGACAAACATCATCAAATTTGAAAGGGCGAAGTTGAAATTCTTAAACATCCGCACGTCAATGATCGGAGCCTTCTGGCGCCACTCCCAGATCACCAATCCAATCAAGCCCACCGCGGCGACGATCGCCAGGGTGGTAATAAAATTGGATCCGAACCAATCATCTTCCTGCCCTTTATCGAGCAATATTTGCAGCGCGCCGATACCGAGAGTGAGCAGCGCGATGCCGATGTAATCCAACTTCACGGCGGCGTTCTTCAGGCGTTTTAAGTAGGGCGGATCTTCCACAAATTGCCTTACCAGAAAAAGCGTGGCGACTCCGACGGGAATATTGATAAAGAAAATCCATCGCCAGGAATAATTGAATGTGATCCACCCACCGAGCGTTGGACCGATCGTTGGAGCAATAATGGCCGTGATGCCATACAGCGCGAATGCCAGGCCTCTTTGTTGAGGCGGAAAAGTGTCCGCGAGAATTGCCTGCGCCATAGGCTGCAGCCCGCCGCCTCCCGCGCCTTGCAGCACGCGAAAGAAAAGAAGATAGCCAAGGCTCGGAGCGATTCCGCAAAGCAACGAACTGATGGTGAAGATCGCCAGGCAGAGCATGAAAAAACGCTTGCGCCCGAAAACGCCGGCAAGCCAGCCGCTGATGGGCAGAATGATCGCGTTTGAGACCAGATAGGAAGTGAGCACCCAGGTGCTCTGGTCGTTGCTCGCGCCAAGATTTCCCGCCATGTACGGCAGCGCCACGTTAGCGATGCTCGTATCGAGCACTTCCATGAACGCGCCGAGCGCCACAACAACAGCGATCAGCCACGGATTAAACTTGGGCCGCCAAACATCCTGATCTAACGCGATTGCAGCCGAGCTCATTGCAGATACACGTCCGGTACCACATTCATTCCCGGACGCAGCTGGCGATCCTTGTTCTCTCCGGGTTCGAGGACAATTTTCACCGGAATCCGTTGCACAATTTTCACATAGTTCCCGGTCGCGTTTTCTGGCGGAAGCAGACTGAACAGCGGGCCGGTCGCTCCGGCGACGCTGTCTACGTGCCCTTTCAGTTTCTGGCCGGTCGCGTCAACGTGAATTTCCACGTTCTGCCCGACGCGCATTTTTTTGAGCTGAGCTTCCTTGAAATTCGCGGTGATCCAGACTTCGTCGAGCGGCACGACGGTAAGAAGTTGCTGCCCGGGTTGAACGTTTAGCCCAACCACAACTGATTTGTTCACTTCGCCGCTCACCGGCGCGACTATCTTTGTGTATTGCAGATTTAGCTCGGCTTGTTCGAGAAGCGCGCGTTTTTGCGCCACGTCGGCGATGAGTGCACGAACGCGAGCTTTTGTGGACGAAACCTGCTGCGGTCCGGTTTGCGCGGATTGGTGATTTGCGATTGCCTGCGCCAGCCGGCTCCGCGCCTGCCTCACAAATTCTTCGGCGGCGGATTCAGTGGCGCGTGCTCCTTCCACCGCCGCCGCGCTCGAATTGGCCGTGGCCAGCGCTTGTTCGTACACTTGTTGCGCGACTTCCTTTTTATCTACAAGAGTCTTGTAGCGGCGCAGATCGCTTTGCGCCCTCACATCATTAGCTTGCGCCTGTTCTAGTTGGGCGTGGGCGGCGGTCATCTGTTTTTCGGCGGCGGTGATTCCGGCATTGGCGTTATCAATGTCTGACGCGGTGACCGAAATCTGACTCGACGTGCTTATCGAAGTGATCGGCACGGTAATATTCAGCGATTGCGCGGTCGCTTCGGCGTTGGCCAGATTCGCTCTGGCCTGCGCGACGGCAACCTCATAATCTTTCGGGTCGATTTCTACCAGCACCGCGCCTTTTTCCACCCACTGGTTGTCGTTCACGTTGACCTTCACAACATAGCCGGAAACCCGCGCGCTGACGGGATACAAATGCACGTCCGCCTGGGCGTCGTCGGTTGATTCGTAGCTGCTGAGGTAGCGCCACAAAAACACTCCAGCGACAATCAACACTACGAGTACAACAACAATCACGATGTTTCGGCCGCGCTTCGATTTTCGATACGCCGGCGGCGCATGCGATGTATCCGCCGCCTTCGACGGATTATTCGGTGCTTCTTTAACTGCGTCCGGCGTTGAACGTTCTGGGTTCTCGTCCGCCATATTTATTTTCCTTTGAAATATTCCTTGAAGCCCTCTTCAGCCGCACCGAGAGCACGGGCCAGGGAAATTTTTGCCGTATTGAAATTGTAGAGACTCGAAATGTATTGCTCGTGGGCGCTGGCCACCGCCTGTTGCGATTGCACGATCTCCACGGAATCAGCGACCCCGGCGCTGTACCGGTCTCGTGACTGGGCCAGCGTTTCTTCCGCCAAATCAATGTTGCTGCGCGCGACAGTCACAAGATCTGCGGACGATTGTAGGTTCAGTAACGCGGTGCGAATGTCCGTATCAATCTGCGCGCGGAGATTCTCCAGACGCTCCCGGCTTTGTTCGAGTCTTGCATTGGCTTGCAAAACGTCGCCGTGAACGCGGCCCCCTAGAAAAATCGGAATCGACACCGTCCCACGCACATCGAATACCTGCGTGGCGTTGGAAATTTGCGATCCACCCGTACCGTAATCGGCGTTGAGCCCCAGCGACGGAAGATATCCCGCCGCGGCAGCCTTCCGTGAAAATTCAGCAGCGCGGACATCGGTCAGCGCCGCTTGATAATCGGAACGTGAAGCGTATGCGCGCCGCAACGCCTCCTCGACCGTGATTCCCTGGAATGGTTCGTAGGGTGATCGATCCGTGAGTTCGAATTCTTGTCCGGGAGCCAGGCCGATCACGCGAGCCACCGTCAATTTCTGGATGGCGAAATTATTCTTCGCCTGAATCAATTGCTGCTGGCGCGTCTGCAGTTCCACTTTGGCGCGCGACGCATCAATGGCCGGCGAACTACCCGCGGTCACCTGGTCTGTTGCTTGATTGAAAAGAGCCTGCGCCGTCTTGACCTGTGCGTCCGTCGTTTCGATTCGCGCTTCGTCTGCGATCGCTTGCAAATAAGCAAAGCCCACGGCGAGCACCACGAGATCGCGCGCATCCTTATATGTATACGACGCTGACTTCAAGTTCTCATTTGCCGCCCGCGACGCGTTGATCGATTTCCAATCGAACAGCGTCTGAGAGGCAGTGACACGTGCGTCAAAGTAAGAAAATGGGCCGACCGACGGGGGAATCAGAATCCCACCGACGCTGGTTAGACCGAGCTCGTTGAGATTGATTTTCGACGTAGCTAAATACGGTGCGGCGGTTACTTGTGGAAGCAGAGCGCTCAATTGTTCCCACCGTTGTCCGCGGGCTGACTGGATTTCCGCATTCGACAGGAGCACTCCGAGGTTCTGTTTCAGTCCGCGGTCGATGGCATCCTGCAACGACAGTGGTAGCACGCCGGGAACGAGCTTTGCCGGCACGCTACCACCGAAGGAATTTGTATCAAGTGTTCCGGCAGTTGCTTGGCCCGACGAGGTTGGCGGCGATGCCGTCCCGCTTTGCGCGACTGCCGGCGTTACGCCGCAAAGTAGTACGAGCGCGCATGTGGTGTAGTGCCTAAGCTTCAAGGGAACCACCCCTTTCCTTGTTGATCGGCGGCACACGCGCCACCACACTCTGGATGCCGTCACAACCCTGAACTAGGAACTCGTAGCCATTACGATGAGTACTCTCCGCATTTCGACTCACAAGCCGGCGTGTGCCCTACACGAGTTCACAGAATCTAAGACGAAGTTAGATTGAATTCTGCGCTCCCTTCAAGAAACATTTCGCGAAGCTTTGAATCGTCGCGGGAAAAAGTGTAACGCATTGGTTTCTAGGATCGCAGATTTTTCTGAATCATTTAATTCGGAGCTGTGCGCAATTTTTTGTTTTGAGTTAACGGCCAAGTCCCGCCGCAAATACGGAAAATCCGTCCCATACAAAACTTGATTGATTCCTGCGACGTCACGCAACATCCGAAGCACGGGATCACTCGCAGCAAGCGCCGTATCCCAATAAATCCGGCGAAACATTTCAGCAGCGCTGCCTCTTTGCTCGCCGCCCGGAATAAATCCCATTTCATCGATGATTGCGAAGCGCGCGGCGAGATATGGAATCGAACCTCCGGCGTGCGAGAAGATGTATTTCACATTTGGAGTGCGCGCGAATCGGTTTGTGTAGTGCATTTGAGCGACCGCGCGATTTGTATCTGCCGGAAAATCCAGAAGATTGTCGGGCAATCCTAACGAGTGAGCAATCGCGTCCGGTGAAGGATTCGGATGCACGTAGACAACAGTCCTGCGACGCTCAAGCTCTGCGAAGACCGGTTCCAACGCCGGATCGCCGAGGTACACGCCGTTGGAATTTGTGAAGAGAACGAAGCCATCGAGCTTGAGGACGTCGAGTGCATAAGTGAGTTCCTCGAGAGACGCATCGACATCCGGCAACGGCAGGCAGGCGAAACCTCCAAACCGATCCGGCCTTGCATGAATGAGTTCTGCGGAAAATTCATTGCACCGCCGCGCCAACGCCCGCGCTTTTGCGCTATCTCCCGTGTGCACGCCGGGAGTACTCAGAGAGGCGACCGCAAAGTCTATACCTGCGTCATCCATGAAAGAAATGCTCGCTTCTTTCGACCATGGAAGCGGCGCAAGTCCTCCGATGGGAGCGTTCGCGTTCTCCGTCGCGCGCCAGAAAAAGTCGGGCAATAAGTGGTGATGGGTGTCGATGGTCAACGGCGTTTGCAGATTGTCCGTCATGCGATCCTCTATTTTTGGCCGAGAATCAGCTGAGCGGCTCGACCGGCAACCATGTGGGCCGATGCGTTTGTCCCCGGCCCAGTAATGATTTGTGGCATCACGGAGGCGTCCGCCACGCGTAAACCTAAAATGCCGTGCACGCGAAGTTCTGGATCGACGACAGCGAGCTTATCGACGCCAATCTTGCAAGTACCTACTCCGTGGCCAAAACTCGCTGAGCCAAGCCTCGCAAGTTCTTGTATGTCCTCCGCGCTCGCCTTGGGCCCTGGAATGAGTTCGCTCTCGCGCTGACTGTCGAACGCGTGTTGATTCCCGAGATCGCGCGCAATCTCAATGGCGCGAACGATGGCCGCAAAATCATGATCCGTGCCGAGATAGTTGCCATCGATCACCGCGGCATCCTGAAAATTGTTGCTGGCCAGACAGACGGAACCCTTGCTCGTCGGCTGCACAAGCGCTGGCGCAATTGTGAACGAGTCCGGTGGAGGAGTTCCAAAGCGCGAAGCTACTTCGGGCGAAACGACCGGAAGCTGGTGAAGGATAAGGGCAATGTCTGTCTGACCAGAAAGACCGCTCGACAAAAAAGCCTCAGCCTCAACTGCGTTGCCGCCAGCCGGCCGCTCCGGCATTTTGCCTTTGTACTTGAACACGACTCCCGACAGGAGGACATGATCCTGCAGATTTTCGCCAACGCCGGGCAGATTCGCGACAACGTCGATTCCAAAGTTGCGAAGCGTCTTCGCTTCCCCGACGCCAGAGAGCATCAGAATCTTCGGACTGTGAATGGAACCCGCGGCGAGGATCACTTCCCTCTCGGCAGCGATATCCTTTGTAACGCCGTCTGTCACTATCTTGACGCCCACGCAACGAGTGCCTTTGAAATTCAGTTTCACGACGTTCGTGTTGAGCAGCACGGTGAGGTTCGGCCTCGACATCGCCGGATGCAGGAAAGCGCGAGCAGCACTCACGCGCGTTCCATCGGCGGCGATGTTCATGTTGATGTAGCCCGCGCCGGCGCGCATCGGTCCGTTCACGTCATCGAGAATAGGCATTCCCATTTCACGGGCTGCGTCGATGAAGGCCGGCGCCAAGGGGTGAGGATCCTTTGGTCGACGGATGTGAATCGGGCCGCCAACGCCACGCCATTCATTCGCGCCGCCTTCCCAATCCTCTTGCTTCTTGAAAACCGC
>Ga0210410_10002747_pt1 | contig 15714 bp, 15 predicted proteins | sample IncBWC4MmetaG_FD_161058 | JGI IMG/M metagenome (GOLD analysis project Ga0210410, IMG submission 161058) | Forest soil microbial communities from Barre Woods Harvard Forest LTER site, Petersham, Massachusetts, United States - Inc-BW-C-4-M | ecosystem: Environmental > Terrestrial > Soil >... | reverse complement strand
CAGCAACGGATTCTGCCGCATCGCCTCTGCCCCTGAAAACTGCGTCGCTGTTCCCATTTAGTTCTTCTCCTCGGAAGACCCGATCCAGGCCTCCAGCAGCCGTGTACTCTGAGCCGGCTCTCGTCGAATATGTTCCGATACGTGCTCAAAGATTCCCTGCTGCAATTGATGGGTCTTGCTCTTCGGCCGCGGCAAAAACACCTCGTCAGCCGGATCATTCTGCGTCTCCACCACTTCGCGTTCTTCGAAGGCATTTGTAGTTCCGGTCTCTGCCGCCAGTAACATCGGCTCACGCAACGTCGCCGTCACCTGGCTCGCCACTGGTCGCAGTACAAAGAACACCAGCAGCACACCGCAGATTCCGATCACCGCCGTCCGCATCAAGCCCGGTTGCGTATGCAGCAACCCGCGCAGCTCCTCCGCCAGCCTGTCCATCGCCGGTGGTTTCACCTCAGGGGCATTCGTGCTGAAGCTGACGTTCTGCATCACCACCTGATCACCACGCCGCGCGTCGAAGCCAACCGCAGCCTGTGCCAGCTCCTCCAGGCGACGCATCTCCTCCGCGCTGCGCGGCTTCCACACCACATGCTCCAGTTTCCCGACGCCTTCCGTCATACTGCGATCGTTCACCACCACCGCCGCCGAAACCCGCCGAACCCGGCCCGGCCCCTGTTCGGTATGCACCAGATGTTTTGTAACTCCGTAGGTTTCATTTTCTTCGCGCAAACTCTGGCCCTGCCCCGCACCCTGCTGCGGATAGACCGGCAACACCTGCTTCTGCAGCAACGGCGGTGTTCCCGGGGCAGCCGCTGCCTGTGATCCTGCAACTGCCCCTTCCGGCGAACCCGCTGGAGAATTACTCGCCGTCCCCGGAACACCCGAAGGCGCCCCCCGCCCGGTAGACACCTGTTCACTCTTCTGCATGGTCAGCGTCGCCACCTGGTTCGGGTCATAGATCTCATCGGTCCGCTCTTCACTTCCTTCGTCATAACTCACATTCACTGTGGCTCGAACATTGTCGCGTCCTGCCAGCGGCTCCAGCATCGCCACCAGCTTCGCTTCCATAGCCTGTTCCGCATCCGCCTCAGCCGCGTTGCTCGATCGTTGCTTGAAGTTCACTCGTCCATCCGCATCCACCAGCGTCACCTGATCGACACTCAGGTTCTCAACCGATCCAGCCACCAGGCTGCGAATCGCGTCCGCCTGCTCCGGGTCCACCGACGCCCGCTTCAGCTTCAACACCACCGAAGCCTTCGCCACCTTTTCTTCAGCTGCAAACAACGAAGCCTGCGGCAACACCAGATGCACCCTGGCCGACTTCACCACTCCCAATGTTCCAATCGTGTGCTCCAGCTCTCCCTCCAGCGCTCGCTGGTAGTTCACACGCTCATCAAACTCGCTCCCTACCCAATTTGGCTTGTCAAACAACTCGAACCCCAGCCGCCCTGTCTGCGGCATGCCCTTCGCCGCAACCTCCATGCGCGCTTTGTCGAGCATCTCCGCCGGCACCTGAATCCCAGCTCCATCCACCGTCGTCTCATACGGAATCCCCGCAGCCGCCAACTCCTGCGACACCTGCTGCACATCCTTGCCGTCGAGCCCACTGAACAGCACCCGCCAGTCCGGCCGTCCTGCAAACCAGATCATCCCAGCACACATCGCAGCCAGAAACACTCCGAACGCAATCAACCAGGTCCGTTTCCCCGCCGGCATGGCCATCAGCCGCTCGCGCATCGCTGCAGCCATCGCCAGGGCCTTCTCTGCCGGACCGCCGGCCGCCAAACCAGCGCCGGCCTCCCCCGCTCTCTGCATCCCCGCCCCGCCAACCTGCTCCGTCTCAGCCATCTCGCCTCAGCGTCTCTTTCAAAAACCTGAAAATCTTAAAACTGCATGCCCATCATCTGCTGGTAGGCGCCAACCGCTTTGTTGCGAACCTGCAGCGCCAACTCAAACGCCATATCCGCCTTCTGCGTCGCAATCATCGCGTCGTGAATCTCCACGCCCGAGCCATTCAGCAATCCCGTCACCGCCTGCGACGCCTTCTGATCCAGAACACTCGTCTGCTGAATCATCGTCTGCAACATCCCGGCAAACGGCACGCCCGCAACAGAACCTGCTCCCGAGACAGCAACACCGGCATCACTCAGAAAGCCATCCTTTACAGCTCCAACATTCAAACCGCCAGTCAATCCACTCATACTTCCTCCGCAAACCTTGTTGTCTCTCTCACGTCTTCCCGCATCGCCTTACTTCAGGAGATCAAGCGACGACGAGATCATGCCCTTCTCCGCGGTGATCGCCGAAGCATTCATCCCATACGACCGTGTCGCCCCCATCAGGTCCACCATCTCCGTCAGCGGATTGATGTCCGGATACGCCACAAACCCATCCGCCCCGGCATCCGGATGCTGCGGGTCATACCTCATCAGCGGCGCACTCGCGTCACTGATTACTCCCGTCACCCCAACGCCGCCTGGAACTCCATTCGCAGCCATCAAACCATCGCTCGAAGCTCCGTTAAAGCCAGCCCCGTTAAAACCATCAGCAAGGGCGCTCTTGAAGCCGCTCCCAAAGCTGCCCGTTCCGCCATGCATCTGGCTGACCAGTGACTCCTGAAAACTTCCGCCGCCCGCAGCCTCGAACACGACATGATGCCGCTGATACGGTCCGCCATCCGGTGTCCGCGTCGTCTCCGCGTTGGCCATATTCGAAGCCACCACCTCGGCCCGCACCCGCTCCGCGCGCAACGCCGACGCACTCACATCCATCACGCCAAAGAGATTCATGATTTATTTCGCATCCACGTGGATTGCACTCATAATGCCGGCAAACTCATGCTTCAAAAGCTGCACCCCAAGCTTGAACTGCAACTGCGACTTCGCCAGTTGCAATCCCTCGCGGTCCATCGACACATTGTTTCCATCCGGCCGCGACACCAGGCCATCCACGTCCTGCGCCGAAACCTGCGCACCCGTAAGACCCGCCGCGCCGACACCGTCGTTCAACTGCCGCGCGAACTCCTGCTCAAAATCGAACCCTTGCGTCTTGTATCCTGGCGTATCTACATTGGCCATATTGCTGGCCGTCAGCTGCATCTGCCGGCTGGTCAAATCCAGGTACTGTCCCAGCGCATCGCTCATTGCCGTCGTAGTCTGCATACCGTCACCTCCACGCAATGACATATGCAGTCCAGCAACCAAAGAAAAGCGCCCTCAAATGAGAGCGCTCTTATCAATACGTAACTTCATACAACCAAATAACTCAACCACGAGTAGCCCGCCGCAGCCGGATCTCCTCCGCTCCAATCTCCATCCTGTCTCCGGCAAGAATCGCGCCACGCTCGAGCACATGCATCAGCTCCCGCACATTCCCCGGCCAGCTATGCTCATGAAGCTTCGCCACGGCCTCCGCCGTCAACTTTTTCCGAGGCATCTCCTGTCCCATCTGCTCCAGGAAATGTTCGGCCAGCATACTCAGATCCTCCATCCTCTCCCGCAACGCAGGTACCTCCACCGGAAACACCGCCAGCCGGTGATAAAGATCCAATCGAAACGTTCGTTCAGCTCCCACACTTGTAGCCAGCCTCTCCAACGGCTGATGCGTCGCCGCAATCACCCTCACATCCACCCGCATCGTCTCGTTGTCACCCACACGCTGCAGTTCGCCGCATTCTAGAAACCGCAGCATCTTGGCTTGCAGCGCCATCGGCATCTCGCCGATTTCATCCAGAAACAGAGTCCCCCCGTGTGCTGCCTCAATGCGCCCCGTGCGCGACTGCACCGCCCCGGTAAAGGCCCCACGCGTATGCCCAAACAGTTCAGCTTCAAGCAAAGCCTCAGGGATCGCCGCGCAATTCAACACAGCAAATGGCTTACCAGCCCGCTCACTTAGCCTATGCAGCGCCCGCGCCACAACCTCTTTTCCCGTCCCTGTCTCTCCTTCAATCAATACCGTAGTCGACCGCGGAGCCACCAGCCGGATCAACCGCGCCAGCTCCCGCATCGGCTCACTTGCACCAACCATCTCCGGCAACATGACCTCTTTCTGCATCACTGGCCGAGCCAACTCCGGACGTCCCATCAAAACCGAGAGTGCCTGCCGCGCCGAATCCAAACGAGCCTCATCCTCTTTAATACGCGACTCTTCCTGACTAAACTCTTTTCGCACAGGAGAAGAAACCCGCGCCGGCGCTCTCAACCCAGCTCCACTCACAGCAACCGGCACCGCCTCCGGCGCCGCAGCCCATGCCGGCGTATCGTTCAGCGGAGCATTCTGCGCCTCCCGCAGTGCATGCAGCAGTTCATTTCGCCGCGGACTCCGCGCTCCACCATCCGCACCGCCATCCACGCGCAAGAGCTCCATTGCTGGATACAGCATTCGAATCACAGTCGCAAACTCACCCACCTCAAGATCCGGCAGCCAGCTATCCACCAGCAACGCCTCCGACCGCGAATCCTCAAGGTGAGCCATCGCCTCCGCACCTCCCGAAGCCTCGCGCACCTGCCATCGCAACCCCGTCAGCGAAGCGCGCAGCCTCTGCCGCAGCCCCGCATCCGCGCTCGCCAGCACAACCGTGCGCATCGCCGCCGTTTCCATCGCATCTTCGTTTAACAACACGTCCCGTCCCATATTCATGCTGCTCACCGTATCCTCTCGTCTTCTGTGTCCGCCATCATCTGTTGCAACATCGCCCGCATCGTCGCTACTGTCTCGTTCATCCGCACACACTCCTGCAACCCCTCGCGAATCGCCTCGCGCATCGCATCCGGCTCACCGATCAGATCGCCCATCGCCAGCCGGCACTGCAACACCGTCAGCGGCTGGCAAAGACCATGCAGCGCCACGTCGATCCGCTCAACCAGGTCCATTCGACCGGCCAGTTGCACCGCCTCACGCACGGGCAAGCGCCGCGGTCACGGGATACTCACTCACCCGCGCCATCACCCTTTCCCCGCTGCCCATTCGGTAGCCCTCGCCGCGCACCGTCTCGATCACGGGGCCTCCTTCATCGCCATCCACGCTCGCCGCTCCGAGCTTCTTTCGCAGGTAGTTCACATACACATCCACCACGTTGGTCCCCGCATCGGGAGACATCTGCCAGACCTCGCGCAGCAACTCACTCCGGCTGCAGCACCGCCCGCGCCTCATCAGCAAAAACTCCAGCAGAGAAAACTCCTTGACCGTTAGCTCCACCAGCCGCCCATTCCTGACAACCTTGCGCTCCATGCGGTTCATCTCAACATCGCCGTGCCGCAGCACCGGATCGGCAAACTGTTCCCTCCGCCGCAGCAGCGCCCGGCAACGCGCCGTCAGTTCATGAAAGCTGAAGGGCTTCAACAGGCAATCGTCCGCCCCCAGGTTCAGGCACTTCACCCGCTCGTCCACGTGGCTGCGTCCCGTCAGCACCAGCACTGCGGTCTCATCAAACCGCCCGCGCATCTCTTCCAGCACTTCAGTCCCGTCTTTCCTCGGAAGGCTCAGGTCAAGAACAATCAGATCCGGACGATGCTCCGCAGCATAAACCAGCGCCGCCTCTCCATCTCCAACCCAGCTCACCTCATGGCCCTCGAGCTTCAGTCCCTTTTGCAGAAACAATCCAAGAGCCGCATCATCTTCAACAATTAAAACTCGCATTTTCTATCTCCCAAAGCAGAAGGTGTTCCAGTACCGCAGGTCACATTACCAATTCGGTTGTGTGTGTAATTACCTTGGTTCATCAAGCGCGTCATGACAAGCGCTGTTTGCAAAATTTTGCGCACTCCATTTCAAAATGGGAATTCCCAGACAATTCTCCAGACAATTCACAGCCCACGCTGGCAACCTCTTCCGACAATCCGGAGACAACGCACCCGCACCTTCCACCCCCCTGTTTCCCGTCAAAATCCGGCGCAGGAACCAAGTCCGTTAGCAGCGGTAAAAGTATTGACAGAAAAGGCTTGCAATTCGCTTTTTATTCGCTACAATCATGCGCATGGCAATCACGCGTCGGCAAAAAGAGGTCATCGACTTCCTGTCCAGCTTCACCCAGAAGAACGGCTACTCTCCTTCCTACGAGGAGATCGCCAGTGGACTGGGCCTCAGCTCCCTCGCCACCGTGCACAAACACGTCACCAATCTGCAGAACAAAGGCCTGCTGCAGCGCGCGCACAATCGTAGCCGTTCTATCGACGTTCTCCCTGTCCGCAGCGGCAAAAAGGGCTCCGACCGCCTGCCGCTCCTGGGCCGCATCGCGGCCGGCCAGCCCGTCGAAGCCATCGAAACCGCCGAAAGCATCTCCCTGTCCGACATCATCGGCAACCGCGAGGTCTTTGCCCTTGAGGTACGCGGGGACTCCATGCGCGACGAGCACATCGTCTCCGGAGACTACGTCCTCGTCGAGCGCACCCGCACCGCCCGCGAAGGCGAGATTATCGTCGCCCTCATCGATGGCGCCGACGCCACCCTCAAGCGCTTCTATCGCGAAGGCAGCATGATCCGCCTGCAACCCTCCAACACCGAAATGTCCCCTATCTACGCCCCTGCCGCCAACGTCAGCATCCAGGGCAAGGTTCTCGGCGTCCTCCGCAAATACGCATAAAACGTCCCCCGCAGGCGCATAAAATTTAGCCGATAGCACTCCCCAAAGTAGCTATTCCTTTCCTCCCCGCCGACGTCCAAAATAGGAGCCGGCAGTAACTCTGCGTGTCCTTGCAGCAACTTTCTCCCCCGTCTATGGAACCGCGCAGCAGCTTCCTGCGTAACCACTCCGAGACGCCTCACTAACCAGAAAGATATGGGAGCACCCCTTGGCTACACAGCGTAAAAACAAACGAAAGTTCTGGCTCTGGACCGGTCTCATCGTCCTGGTCGCAGCCGCTGCTCTCGGCGTCGCCGTATCCGCCCGCGGCAACACCACGAAATTCGAGCCCTCGCAGCTTGGCAAGGCCGAGCTTGGCGACATCGCCCGCTCCGTCGTCGCTACCGGCAAGGTCCAGCCCATTACGAAGGTCGAGGTCAAATCCAAAGCCTCCGGTATCGTCACCCGCCTCGACACCGACATCAACGCCCAAGTCAAACAAGGCCAGGTCCTCGCTCAGCTCGACCAGCAGGAGATTCTCGATCAGGTCGCCGCCCAGAAGGCCCAGCTCACCGCCGCCGAGTCCAACGCCCGCGCCGCCGCCGCCTCGATCGAATACGACAGAGTCAACGCCCAGGCACCAGACCTGCCAATGTACAAAAATACCTACGAACGCAATCTGGAGATGTCCAAGCAGGGCGTCGTCTCCAAGCAGTCTCTCGACGACGCTCAGCAGAAGTATCTCTCCGCCGTCAACACCCGCGACAAGGCCGTCTCCCAGATCAGCGTCGACACCTCAAAACTGCGCCAGGCCCAGGCGCAGGTCGCTCAGGCTCAAGCCTCTCTCAAGCAGCTTGAAGAGCAGTTGAGCTACACCACCATCACCTCCCCCATGGACGGCACCATCCTCTCCCGCGACGTCGAAATCGGCGACGCCGTCAGCTCCATCCTTGTTCTCGGCTCCACCGCCACCCTGGTCATGACCATCGGCGACGTCACCCAGGTCTACGTCCAGGGCAAGGTAGACGAGTCCGACATCGGCAAGGTCTACCTCGGCCAGGCCGCCCGCATCAAGGTCGAATCCTTCAAGGACAAAACCTTCCTCGGCAAGGTAACCAAAATCGCTCCCCTCGGCGTCGAAAAGGACAACGTCACCACCTTCGAGGTCCGCGTCTCCATCGACAACCCAGGCGGTGAGCTCAAAGCCAACATGACCGCCAACGCCGAGATCCTCCTGGAAGAGCACAAAAAAGTCCTCACGGTCCCCGAACAGGCAGTTCTCTACGACAAGGACCGAAACGCCTCCGTCGAGATCCCCGACCCCAAGGCAAAGAACGGCCGCCGCAAAGTCGATATCAAAGCCGGCATCTCCAACGGCACCAAAACGGAAGTTCTCGCCGGCCTGAAATCCGGCGATACCGTCATCCTTCAGCAATAAGCCGCAGGGCCAGTCACAAGCTTTTCAGTTCGCGATCCGAACACTTCCAGCATCTTCTCGAAAGGGCCAGCATCCAAACCGCAAACCATCAGAGTCGACTAAAGGAAATCCCATGATTATTAAGCCCACTAAGACAATTAAGACCATCAAAGTCCTCGCCACCAGCGCAACCCTCGCCCTCGCTGCCGCCACCACCGCCTTCGCCGCCGACGGCAACTTCGACCGCACCCTCAATGTCAGCGGCTCTCCCAACGTCTCGGTCTCCACCGGCTCCGGTTACATCCATCTCAATCCCGGATCGAGCAACCAGGTCCACATCACCGCCCATCTCCGCTCCAGTCATGGCTGGATGAGCGGCGGCAGCGACGTCGACAGCCGCATCCAGCAGATCATCAACAACCCGCCCATCGTCCAGAACGGCAACGACATCACCATCGGCGAGCGTCATAACAACGACCTCTACCGCAACATCAGCATCGACTACGACATCACCCTCCCCAAAGCCTCCGGCATCAACGCCGCCACCGGCTCCGGTGATGTGCAGATCCAGGATGTAGGCGCCAACATCAAGGCCCAAAGCGGCTCCGGCTCCGTCCGAGCCCACGGCATCCAGGGTCCAGCGACGCTAGGCACCGGCTCCGGCGACATTGAGCTCCAGCAGACCGGGCCCGGCGACGTCAAAGCCGAGACCGGCAGCGGCAGCATCCGCCTCAACGGCCTCTCCGGAGCCCTCAAAGCCAGCACCGGCAGCGGCGACATCGAAGCCGCAGGCCAACCCACCACAGACTGGAAGCTGAGCACAGGCAGTGGTTCCGTCCGTCTCGTCGTCGGCAACGCCCACTTCAACCTCGACGCCGATACCGGCTCCGGCAGCATCAACGTCTCGCAGCCCATCACCATGCAGGGCAGCCTCAATCGTCATCACGTCAGTGGAGTCGTCAACGGCGGCGGCCCCACCATCCGTGTCGGCACCGGCTCCGGCGACATTCAAATCAAATAGCCACCACCACGCATCGCGGCGGCCCCACAAGCCGCCGCGCCCGCTCAATCGCCCAGCGTCACCTTGCCACTCCCAAGATCGTAGACTCCGCTCGCAACCTTCACCCCATCATCCTTAATCGCCTTCGCGATCACAGTCGAGCTCTCCCGCAGCAACTGTGCCTGATAAGCCGCATTCATCTTCACCGCCAGCGGAACATCCCCCTTCGCTCCCGCAATCCCCGGTATCATGTGTTGATACAGCACGCTGATCTGCCCCGGCACCGCCTTGGCTGCAATCGTCGCGCTGATCGCTCCGCAGTTCGAGTGTCCCATCACCAGAATCGCCTTCACTCCAAGCACCGCAACGCCATACTCCAGGCTCGCAATAAGCTCCGGCGTCACCATATTCCCCGCCACCCGCGTCACAAACAAGTGCCCAATGCTCTGATCGAAGATAATCTCCACCGGCACCCGCGAATCCGCGCACGACAGCACCGCGGCAAACGGCTCCTGCTTCGTTACCGTCTTCTCTTTCAGAATTTTGAGATCTTCCGGGAACGAAGTAATCGTCCCCGCGATAAATCTCTCATTGCCCGCCATCAACTCCCGCATCGCTGCTTCACCAGTCAACCCCGTCTGAGCCAGTGCCGGCTCACCGCTCCATCCCAATCCTCCGGCCACTCCAGCCGCCGTCAACCCCGCAAAAAACTGTCGCCGTGTCCATTCTCCAGTCATCACTCGATTCATAGTCCCTCCAATTGCCAAGAAGCTTATACCACGCGAATCAATTACGCTTGATTTATGTCCCTCGTCCCACCTCCCCGCCTCCTCGTATTCGACCTCGACGGCACCCTCATCGACTCCGGTATCGATCTCTGCAACTCCGTCAACGCCACCCTCGCCCACTTCGGCAAGCCCGAGCTCCCCGAAGCCGTCATCACCAGTTACATCGGCGACGGCGCCTCTCTCCTCGTCCGCCGGGCCTTCGGCGACCCCGAAGGGGACTCTCACGATGAAGAATATGTAACCGAAGCCCTCACCTTCTTTCTCGACTACTACCGCGTCCACAAATTCGACAACACCTACCTCTACCCCGGCGTCCTCGAATCACTCGAAGCCATCCGAGCCGCCGATCCCGGCATCCTCATGGCCGTCCTAACCAACAAGCCCGTCAAACCCTCCCGCGACATCTGCGCCCACTTCGGCCTCTCTCGCTTCTTCTTCCAGAACTACGGCGGCAACAGCTTCCACACCAAGAAGCCCGACCCTCACGGCCTACAAACCCTCATCGCCGAAGCCGGCGCAATCGCCAGCCGCCCCATCACCCCGGCAGAAACCATCATGATCGGCGACACCGACACCGACGTCCTCACCGCCCGCAACTCCGGCGCCCGCAGCATTGGCTGCACCTTCGGTCTCAAGCCCCACTCCCTCGTCGACGCCCCACCCGATCACCTCGCCGACGTACCTACCGACTGGCTGCGCATCCTGGGCATCGACAACGATCTATAGCCCGACAACTTACTGCCCCGTCTCAAACCGCCTGAAGAAGCTCGTATCCAGATAATGCTGCCTCGCAGGATCATCCGCCACCGCTCTCGCCAGATCGGCAAAGAAATCATTGAACTGTGCCGCAGCCGCCAAATCCACAGGCTGCGTCAGATCATCATCGGTCGAGTGATACCGCTGCGCCAGCCAGCCTCTCCACGCCTTGTACTCCGGCGAACCCATCGTCCAGCCAAACTTCATCGCCAGCGCCGGCACTCCTGCCTGCACAAAACTGTATTGATCCGTTCGGATAAACGAGTTTCGGTCCGGCTCCGGATCAGGCGCAATCACAATCCCATGCTCGGCCCCCACCTTCTTCGCGTCCGCACCCAGCGTCGACTCGTCCAGTCCCTGCACGTGCAGTTTCTTCAACGCAAACAGAGGCATAAACATATCCAGATTCAAATCCGCGTCGATCGCACTCTCTGGAACCGTAGGATGCCCCGCAAAGTATCGCGACCCCAGCAGCCCTTTCTCCTCCGCGGTAAAAATCACAAACAACATCGACCTCTTCGGCCTGGTCTTCGCCTGACTCAACTTCTTCGCCGTCTCCAGCACCGTAGCCACCCCCGAAGCATCATCCATCGCGCCGCTATAGATCGTCTTTCCGTTGATTGGAGCGCCGACGCCAAGGTGATCCAGATGCGCCGACACCAGCACGTACTGCTTGGCAAGCGCCGGGTCCGATCCCTTCAACTCCGCCACAATATTCGGCGACACAACATGCGAGGTCTCTCCCACCACTATCGCCGCAACGCTCTTCCCCAGAGCAAAATGCGGCAGCGCCTTCTGCGCATCCGCCAGCGCCAGCATCTCCGCAAACGTGTGTCCGGTTCCCGCAAACAACTTCTCCGCCTGCGCCGGATTGAACGTCGCCGAAAACAGAGCCCCATGCTCATCCGCCAGCGCAGGATGCTTCGCCGCCACAGCCTCCGCATCGGGAGCAGGTGACAACCGCATACCCGGCTGCGACGCACTGCTCGCCACCCGCTGCCATCCAAAGTCCATTGACTTCGGTGTCGGTATCGAGATCGTCCCCAGCGCGCCCGCCTCGCGCAGCGCCCTGGCAAGCGGCGAGGTTCGCGCAAACGACTTCAGCGCCCCCGGCAACTCCGCCGGCCCGCCGTTGATATACACCACTACTTTGCCCTTCAACGACGACACCGGCACCTCGGCCGAGTTGAAGTCGTCATACTGCGACTCCGGCAGATGCAGTCCATAGCCAATAAACACCAGCGGCGCATCCACCTTCCCCACCTGCGCCGAACGCGAGCCAAGAATCGCATCCTCACCCAGCACCAGCGGCGTCGCCTTCCCATCCACCACCAGGCTCATCGACGACTTGCTCGCAATCACCCGCTGCACATCAAAGTGCACCGGCTGGTAATAACCGCCATCCACACCCGCCGGCGTCAATCCATACGCCTTGAACTGATCGACCACATACGCCGCAGCCCGCAGATAATCTTCACTCCCCGTCAACCGTCCATTCATCGAAGGGTCGGCAAGCTTCTGCACATGCCCCCACCAGATCTTTCCCCGAGCCTCATCGCTCAAAGCGGCCGCTCCCGACTGCGACCACACCAAAACACCACTCACTGCGAACACGGAAGCGGCAAACAAGGCGACCCAACGCACACGCATATCTGTTCTCCAGAAAGAAAAAGAAGGATGCGTCGAATCTAGCACGTCGCCCGCTTCACAATCTCCTTTGACGCTCTTCCCGGTGCTTGCTACCCTCATCCCACTATGGACCGAGCCGCAAGCCAACCCTCACAAACAGCCGCCTGCATCGTCGGCGGAGGTCCCGCGGGAATGATGCTCGGCTTTCTCCTCGCCCGCGATGGCCACCATGTCACCGTCCTCGAAAAACACAAGGACTTCTTCCGCGACTTCCGCGGCGACACCATCCACCCCTCCACCCTCGATCTCATGGATGAGCTAGGCATCCTCGAAGCCTTCCTCGCTCTCCCCCACCAGCAAATCTCTGAGTTCGTCGCAGTTGTCGGTGGCGAATCGTTCCCCATAGCCGACCTCACCCATCTCCCCACCCGCGCGAAGTTCGTCGCCCTCATGCCGCAGTGGGACTTCCTCAACTTCCTCGCCGCACAGGCCGCGGCCTTCCCCAACTTTCACCTCCTCATGGAACACGAGGTCACCGGCCTCATCGAAGATCACAACCATCGCGTCATCGGCGTCCACGCCGACACGCCATCGGGCCCGGTCGATATCCGCGCCACTCTCGTCATCGGCTGCGACGGCCGCCACTCCACCTCACGCGCCGCCGCCAATCTCCCCGTCCAAGAGACCGGAGTGCCCATCGACGTCCTCTGGTTTCGCCTCACCCGCCACGAGCACGACCCCTCCAACGTCATCGGCAACGTCAACCACGGCACCTTCGCTGTCCTCATCAATCGATCCGATTACTTCCAGTGCGCCTTCCTCATTGCCAAGGACACCTTCGCCACCCACATCCAACCCGCTGGCCTCCCTGCCTTCCGCGCCTCCATCGCCCATCTCATCCCCTTCCTCGGGGCCAGCGGCTCCGACAACAAAACCCGCGTAGACGAACTCGCCGACTGGGACCAGATCAAGCTCCTCTCCGTCCAGGTCAACCGCCTCACCCGCTGGCACCGCCCCGGCCTTCTCTGCATCGGCGACGCCGCCCACGCCATGTCCCCCGTCGGAGGCATCGGCATCAACCTCGCCATCCAGGACGCCGTCGCCGCCGCCCGCATCCTCTCTCCCGTCCTCTCAACCGGCCTCGTCACCGAACTCACCCTGGCGCGCGTCCAGCACCGCCGCGAGCTCCCCACTCGCATCACACAATCTTTTCAAGTCATCGTCCACCGCTTCCTCTCGCGAGTCCTCGGCAATCCAGCCCCCATCAAACCACCCCTACTGCTCCGCCTCCTCTCACCCCACCCAACCTTCCGCCGGCTCCTCGCCCTCTTCATCGGTGTTGGTGTTCGCCCAGAGCACATCAGCAGAATCTAGCGCCTACTCAAACCCCCGGTTCCAGCTCACAATCACCCGAGTCTCCCGCTCCCACCCCAGCACACTCACGCTCCCCGTCCCCAGCGCCAGCAAAGCTCCACCTGTCGCCGGCAACCCGATCCACCGCGCCGCCAGAATCCGCAAAATATGCGCATGAGCAAACAGCGCCACCTTCCCTCCATCAGGCGCCGCCGCCAAAGCCTGCGCAATCACCCCATCCGCGCGCTCGCCCACATGCTCCACCGTCTCTCCACCTACAATCTCGTTCTTCCACACCGACCACCCCGGAATCTGCGCCTGAATCTCCTTCGTAGTCTTCCCTTCATAAATCCCGTAATCCCACTCCTTCAATCCATCATCGACCTTAGCCACATCGCCAAACCCCGCAATCGCACAAGTCTCCCGCGCCCGCTGCATCGGACTCACAAACACCGCCTCAAACTTCGTCCCCTTCAAATAATCCCGCAGCTCCTCCGCCCGCTTCCGCCCATGCTCTGTCAGCGGAATATCCGTACGGCTAGTATGCGCTCCGCTCAAACTCCACTCCGTCTCCCCATGCCGCACCAGCCAGAGCTCCGTCAAAGCCATCCAGTTCCTCCGTTTTCTATTCCCTACTCCCTACACCCTATTCCCTGCCTTTATCCTACAGAGATGGACTTCCAGCTCTCCACCACCTACAAGCCCCAGGGCGACCAGCCTCGCGCCATCGCCGAACTCATCTCCGGCATCCACGCCGGCGAAAAAGATCAAGTCCTCCTCGGCGTCACCGGCTCCGGCAAGACCTTCACCATGGCCAAGGTCATCGAAGAGCTGCAACGCCCCGCCCTCATCCTCGCGCACAACAAGACCCTCGCCGCCCAGCTCTATCACGAGTTCAAAACCTTCTTCCCCAACAACGCCGTCGAATACTTCGTCTCCTACTACGACTACTACCAACCCGAAGCCTACATCCCCGCCGGCGATCTCTTCATTGAAAAGGAGTCAACCATCAATGAAGAATTAGATAAACTTCGCCTCGCCGCCACCCGCAGCCTCTTCGAACGCCGCGACGCCATCATCGTCAGCTCCGTCTCCTGCATCTACGGCCTCGGCTCGCCCGAGGCCTACTACGGCATGTTGCTCCTCCTCGAAAAAGGCCAGCGCCTCAAGCGCGAAGACATCACCCGCCGCCTAGTCGAAATCCTCTACGACCGCAACGACGTCGACTTCCGCCGCGGCACCTTCCGCGTCCGCGGCGACATCATCGAGATCTACCCCACCTACGACGAAAACGCCTACCGTATAGAGCTCTTCGGCGACGAAATCGATTCACTCTCCCAGATCGATCCCCTCTTCGGCACCGTCCGCCAGAAGTACTCCCGCCTCCCCATCTACCCCAAGTCCCACTACGTCGTCCAACCCGAGCGCAAAACCACCGCCATCGCCACCATCCTCGAAGAGATGGAGTGGTGGGAAAAAGAGCTCGAAACCCAGGGCCGCCTCGTCGAATCCCAGCGCATCCACCAGCGCACCCGCTTCGATCTAGAGATGATCAAATCCGTAGGCTACTGCCACGGCATCGAAAACTACTCCCGCCACTTCTCCGGCCGCCTCCCCGGCGAACCCCCACCCACGCTCCTCGACTACTTTCCCCAGGACTACCTCCTCTTAATCGACGAGTCCCACGTCACCGTCCCCCAACTCCACGGCATGTGGCACGGCGACCGCAGCCGCAAACAAAACCTCGTCGACTACGGCTTCCGCCTCCCATCTGCGATGGACAACCGCCCCCTCCGTTTCGAAGAGTTCGAATCCCGCACCGGCCAGATCGTCTACGTCTCCGCCACCCCCGGCCCCTACGAGCTGACGAAGTCAGCGGGAGTCGTCGTAGAACAAATCATCCGCCCCACCGGCCTCATCGACCCGGTAGTAGAAATTCGCCCCATCAAAGGTCAGATCGACGATCTCCTCGCCGAAATCCGCGATCGCGCCGCAAACAACCAGCGCGTCCTCGTCACCACCCTCACCAAGCGCATGTCCGAAGACCTCGCCAGCTACTACACCGAAGTAGGCGTCCGCTGCCGCTACATGCACTCCGAAATCGAAACCCTCGAACGCATCAAACTCCTGCGCGACCTCCGCAAAGGCGAGTACGACGTCCTCATCGGCATCAACCTCCTCCGCGAAGGCCTCGACCTACCCGAAGTCTCCCTCG
>Ga0210410_10002746_pt1 | contig 15714 bp, 17 predicted proteins | sample IncBWC4MmetaG_FD_161058 | JGI IMG/M metagenome (GOLD analysis project Ga0210410, IMG submission 161058) | Forest soil microbial communities from Barre Woods Harvard Forest LTER site, Petersham, Massachusetts, United States - Inc-BW-C-4-M | ecosystem: Environmental > Terrestrial > Soil >... | reverse complement strand
GAACAATGCGCCTCGCGGGAATTTCCTTGCCGTACACGCGCTTGTTGTCGCCATTGTCCGGACGGACCGTAGAGCCTTCGAGAGAGACTCCCGCAAACAGTCCACGCGCTCTTGAGTAGGTCAGGATTTCCGCCCGCAGAGTGGCATCCGTTTCGGCCGAAGTATCGCGGCCAACTGGCCCCGCTGCTACGGAAGCGTCGCCTCCGAGCTTGACCTTGCTGGCGAGGATACCGCTTGCGCCGCGCTCATTCATGACCAACAACACAAAATCCGTTGCTTCACCACCTAACTGAAGGCCGAAGCTTCCACCTTCGAGGGCCATCATCGTGGGAGCGCCCCAAGGTCCCCGGAAGTTTTCGCCCTTGCGACACGACATGGCGCCCCGCCCGTAACTTGCGCCAACGATGAATGCGGCTTTTAGGACGGAGGGGAAGACAACGACGCAATCCGCCTTGTCGAGCAAGTCCTGCGGAATGTTGTCGGGAACGTCGAGAATTTCCTTCAGGACCGTTCCACAATTTCTCAGTCGGTCGTCATCTTTAACTTGGTCGGATGCGCTCGCCACTTCAGCGAGGAGTGGTAGAGCAGCCAAGAGAATGCTGGTCAGACAGGGCATCAACTTTCGCATTTGATTTCTCCCTTGTTAGTGTCTTTCTTGCTTCTGACCGTGGACGGTGCAGCCGGGTTGCCACAGTGAAGAGTGAGCGTGGGTTTCAGCAAGTGGTTGAAAAACAAGAGCGTTTTGGCCAGGAGGAGAAAAGGCTACGCGAGTGGTGCCATCCGAAGAGTCCAGCGAACTAGATGGATGTCAGCACATTGACACGCGAAAGTCCCAAGGAACTTGTAAATGAATGCGTTCGAAGGCTTGCCGATACTATTGATGGGACGTGGTGATTCAGCGACACGTCCTCCGCTTAATCCGCTTCGTGCCAGGTGGGATCCGGGTCGTAGACCGTCATGGTTTGAGCAAGCTTTGTTGTGTTGGGGCCAAGGTCCTTCTCGTAAATGGTTCCCGACTCGTCGACGATGAAAGTCACGACACCCGAAGAGCGGTATTCCGCCGGATAGGCGACGAAAGCAACTCCTCCGGTCATCTTTCCGTCGATGATGTAGTTCTTGGCCCCGCCCAGTGCATGAGGTCCCTGGCTCGTAAGAATCCGGAAAAAATAACCGTCAAAAGGAAGTGGATCGCGAGTTTGATCCTTCGCGTCTTCCTGGTTCGCATACGCGATAAGCGGGTCGATGGGACTATCGAACTCGTTGTAAGCACCGTACCAGTACAGGCCATTGTGCCGGCCTTTGTCGCTGACCAGTTTCTGCGCAAATTGCTGGGAAAGCTTACCCGACGGGCGGGTGAAATACTGCCTTTGCGCTTCGACCAACTGGCGGCACGCTTCCATGGCGGCAAGTTCATTTCTCCCGATGCGCCGGAAGAGGATCTCGTCTTTCCCCGCGTCTGCGTCGAAAAGCCACGAACCGTGATTGTTCATTAAGGGGATCGGAAACGGCCAGTTTTCTGCTCCGATAACCAGCGTTACGGATCCGTCCGGCTCTTTGACGAATCGGTGCATCTCCTCGTATTTGACGACAAAGCTTTCGCGAGCATCCGCGTCTTCCGCTGGATCGCCGGACGATAGAATTTCTTTTGCGGCTGGTCCGAGGATGCTCAAGGGAGTTTGATTTTCCTGCGCCTGCATTGCGGCGAAGAGAGCGCTGCCAGCATCTTCGGGTGACGTAAAATTCCGCTGTCCGGGCTGCTGAGCGAACAGCGACGCAAACGGGCATCCCAACGAAAATACCAGTAAAACCGTCGCCGTGAACCGAGCAAATGTCTTACTTTCGACGTGAAAATAATTTTGAATTCTCCGCAGCATGATGTTCTTCTCCGTTTTGAAATTCTTTATCGGTCTACACGCGAATAAACTGATCACCTAGCGCCGCCCGCCACCGCCGTGGCCTCCGTGGAAGCCGCCACCTCCGAAGCTCGACCGTCCGCGAGAGGAAAAGCCTCGGACACTTCCGCCGTGACCAAAACCACTGAACGCTCCGGAGTGCATTCCTGACCGCCCGTGAAAGCCCGAACCCCCGTGAAACGCGTTGCTATGGCCGAAGCTACCGTGGCCGGAGCTACCGTGACCGAAGCTGCTGTGGCCGGAATCACCGTGATGGAACCCCTCGTGACCGAACTCATGGCTGTGAGAGACGTAGGCGTGATGGTCGTAGAACGCTCGCCGGCCATGCCAGTCATATCCCCAGTGGCCCCAGCCCCACCCGAATCCTCCGAAGAAGCCGATGCCAAATCCAATGCCAAAGGAAAGACCAACGCCGCCCCAAAAAATGCCGGGCACGGGATACCACCCCGGGTAGGCGACGATAGGTGCACCGTACACTAGCCAAGGATCATAGGCAGGGACGTACACCACCTCCGGGTTGGCTGGTTCGATGACGATCGTGCTGCCTTGCGTCGTTACCTTCTCCTGTTCATTGCTATTCAAATGGCCGGTTTTTTCGGCCTGGCTGCGCAATGTCTGGACGGCATTGGTCACGTCGTCCGGCTCGTTGGCATACGCCTCGCCAAGGGACGAAGTCCAAGAGAGGTTCTTGTCCATGTTTTCGAGAACCGACGGGAATTGCGCCATGGCCTTTACGCTGGGATCCCAGTCCTGTTTGTCTACTTCCTTGGCCAGCTTGTCGCCCTTGAGATTGGAATGCCTTTGCATCCAGCGGTCTGCCTCGACGATCTGAGTTGGATAAGTGGAAGCGGCCAAAATCTGCGCCACCAGGGCGTCCGGGTATAAGGCGATCGGCGCAGCGAGCTGCTGCAACTCCTGTGGGGAATGTTTGACGTAAGGCGCTGGTTGCTGTTCGTTGGCTTGGCCTGTGGAGCCGTATGCGCCCGCCTGCGCGGTGAACCCCACAAGTAAACAACAGAGAAATACAACAAAAACCTGCTTGGAAAGCTTTCTAATGTTCATATCAAATTCTCCGCTACTAAATTGAGCCCATCTGCTGCTGTTCAGGACGCGGTGAAAGAAATTCACGGGCCTTCCTCAACCGCGCTGTCCAACTCATTGACCGCGCAGCGCGCCTGGTTCGATGTCATTAAGGCGGGCCAGATCTTCCAGGTCGCCAAGCCTTGCTTGCTCTTCCATTACACGCTGCTGCAGGATTTCAATGCCGGCATCGGGAGTGGTAGCGAAATCCTCTCCACCTAGATATATGCCGCCGGTTGTTTCCCTGAGACTTCGCGCGTCATCCAGCGCCTGCTGAAATTCATGAAGCTCAGCCCGCCTGCGTTCGAGTTCATCGCGCAGCCTCGCCGCCTGCTCGGCATACCACTCTGGGTCCCGGGCTTTCATATACGGTTGAGGTAGAGATTCCGATTTTGGCGTTTCTTCGTTCATTTGACCCACGATGCAAATGAGGCCGCGATCATGGAGCCTCGCGAGATCGTCATTGGTCCAAACCACGGCGCTGGGGCTGTCTGTTCCCGCGTGCGGCCTATTAGCCGCACGCAAAGGAAGGACCGCTGAGACCAGCGCCAGAGAAGAGCAGACGCAGAAGTGGCGAATCATCGTCGTACTCGTTACTTCTTCGAAGCGCCTGGAGGGAAATTCTTGAACATCTTCTCCACGCCCTTATCCAGATTCTTGATGTTCTTGTCGGAGTTGTTGGAGAGCGTGTCGCTCGAGGTGCCTCTCCAGAGGAGCTGCTTCGTTTTCGTATCGAACAGATCGACGACCAAGGTGCCCACCTTATATGTCTCTGTTGTGGTCGTCGCCTCTCCAATGCCGCCGCCGCCGAACCGTCTCCAGCCCCAGCCTCCTCCGAACCCGTCGTAAAATGTATTCAAGGATTGCTGATTCTGCGTGGTCTCGACGGCAATGATCGAAACGTCGCCGCCCGAATCCAGCTGGGACCAGCCTTTTGCCGCCAGCGCGGCGTTGACGGCACTTTTAACCCGATCCACATCCAAGGCGTCTTTCGTCTTAACTTGTTCCCATGAGTACGTCTTGTATTGCCCGAACTTGGCGCTGCGATCGTAGTCGGTCTTCACCTGCTGCGCTGACACCGTGCTTGCGAACAAAATCATCATTCCCATCAAAACGAACACAACTTTTTGCAATTTCATATTTCTTCCTCTTTTTTGAGATTCCGAGACAAAACTCTTCGCGCGAGAAAGAACCGCCCGCTCGCGCTCGGGTAGTTGGTGTTCCAGAGGACGGCTAGTTTCCCTGTTGTCCCTGGTGGTGCGCCGGCACATGTGCCTGCGCTTCCGCGGTCGCTTGACTGATCTTCTTTTCGTAGCGCGACTTGAGTACCTGGCTGCCGCTTGGGATGCCTTCGTCAAACAACTTCGCAAGGAAGTAGCGATCTCCGTATTTGTTGAAGATTAATTCGCTCTTGGCCGGTGTGGAGTTGGCTTCTGCCTCCTGGACTTCGAAAAGAGCGGATGTAGACCCGTCCGCGCTGCTGATTTCCATAAGGGTTAGGTCGGAGTTGTCGAGCATGTGGAGGATGTATTTGCCCGCTGGAAGTTTGGTATTTCCTGCATGGAACGCGAATGGGACATTGACTTCAAGGTTTCCAATGATCTGCGCCTGTGCTTTGGTCGGATAAATTGTCAGTGCAAAAGCAATGGCGATGAGTAACGACAGCACGTAGCGCACTCTTGTTCCTTTGTGGCTTGCGTGGCCCTCGTCGATGGTTTCAACGAACATGGTGATTTGTTCCTCATTTCTGTCGCCACGAAAGAACCGATGCGTCGAGCGACGCAATTGAGATAGGCAACACGTCTGCCAAACATCCCGGCTCGTAAGTGGCGGAGAATACAGCCCGATTACAAGAGACGGTTGAATCGGTATGCCAGCCCACTAAACAAGGCGTCCAAGGGCTGGCAGTCTAGGCGAGGTGATTTGCTGATTATTTTGAACGCAGGATCCAGATCTACCGCGGAGAGTGAGCGGCAAATACGTGCGACTGCGAGGATTGATCGATTGGAGAGCCTTTTACCGCATCGCCGGCAACTCCGCTATGCAGGAAGCGGTTCCCGGTTAGGACGTGAGATGCCAAGTTTTTGCATGCGGAAATAGAGCGTAGACCTCTTGATTCCCAATCGTGCGGCCGCACCGTTGGGGCCGGCGACAACCCACCGGGTCTGCTCCAGAATCTTGCAAATGTGGTCTCGCTCCGCGTCCTCCAGAGTAATCGCCCCAACGGATTGCACTTCAGCGGCACTCTTCAAGCTCGCGAGAGGGGCCTGCAAAACGTTGCCAGAAGTGAGGATTGCGCTGCGCTCGATAAAATTCTGGAGCTCCCGAATGTTCCCGGGCCACGCGTAGGAGGTAAGTTCAGACATCGTTTCTGGGGAAATCTGGTCGATTTGTTTACCCATCCGGCGAGCATAGATTTCGACGAAGTGTCCCGCCAAGGCCGGAATATCTTCGCGACGCGCCCGCAACGGTGGCAGCGAAATTGGAAACACATTAAGACGGTAGTAGAGGTCGCTCCGAAATTCGTTTCGCTTCACCATGTCGACCAAATTTCGGTGAGTCGCAGCTACCAGGCGAACGTCTACTTGGTGCGTCCTGCCGCTGCCCAAGCGCTCGAATTGTTGTTCCTGAAGAACGCGCAGCAGTTTGGGCTGTAAAGGCAGCGGAATATCGCCCACTTCATCGAGAAACAGCGTCCCTTTGTCGGCCAGCTCGAAACGCCCAATCTTTTGCGCTATGGCTCCGGTGAACGCGCCCCGCTCGTGGCCAAACAGCTCGCTTTCCAGCAGGTCGAGCGGAATAGCAGCGCAATTCACTGTTATGAATGGACGCCCGCACCGCGCGCTCAGATTGTGAATCGCACGCGCGATCAGCTCCTTCCCCGTGCCTGTTTCTCCTAGGACAAGGGCAGTGGAATCCGTAGGCGCAACACGTTCAACCTGTTTGAGTACGGATTCCAAAGCAAGACTGTTGCCTATAATCTGCTCGAATCTGCGCGGACCACGATCCTGAGCGACGGAACCGAATGTTGCGACAACGCCCACGAAGAACCTCCTTGCGCACCCGCACTTCCTTTAGCCGGCTCAAGCTTCCAGAGCCGCCCGAACGCTCTCGAGCAGGACTTCATCATTGAAGGGTTTTGCCATGAATTCCACCGCGCCCGCTCTCAATGCTTGCATCCGCATCTTTTCGTCGCCATGTGCCGTGATGAAGATGATCGGAATCCTGCAATTTTCCGCGTTCAGCTGTGCCTGAAGCTCGAGACCGGACATTCCCGGCATGCGGATATCGGTGATTAAGCATCCAGCCTGGCGCTGTTGGCCGGACTTCAGGAATTCCTCCGCCGACGCAAAGGTTTGTGCCGGCAAGCCGACCGCTTTCAGCAGGCCCTGTAGCGCGCCTCGCATTAAATCATCATCATCGACAATCGCAACCATTTTGGTCTTCTCCTGAGCGGCCATAGGACCAATCTAACAGCAGCGCCAAAAGCGGCACAATTATACTTTGGTATGACAGCCCGAGGGCCGCCTTGGTCTGAGAGGCAACCACAGTCTAGGATGAAGTTTGGAACGGTATAGTCAAAAGAGGAGATCCGCGAGTGGCAAGTTGCGGTGCGCAACACCGACGCTGTGGCACTACGCTACTTTTTGCCGGTTAGAAGTTCCAGTTTCGCCGCCATTCTAACCAATTCGGCCAGCGACTCAGCCTGCATCTTACGCATCACATGGCCGCGGTGGATCTTCACCGTGATTTCGCTGGTCCCGAGATCAAAAGCGATTTGCTTGTTGAGCATCCCCGAGACCACCAGGCCCATCACTTCACGCTCGCGGGCCGTCAGCGCCTCGTAGCGTTTTCGCAACTCGGCAAGATCGCTCTGCTGCTGGCGCATCACACGGTCGCGATCCAGTGCCTGGCGGATCGCATCAAGCAGGTCCTGATCCTGGAAAGGTTTGGTCAGGAACTCCACCGCACCGGATTTCATGGCCTTCACCGTCATCGGGATATCTCCGTGACCGGTGATGAAGACAATCGGAATTTGGATACCGGCGTCACTCAACTGGCGCTGGAAGTCCAGGCCGTTGACGCCGGGAAGGCTCACGTCCAGGACAAGGCAGCTTGGCCCGTCCGGGGGCCTGTTGCGCAGAAATTCTTCCGCCGTCCCAAATAGGGAGCAGCGTAAACTCGCCGATTTCAGGAGGCCTTGGATGGAGGCGCGCACTCCGGCATCGTCATCAACGACGAACACCGTGGGAGTGCCTGCGGACTTCATCCACTCGCCTCGGTCTTGGTGGACAGACTGAAACAAAAGCTTGCGCCGCGCGGAGAGTTGTCGGCAGCCCACAAGCGCCCGCCATGCGATTCAATGATGGAGCGGCTGATGCGAAGCCCCATGCCGGTGCCGTGAGGCTTAGTTGTAAAGAACGCGTTGAAGATCTGGTCCGCCTGCTGGGGGGGAAGCCCAACCCCGGTATCGCAGACCGAGACAATTAGTTGGCCATTGTTGTCTTGTTGCGAGCGTATGGCGAGCTCGCGTGTCTCATCCACTTCCTTCATCGCATCGATGCTGTTTACGATCAGGTTCATCAGCACCTGTTGCAATTGCACACGATCTCCCATAATCCTCGGAAGATCTGCGGCTAGCTCCATGCGGACTGTAATGTTGTATCGCGTTGCCTCGCTGCGCAAGAGGACGATCATCTCTCGAATGGATTCGTTTACATCCACCACCTCCCATTCTGGAGTGCTCTTCTTGAAGAGCAAACGGATCCGGCTGATAATTTCCGCCGCACGCGTTTGGTCTTTAACGATTCTCGACGCAGCCGCACGTGCCTCTTCCAAATCGGGGTGATCGCGTGTCAGCCAACGCAGGCAGGTATTGGCGTTGGTGAGGGCTGCGGCAATCGGTTGATTCACTTCGTGCGCCAGGGAGGCAGTCAGCTCTCCCAAGGTGGTCATACGGTTGACGCGTGCGAGATCCGCTTGCGCCTGGTGCAAAGCCTCTTCGGCTCGGCGGCGTTCCTCGATGTCGATGGCGGTTCCATACCAATTTACAATGTTTCCCGGCTTATCGCGCAGGGGGACGTTGCGGATCAGCAACCAGCGATACTCCCCGTCCATCCGGCGCACCCGTACTTCACTCTCCAGCGGTTCTCCCGTTGCCAGGGCTGTCCGCCACGCGCCGACGTATCTCGAGAGGTCACCAAGATGAAGTAATGAACCCCAACTCCAGCCCAACATCTCCCCCATGGATCGACCCGTAAATTCCAGGAAGCGCCGATTGATGAAATCAACGGAGCCGTCAGGCCGGGCGCTCCAGGCGTATGCCGGAATCGTATCGATGACAAGGCGAAGGCGATCCTCGCTGGTCTGTAGCGTGGCGTAGAGGTCTCGCAGGCGGCAGGCGGTATCGTTGAACACCCGCCCGAGGTGAGCAAGTTCATCATTCCCTTTTACAGACACTTGATGCTGAAACTCGCCGCGCGCCAACGCCTTGGAACCTTCCACCAATCGTGTCAGGGGCCGCGTGATGCTGCGGGTAATGGCCACGCCGAGAGTAGCGGCAATCAGCAACGTGAGGACGGCGGTCAGCGGCACAACCAGAAAGACTAGACTTTGCACGCGCTTAATATTCAGTACGGTTTGGGCCTGCTCTTCACCGACCTCGTGGTCAACGTTCTCGACGAGAGCCGACGTCAGGGATTCCAGTGGGGTTACTTCGTTCACCAGGCGCAGGTGCACAGCTCGCCAGTCGCCGGATGTGGCCAATGTGGTGATGGCCTCAAGCTGCGATGGCAGCGTGCTCTGGATGACGTGCAAGGTAGGCAGGATAGTCGGATCTCGCCGGGGGTTGAAAGGTGGGAGACTCAGGGCGCTCATTGCGCGACGCGTGTCCTCCAGGACCGCGGTGCGAAGAGGTCCGCCTTCTGCCACGAGTCGGCCGACGTCCTGCGAGTCGGCCAACTCCTCCAGCCGATCGTGAAACGCCAACAGACTGGTATGGACACGTAGGACGGCAACCAGTTTATTGTCGATACCATTCAGGCGTTCCGCCTGAGTCCGGACCAAATGGAATTGCCAAAGGACGATGGCGTCCGCGGCCAACATCGACAAGATGATGAACACGAAACCGAGTATCAAACGGGGGCCGATGTTGAATCGGCCGGCGTAAAGAGTTTTCTCTTCAGCGCTCTTAACCCAGCGGTTCAATGCCGTTGCGGTGTGAAGCCCCATCGGTTGTTCCTATCGCGCTATCGCTGGCCCCGAAATCATGCCATGCCGCTCATCGTTCGCGGAACGAATTTGACGCAGCGGATCGGGGCGTGGTTAGTGCACGGGTTCAGGTGTTCCCTTCACGGTTGTGCTGCTGATCCCCGCCGGGGGCGGTCCCTTCTTTAAACCCGTGATGCGACTCAACTCATCCTCCAAGGCGGCGGCAGATTCCTGTGCACTCTTCTTGCCAGTCAGCACGGAGTGCACTGCCTGGATGTAAGCATCGGTCACTTCCTGGTATTTTTTGCCAGTGACGTTCGAAGGACGCGAAACTATGCCGGTCCGGAAGGCTTGACTCAAAAGTTCAAAACGGGGATTTGGTTCAAGTACCTCGGGCATATTGTAAAGTTCCGGTAGAGTGGGTGGCTGCGAAAGCAGGCGGGACCTCTTCACCTGCACGTCCCTACGGCTGAGGTACCGGACAAGCTCTAAGGCTTCACGGGGATGAGCCGAGAATCGTGAAACTCCCAGGCCCCATCCTCCGAAGGTACCTACCCGCCCTCCCTTACCGCCAGGCAACAGGGCTGTTTCGAACTTATTCCGGATTGGCGACCCTTCGGCCTGGCTGTCGACGTAGGCCGACGGCCAATTCCGCATGAATGCTGCGTCGCCTGCGACCCAAACGTTTAGCGAATCCCACTCTCTATATCCGACTACACCGGGGGGTGAGATGGAACCGACCCAGTGCGCCGCCCTCTGCCACGCCCGGATCGCCTGCGGATTATTCACGCTGATCGTCTGGTCCTCCTCGATGATCCGCCCGCCGCCTTCGGCTGCCTGCCATTCCAGCGCATCGCAGGTCAACACTTCGTCAGCCGCCCCTTGCCACACAAAGCCCCAAAACTGTTTCTTACCTCTGGCTCGTTCGCCGGCCTGAATTCGAGCCGCCATAATTTCCAGCTCATCCCATGTTCTGGGTGGCTCATGATACCCATACCGTCGCAGAAGGTCGGTGCGATAGTACAGAAGTCCGATGTCCGCACGATACGCCATGGCCACCAGTTTTTTATCCACGGTGAAGTCGGCAGTTATGGCCGGAAATTGGAGGGAGACTTCGGTGGCGAAATATGGCTTCAAATCCACGAAATATTCGGCCAGCATCCCAGGCCAGATCACATCGAGGCCGTATACGTCCGGACTCGATGCGCCCGTCCCGAGTAACTCTCGCCACAAAACTAGCTTCTGCCGCGCGGACTCCGGAGACGGAAGTAGGGTGACTCGGATTCCCGTTTCCCGAGTGAATTGCTGCAACTCCTGCTGGCGGGCCTCGCTGAACGTCTTGTTCGACCACTCCTCCAGAAGAGTCAACGTAACTGGTTCCTGAAAAGATGGCTTCGTACAACATTCCAGAAGCAAAGAGAGCAGCGCAATGCAAATAGGGCGCGCCATTTTGCCAGAACTTGACCACCCAGCGAGATTGGATCGATGCATAGGAACATTGTGCCGCAATTTGCGCGACCACTTCCTCCAGTCTCGCTCCATCAAGTCTGGTTTGAGGATGAGATCTGGAAACGTCATCCTGCACATCTTATTGATCGACGTGGTGCGCTTCAAGCCATTCAATGGTGTCTCGAATGGCATCCTCATAACAGGGATCGAGGTTAGGATCCCCAGTGTCGCTTTTTGCGATTCTCCCCATAAGATCCCTGAGCCTTGGCAATGTTGCTGAATGGCTCAGTGAGTCCCACGATTGCTGCACCTACCGCCTTGGGCACAGCGATGTCTGTCTCCGACTCATCCAGTCCCATAGACGGAGTGCCAACACTCTGACAGGTTTGCGTGTCGATCGCCGTCGCCAAGGCCTTCATGAATCGGTGTATCTCCCACCCTACTAGGCACTTCCAAGCCGTCCGGTTCCCGCGCGCGCTCTGGCAAACGGATTGCCTTTTTTCAGCAGCGGCTAGCGTTTTCCCCGGTGAATAGAATTCGCAGCGAGCAAGCGTCAACGTGACAGCGAGGCTAGACCGAGAGACGGGACGCAGATAGGAGTACGACCATGAAAACTTTGTCCATTCTCGATTGGTATTGCATTTTGCGGATGCAGTATCAGTTGACGATGTTCCAGTCCGTTCGATATGCGCTGTGGCTGGCGCGCTAGTTAGTTTGTCCTATTTTGTATCGCAGTGACGGTGGAGGATCGGATTCATGAAAACGTCTCGTACACCCAGTATAGACATACGCTCCGACAGCGCGCTGGTGGCTGCCACAAAGTCCGGAGATACCCAGGCTTTCGGGGAGTTGGTTCTTCGTCACAAGCAGAGAGTTCTTGCCGTGGCGCAACGGATAACGAATAACCGGGAGGATGCCGAAGATGTGGCGCAGGAGAGCTTTCACAAGGCTTTCCTTCATCTCGACACTTTTCAAGAAATGGCACGCTTCTCTACATGGTTGACACGCATCGCCATGAATGAAGCTTATATGTCGCTCCGTCGAAGGCGAGGAATTTTCGAAGTCTTGTCCAAGAACTCGGACGATGGCCCGAAGGCCATCCCGGAGGTATTCGTAGACCGGAGCCCGAATCCCGAAGAATCCTGTTGGCGCCGCGAGCGCACGGAATTGATAACCAGTGCGATCAATCGCTTGGGTCCTAAGGTTCGACGTACGATCTTCCTTCGCGACATCGAAGAACGATCTGTCAAAGAAACGGCCCAGATTCTCGGCGCCTCAATTGCCGCCGTGAAAGCACGTGTTTTCCAAGGACGCCGGAAACTACGTAGAACCCTGAATGGTAGATTCCTGCGCCGGCTCTACACAGCCGGGGGATGCAGCAGTCAGTGGTATATCTCATAAATTGTGTTCAGGCGTTTCGTCAGAACATATCCCGGAAGGTACCGGTGCGCTGTGGGCGAACGCGGAAGATCGGCGATTTCTCGACAATTGCGGCGTGGAGCGAAAGATAGGGCGCGGCGGTTAGAAGTGGAAGACGACGTCGAGGGCGGCCTGGAAATTGTTCTGGGTCTGGTTGAAGAAGGTGGTGTACACCCAATCGGTTTCGCCACGGATAGAAAACCGGGAGTGCAGGCGGTAATCGAGGCCAATGCCCGCTTGGACGGAAAACGCGTTGCGGCTGTTGCCGGCGGTTTGGGGCTGCAGGTGCGCGCCGCCCACGAGAGCGTGCACCCAGGGCTCAAACCGGTTACGCCGGGCGCCGACACGAACTCCGCCGCCGCCGCCGAAATACTTCACATGCTCGTTGACGTTGATTGCGGGAGCGAAACCGGTGACTACGTCGCCTTCGACAGCGAGCCAGCTGCTCGTGAAGTAGCTGACCGTGGTGTTGGTGCCAACGAGACTGGCGTTGATAATGTTCGACTGGAAGCGGTAAAAGTTGACGCCTAAGCCTATCTGCCAGCGGTAATCATCGCGATTGCCATAGACGAAATTGGGTTTGGGAGGCGGTGCGGCGGGAACCGGAGCGGGATCGGCTGGCGCGGCGAGGGCGAAGCTGCGCGACTCGCTGTTGCTGGTCTCCAACAGGTTGGCCTGGGCGGCGCTGGTATCGCTGAAAGCGGCGGCGGCGTTCTCCGTGCTGCGTTCGGCGGATGGGGCATTGTTGGCCTGTTGCGCACAGACGGCGCAGGCGGACCCCAAGATAATCGCCATTCCCAAGATTGGCTTCTTCATACCAATTGTCCTCCGCCTCTCGTAACAGCGCCCCCACGGCGCCGCGGCGTTAGTTTCTCAAAGCAAAGAATCTTAACCCGGCCGCCAAAAAAGTGTCGCAAAGAACTTGCGCGACGAAGATGAGGCGGGTGGGATGAAAATACTATAGCGCAGAAAGAGGCGCGTGGGAGAGAGAGATGAAAGAGAGGGCAGGAGAGTCATCTGGCCCCCCTAAGAAATTGCGGAGGCCGAACGAGAAGAGAGAGGGAAGAACGTTATTGAGTAAGTGCGTAGTTATGCATTCCGGCGCCGAAAGAGAAGCTGGCGCCCGCGACTTGAGGAACCCACCAGAGACGCCGAAGGGTGGGATGGCTGCTGGTCATCAGCCGACGGCCGACATAATCCATTACGGCTGGGCTGACTTGTGTTGCCGCATAGATCGCATTGGAGTGAGAAAACGGGCGGAGCAGCGGGTTGCCTTCCGTGCCGTAGTTGCCGGAGATGGCGCGGCGAGTGGAGTAGGCGTCGAAGGCGGCGGCGCTGTGGCCGACGGCCATAAAGGTGTACCAGAGTTTTTGTTGTCGCGGCGTGGGCACGGGACGTTCCATGGCCGGTTTGATAGCAGCACTCGAGAACGGCTTGATGGCGATTGAGCTTGACTCAGCGGTGGCTTCGGATTTGGCGATGGGAACTTCCGGGAGGGCGGGACGCGTGGCCGAGGCTTTAGAAGATTCTGAGGCGACCGCTTTGGCGAGGAGCGGAGAATCGGTTGCGGGCGGCTTGGTGGCATCGGAGTTCGGTAGCCACATCAGGAGAAGAACAGCAGATAGTAACAAAGAGCACCTCAGTATTGCAGGCCGTGGTACGGATGCGGTGGGCTGCAACACGGGAAGCTTACCTGTACCAGGGTACAGGTGTCACTGGCCCATTGGTCATGTTTTGCGTAGTACTAAAGGGCGGGTCCAGAACGATGATGGAGTGGTTACTCCCCCTCCCCCCTGTTTCTTGAAAGTGATAGATATTGCAGGGGCTTAAAGTTGTTTGTTTTGTATGCGTTTTAAACGCATAGAAAAGGAAGGGGTTAGGTAGAGGGGGATCTTGGGGTGGGGGGAGCTACGATCGAGTTACGACGTGGTGCCGGAAGCAGAAAACTTTCTGAGCGAGCAAGCGACGACAGAATTCCTTGAGGTTAGGATGCATCATTCCGAACTAGAGAGTCAAGTATCAGTACGATAACTAATGAAACACAACGGAATCGGATGTGGGGCTAGACGGGTGAAGAGGCGCTGGCCCTCCTGAGGCGGGCAAGCATGAAAGCTAGCGCTACGCAAACTAAGAGCGGGCCGGGCGAGCCCGGCCCCTACAAAGGTAGGGGGAACGGACGCGGAATTTGGTGGGGCCCTTCGGCCGAACTCAGGGCAAGCCCTTCGATCAGTCTCAGGGCGAGAAGAACTGCTATAATCGCGCGCAATTGGCGGGCGGCAGGCGAAGCGAGGTGATATGGCGGGATCGGAATCGTCTTCGGCGAAACGGGCGCGGATACCTCAGCGGGGGCCGCAGGCTCCACGGTTTATTGTGATTGAAGGGCCGCTGCGGGTGGGCAAGACGACGCTGGCGCGGATCCTGGCAGAGCGGCTGCACGCGCGGCGGATTTACGATTGCGAGGACAATCCGTTTCTCGGGGAGTTTTATGCGGAGAAGCCGGGGGCGGCGCTGCGGGCGCAGATGTATTTCCTGATGGAGCGGCAGAAGCGGATTCGGGAAGGATTGGCGGGGGATGCGCCGGGTCCGGTGATCAGCGATTTCCTGATGGAGAAGGACCGGATTTTTGCGAATTTGAATTTGGATGACAAAGAGTTGAAGCTGTACGAGCGGTATTACGAGGCGCTGACGGCGGAGATTCCCGAGCCGGACCTGGTGATTTATCTTCAGGCGAAGCCGGAGGTGCTGCGGGCGCGGATTGCGAAGAAGAAGGCGGCGGAGGAAAAGCAGATTGCGCCGGAGTATGTGGAAGAGGTGGCGCGGGCGTATGAGCATTTCTTTTTCCGGTATGAGGCGGCGGATCTGCTGGTGGTGGATACGTCGGAGATTGATTTTGTGGAGCGCAGCGAGGATTTGCAGCAGTTGTTGAAGAGATTGCAGGAGCCGGTGAAGGGGACGCAGTATTATTTGCCGCTGGGGAGCGATTAAGGGAGCGTGGTTCGTGACCCGTGTTCCGTGACCCGAAGAAGAGAGCTTAACGCTGAGGCGCAGAGGACGCAGAGAAGAAGAAGAGCGGACCCACCCTTCGCGAAAAACGCGAAGGGTAGGCCACCCGGAGTTGCGGAAAGAACGGGAAAAGTCAAAACCTGCACCCTGAAAACCGCCCTTCGGCTTCGCTCAGGGCAGGCAGGGTGCGGCACCCAACGGCTCGAAACACCCGAACTATCAATCATTCAATCGACTTAATTTGAGAGGAGGCGTTATGGGACTGTGGACACGGAGGAAGTTTTTTGTGAGTTCGGTGGTGGGTGGGGCGTTGGCTGGGGCTGGGCGATTGTTTGGGAAGACGCTGGAGGCTGGGGAAACGGCGGGCACGGGAGTTGCTTGGACGGGCGCGGCGGCGGGTGGGTCGCGGCCGGTGATGATTTCTTCGGCGAATGGGGTGAATGCGCTTGGGAAAGGGATGGAAGTTTTGAAGGCGGGAGGAGACACGCTGGAGGCGGCGGTGGCGGCGGTTACGATTGTTGAGGACGATCCGAACGACGATTCGGTGGGTTATGGCGGATTGCCGAATGAGGAAGGCGTGGTGGAGCTGGACGCGAGCGTGATGCACGGGCCGACGCGGCGGGCGGGGAGCGTGGCGAGT
>Ga0210410_10002744_pt1 | contig 15716 bp, 14 predicted proteins | sample IncBWC4MmetaG_FD_161058 | JGI IMG/M metagenome (GOLD analysis project Ga0210410, IMG submission 161058) | Forest soil microbial communities from Barre Woods Harvard Forest LTER site, Petersham, Massachusetts, United States - Inc-BW-C-4-M | ecosystem: Environmental > Terrestrial > Soil >... | reverse complement strand
CCCAACTCGTCGGCGCTATCGTCGCGGCGCTCCTGCTCTATGCCATCGCCAAGGGCGCTCCGGGTTTCGATCTCGGCAAGGGATTTGCGACCAACGGTTACGCGGAGCATTCACCGGGTCACTACGATCTTCTTTCGGCGCTGCTGACGGAAGTCGTGATGACCATGTTGTTCCTGTTCGTCATCATGGGCTCGACGCACGGCAAGGCGCCGGCCGGCTTTGCACCGCTGGCGATCGGCCTTTGCCTGACGCTCATTCACCTTGTGAGCATTCCGGTCACCAATACGTCGGTCAATCCCGCGCGCTCTACCGGACCTGCACTGATCGTCGGCGGCGCGGCGCTCACGCAGCTCTGGTTGTTCTGGATCGCGCCGCTCGTCGGCGGCGTCCTCGGCGGCTCATCTATCGCTGGCTGAGCGGTGAGCCGCAGGGGCAGGTTACCGGTACGTCGGCGTAACTGCCGCGGCCGCGACCTTTTTTCGTCATTGCCGGGCTTGACCCGGCAACCCATGGCGGGTTGACCGACATCCTACCATGCGGGTTCTCAGCATGGATGTGCGGGCATAGGCGAGCGAAGCGACGCCGTTCTTCGAACGGCTATGCCTGCGCATGACGGAGAGGCGCACTCATAACATCGACGGCAGAACGCGGTCGGGCGGGCGGTGGCCGTCCATGAAGGTCTTGATGTTGACGATGACCTTCTCGCCCATGTCGATGCGGCCTTCGATCGTGGCCGAGCCGAGATGCGGCAACAGCACGACCTTGCCGGCTTTGGCGAGCTTGACGAGCTTCGGCGACACCGCGGGCTCATGCTCGAAGACGTCCAGGCCGGCGCCGGCGATCTCGTCGGATTCGATGAGCCGCGCCAGCGCGTTCTCGTCGATCACTTCGCCGCGCGCGGTGTTGACGATGTAGGCCTCGGGCCGGATCAACTTTAAGCGCCGCGCCGAGAGCAGATGATAGGTGGCGGGCGTGTGCGGACAGTTGATCGAGATGATGTCCATGCGCACCAGCATCTGGTCGAGGCTCTCCCAATAGGTGGCGTTGAGCTCTTCCTCGATGCGCGGCGCGACGCGGCGGCGATTGTGATAGTGGATCTGCAGGCCGAACGCCTTGGCGCGGCGCGCGACCGCCTGGCCGATGCGGCCCATGCCGACAATGCCGAGCCGCTTGCCCCAAATCCGATGGCCGAGCATCCAGGTCGGGCTCCAGCCGGTCCAATCGCGCTCGCCGGTCAGCACTTGCGAGCCTTCGGCGAGCCTGCGCGGCACCGCGAGAATGAGCGCCATGGTCATGTCGGCGGTATCTTCGGTCAGCACGCCGGGCGTATTGGTGACGGTGATGCCGCGCTGCAGGGCCGTGGCCACGTCGATATTGTCGACGCCGTTGCCGAAATTGGCGATCAGCTTGAGCCGATCGCCGGAATGGCTGAGCACCGAGCGGTCGATCTGATCGGTGACCGTCGGCACGATCACGTCGGCGACCTTGACCGCCTCGGCGAGGTCGGTCTGGCTCATCGGCTTGTCGTCGAGATTGAGCCGCGTGTCGAACAATTCGCACATGCGGGTTTCGACGCTATCCGGCAGCTTGCGGGTGACCACAACCAGCGGCTTTTTATTTGATGCCATTCGCTGCCCCACATAGCGTGCATGAGTTTTCGGAAATCGCTTGCGCCCCGGACTGCGTTCCGGGGCAGGTTCCGCATCATGCTCGATCGGCCGATCGATCCCGGCCTTACGCGCTTCCGCCCGTTCAGGTCTCGTTAACCGCCCTGGCCGACAGTAAGACTGGGCGGCGGTTCATCAAGTCTCTCTAGCAGATGGTTTCCGTTCCCACAAAGCGCGCCGGGAGTCCCGGCTTACACCTTGTTTTGCTGCAGAATCCGGGCGTGTGACGGTGGCAACGTGTCGGCGTGGCAGTGAGTTGGGCGCGAGGGCGCGGACGGCGGCTGGCCGTGTCGCGGGCGCCCTGGTGCTCGCGCTTGGCATGTTTGCGGCGGCTACGCCGTCGGCGCTCGCCGGCGGCGATACCACCAGCGGCCTGCCGATCCCCCGATTCGTGAGCATCAAGACCGACCGGGTCAATGTGCGCGGCGGTCCGGACAAGGACCACGACGTGGCGTGGATCTATACCCGCGTCGGCTGGCCGGTCGAGATCACCGCCGAATTCGAGAACTGGCGGCGCATTCGTGACTCCGACGGCACCGAGGGCTGGGTCTACCACTCTCTCCTCTCAGGCAAGCGCACCGCGGTGGTGCAGCTCAAGGCGAAGACCGATCTTGCTCCTCTGCACGCCAAGCCGGACGCGGACGCGCCGGTGACTGCGCAACTGCAATCGGGCGTGCTCGGATCGGTCAAAAGCTGCAATGGGCTGTGGTGCCGTCTGGTGGGTGAAGGCTACGACGGCTGGATCGAGCAGAACCGGCTGTGGGGCGTCTATCCGGACGAGAAGATCGAGTAAGGCTGATCTCATCATTGCGAGTTTGGCACCGGCCGTTCGGTCGACCCCACCGGATGAAGGTCACCCGCATCTCCCTCTCCCCGCCACGCGGGGAGAGGGTCGGGGTGAGGCCCCCTCACCCTCGGCCGCTTCGCTCCCTCGACCTCTCCCCGCGCGGCGGGGAGAGGTGAAGTCCATTCGCCGGCTCCAAGAGCGAGATCAATCCCTTGAGAATCGTCTCCGGCGTGGGCGGACAGCCGCAAATGTGCAAGTCGACCGGCACCACCTTCGACACGCCGCCAGCCACGGCATAGCTGCCGGCGAAGATTCCGCCATCGGCCGCGCAATCGCCGAGCGCAACTACCCATTTCGGATCAGGCGTGGCGCGATAAGTGCGCTCCAGCGCCTCGCGCATATTCTTGGTCACCGGGCCGGTCACCAGCAACACGTCGGCGTGACGCGGCGAGGCGACGAAGCGCAGCCCGAAGCGCTCGAGATCGTAGAAGGCGTTGTTGAGCGCGTGAATTTCAAGCTCGCAGCCGTTGCAGGAGCCGGCGTCGACTTCGCGGATGGCGAGGCTGCGGCCAAGTCTGCGCCGCGCGGCGCGATCAAGACTTGCCGCGAGTTCGGCAAGCGCCGCGTTGTCGGCAGCCGGCGGCTTTTCGGTCAGCGGGCGGCGTGCGAGCCCTTCGAGCAACAGTCTGCGCATCTACAAAAAACTCCAAGCTGCGCCCGTTCCCGCGCAAGCGGGAATCCAGCTGTTGAGTCCCCGCCGTCGCAGGGACGAGCGGAGGATGCCAGCTACCTTGGCGAGCGGATCATTCTTCAAAGATCATGCCCCGAATACGAGCAGTTGAACGACTTGTTGCAGAGCGGGAAGTCAGCGACGATGTTGCCGTCAATGGCGGCTTCCAGCAGCGGCCATTGAAACCATGACGGATCGCGCACGTGGCAGCGCGCGATTGTTCCGCCCTCGATCCGCACCCACGCCAGCACGTCGCCGCGGAACGCTTCGGCGAAACCTAATCCCTCGCCGTCGCCGCCTTCGGCCGCAACGGCGATCGGGCCGTCCTGCAGATGGCGAATGATTTGCTCGACCAGCGACAGGCTTTGTTCGACTTCGCGGATGCGCACCCAGACGCGCGCATTGACATCGCCTTCGGCGAAGATCGGAACGGAAAAGTCGATGCTGTCGTAGGGCGCATAGCCCGGCGTCTTGCGCGCATCGAAGTTGCGGCCGCTGCCGCGGCCCACAAAGCCGCCGGCGCCGAACTGCTGCACCCATTCGGCGCGGACGATGCCGGTGCCGACGGTGCGGTCCTGCAACGAGGCGGTATTGTCGTAGAGATTGACGAGCTGTGGCAGCCGCCGGCGGATCTCCTGCAAGGCGTTGCGGATCTGCCTTGCGCCGTCCGGCGTGAGATCGGTGGTGACGCCGCCGGGCACGACGCGGTCCATCATCAGGCGATGGCCGAAGCTTGCCACTGCCGCGCGCAGCACATGCTCGCGCAAGATCCCGCAATGCGCGTGCATGATGGAGAAGGATGCGTCATTGCAGATGGCGCCGATGTCGCCCAGGTGATTGGCGAGCCGCTCGAGTTCGGCCATCAGCGCGCGCAGATAACGCGCCCGCGGCGGCACCTCGATGCGGAGCGCGGCCTCGACCGCATGCGCAAACGCGATCCCATAGGCGACCGTGCTGTCGCCGGAGGTGCGCGCGGCAAGCTTCGCGGCCCGCTCGATGCCGGCGCCGGTCATCAGCGACTCGATGCCCTTGTGCACATAGCCAAGGCGTTGTTCGAGCCGCACCACGGTTTCGCCGCTGGCGGTGAAGCGAAAATGACCCGGCTCGATGATGCCGGCGTGCACCGGCCCGACCGGGATCTGATGCAGCGCTTCGCCTTCGACGGGAAGGAAATCGTACGGGGGCCGCGCCTGCGGCGGCGCGCTCTGCGCGCCGAGCGGATGCTGCACGTCCCAGAAGCCGAGATCGAGCCACGGCCGGCTATCGGGCGCGCCGATCGGCTCGTAGCCATAGAGACTGTGGATGGCACGCTCCAGCCGGATCGCGGGTGGATGAAGCGCGCCGACTGACGGAAATTTTTGATCCGGGCAGGCAAGGCTCACGACCAGAATTTCACCGGCCGCGGCGTCGGCAACAGCCATGTGGACGAGCGGCGCCGGATCGGCATCGCCCCAAAGGCCGAGAAGAGTGGCGCGGCCGGCGGAAAGCTCGCTTGCCGCGCGGCGCCATGCGTCAGGCGTCACGATCTTACGCGGCCACGGACGGTGGTTCTCGACGCGCCGGCCTTCGATGATCTCGGCGAGTGACGGCATCGCGCTATCCCAACAATCCGGCCACGTTCTGAAACCACGTAACGAGCGCCGGCGGCAGATAAATGCCGGCGCCGAGCACGAGCGCAAGATGCGCGAACATCGGCACGTAGGAAGCGTTGGTCTTGCCGACGGGACCGCGCGGCTCGCCGAAGGCGATGCTGTTGAGCCGCAGGAACAGCGCGGCAAGCCCGACCAGAATGCCAAACACCAGCACCAGCGCGAGCAACGGCGCGCGCGCGAAGGTCGAGCTCACGACCAGAAATTCGCTCATGAAAATGCCGAGCGGCGGCAGGCCGGCGATGGCGACGACACCGACGGCCAGGCTCCAGCCGAGCATCGGATGGGTCTCGGTAAGCCCGCCCATATCGGCGATGCGCTGCGTGCCTTTGACCTGGGCGACGTGGCCGACGGCGAAGAAGATCGCCGACTTGGTGAGCGAATGCATGGTCATGTGCAGAAGGCCGGCGAAATTGGCGAGCGGTCCGCCCATGCCGAAGGCGAACGTGATGATGCCCATATGCTCGATCGAGGAATAGGCGAACATGCGCTTGATGTCGCGGCGGCAGTACAACATAAAGGCCGCGAACACGAGCGAGATCAGCCCGAGCGTCACCATCAAGGGGCCGGGCGCGAGCGCGCCGGTATTCACCGCCAGCAGAATCTTGAAGCGAAGCAGCGCATAGAACGCGACATTGAGCAGCAAGCCGGACAGCACGGCCGAGATCGGCGTCGGGCCTTCGGCATGGGCATCCGGCAGCCAGGCGTGCAGCGGCGCCAGTCCGACCTTGGTGCCATAGCCAAGCAGCAGGAACACGAAGGCGACATCGAGCAGCGCCGGATCGAAGGCATCCGCGTGCTTGACCAGGATGGTCCATACCATGGCGTCGATACCTTCGCCGACGACAGGCCGCGCGGCCATGTAAACCAGAATGGTGCCGAACAGCGCGAGCGCGATGCCGACGCTGCCGAGAATGAAATATTTCCAGGCCGCTTCCAGCGCCTCGTGCGTGCGGTAGATACCGACCATGAGAACGGTGGTGAGCGTCGCCATTTCGATCGCCACCCACATCAGGCCGATATTGTTGGCGATCAGCGCCAGGTTCATGGCGAACATCAGCACCTGATACATGGCGTGATAGAAGCGCACGAACGGCGGCGTCAGGCGCCCGATCTCGAGCTCATGGCCGATATAGCTCCCGCTGAAAATGCTGGTCGTGAAGCCGACGAAGGTGGTCAGCACGATGAAGGTGGCGTTGAGATCGTCGACCAGCAGATAAATGCCGGGTTCCGGCCGGCGGAAGAATAGCGAGAGCGCGCAGAGCAGCGTCAGCCCGGTCGCCACGACATTGATCCGCGCCGTGATGCGATAGCCAGGGAGCACTGCGAGCAGCGCGGCGGCAATGGCCGGAATCACCAGCACGCCGGTGAGCGCATCGATCGTCATCGGCGTTCTCCGCGGTAACGGTCGAGCGCCTGCACGTCGACCGTGTCGAAACGCTCGCGGATGCGGAACAGGAAGATTCCGATCACGATCAGCGCGATGAGGATCGAAAAGGCGACGCTGATCTCGACCACGAGCGGCATGCCCTTGGCGCCGGTCGCGGCCAAGACGAGGCCGTTCTCGAGCGACATGAAGCCGACCACTTGGCTTACTGCGTTCCGACGCGTCACCATCATCAAGAGGCCGAGCAGCACCACCGAGAGCGCGAAAGCGAGGTCCTCGCGGGCAAGCGGATCGGCGCCGTGGGTGACACGCAGCATCACCACCATGGACAGCGCGACCAGGCTCATGCCGGCAAGCATGGCGGTGCCGACGCCCACCACCTTCTCGATTTCGCGGTGAATGCCGAGCCTGACGATGATCCGGTGCAAGGTGACCGGAATGACGATCGCCTTGAACACCAGCGCGATGGCGGCGGTGACATAGAGATGCGGCGCGTCCTGCACGAATGCCTGCCAGGCGACCGAGGCGGCAAGCACAAAGGCGTGCGCAGCGTAGACGTTGAGCAGCGCGTAGAGACGGTCCTGATAGAGCTCGAGGAAACTGATCAGCACCAGTGTGCCGGCAAGCAGATGGGCGATGTCGAAGTCGATCCTGCTCATCAGAAGCTCCCGGACACGAAGCGCAGCAATGTTGCCAGCAACCCGAGCATCAAGGCGGCGCCGAGAAATTCCGGCACGCGGAACACGCGCATCTTGGCGATCGAAGTTTCGAACAGGCCGAGCAGAAAGCCGCCGACCGCGAGCTTGCCGACATAAGCGCCGATGCCGATCGCCAGGGCCGGCACGGCGGCACCGGCGCTCTCGATGCCCCAAGGCGCGAACAGACAGGCGAGCAGCGACACATAGAGAAGGAGCTTGAGCGAGGATGAAAGCTCAATCAGCGCCAGATGGCGGCCGGAATATTCCAGTACCATGGCTTCATGCACCACGGTGAGCTCGAGGTGCGTCGCCGGATTGTCGATCGGAATGCGGCCATTCTCGGCCACCGCCACCATGACGAGGCCGAGCAAGCCAAGTCCGAGCGACACCCGCAAGCCGACCTGCGGCGAAGCCATGAATTCGGCGATGGTAGAGAGCTGCGTCGAGCCGGCGATCAGCGCTAGCGTGAACACGACCATGAGCATGGCCGGTTCGGCGAGCGAAGCGATCATCACTTCGCGGCTCGAGCCGATGCCGCCGAAGCTGGTGCCGACATCCATCCCGGCGAGCGCGAGGAAAAAACGGGCGCTGCCGAGCAGCGCGATGATGGCGATCAGGTCGGCCGACCACGAGAACAGGAGCCCGGTGCGGAAGGTCGGGATCAATGAAGCGGCGACCCAGGTGGCGGCGAACACCAGATAGGGAATGACGCGGAACAGCCACGACGCGCTATCCGCCAGCACGACCTCCTTGCGCGCGAGCCGCACGAGATCGAGACAGGGCTGGATCAGCGGCGGACCTTGCCGACGGACCAGACGCGCTTTGACCTTGCGGACGAAGCCGGTGAAGAGCGGTGCCAGCGCCAGCACCAGCAGCATCTGCGCGCCCTGAATGGCGAGATCGCGGATCAGGACCATACGGCGAGCACCAAGAGCAAAATGACCAGGGCGCAGAAAACCAGCGTGAGAAATTGGCGGATGGTGAGAAACTGCAGGCGATTGAGCCGCTCGGCGGCGGTGCTGACGGCGGCGGCAAGCGGCGCATAGAGCCAATCCCAGATCGGGTCGGTCATCTGCACGGTGAGACGCGCCGGCCGCGTATCGCCGGGCGGCGGCATCTCGACTTGCTCGCGGGCGCGGAACATCACGGTGCCGAAGACGCGGCGGATCGGCTCGGCAAAACTCGTCGCGGTATATTGCGTCGCCGGGCTCGGATCCGGGTAGCCGCAATCCCAGGCGGGTGCGCGGCGCAGCCGGTCGGACGCCAGCCGATGGATGGCGAAGGCGGCGAGCATGCCCGACATGGCGATGAAGACGAAGACCAGCAGCCCGTCATAGGAACTGCGGCTTGCCGCGATCGGTACGATCGACAGCCATTGCGAGCCGATCTGCACCGGCATGCGCTCGCCGAAGAGCGCCGTCGAGATCGGCGCCAGCGCGTCGATGAACAAGCCGGGCAGGATGCCGACGACGAGGCAAAGCGCGGCCAAAATGAACATGGCGGCGAGCGAAAAGTTGTCGGTCTCGGCCGCGGTCCGGGCGGCGCGGGTGCGTGGGCGGCCGAGAAACGTCACGCCGTAGGCCTTGACGAAACAGGCGGCGGCCAGTGCTGCCGAGAGCGCCAGCAGCGCGCCGACGGCGGGAACTAAGAGCCTAAGGCCCCACGACGGCAGTTGCGGGCTGAGCAGGATCGCCTGAAACGTCAGCCACTCGGAGACGAAGCCGTTGAACGGCGGCAATGCCGAAATTGCCGCGCAACCGACGAGAAACACGAACGCCGTCTGCGGCATGCGGTGGATGAGCCCGCCGAGATGTTCCATGTCGCGTTCGCCGGTTGCGACCAGCACGGCGCCGGAGCCAAAGAACAACAAGCTCTTGAACAGCGAATGATTGAACACGTGCAGCAAGGCTGCGGTGAGTGCCAACGCTGCGGCGAACAGCATGCCGTGCGCCTTAAAGGCGAGCGCGAGCCCGATGCCGATGAAGATGATGCCGATATTCTCGACCGTGTGATAGGCGAGGAGACGCTTGAGGTCGTGCTGCATGAGCGCATAGAGCACGCCCATGAATGTCGTAATGCCGGCAAGTGCAAGCACGACAACGCTCAACCACCAGGCCGGCGGGCCGGCAAGCTCGAAAGCGATGCGCACGAAGCCATAGACGGCGACCTTGGTCATGACCCCGCTCATCAGCGCCGAGACGTGGCTCGGCGCCGCCGGATGCGCGAGCGGAAGCCAGGCGTGCAGCGGCACGATGCCGGCCTTGGAGCCGGCGCCGATCAGCGCCAGGATTATGGCGAGCGCACCGATCATCGCCGACGGGTGCGCCGCGCGCATCTGCGCGAAGGCATAAAGCCCGTCGGGCCCCGCCAGCAGGCCGAAGGCGAGCAAGAGAGTGAGCGTGCCGAAGCTCGCCATCACCAGATAGACGTAGCCGGCGCGCACATTGTCGGGCACGCGATGGTGCGCCATGACCAGCGCCCACGACGTCAGCGACATGAATTCCCACGAGAAGAGAAACGTGAAAGCGTCGTCGGCCAGCACGACCAGCATCATGCCCGCGAGAAAGGCAGGATAGAACGGCAAGATGCGTCCCGGCGCCGGCTCGTGGTGGCCATAGCCGAGCGCGAACAGACTTGCGCTCGCGGCACCGAGATCGACCACGGCGAGGAAGAACGCGGAGAGCGCGTCGAGGCGGAAATGCGCGCCGAGCCAGGGCAGGCCGACCGGCAGCGTCAGGTTTTCGGCGGGAGCGGCGCTGAGCAGGTGCGTCAGCGCTGCGGCAAGCGATAGGGTCGTGACGACAATGATCGCGCCATAGATGATGCGGCTCGCCGCCGCGGACTTCACGATAATGACCGCGCACACACCGAGTGCGAGCTCAAGCGCAGCACCGGCGAGCGCGATCGTCAGCATCACGTTGCGGGCCTCTTGAGCCGCACGCCGCGGCCACCGCCGGAGCTGACCGCGTTGTCGGTCATGAGTTCGATGCCGAGCGCGTCCAGCGCGGCGATGAGTTTCATCAGCGAATCGACATTGCCGCGAACGACGCCGTCACTTGCCTCCATGCGTTGGATGGTTGGGAGCGACAGGCCGGCCGCTTCGGCAAGAGCCCGTTGGTCGATGCCGAGAAGCGCGCGGGACGCTCTGATTTGACCGGCTGTGATCATGAGTCCGGATCAGGCTTTAGTATTGATGTTTAATATATCAATCATCATGATTTGCAAGCCCATATAGATGTCAAGAGCGTCCATTCTGGTGGATTGCGCCATGGGTCACTGAGCAAGTAATTATTCCGTGCGAAAGAAAAGAGTGATATTATTTCCATAGAATGATCCGGACGGATTGTCGGCTATGCCAACGCGTCCACACGCACACCCTGTCTCCGACGAAGCCGCCCTTCTCACGAAGGCTGTCCTTCGCGCTGCCGACCGGCTTGCGATCAAGAACGCCGTGCTCGCAAGAATCCTGGGTCTGTCGGGGCCCACAATCTCGCGCATGCGCAATGGCAAGTACCGGCTCGATCGTGAACAGAAGCCGTTCGAGCTCGCCGTCTTGTTGATCCGTCTTTACCGCTCGCTCGACGGCATTGTCGGCGGCGACGACAGCGTCGCCGCGGATTGGCTCACAAACAAAAACACCGTGCTCGATGGCGTTCCGCTTGAACTGATTCAGTCGGTGTCGGGATTGGCGAATGTCATCCACTATCTCGACGCGCGACGAGCTGTCGTCTAATCGGAAAAAAGCGTCCGGTCGCGGCTGGCGCGTGGTCGAAGCGCAAAATCAGATTTCAACGACCAAACTGACGGACACGAGCGCCGAACAGCACGCGCTCGAACTCTTGATCGAAGAAACCAAGCCGCCCGTTCCCGCGGAAAGCCGTCACCTCAATTTTCTGTTGTCGACGCCGTTCCGATACGCTGCGGCTTATCCGCGGGGTTCGCGGTTTCGGCGCGCTGGGTTCACGCCCGGCGTATTTTATGCATCCGAGCGCGTCGAAACCGCGATCGCGGAGCTTTGCTTTTTCTGTCTTTTGTTTTTCTCGGAATCGCCGGACACGAAATGGCCGGCGAACGCCGGCGAATACACGGCTTTTGCGACGAAATCCGCCACGACAAAATCGATCGATCTGACATTGCCGCCGTTCGATTCCCGGTCGGCGCTATGGACGCATCCGACCGACTACGGGCCCTGCCAGACTCTCACCGGGATGGCGCGAGAAGCCGACGTCGAATTGATCAGATACGCTTCGGTGCGCGACCCGGAGCACAAAGCCAATCTTGCGATCCTTTCCTGCCGGGCGTTCGCGCACCGCGAGCCGGTGGCCCATCAAACATGGCAACTGCTTTTCGGCAGCAACGGCGCGCGCGCGGTCTGCGAATTGCCGCGCCGCATGCTCGATTTCAACAGGACGGTCTTTCAGGCCGACCCGCGTATCGCATCGATGAATTGGGAGCGGTAGAGGCTCAAAAGCTGATGCAACCAATTCCGCTCATTCTCGCGCAAGCGGGAATCCAGAAGCTTGCGCAAGCAACTCGGTCGCCGCTTTCGCGGGGACGAGCGGCTCAACTCACCGACAGAATGCGATTGCGACTGTCCAACCGGTCAAAGCGCCTGGCGCTTGCGGCGAAGCCTGACCACCACGTCGATGCGGGCGATCTCGTAGCCTTCCGGCGGCACCGGCGCCTTGCCGACCACGACGTCGGAGGAGGGAATGTCGAGCAGATCGTTCTTCTCTTCGATGAAGAAGTGATGGTGCTCGGTATTGTTGGTGTCGAAATAGGCCTTCGAGCCGTCGACCGCGACCTGCCGCAGCAGCCCGACTTCGGTGAACTGGTGCAGCGTGTTGTAGACGGTGGCAAGCGACACCGGCACTTTGGCGCGGTTCGCTTCCTCGTACAGCATTTCCGCCGTGATGTGCCGGTCGCCCTTGGCGAACAGGATCCAGCCGAGCGCCATGCGCTGCCGGGTCGGGCGCAAGCCGACTTCGCGCAGCTTCGCCTTCACGTCGTGCCAGGGGCAGCCGGTGAGATCGTCAGCCCCGGCCGGCGGACGCGGTTGGACCGCCGGGGGTGTTGCCGGCATGCCGGCGGCGGGCAGGAGGGGACGCGAGGGAAACCGCGACTGGTTCATTCTGGCACCTGACGGCCCTGCTTGGGGGCCGAACGAAGATCGTTGCAACTGAAATCATTATATGCCGCTTGCTGTGCAGCCTGCAACACCCAAGGGTCATGGGGGGCACGGCTAGTCTGAGCCTGGCGGATAGGCCCCATATCCGGCCTTCGCCCCGCACGGAGGAGAAGCGTCAGGTGGCACCCGTTTTTGTGGCGGCGCAGCAATCAGCAATTGTGGTCAGCCGAGGGGGTGCCGCTTTGCCGCCATATCCCCATGTGTTAGGGAACGGTGCCAGCGTCGCTGATTTGAAGTTCCTACGCGTTTTGCCACGCGCGCGTTGAGGAAAGTCAAATCGTCGAGCGTTGCTGGATTCATATACTTGCTGGTGTCCCTTCAGTTGTCCGAAGTTCGCGTCCAAGGGTGTGTGCAAGGGTGCCGCTATGGATCGCGAACTTCGGGAGCGGGGCGTTCAGCTGGGGGCGGAGTGACGGAGGATGCAAGAGAGGCGTTCGCATTTCGATTATGAGGATCTGCTCGCCTGCGGGCGGGGCGAACTGTTTGAGAAAGGTCCGCAGCTTCCACTGCCGCCGATGCTGATGTTCGACCGAATTTCGGAGATCGCCGAAGTCGGCGGTGAATACGGCAAAGGGCTCGTCCGCGCCGTCCTCGAAGTCAAGCCCGACCTCTGGTTCTTTCCGTGCCATTTCAAGGGCGATCCGGTGATGCCGGGATGCCTTGGGCTCGACGCGCTGTGGCAGATGCTCGGCTTCTTCCTGGGCTGGCTCGGCGCCCCGGGCAAAGGCCGCGCGCTCGGCATGGGCGAAATCAAGTTCTCGGGCCAGGTGCTGCCGACCATGAAGAAGGTCGTGTACGGCATCGACATCAAGCGAGTGATGCGGTCCAAACTTGTGCTCGGCGTGGCTGACGGCTGGCTGTCCGCTGATGGATCGGTGATGTTTAAGGCGCTCGACCTCAAGGTCGGGCTCTTTCTCGATCCGGCGCCACAAGCGAGCGAAGCCTGAAGCCGCGCGGCGGGCGCAAGCTTTAAAACGATACGACGAGGACGAGGCGAAAGATGAGACGGGTGGTCGTCACCGGGATGGGTATCGTCTCGTCCATCGGCAACAATACGCAAGAAGTGCTTGCCTCGCTGCGCGAGGCGAAATCCGGCGTTGTGCGCGCCGACAAATACGCCGAGCTTGGCTTCCGGTGTCATGTGCACGGCGCGCCCACGCTCGACGCGAGCGAGGCGGTCGATCGGCGCGCCATGCGCTTTCTCGGCGGCGGTGCGGCTTGGAATCACGTCGCCATGGAACAGGCGATCCGCGACGCCGGCCTCGAAGAATCCGAAATCTCGAACGAGCGTACCGGCCTGGTGATGGGCTCGGGCGGGCCTTCCACCCGCGCCATCGTCGAAGCGGCCGACATCGCGCGCAGCAAGGGGCCGAAGCGGGTCGGGCCGTTCGCGGTGCCGAAGGCGATGTCGTCGACCGCGTCGGCGACGCTTGCCACCTGGTTCAAGATCAAGGGCTTGAGCTATTCGATCTCGTCGGCGTGCGCGACCTCGAACCACTGCATCGGCAACGCCTTCGAGCTGATCCAATACGGCAAGCAGGACATGATGTTTGCCGGCGGCTGCGAAGAGCTCGATTGGACGCTGACGGTTCTGTTCGACGCCATGGGCGCGTTGTCGTCGAAATACAACGATACACCCGCCAAGGCGTCGCGCGCCTATGACGCCGACCGCGACGGCTTTGTCATCAGCGCCGGCGCGGGCGTGCTGGTGCTGGAAGAGCTCGATCATGCCAAGGCGCGCGGCGCGCGCATCTGTGCCGAGCTTGCCGGTTACGGCGCCACCTCGGACGGCGCCGACATGGTGGCGCCGTCGGGCGAAGGCGCCGCGCGCTGCATGCGCGTGGCGCTAAAGGACGTGAAGCCGCCGGTCGATTACATCAACCCGCACGCCACGTCGACGCCGATCGGCGATCTCAAGGAGATCGAGGCGATCCGCGAAGTGTTCGGCTCCGGCGAAAAGTGCCCGCCGATCTCGGCTACCAAATCGCTCACCGGCCATTCGCAGGGCGCCACCGGCGTGCATGAGGCGATCTATTCACTGCTGATGATGAATAGCGGCTTCATCTGCGAAAGCGCCAATATCGAAAATCTCGATCCAGCGTTCGCCGATATGCCGATCCTGCGCGAGCGCCGCGATAACGTGACGCTCGGCTGCGTGCTGTCGAATTCGTTCGGCTTCGGCGGCACCAATGCATCCATCGTGTTCAAGCGGCTGGATGCGTAATGCTCTCTCGCGTCGTTCCGGGGCGCAATCGATCTGGGGTGTTCCCGAGATCGATGCTTCAAACGGGCAAGTCGGCATCAACCGACTTGGTTGGGTGCGGGCCTGGAATCCACAGCCCCTGATCTCTCGATTAGAGCGCCATCGCTTCAGATCGAATCGATTGGCGCCCTGGCTTTTTGATGGAGCATGATCTTTTCGGAAAACCGGTTTCCACTTTTCCGGATCATGCTCTAAATCGCAGCGCCGGGGTCATGGATTCCGGCACTCGCTCCGCTCGGCCGGAATGACGACAACGGCCGGAATGGCCACAAAGGATGTGAGTTCATGCAGGGTTTGATGCACGGCAAGCGCGGCCTGGTGATCGGGGTCGCCAATGACCACTCGATCGCCTGGGGTATTGCGCGGACGCTGGCTGCGCACGGCGCGAGCCTCGCCTTTACGCATCAGGGCGACTCGCTCGGTAAGCGCGTCAAGCCGCTGGCGGCGTCGGTGAATGCCGATCTGGTGATGCCGTGCGACGCGGAGGACATCGCGTCGGTCGACGCCGTCTTCGCCGAGATCGGCCGCACTTGGGGGACGATGGATTTTCTGGTCCATGCGATTGCGTTTTCCGACAAGAACCAGCTCACCGGCCGCTATGCCGACACCACGCGCGAGAACTTTCTGCACACCATGCTGATCTCGTGCTTTGCCTTCACCGAAGCGGCCAAGCGCGCGGCGGCGCTGATGCCGAACGGCGGCGCCATGGTGACGCTGACCTATAATGGCGGCGATCGCGCCATGCCGAACTACAACGTCATGGGGCCCGCCAAGGCGGCGCTGGAATCATCGGTGCGCTATCTCGCGGTCGACTTCGGGCCGCAGGCGATCCGGGTCAACGCGATTTCGGCAGGGCCGATCCGAACGCTTGCCGGCGCCGGCATCGGCGATGCGCGCTCGATGTTTGCGTTCCAGCAACGCCACTCGCCGCTACATCGCGGTGTCACGCTCGACGACCTCGGCGGCGCCGGGCTCTATCTTCTCTCCGACCTTTCGACCGGCGTGACCGGCGAAATTCACTTCGTCGATTCCGGCTATAATGTCATCGCCATGCCGCATCCGGACGCCTTGCGCGCCGATCGCGAGCGGGGCGGCGACTAGATCGTTCGTTTTGAGCATGATCTTGTCCGAAAACCGGTTTCCACTTTTCGGGATCGTGCTCTAGGACTGAAATCGTCCGCTTGCCGGCCGGCGATCAAAGATTTGCGACTGGGAGCTGATCGGGAAATAGGCGGACGGCTTGTTCGCGGGTCCGGCAGCTCATCTAAACATCGGGAAAATTTGAAGATTTTTGCGTTCCGCGAGGCCGTGCGACTGCCTGCGAAGGGAGCGACTGTGCCGATATCT
>Ga0210410_10002743_pt1 | contig 15721 bp, 13 predicted proteins | sample IncBWC4MmetaG_FD_161058 | JGI IMG/M metagenome (GOLD analysis project Ga0210410, IMG submission 161058) | Forest soil microbial communities from Barre Woods Harvard Forest LTER site, Petersham, Massachusetts, United States - Inc-BW-C-4-M | ecosystem: Environmental > Terrestrial > Soil >... | reverse complement strand
GACTTCCACCGTCGGGGACACGGTGGACCGAGCGATAAAGAAACTGGCGGAGAAATGCAATGTGTGACTTTTCAGGAAGGTTGGTTGCATGGATGGATCGCGAGCTTCCAGACAACGAAGCTGCGGATGTGGAGCGGCATGTTCGAGACTGTTCGGAATGCCGGAGGCGCGTCGATGCCTATGCGCAAGTGAGCCGCGCATTCGTCGCCTACTTCGATGCGGCGATCGAGGAAACGACACCTCGCAGGCTGCCGCGCTGGGTTCCGGTCCTGCTGTCGGGCGCAGCGGCAGCCGTGCTGCTTCTGGTGTTCCAGACTGCAAACATCGAACAGATTCCGGTTCAGCCGCGAGTCGCAGATGTCGCCCCGGCCGTGGTCGTTGAAACTGAAACTGCGCCAAGGCCGGTCAAGAAAGTCCATCGACGGCACGGGATTGCGCCCAGGAAGCCTGCAAACACGAATTGGGCCTTCGCTGAACCCTCTATCCAAATCGCCATTCCGGTCGAAGCAATGTTTCCTCCCGGCGCCGTTCCCGAGGGAATGACGTTCATTGCGGACCTCAGCGTGGCAGCCGACGGATCGGTACAAGGACTCCGTCTGCAACAGTGATTCGCTCTTGATTGGAAAAGGAGACCGACCCAACATGAAACTTACATTCATCCTTCTTTTGGCAGCCTCATTCTGTGCTTTCGCGCAAGATGGCGGAAACGTAATGTTCCAAAGCGCTGGCCCGGCGGGTACGATGGCCTGGGGCTTTGAGAAAGGGCCCGCCGCTGTGGTTAAGGGCGCACCCTATTCCGCCACGATGAACAATGAATCCATCCAGACGCTCGCGGATGGCAATCGTATCGTTCAGACGAGCACCGGGACGGTCTTAAGAGATTCCCAGGGTCGCACACGTCAAGATGCTGCTTTGCCGGCAATTGGCAATCTATCCGCCGCCAGCGCCCCACACCTCGTCTTCATTCAAGATCCCGTGGCGGGCACTTCCTATACGCTGAATTTGACCGATAAGACTGCGTGGAAAAACCCGACGCCTCCCGCCGGGAAAGGCGCATCCGTTGCCTCCGGCACATTCTTCATACACACGGAGGGCGGGATGCCCCAACTCCCCCCACCGCCACCTATGCTTGCCGAGACGAAGCGTTTGGCCGGGGATGAGCAGACCGAAGCCAATACCGAATCGCTTGGCTCCCAAACGATGGAAGGTGTCGCTGCGAATGGGGTGCGTACTACACGAACCATTCCTGCCGGCCAGGTCGGTAACGATCGACCCATCAGCATTGTTACGGACGTCTGGACTTCGACTGACCTTAAGACGATTGTCTCCAGCACGCGGAACGATCCGCGAATGGGTGAGCAGACATTCCGGTTGACGAACATCGTACGCGCGGAGCCCGACCCGTCTCTATTCGCGGTGCCCTCAGATTTCAAGATTATCGATGGCGGCCCGAAAACCATTATCTATCGGAGAAACCAATAGACAGCCCGCATTGTTTGAAGTCTGGCGGGGCAACAGCCCCGCCACCACACGGGTCCTGATGCCACCACTTTCTGCCAATGTGCACCTTTGTGCATCCGGCCGCATATTCTGCGATGATTGGGGTCCTGTGCTGCGGCTAGGGGATTCACCCTAAGAGCTTGCTTTTGAATAGGTTCCCAAAATAGGACTCGCCCACGCCGTAGTTACCATTTTGGTTCGGCAAATGCTCAATTACATAACAACTGAAGAGGCCGCACCCGTTTGAAAAACTTCACTCTCGATGTTCTCGACATCCCACTCTGTCCGTTCCTGTCCCCCAGAGCGGCGTCAAACTAGTTTCCTCTGATTCCCGCCATTAGCCTCTTTGAAAAAGGGTGGCCCCGAAAGGGGCCGCTTTTTTTGTTTCTTCCGGTCCTGTACACTCGCCGTTTGCGATGAAATCCGAAAAAACCGCTTCTTTCCGCACTTTCCGCATTCTCCTCCTACTGGTTGCCTTCCTTAGTGAGAAACCGCTGCGCGCCGAAACACCTCTGAAGGCGCCCGATGATCTCCTCCTCGCCACCATGGAAAAGGAGCTGCATCGCGGCCAGTCCGAGCTGGCCAAGCAGGATCCCGCCCCCTACTTCGCCAGCTATAACGTGACCGACGGCGAATCGCTGGTCATCCTCAGCGCCCAGGGTGGCATTCTCACCTCCACTCGCACCCGCCACCGCGCCGCCGACGTCAGCATGCGGATCGGCGCCCCCGCTCTCGACAACACCCACGACCAGGAACGATTCTCCGGCATTACCTCCGGCAAACTTCCGCAGCGGGACGACCCCGACGCCATCGCCCGCGTCCTCTGGAAGCTGAGCTACGAGGAGTACCGCAAGGCGCGCCAAGCCTATACCAACGTTAAGACCAAGACCGCCGTCCGCGCCAAAGACGAAGACGACTCGCCCGACTTCTCCGAGGAGAAGCCATCGACTTACACGGATAAGGCTGCGTCGGTTGCGTTTCCCGAGCAGAAGGCCTGGGAGGAACTGGCCCGTCGCTATTCCGCTTCCTTCCGCCGTTACCCCGAGGTCGAAGAGTCGCTGGTTTTTCTTTACGCCGAGAAGAGCCACAGTTACCTGGTCTCGACCGAGGGCACGAAGATCGTCACCGCCGATGCCATCTTTCGCGTCATGATCGAGGCCGAAACTCGTGCCGACGACGGCATGCAGCTGATGCGCGTCGAAACCTTCCAGTTTTCCGATCCCGCAAAGTTCCCCTCGGAAGCCGCAGTGGCAGCGACCGCGAAAAAAATGGCCAGTGACTTGAGTGCGTTGCACGCCGCTCCCCTCGCCGAACCCTACGATGGTCCCGCGTTGCTCTCCGGCCGTGCGGCGGCCGTTTTCTTTCATGAAGTGCTCGGCCATCGGGTCGAAGGACAGCGCCAGAGGGGCCGCGACGAAGGCCAGACTTTTACTAAAAAGGTGAACGAAAAAATCCTGCCCGAGTTCCTCAGCGTCACCGACGATCCCACGCTGCGCACCCTCGGCGGCACCGAGCTGTCGGGCTTTTATCGCTTCGACGACGAAGGCAGTCCCGCTTCGCGCGTCGAGGTGGTAAAGGATGGCATCCTGAGGAATTTTCTGATGGGACGATTGCCGGTGAAGAATTTCAGCAGCTCGAACGGGCACGGACGGGCCCAGTCCGGACTGATGCCGGTCGGCCGCCAGGGCAATCTGATCGTTACTTCATCGAAAGCGATTCCCGACGTCCAGCTTCGCTCCCGCTTCGTCGAAGAAATCAAGAAGCAGGGAAAGCCCTACGGCCTCTACTTCGAAGACATCCAGGGCGGATTCACTTTGACCTCGCGCGATCTTCCGCAAGCGTTCCAGGTTTTGCCCGTCATGGTCTGGCGCGTTTACGCGGATGGGCGTCCCGATAAACTGGTCCGCGGTGTCGATATCGTCGGCACCCCGCTCACGGTGTTGTCGCGGATCGCCGCCACCGGAGATACGACCAGCGTCTTCAACGGCATTTGCGGAGCTGAATCCGGCAGCGTTCCTGTATCCGCAGCCGCGCCTGCGATGCTGTTCACCGACATGGAAGTCCAGAAACGAAAATACGGTGACGCGCGCCCTCCCATTCTTCCGCCGCCACCCGGCGCAACGGAAAATGATCATAAGGAAGGGGCAAAGTGAGACGCTCCTTGTCGATGTCGCGCTTGTTTTTGGGTGGCCCAGCGCTTCCGCGCTACGGTAAATGGCTTGCATTTAAATCCGGCTTCAGCCGCGGGGGTGAGGCGGCTGCGCGGAAAGCTAAAGAGTCCAGGGAAAAGCTGGCTCGCAATGGGAAGGCGCGCCCTGAGCGGCTAAAGCCGCATTCACAGCAAAGCCGTGATCGCAGCGCGCAAGCGCTGCGCCACCCAAAATCAAGTTCAATGGGGTGGTTTTCTCGCGGTCTGCTGTTTTCAATGCTCCCTTCCGGGATCCTGCTCTGCGCCATGGCAAGTCCAGCCCGCGCCGCCAATTCCGCTCCCGGCGACGCCGTCCTCCGCGCGCTTCGCGAAGAAATGGAGCGCTCCAAAGCAAATCTGAAATTGGAGAACGTGCCGGCGCCGTACTACATCGAATACCGCGTCACCGAGATCGACCAGTTCGAGGCCAGCGCGGTTTTCGGCGCCCTGCGCAACCAGCAACATAATCACGGCCGCCTGCTGCGCGTCGTAGTCCGCGTCGGCGACTACAAGCAGGACAGCTTCTTCGGCACCGGAGAAGGCACCATCGACCTGGTGCCATCCGATGACGACGTCTTCGCGATCCGCCACCGCATCTGGCTCGCTACCGATCGCGCTTACAAGGCGGCTACCGAAGCGCTGTCTGCCAAGCAAGCTGCCTTGAAGCAGTTGAAAGTCGATGACCCGGTCGACGATTTCGCCAAAGCCTCGCCTCTCGAAGCGGTCGAGCCTCTCGCCCGTTTTTCTTCCACCGACTTCAGTTCATGGCTTCATCTGCTCGAAGAGGCTTCCGCCCAATATCGCACCGACAAAGAACTGGAGAACTTCGAATCCGCGCTGCGTTTCTCCCTAGAGAACCGTTACTTCCTGAACTCCGAGGGCACGGTTGCGCGCTCCGGTCAGGCGCACTACGTCGTCTCCGTCGCGGGGTCAACTCAGGCCTCCGACGGCATGTTGCTGCAACGGTCGCACGCAGACCAGGGGAACGATCTCAAGGAGCTCCCCACCCGCGAAGCATTTTTGAAGACGACTGCCCGGATTCTGGACACGCTGAAGTTGCTGCGCGATGCCCCTGTCGTCGACGAGGAATACCGCGGCCCGGTTCTGTTCTCGAACGATGCGGCCGCTACGGTCGTCACCGAACTGGTGGAGCCAAATGTTCTCGGCAGAAAGCCGCCGCAGCTTGGCGAGAACGCCCGCACCACGGGGAAATGGTCGAGCAGCTACAAATCACGCGTGCTGCCCGATTTCATCAATGTGATTGACGACCCGACGATTTCCACGATTTCCAGCCAGCCCCTGTTCGGCAACTACACGCTGGACGACGAAGGCGTCAAAGCCCAGCGCGTGTCTTTGATCGAAAAGGGGCAACTCGTCTCCTACCTCACTGGACGCCAGCCCATTCGCGATTTCCCCGCTTCGAACGGTCACGGTCGCGCTGCCGCCACCGCGGCGCCGACGCCTCGTCCGGGCAATCTCGTTTTGCAATCGACCGACCCCCAGCCTGATGCCGGCCTCAAGGCGAAGTTGATCGACCTCTGCCGGAAGCGCGAGCTGCCCTACGGACTCTACGTGGAGACCATGGGGCCGAGCCTCGAGCCCCGGCTCCTCTATCGCATCTGGACCAAAGACGCGCATGAAGAACTGGTTCGCGGCGGCGTCTTCGGAGATCTCGACATCCGCTCGCTGCGCGGCGATCTCATCGCCACTGGAACCGCGCCCGCGGTTGAGGACCGCTCGGAACCCGTCTGGTTCAGCGTCGCCAGCCCAGCGCTTCTGTTCGACGAGCTCCAGGTGAAGCGGACGCAATCCGCCAAGCAGAAACTTCCTGAGTATCCCGCGCCGGCGCTTGGTCAGGCCGCGAACCAGCCGTGATGTTTTAGAGATTTTTAACCGCACACACGTCTGGCCCAGTGCTATCGCCCCCCAGTTGACGCCCGATCTCTCTCGCGCTTACGATATTTGTTCGACTTCCACGGGGATAGAGTTCTGTGGGTTGCGACTTTTTCTTGGCGGCCTGCATCAAATGGCAGCAATCGTAATTGGCAATCAGGTTAGCAATCATAGTTAGTAATCATGGGTAGCAATCATGGATAAGAAGAAACTAGAGACGTTCAGAAAAAAACTGGAAACCCGGCGCCAGGAATTGCGCCACATGGTTGTCCGCAATCAGCAGGACGGTCGTACTGTCGACGATGAGGCCACCCAGGACGTCGCCGACCGCGCCGCCAGTTCCTACAACAAGGAATTCCTCTTCAGTCAGAGCAATAACGACCGGCAGTTGCTCAATATGGTCGATGGCGCTCTCGCCCGCATCCGCGAAGGCAGCTTCGGAGAATGCGTATCCTGCGGCAAAGAGATCAACGCCAAACGCCTTGACGCCGTGCCTTGGACTCGCCACTGCATCGAGTGCCAGGAAAAAGCCGAGCAGGGCTTGCTGGAAGCCGCTCAATAGTATTTCGTGTGCCAATCGGACAGCCTTGTCCGCGTGGAACTCCGCACTAGCCCCGTTCCGGCGCTTTTCCCCGCCCGGCCCGAGCCCCCCCACACCGAGACCTCACTCCCAGACCGTGATTCCGCCCGGTCCGTGACAAGAATTTTACAAATTGCTGACTTCCTCCTGACAAAACCGCCCTACTGCCGGGATAGCATCCTCTCGCCGTAAAGGTACAGAGATTCTTACCGTCCCGCCCTACGCGGGTAGAAATGGCGCCCGCCCCAGCCGCCATCAAGCTTCGCTTCAATAGGAGAGTTTCAGCTATGTATCAAACGTTCCGCCACAACTTATTAGTCGCCACACTGCTTGTGCTGGCGTTGTCTCTTGTCTCCACCCATGGCTTCGCCCAGCACTATGTGAAGAGCATACTGGTCAAAAATTTGGCCCCGGCAAAACATGTCGATCCGCAGCTGGTAAATCCCTGGGGATTCGTCTATGGCCCCGGCGGCCCCTTCTGGGTCAGCGATGCGGGCTCCGGCCAATCCACGCTCTACGACGGCGCCGGCGTGAAGCAGAGTATGGTAGTCACCGTCCCACCCGCAACCGGTACGGGCAAGGGTTCGCCCACCGGCATCGTCTACAACGGCTCTTCAGAATTCCAAATTATGAACTGGACATCGGCATTCTTGTTCTCGACTCTCGACGGCACCATCAGCGGCTGGTCGCACTTCTCTCCGAACAACGCGCTGATCGGCGTGAATAACTCCGGTTCCGGCACCTCCTACACCGGCCTGGCGATTACCAGCAAGGCTTCCGGCAACCTTCTCTACGCCGCCGATTTCGCCCACAATAAAGTCGATGTTTACAACAGCACCTTCCACTTCGTCACTTCCTTCACCGACACGAGCCTTCCCGCCGGCTTCGCGCCCTTCGGCATTCAAGATATTGGCGGCAGGGTCTATGTTGCTTTCGCCGCTACCAACGGCGGCGCCGGCGGATACATCGACATTTTCCAAGAAAATGGTGCATTCGTGAAAACCCTCATCTCTGGCGCGCCTCTTAACCAGCCCTGGGGATTCGCGGTTGCCCCGGCGAACTTCGGCCCGCTCAGCAACACTCTGCTGATCAGCAACAACACCAACACCGGCACCATCAATGGCTTCAACCTGACAACCGGCGCCTTCGTTGGGACCATAGTCAATTCATTGGGCAAACCCTTTGTAATTAACCAGCTCTGGGGAATCGAATTCGGTGGCGGCGCAGCGGCCAACGGCAACACCAACCAGCTCTTTTTCACCGCAGGGCCCAAAAACAACCTCAATGGTGTCTTCGGCGTGATCAGCTTCAAGTAACGGCTGGACCGCCACCCTCCGCATGCCGCGCGGAGGGTGGTTGGAATCCGGGAGTCTGCCGAGAGATCTCGTCTAAGCCTATGATTTCAATGGATCCAGGGGTGCCCCACGAGGTGAACGCGGAAATCGCCTCTTGGGGCCGTGTTGTTGCCCACTTTCCCGCGCGAATGCAACCAAAGCAATGCTATGATTCTCTAACCCTCAACCACGCCGCGCTTCGGCTCGGCGAGGGCAAAATCTGCTGACCTAAGGTGAAAGTCATGGTTTGGACCAGTCCCGTTTTCGAAGAAGTTGTTCTTTGCTGCGAAATTAACTCCTATGTGAGCGCACAACTCTAGGTCTGCTGACCAAAGATGCGCATTCATATCCTCGGTTCTGCGGCCGGGGGTGGGTTTCCGCAGTGGAATTGCGGCTGCGGAAACTGCGTTGCTGTCCGCAAGAACGCGCGCCAAAACGGGCGTGAGAACAAATTCTCCGGCAAGGCGCGCAGCCAGGCTCAACTCGCGCTGAGCGCCGACGGCTCCACTTGGTTTCTAGCCGGAGCCTCTCCCGACCTGGGCTTTCAAATCGAAAACTCCGCTGAGCTTCATCCTCGGGCTTTACCCAAGACTTCGCGCGATTCGCCGGTTGCTGGCGTGGTGTTGGGAAGCTCCGATCTCGACCACGTTCTGGGTCTGCTCCTGCTGCGCGAACTCCAGCCATTGCGCGTGTATGCCGCCCCCTCAATCTTGCGCATTCTGCGCGAAGAAAACAGCATGTTCGGTATGCTGAACCGCGTCGAACCGCAGGTGGTTTGGACGCCCATGAAATCGGGCGCTCCGTTTCCGACGCGGTCGGCCGAGGGGAAAGACTCCGGTCTACGATGTGAGGTCTATTATCTTTCTGGCCGCTATCCGAAATATGTTAAGAGTGAGGCAGCGAATCTAGCACGCGATGAAGCGACGGCTGCGTTGTTCTTTGCATCCGCGGCGGGAAAGAGAGTGGCGTACATTCCCGCCGTCGGAAGTATGAGCGATGCGCTGCTCGAAAAGATCCGTCATGTGGACTTGCTTCTCTTCGACGGCACCTTCTGGAGCGATGACGAATTGGCGCGCGTTCTGGGCAGTGGCGAGACTGCGCACCAGATGGGACACATTCCGGTGGAAGAGAGTCTGCGTCTGCTGAAGAATATTGAGGTTGGACGCAAGATGTTTATTCATCTCAACAACACGAATCCGATCCTGAATGAGGCAAGTCGCGAACATCAGGTCGTGCGCCAGGCCGGCTGGGAAGTGGCGGAGGACAATTGGCAACTCGAACTGTAGCTGGGGGGAACAGCGCCAACGCTCCGAGGCTTAGGTTTGAGGAGTTGCGCGCGGCCCTGCGTCAAGTCGGCGAAGAGCGTTATCACCATAAACATCCCTTCCACCTGCTCATGCATGAAGGCGAACTCAGCCGCGGGCAACTACAGGCCTGGGCGCTGAATCGCTATTACTACCAGTCGATGATTCCGATGAAGGACGCGATCATTCTTTCGCGCGCGGCCGATCCGTCGTTTCGGCGAATCTGGCGAAAGCGCATTGTGGATCACGACGGTGACGAGCATCGCGAGGGCGGAATCCTGCGCTGGATCAAGCTGGCGGAAGCGACCGGGCTAGATCGCCAGCGGGTGATGAGTGGGGCTGACGTTTTGCCCGCTACGCGATTTATTGGAAACGAATATCTCAACCTGGTGCGGATGAGGCCTTTGCTCGAGTGCGTCGCTTCGTCGCTGACTGAACTTTTTTCGCGCGAGCTGATCACGTTGCGGATGGAGAAATTGCGTCAGCACTATCCTTGGCTTGCTTCCGGGCTCGACTACTTTGAGGCACGGTTGACGGAGGCGCCGGAAGACGCCGCCTTCGCGTTGCAGTATGTGTTCGACCACGCCGCTACGCGCGTGGAGCAGGAAAGCGCCATCCAGGCATTGCGCGACAAGTGCGACATTCTGTGGGCACAACTCGACGCGCTCTATTTCGCTTACGTTGAGCCGGGCTGGCCGCCGCCGGGCGCTTTTAGGATTGAAGCTGGCGCGAAACATGGCGAGGGAAAGCGTGGCTGAGCTTACCGATGCGAGCCTCCCGAAGTTTGCCACGGGATGCCGCTGGGGTGGGACCACCGAAGCTCCGGTCGTTCTCATCCCGGAAGGCGCGATTCGCGTGGAAGGAACGGGCCGCATCATTCTCGAACTCTGCGACGGCCATTTCTCGCTGGCGGAAATTGTGCAGAAGCTGGAGGCGCAGTTCATGCTGGCGCCAAAGGGCAAGATCCGCGCCGAAGTCCAGGCATTTCTGGAGCAACTGCACGCCAAGCGCATCATTGATTATTGAAAAGTTGAACGAGCCAAAACGCTTCATGAATTGTCATCCCGAGCGAAGCGAGGGAGCGCTACTCCCGGCACGCATTTTCGGGCGAGTAGGCGTCCCTCGCTTCGCTCGGGATGACAGAATCTGGTGAATTGAATTCCGAATGCCGAATCCGCTCGCCCTGATTGCCGAGATCACGCACCGCTGCCCGCTGCACTGCGTGTACTGCTCGAATCCGCTGGAGCTAACATCGCGCAAAGAAGAGCTTGCGACCGCCGACTGGCTGCGCGTTTTCGGCGAGGCGGCCGCGCTCGGCGTTCTTCATCTTCACCTCACTGGAGGCGAGCCGCTGGCGCGTCCCGATCTGGCCGAACTCATCGAGGGTGCACGGAAGTCGCGTCTGTATACGAACCTGATCACCTCTGGAATCGGGCTTTCGCGCGAGCGTCTGGCCCAGCTTGTGGAAGCGGGCCTTGACCACATCCAACTCAGCTTTCAGGATTCGAGCGAAGGGCCAGCCAACTGGATCGCCGGAGCGCGCGCCCACGCGCACAAGATCGAATTGGCCGGTTGGATCCGCGAAAGCCAGATCGGCGAGCGTCGTATCGCATTCACCGTAAACCTGGTCGTGCACCGGCAGAACATCGAGCACCTCGACAGCATGGTTGCCGCGCTCGAAGCGCTCCATCCCGATCGCATGGAGATCGCGCACGCGCAGTATTACGGCTGGGCGCTACAGAACCGGTTCGCATTGCTGCCCACCCGCGCGCAACTCGACCGCGCGGTGGCCGTGGTGGCGGCCGCCGAGGAGCGGTTGCGCGGTAAGGTCCGCGTCGACTCCGTCATTCCCGACTACCATGCCCGCTTCCCCAAAGCCTGCATGGGCGGCTGGGGGCGCCAGTTGATGCTGATTGATCCTGCGGGCCGCGCTCTGCCGTGTCACGCGGCGGGCGTGATCCCGGGCATGCGCTTTGACAACGTGCGCGAACATACACTTGATTGGATCTGGCAGAGTTCGGAAGCATTTCGGAAATTTCGCGGTGAAGACTGGATGCCCGAGCCCTGCCGCTCCTGCGACCGCCGCACGATCGATTTTGGCGGATGCCGCTGCCAGGCTTTTCTGCTGACGGGGGATGCCGGCGCGACCGATCCGGTTTGCGAGCTCGCGCCTTTGCATCACCTGGTTGAAGACGCGGTGCGCGAGGATGCGGTGACAGGTGCGGCTCCTGAGGTTCACGAGGCGCCTTTCCACGCACTGCAGGAGAAGATGGCTGGGTTCTGGAGCTACAGGACGGATCCGAAGGGATGAGCGCTATGACGATATTTCAACAACTCCGCCGCGGTGAGTCTGATAAGGAGGATGCGTACCTGTGACTTCGATTGTGTGCCGCCGTGCGCTCGACTTGCACCCCTGCCGGAGGGATCATCGCCAACGCGAAGCAGAATTTTGTAACCCCACGAACATACTATTGCACCGCTTGCCAGGCTTTGTACATCGCACCCATCAAATCCTGCGAGTGCCCATCGTAGTCGGCGCTTAGCTCCCACATGAACACGCCGCCGAACCCGCGTTGCTTCAGGATGTAGCGTGTCTTGCGGCTGGTCGAAGCGGAATCGTCATAACTAATAAATGCGGGCAGGGTCGAGTTCACCAGATACGGAGATTTCGCGGACTTATCGAACTCCCTTTGCCAGCCCTGTTGATTAATCAGCGACTTGATGTAGGGGCCGTAGTTCTGCTGGTTGACCACGCAACCGGTGCACCCTTGCCACAGCGCGCTCGCGCCGTCAAACTCATATCCGTAAAAAGCAGTACCCATGTTCAGCTGTGCCGGCGGCACTCCATAGATCGTCTGGTAAAGATCCATCGATGTCGCGACGCTGCCATTTTGTCCCGGGTCTGCTGGATCCTGAAACAACGGCGAATTCAACCCGGCAAATCCCGCCCACGATCCGGTAAAGTCGTACGTCATCACGTTCATGAAGTCTAACAACGGCGCCAGCGCGGGAATATCGAAACCCTTCCCCCAGCTTCGCGGATCCGAAGGAGTCGCCATCGAAATCAACCACGGCGACGGCAGTTCATTGCGCAACTCCTGCATCAGCGTGGTGCAGTTCGACGAATCCGCCGCATTCGGGATTTCCCAATCCACATCGACTCCGTCATAGCCGTGTTTCGTCAAGAACCTATGTACGTTGCGGACAAATCTCTGCCGGTTCGCCTCGACGCGTGCCATGCGGTTGAATCGCGGCCCTTCAATGCCGTCTCCGCCGCCTATCGAAAGCAGCACTTTGACGCCGGCGGCATGCGCCTTCCGGATTAGTGCGGGCTCAACGAATCCCTGCGGCACACTGAGTGTGCCGTCCGCTTTAGAGTCGAGCAACACAAACGCATGCGCAATGTGTGTGAGCTGGTTGTAAGGAATCTGGTCCGCCGAGTAAACATAAGGAGGATTGTTGTACTTTGACCACTCCGGGTAATAACCCAGCAGGCGCTTCGAACTGGCAGCCGGAGTCTGCGCCAGCGCCACGAATGACAAGAGCCCGAGTAGGCAGATCAGATTAATTGTGGGGTTTCGAAGCAAAGAAAGAAAGCAGCGGTGGCTGGCGGACAGTTTCATAATCTTTACCCCGTTGGGACGGTGGCCGAAATCCAAAGTACGGCAACCCAGTTGCGCCAAATTCTATACCTGCCGAGGGCCGTTTGGCGAAGTTCCGAAATACTCGGAAAGGCCGCGCCACCCGCTACTTCTTTCCAAAAAACTTCCCAAACCCCAACCGCACCTGTACCGTATTCACTCCCGGATTCGGCGGAGGGCGAGCTCGATTGAAAGGCTTCCCACAGCCGCCGTCTGGTGCTGCATCCCGGAGAAACTGGAGTTGATTGTTGACGTAAACAGGCAGTGGTCGGTCTCGCTTTTCACACTTGGCATAGGTGTGCCAATCCTCCTGGATGAGTCTTACTTGGAGTCTCAACTGGCGCGGTATGGATACCACCGAAGTCTCCCCGTTATGGTCTTTGGAAGCGCGATAATTCTTTGGGGGCAGTAATGATTTTCAATGGGCTGCTCGGCATCGCTAAGAGAATCCGAAAATAGAAATTGACACTAACGAATCGGACCAAAACCCGCGAATTGAGGACCGCTGGCGAAGCGAAGCTTCCGCTTTGACGCTCTGGAAACCACCCTGCTAAACTGAACAATTGTCATCCTACCCTTAAGCCAAGAAGGAAGCCTGTGCGCGCAGAAACCCGGCATCAACTGAAACAAGACCGCTTCAGCAAGGTCACGTTCGAGGCGGCGGGAAACGCCGCTCACTGGAGCGTTGAACACCAGTCGAAACTCATTGCCGCCGTGATTGCCGTTATCGTTATTGGCGGGATCGCATTTGGCGGCTGGTACTACCTCAACTCGCAGGACGAAAAGGCTAGCGCCGAGTTTTCGACGGCGGTCCGCACCTGGGAAACGCCGCTGCGTCCGGCGGGCGTGCCGCCACAACCGGGGACGGACAGCTTTGCGTCGGCGCAGGAGCGTGCCACGGCCGCGCGCAAGCAGTTCCAGGCCATCGAAGACAAGTATCCGCACACCCGCACGGCCGACATGGCGCGCTATTTTGTGGGCTTGGCCTCGGCACAACTTGGCGATAACGCGGCAGCCGAGCGGAGCCTGCAGGAGGCGGCCCGCTCGTCGAACGCCGACCTGGCGGCCTTAGGCAAGTTCGCGCTGACCTCCGTTTATCGCGCGGAGAATAAGGACGCGCAGGCGATCGATCTGTATAAGCAGTTGATGGATAAGCCTACGCTCGTCGTCAGCAAAGCGACCGCCCAGCTTGAACTCGCTAGCTTCTACGAGTCGCGGCAGAAGCAGGATGAGGCCAAGAAGATTTACGAGCAAGTGCAAAAAGAAAATCCGGCCACCGACGCCGCGTCGCTGGCGCAGCGTCGAGCCGCGGCGCTGAAGTGAGAAAGTAGTTCTGGCAGGAAGATCCACCGGTGCCTCATCGCTCCCGCGAGCCCATTGCCGGTGCGGCCCCTTTTCCGTCGCTTTTGGCGCCGACTTCGACCACATCCTTCACGAATTCGCGGCGGGTGCTTCCCGTGCCATTGGGCTCGAGCGCCCGCACGCGGCGGGCAGACATGTTCACGGGATCAAGCCGAAGAAGTTGGCTATCGCGGACCTGGACCTGAAACCGGAACCAGTCAGTACGATACATGCGGCCGGCGGCATAAAAAGTTATGGACACGGCGATCTGGCCGGCGTAGTCCTCTCCGGTACAGGCAAAGAGTCGCTTCCCGAGATCCTCGCTCCACGTGGTGCCGCCAACCAGCGGCTCGTTTAAGAAGCATCGCAATGACGGGACGGCCATCGACAGCTTGCGCATTTGCACCATCTGCATCAGAACAGAGATTTTGGCCAGGTTCGTAGCAATGATTCTGGCGTCGCGCGATGACAGCCGCTCCAGTTTGATGTGCAGTTCCGGCGCCCATTCGCGCTCGAATTGCTCGCGCGAGAGCGCCAGACTCCGGTCGCTCGCCTCCGAGTATCGTAACGTGGCGCGCACCAGGACCAAGCTGACAATGGTGGTCACCACGGTCGCAATCAATGGAATGTAGGCCAGGATCAAGGTGAACGAGACGGCGTGCTGATTGAACCATTGCAGCAAATTCATCGCAGGATGACCCTCCGGAAACCGCGCGGTTGAGACGGGGATGGACCACTCTAGCGAGGCTTGCGCTGCGGGACAACTGCCGAAAGTGTAGTCCGCGCGTTCTAGACCTTACGTTATCTCGCGACCCACACTTGCCCGAGGTTCGCCGAATTTAACAACTTCTCGCAGCGACACGACGCAGGCATGTGATGAACCGGTCGCCGTCATCGACTGTGTTGTAGACGTGGGGCGTTACTCGAATCGAACTTCCGCGGACGCTGACGAATACTTTCTCTCTCGCCAGCATTTCGGGGAGTTCCTTCGGAATCTCCGCTTGCCTCCGCAGCGACAGATAGTGAGGCGCGCGCAATGGTTCCGGGGGCGCGGAAAATCCCAGGTCCGCCGCGGCTTCTGCCAGGTGACGATTGAGCGCTCCGGCCGTCTCGGAGATCTGAGAGACGTCCCACTCCAGCAATTGCTTCATGGCACGGACGGCAGCGGGCAGCGACGCGAAGTTGGCGCGCTCGCCCATATCGAATCGCCGCGCGCCTGCGTCGTAGTCTTCTGTATACAGGATCAGGCTTGAGAAGTCGCGAGCGTTGGCGCGCTGAATCCAATTTTCTTCGAGCGGTAATCCGCCCTGCCATTTAGGAGCAACATAGAGAAGCCCGACGGAATAGGGCCCGAGCAGCCATTTGTAGCACGCGGCGACGGCGAAATCCGGCCGTACGTCGCCCACGCTGAAGGGCAGAGCGCCGAGCGACTGGGTGAGATCGAGAACGAGCGCGGCGCCGAGCTTACGGCAAGCTTCGCCGATGCGGACGAGGTCGAGTCTTCCACCGCTCGTCCACTGCACGTTCGGGAGAGCGGCGATGGCGACGTCAGAGGTCAGGGAATCCAGAACGGCCGCGGTCCAATCATCATCTGCTGGCCAAGCAACGATCTTCAGAGGCGCGCCGGTTTCTTCCGCCCGGCGCTGCCACGGATAGTAGTTGGACGGGAACTGCTCCTCGAGCACGAGAATGCTCTGGCCTTTTTTAACCGGCAAATTTCGCGCGGCGGTCGCGATGCCATAGCTGGCAGAGGGAACGATGGCGATGCAGTCGGCCGGGCAGTCGAGGACTTGTGCGGCGGTCGCGCGGAATTCGTCTGCGCCGGTAAAAAATTTGTCGGGAGTGAGTTCCCACGGGTGCGCTTTGCGAGCCAGGCCTGCGGTTCCTGCCTCCAGCGCCGGTTTCATTAACGGTGACATGTAAGCGCAGTTCAGGTATGC
>Ga0210410_10002741_pt1 | contig 15727 bp, 12 predicted proteins | sample IncBWC4MmetaG_FD_161058 | JGI IMG/M metagenome (GOLD analysis project Ga0210410, IMG submission 161058) | Forest soil microbial communities from Barre Woods Harvard Forest LTER site, Petersham, Massachusetts, United States - Inc-BW-C-4-M | ecosystem: Environmental > Terrestrial > Soil >... | reverse complement strand
GAGGCCGGCCGCTTTCCGGGAACGCAGCTTTTGGTCTATCGGCGCGGCAAGATCGTGCACAGCGCGGTGCAGGGTTTTGCCGACGTCGAGCGCAAGGCGCCGGTCAAAGACGACACTATTTTTCGTATCTACTCGATGACCAAGCCGATCACCAGCGTGGCCTTCATGATGCTGGTCGAGGAAGGCCTCGTGGCGCTGGACGAGCCGGTCCACAAATACATCCCGGAATGGAAGAACCTCGGGGTTTTCCAGGCCGGCACGGCGTCGGCGTTTCTGACCCGGCCGCCGTCGCGGCCGATGCTAATCGTCGATCTACTGCGGCATACCTCCGGCCTGACCTATGGTTTCCAGCAGCGCTCCAACGTCGATGCCGCCTACCGCGAAATGAAAATCGGCGAGGTCGTGAAGGCGGGAACGCTGCAATCGATGATCGACGAGCTTGCCAAAATCCCGCTGGAATTTTCGCCCGGCGAGGCCTGGAATTATTCCGTCTCCACCGACGTGATCGGCTATCTCATCGGCAAGATCAGCGGCAAGCCGTTCGAGCAGTTTTTGAAGGAACGCATCCTCGATCCGCTTGACATGAAAGATACCGATTTCTTCGTGCCCCCCGGCAAGGTCGACCGCTTCGCGGCCTGTTACTCGGCCGACCCGCAGGGCGGCATGACGTTCCATGCGGCCGACCGCAAGGGCGGCCTGACCCTGCAGGATGACCCGACCAAGAGCCCGTTCCTGGCTGCGCCGTCGTTCATTTCCGGCGGCGGCGGCCTGTGTTCGACCGCGGCCGATTACCTCACCTTCTGCCGCGCACTGCTGGGTGGCGGCGAACTCGGCGGCGTCAGGCTGATCGGTCCGAAGACGCTGGCGCTGATGACGTCCAATCATCTGCCCGGCGGGCGGGACCTTCCGGAAATGTCGCGATCGCTGTTCTCCGAGGCGACCTACAACGGCATCGGCTTCGGTCTCGGCTTCTCCGTCACGATGAGCCCGGCACAGACACTGATTCCGGGCAGTGCCGGCGAATATGCCTGGGGCGGTGCTGCCACGACATCGTTCTGGATCGATCCCGCGGAAGAGCTGATCGCCATCTTCATGACCCAGGTGCTGCCGTCGAGCGCCTATCCCCTGCGGCGCGAGTTGCGCACCATGGTTTACGCCGGGATTACCGACAGCAATCTTTAGGGAACCGCGCGTTTCCGCACTGCACGGGCGGCGCGACTGGAACCGGCTTGCGGGTCCAAATCGGCTGGCAAATTCGCTTGCTCAGATTCCCGGGCGCAAATTGCTTGCTCTAATTCCCTGGCGCGAATTGCTTGGCGCATGTCGGGCGCTTCTCCTATGCTCGCCGCGATTTGGCGTCAACTTCGCCAAATACATCGAGCGGGAACTGAGTGCCGAAACCCTCACTGCCAGTGCGTCTTGCTCTTCTCGTCGCAGGAACCACGCTGCCGCTGATTATTTTTGCCACCGTCATCGTCTTCAACCACTACGAACAGGAGCGCAAGGACGCTTCACAGCGCGTTCTCGAAACCGCGCGCAGCATTCGCCTGGTGCTCGACGCCGAGATGCAGCGCATGACGGGCGGGCTGCAGGTGCTGTCGCTGACCACCGCGCTGCAAGGGGGCGATTTCGACAATTTTCGCCGCATGGCGTCGGGCTTTCTCGACCAATATGGCCGGGATGGCGTGGTGCTGGTGGCGGATCGCAACGGCCGTCAATTGTTCTCCTCGGCCACGCCGGACACCGCCAGTCTGCCGCCGCGCAACAACCGCGAAATCGTGGAGAAGGTGTTCGCGACCAAAAGCCCGCAATACTCCAATCTGTTCATCGGCGCGGCAAAGAAGCAACTGATCGTGACCGTCGAGGTGCCGGTGCTGCGCGACGGCGAGGTGCTTTACGACATCTCCTTCAGTCCCCCGGTCGAGATTTTCCAGGCCATCATCGACAAGCAGCGCCCGAGCCAGGACTGGACGATCTCGATCTTCGACGGCAACGGCATCAGTTTCGCGCGCGTTCCGAATCCGCAGGACACCATCGGCAAGCAAGCATCGCCCACGCTGTATGCCGAGATGTTCCGCAAGCCCGAAGCGACCCTGCAAACGGTATCGCTCGAAGGCGTGCCGCTGATCACGACATTCGCACGGTCCACGCTCACCGGCTGGACCGTGGCCGCCGGTATCGCGGAAGGCTCGCTGGTAGGTCCCTTGTGGCGCAACCTCGCCATCACCAGCGTCATCGGAGGCATCCTGCTGCTGACCGGGCTTGCCTTTGCGGTGCGGATGGCCACCACGATCGCCCGCGGCGAGACGCTGCATAACCTTCTGATCGAGGAGCTCAATCACCGCGTCAAGAACACGCTGGCCATCCTGCAGGCCATCGCGGTGCAGACTTTCCGCAGCGCGAGCAAGACCGAACGCGAAAAGTTCGAGGGCCGGCTCGGCGCGCTGGCGGAGGCGCACAATCTGCTGAGCCAGGATAAGTGGCAGGGCTCCGAACTGCATGACGTGGTCAACCGTGTCCTGCAGCCCTATCTGCTCAACAACCCGGAGCGGGTGCGGATGTTCGGGCCGCAGGTGCCGCTGTCGCCGCGGCTTGCGGTCGTCCTGTCGATGATCGTGCACGAGATCGCGACCAACGCCGCGAAGTATGGGGCGCTGTCGAACGACACCGGCACCGTGGCGCTGGACTGGGAAATCATCGCCGATAACGCCGGGCCAAAACTGCGGATGATCTGGGCCGAGGCTGGCGGCCCTCACGTCACAGCCCCGGTGCAGCGAGGGTTTGGATCGCGGCTGATCGAACGCAGCGCCCGCGATCAGCTCGGCGGCGAGGCCACCGTCGATTTTCTGCCTCGAGGCGTGGTTTACACGGTGGCTTGTTCGCTGGAAGACAAAAGCTAGCCGGAGTCTAAAGCGTGAGGAGATGAGGTTAGATTGAGCTTCGACGCAGCGGAAACTTTACCTCTCAGAGGTGAACAGCACACCAATCAAACTAAAACCATCTTGCTCTAGCCGAAATTCTGCAGACTTGGAAACGTCTCCAGCAACCAGATGCTGACGGATGATACGGCGCCGGTCAGAAAGCCGATGCCGGTGATGATCATCAGCACGCCCATCGCCCGCTCGACATTGGCGAGATGCCGCTTCATCCGCGAGAACAGCGACGAGAACTGTTCGACCATCAGAGCCGCGATCAGAAACGGTATCCCGAGCCCCGCGGAATAGACCGCGAGCAGTCCCGCGCCCCTCGTCACCGTCGCCTCGGCGGCGGCGACCGACAGGATCGCTGCCAGGATCGGGCCGATGCAGGGAGTCCAGCCGAACGCGAACGCCAGGCCCATCACATAGGCGCCCCACAAGCCCACCGGCTTTGGAATCGGCAACCGGCCTTCGCGCATCAGCAAGCCGATCCGTGTCAGCCCGAGGAAGTGCAGGCCCATCACGATGATGACGATGCCGGCGACAACAGAGAGCTGCGCCGACCAGGCGCGGATCAGGCCTCCGATCAGGGAAGCGCTGGCGCCGAGCGCTACGAACACGGTGGAAAAGCCGAGCACGAACATCACGGCCGATATCATCACCGCGCGCCTCGAGGACGATGCCGTCTCGTCGCTGGCGACATGTTCGATGGTCGCGCCGGTCAGGTAAATCAGATACGGCGGCACCAACGGCAGCACGCATGGCGACAGAAAGCTGACGAGGCCGGCAATCAGCGCCGCCGGGATCGAGACATCGTGAATCATGCAGTCATCGCCATCGCATGGGGCTCGCTGGCCCGGCCGAACCCGAGTTCGGGAAAGCGCCAGGTTTGATCCGGCCTCATGTAACGGATGCACGGGAATGCGCAATGACCGCCGGACCCGCCGCCGTCGGGAGCGCGGCCAGCCGCGCATCCCCGGGGCGCGTTCTCGGCGACGGCGGGGGATTTTCTCGATCAACAATCCGGCATCGGCGGCGGCCCGGGGCCGGAACCGCCGCCGCGCCGAGGGCTCGCGACCTGCGTTGCTACTTGACCAGCTTCAGCAGCGGAGGCCGGTGCGGACCTTGCCGCGATTGCGGTTCTTGCGAGCTTTCGTCGTCGTCCGCCAACATCTCATCACACAGCGCCTTCAATTCCGAATCGCCAATGCGATTGATTTTCATCCGAAGCCCGAGAACGGCCACGGACAACAATTGCGCGCTCTCCCGGTTACCGCTGTCGATTAGAACCGTCCGGCACTGCTCGAGGGTTGCGAGAACCGACTGCAATCGCTGTTCTGGGCTAGCCACCAGCGTTTTTTCCGTTACCGAGCTTGCGAGGCAAAGTGGAGGCGATCCAGTCCGTCGTTTCATATACCTCTCCATAAAGTCCGCATATTTTCGAAACGGCGCGATGGACTTGGTCGGCCGGGATGTCGTCGAGGGCGTGACTGGCTGAGGCGTCGCACAGATAGGCGACCTTGTGGTCGCGGTGGAACGCATCGATCAGCGTGGACAGGCAGGCCGATTCGCCGGCAAATCCGGCGAGCACGATGCCGCCCCGGCTTTGGTTCACCAGCGCGGTAAAGGGCTCGCACGAGTAGCACGATGGGCTGGAGCGTTCGAATACCATTTCATTGCGAAACGGTTCAAAACCCTCGATCCAGCGGACGAACGGCGTTGCGCGGTTGAAAAAGGCCGACTCATTGAGCATGCGAATGAACGCCACCGGCAAACCGATCTGGCGTGAATGATCCAGTACCTTTCGGCAATTATCCAGCGCGCGATCAATTTCGGAAATCGCGAGCAGGCGAGGCTTCGCCAGATATTCCTGCTGCATGTCCACAAACACGACGATCGGAACGCTTGATGAATTAGCGAATGTCCTGAGGCTCACAACTGAAGGCACGCGGTTTTCCTTTTTAGCGGGGGACGGGCCGGCGGCCGTATCCCCCTGATTCCCGGCGTACCGGCCTCGACGCTAAGCATAATCATTAAAATCCATGGAGATGAAACCGCCATGGTTGTGGCCTGCGCGATATTCTGCCAAGTGTAGCGTGTTGAAGGGGCTGTGTATGCGGCTTGCGCTGGAAAGGGGCGTTCCTCAGGAGGAACGCGGTAAGGCTGCTCTCGGCAGTCTTACGGATTGGGACGCGGCGAGGGTTTTTCTGGAAGTGGTCCGTTGCGGCAGCTTCCGGTCCGCGGCCGAGCGGCTCGACCTGTCGATCAACGTCGTGCGCAGGCGAATCGATGATTTTGAGCGGCAAATCGGCGCCACGCTGTTCACGCGCGATGCCCATGGCACCCGCCTGACCGACGAAGGCGCGCTGGTTGTTTCGGCGGTCGAGCGGATGGAAGCCGCTTCATTCGACCTGCTGCGCGCCGGCAATTCCGTCGCCAACACGCTTTCGGGCGAGGTCCGGGTGGCCGTTACCGAGGGTTTGGGGACTTTCTGGCTGGCGCCTCGCCTCGTCGAATTCCAGCAATCGTTCCCGAATATTCTCGTCGATCTCCACTGTGCGATGCGCTCCGCCGACGTATCACGGCATGAGGCCGACGTTGCGATCCATCTGACCCGGCCGGCCACGCTCGACGTCAAACTGGTCCGGCTCGGCCGAATGCATTTGATGTTGTTTGCCAGCGAGAAATACATCGAGATTTACGGCGCTCCCAAAACCGTCGAGGAATTGGTCAAGCACCGGCTCGTGATGCAGGTCACTGACCAGGCCGCCGCCAAGGAGGCGTTCGAAAGCTGGTTTCCCGGCTGCTCCCAGCGTGACTTGCTGGTGATGAAGACGAATGTGAGCAGCGCCAACTACTGGGCCATCGCCAACGGTGCCGGAATCGGCGTATTACCGACTTACGCCTGCCCGCTTGGCGGGAAAATAATACCTCTTGAGATTGAATTGCGTCGGCCATTCGATATTTGGCTGTCCTATCATCCCGGTAGCAGCCGCATCCCTAGGGTGCGGCACATGATCGACTGGCTTTTAGAAGCGTTCAATCCCGCAAAATTCCCGTGGTTTAAGGACGAATTCGTCCATCCAAGCGAGTTCAAAGCAGTATATAAGGGTGAATCCCTGACCCATCTGTTTATGGGTTTCTCGACGGAAGGATGGTAAAACCAGAATGAACAAATCAGCAGCGAAGAAAATGAAGCAACGAAGTGCCGGAAAACCCGACATTGAATTAGGCAAGCGGATTCGGCTACGGCGCGTTGAGCAGAAAATCTCGCAGGCGGAGCTGGGCGACAAACTCGGCGTCAGCTTTCAGCAAGTGCAAAAATACGAGAAAGGCGTCAACCGCGTCGGCGCGGCCCGTCTTCAGCAAATCGCCACCGCGCTCGACGTACCCGTCACCTTCTTCTACGACGGCGACGGCAAGGCGCGGGAGGTCGAGAGCCTGCTGTTTCTCGACAGCGCGTTCAGCCTGCGATTGCTGCGGGCCTACAGCAAAATCAAGGATCAGACTGTTCAACGTCAGCTGGTGTCCTTGATGGAATCGATCGCCGCCAACGAAGCCTAGGCGCCTATTGAACCGCGGACGCGATCGATCAGCGCAAGCGGATCGACCGGCAGACTGTTACTGCGCCAGGCTACATGTTGGTCCGGCCGCGACAATACCAGCCCGCTGCCATAGAAAGTGGCGGCACTTGGCCGTTCGATATCCAGAACCTTCAACGGTACACCCCGGTTACGAGCCGCTGTCTCGAGCGCAGCGACGTTCACGGCTGGGTCGAATCTCAGCAGCGTGAATTCCGGCCCCATGGCATCATAGAGCGAGCTACCGTCTTCGCGCCACAGATGCGGAGTGCGGCAGCCCGGAACGGTCGACGGCGTATATCCATCCATCGTATAGGCCGGATGCTCCGACCCGTCATAGGCGATGATCGGCGAGCGATCGTAGTAGGTGCCGAAATTGAGACCGGCGCAGGCATATTGCTGGACGTTGATCTCGTAGGTGAGACGCCCGATTTCCTGCCGCGCAACATCGCCCTGCGGCCCCGCATCCTCGATTTCGTCGGGTATCGCGCCGCGCCGGCGAATTTCAGCCTCGGCGTGCGACATCGCAAACCGCGACACCTGGCTGGTGATCGGCCAGCGCTCCGCCTCATAGGCGTCGAGGATGGCCGGCGGCGCCCAGCCATTGAGATGCGCGGCCAGCAGCCAGGACAGATTCATGGCGTCCGCGATTCCGGCGTTCATGCCGTAACCGGCATAAGGCACCCAGATATGCGCCGCATCGCCGGCAATGAACGCGCAGCGGTCGCGAAACCTGTTCGCGATCAGCCGGCGTCCGTACCAATCCTCTTTGGAGATGATGTCGTATTTGAACTCCGTTTCCACGCCGAGGATGGTGCGAATGCAGGCGTCGCGATCCACTGAATCGAAATCGGGCTCGTCGGGCCTCAAGTAATTATGCACCAGCCATCGCTCGCGGCCGTCGATCGCGTACACCATGCCGGCGCGGCGGGGATTGATGACGCCGGAGCCCCAGGCGCGGGCGCAAGTCTGACGATCGATCAGGTCGGGCGCCCGGATATAGGTCGACTGCACGCGCTGCACGATCGCATCGCCGCCGAGTTCGGCACCGATGGCCTTGCGGACGACCGAGCGCGCGCCGTCGCAGCCGACGAGATAGCGGGCGCTCAAACGCCTGACCGATCCGGTGTCGAGATCGCGCACGCCGACAGTGGCGTAGCTATCCCCCACCACTACGTCTTCGACCGAGGTCCGGTTAACGATGCGAATGCGGGCTTGTGCAGCGGCATGCTCGAACAGGATCGGTTCGAGAAAGATCTGGTTGATGCGATGCGGCGGCTCCGGCGTCGGCCAGTTGCAGTCCGGCCCCTCCTTGGCCGTGAAGCGATCGCGGCGGCAGGGAATCCGAATCCGGGTCAGCTCCCGCCCCGTAAACGTCGTGCGGTAGCTGATGTCATGCGGATAATCCGCCGGTAACCCGGCGTTGCGCACCTTGCCGGCCACGCCGAGCCGCCGGAAGATTTCCATGGTGCGGGCGGCGACGTGGTTGCATTTCGGCTCCGGGGGCGCGGCGCGGGCGCGCGTCTCCACCACGGTGACGTCGATACCGCGCCACGCCAGATCGATTGCGAGCGTGAGCCCGACCGGTCCTGCGCCCACGATCAACACAGCAGATTCAGCTACTTCAGACATCGATCGCGCTTGGTGCGGGAAGCTCTGCCGGGAACATGCTTTGGTCATTCCAGTTCGGCGCCCGAATTCCTGACAATCGCCGCCCAGCGATCGACCTCGGTCTTCACATAAGCCGCAAAACTGTCCGGCGTCGACCCGCTCAGGGGCTCGCGACCAGCCGGCCGAGGAAGTCGGTGGTGCCACCGGCCGGATAGGGCAGGATCATCTTGATGGTTCGGCTGGGATAGGCCGCCTCGGCAAGGGCACGCGACCCCGACAGCAAGGCGAGCCCGCCGCCAAATCCGCAAATCGCCTCGCGGCGGGTCAACAGCATGGGTCCTCCCAAGGGCAGTTATTTTTGAGTGGCGCCTGCCCTCGCGAACCACATGACCCGCGGTTGCGACATATCAAAGGCGGCGAAAACCGATCCCGGCTGCGGCAGTGCAACAGCCGCGATAACAACTTAATCAGAACGCAACGCTCATCGAGTAAATTTACGAAAACGAGATTTGCGGATCGGGTCCGGTCCCGTTGGTTTGGCTGCAGCAGCCTAAGTTATTGATCCACGTCAGCGCCTTGTTGGCCGCGTCCCCAGGGGCATTACCCATGCGAAGAATGACGATCATTGCCATTGCCACGATGCTCGCAACCGCACCGGCGTTGGCCGAGAGTACCAATATGGCTGGCTCCGGCCCGGCCCCGCTCCCGGCCAAGCCGGTCACGGCAGCACCGGCCGGCGCCGCCAATCCCGTGGCGCACGCGGCCCCGATCAAGCCGGCCGCTGCATCGACCCCCGAATCGCGCTCGGCGGCAGCGCTGGCGCTGTCGCACGAACCGACCTTCGACGAAGGCACCGCGCAGCGGATCAAGGAGGCGGCGCTGAGTTACTCCGATCTCGCGGTACGCGGCGGATGGCCGACGATTCCGGCCGACGCCAAATTCGCGGTTGGCGTGCAGGGACCCTACGACGATGTGCTGCGCACGCGTCTTCTGATCAGCGGCGATCTGGCCTCCGACAAGGCGTCCGGACCGTATGACGCCGTCGTCGCCGAAGGCGTGATGCGTTTCCAGGCCCGCCATGGCCTCGCACCGACCGGCATCATGACGCCCCGCACCCTGGCCGCGCTCAACGTTCCCGTGCAGAAGCGGATCAAGCAGCTCGAGGCCTCGCTCGAGCGCCTCGACAACATGAATTTCGCATTCGGACAACGCTACGTGGTCGTGAACCTGCCCGCCGCCTTCGCCGAGGCCGTCGAGAACGATCATGTGGTGCGGCGTTATCGCGTGATCGTCGGCAAGACCGAGAAACCGTCGCCGACGCTGACCGCCGAAATCACCAGCGTCAATCTCAACCCGACCTGGACGGTGCCGTCATCGATCGCGAAGACCGAGATCTCGGCGCATATGCGCAAGGACCCCGGCTATCTCGCCCGCATGCACATGGACCTGCTCGATGCGCACGACGCGCCGATCGACCCGCGATCGGTGGACTGGTCCGGCGCCCGCACGCCGAATTTCACCGTGCGCCAGCAGTCCGGCAGCTGGAATGCGCTGGGTGCGGTAAAAATCGACATGCCCAATCCCTATTCGGTCTACATGCACGACACCAACCAGCGCAACCTGTTCAGCGACGACTACCGCTTCGACTCGCACGGCTGTTCGCGGGTCGACAACGTGCGCGACCTTGCCGCCTGGCTGCTGCAGGAGGAGATGCCGAAATGGAATCGGGCCGCTATCGACGCGGCCATCGCCACCGGCCAGCGCGAGGACATCGCTCTACCCAAAAAAGTGCCGGTAGCCTGGATCTATCTCACGGCCTGGATGACGAAGGACCAGAACATTCAGTTCCGCAACGACATCTACGACCAGGACGAGCAGCTTCTGGAGGCCACCGCCGAAGAAGCCGCGTTCTTCAGCCGGGCCGCCAATCATCCGTTGACGGCGCACCTGGCGCAATAGGCATCGGGGAACGACGAAACCTAGTTGTCGTTGGTCCGTTCGGCACTTAAGCTGAATGGACTGGGGCGAGAGGTTTCGCATGACGGACCGCCGATCGTCGATGAAAATACTGGCCGGTGCCGCGCTCCTCGGCATCGCGCGCCGGGCGAGCGCACAAAAAGCGAAATCATTCACGATCGCCTACCTCGCTTTGCTTCCGGGCGAGGATCGCAACTTCGTGCCAAATTTTTTGCACCGTCTCGATCAGCTTGGTTACGTCGACGGACACAACCTGCACTTTATCTATCGCTCCGCGGACGGCCGGCCGGAACTCTTGCCCGGCCTTGCATCCGACCTCATCGGGATGAAGCCCGATGTGCTTGTCACCGGATTTGGCACGTTGGCCGCCAAGGCGGGCAAGGCCGCCGGAGACGGCATCCCCGTTGTGTTCATGGCTGTCGGCGATCCCGTCGGCGCCGGGGTCGTCGCAAGTCTCGCCCGGCCCGGCGGCAACGTCACGGGATTGTCGGACCTGGCCGCCGGCTTGCAGGGCAACCGGCTTCAGCTGTTGTGCGAGATCGTTCCTGCCGCCTCGCTGTTTGCCGCGGTCTTGAATCCGGGCACGCCGTACGCGGCCCTTGCCTACAAGGAACTCGAGGCCGCAGCGCAGGTCGCGAAGGTCAAGCTCCGGGCCTTCGAGGTGCGCTCGCCCGAGCAGATCGCGCCGCAGCTCGAGGCCAGCAAGGCCGCAGGCGCCGGCGGCCTTGTGATCTTCGAGGACCCCCTCACCTTCAGTCAGCGGAGCGAGATTGCCGCGGTCGCCTCCCGCCTGCGTTTGCCCGCTGTCTACGGATACCGGGAGTTCGCGGAGGCAGGCGGCCTGATGTCCTACGGCACCGACCATGGCGCGCAATGGCGGCGCGGCGCGGAGATTGTCGACCTCATCCTCAAAGGCGCGAAGCCGGCCGACATCCCGGTCGAGCAGCCGACCACGTTCGAGTTCGTCGTCAATCTCAGGACGGCCAGGGCCTCGAACTTCACGTTGCCGCCAACGATCATGATCCGCGCCGACGACATCATCGAATGAGCATCGCTGCTTCCGAAATGGCACTTTTGGGACATGCCGACTGCATCGAGCAATGCCCGGGTTTGAGGTGCCGGCGAAACTTCCGCTCTTTGCCGCGTCCGGTCTCTATCGTTCGTTTCCAGTGAATTCGAGCAGCGCTTCGCGGACTCGCATCGTCAAACTGCCCCACTCGCGGGTCTCGCGCTGCCGAAACAACCGCGCGCTCGGGTACCAGGGGCTGTCATCCCGGTCGAGCAGCCAGCGCCAATCGGGAGCATGCGTCAATAAAATCCAGACCGGCTTGCCCAATGCGCCCGCAAGATGTGCGACGCTGGTGTCAACGGATATCACGAGATCGAGCTGCGATATCAGCGCCGCCGTATCGGAAAAATCTTCGATTTCTTGACTGAACTGGAGCATGTCGCAACTCGTCAGCATCTCCGCGTCACCGGCGCGAACCTCCTTTTGCAGGCTCACAAAGGTGGCGTCGATGTCCAAAAGCGGCAGGAGGTCGCACAGCCTCATCGACCGCTCTCCATCCCTGACATGTTTCGCATTGCCCGCCCAGGCAAGCCCGATCCTGGGGGAGCGTTTGGTCCCAAGCAGCGCGCCCCAATATTCCAGGGTTTGCGTTGGCACGCGCAGATACGGAGCACTTGAGGGAATCGTCTCCAGCCGGGTCTTGAAAGCCAGCGGCAGGCTGGGAAGCGGGCATTGGAAATCGAAGTCCGGCAGAGGATCGCCCTTGGCGATAATCTGCGCCGTGCCGGCAAGACCAGCGATAAGCCCGCAGAGCGGTTCTTCAACTTCCACAATGACGCGTACGCCGCGTGTCGCGACCAGCGGTATGTAACGGCAGAACTGAATGGTATCGCCAAATCCCTGCTCACTGTGGAACAGGATCCTCTTGCCGGCGATACCGTCCTCCCCAAGCCAGAGCGGCTGGGGAAAGTCGCGCGCTGTGATTCTCGCGGATGGAGCCTTGCGGCGCCACTCGTATTCGGCCCATCCACGCTCGAAGTCGCCAGTGACGAGGCTCGACAGGCCCTTGAAAAAATGCGCGTCGGCATAGTCCGGACGGAGCGCAATCGCTCGGTCGTAACTCGCCCGCGCCTCATCGAACCGCTTCAGGTCATGCAGCGTAACGCCCCGATTAGTCAGCGCCTCGGCCCAATCCGGCCGCGAGGCAAGCGCAGAATCGTAGCTCGCCAGTGCTTCCTCGGGCCGTCGGAGTTTATGCAAGGTGACGCCGCGGTTATTGAGCACGGCGGCATCGCCTGGCCGCACGACAATTGCGTGTTCGTGATCCACCAGCGCCTCGTCATATCGCGCGAGGTCATGCAAGACGACGCCGCGATTGGTAAGTGCCTCGACATTATCCGGCTCCAGGGCAAGCGCACGCTCGAAGCTCCTCAGAGCCTCGTCGAATCGCCCCAACTCATGCAGCGTGGCGCCACGATTGACGAGAGCCTGAACATAATCCGGATATAGGGCGATGGCGCGGTCGTAGCTCATCAATGCTTCATCGAGCCGCTTTTGATCGTGCAGCGCGGCGCCGCGGCCGACGAGCGCCTCGGGATAATTCGGACGCAAGACCAACGCACCATCGTAACTCGCCAGCGCTTCATCCAGCCGCCGGAGTTTGTGCAGAATAACGCCGCGGTTGTAGAGCGCTTCGACGTGGTTCGGCTGCAGATTGAGCGCACCGTTATAGCTGGCTAGCGCTTCTTCATGACGTCCCAGTTTTTCCAGTGCGTTTCCGCGATTACTGAGCGCATCGGCATTTTCCGGCCGCAGCGAGATGGCGCGATCGTAGTTTGCGAGCGCATCCCCGAACCGCTTTAGCTCATATTGGGCGATGCCGCGATTAACCAGCGCCTCGACGAAGTCAGGGCGCAGCGTGAGCGCGGCGTCGTAACTTGCCAGCGCGTCGGAATGCCGCCCCATCGCCTGCAGGGTTACGCCACGATTGTTGAGCGCCTCGGGATAGTCCGGCTGCAAGGCGAGCACACCGTCATAGCCGGCCAGCGCCTCGTCGTAGCGGCCGATCGCCTGCAGGACGCCTGCATGATTGTTGAGAATTTCGACATGGTCCGGCTGAATGGCGAGCGCACGGTCATAGCTTTCCAGGGCCTCGTTGTACCGCTTCATCTGTTTCAGCACCGAGCCGCGATTGCTGAGCGCCTGGATGAAGTCCGGCCGCAGCGACAGCGCGCGGTCGTAGCAGGCAATCGCCGCGTCGTTCCTCCCCCGCGACGTATGGATGACAGCCAGGAGATTCAGGGTGACGGTGGAGTCAGGATCGGCCGACAATATTTTGAGACACATTTGCTCGGCCTCGGCGAGCTTTCCTGCATGGTACGATTTCAAGGCGATATCGAAGACCTCTGATATCGTCAGTGAGACGGTCGTCATTCCGATATGCCTTCAGTTGAGCCGGGACGGCTTCGGAACCGGGCCCCAGCCTCCGTCGCTGCGATGGCTTGGTCGCGGATGGCCACCGCGAATGCTCGCAAAGCCGAACGATGCTGCTTTATCTGACTCGCCCGGATTCTGGCCAGTGCTGATCGAGCGACTTCCTGCAAACGGGCACATTCGGCATACCGTCAGATTTCACGAAAAACAATGCGAAGGCCGTCGCGCTCAATTCCGAATAACACCTGCCGGGTTTCTGCTGAGTTTATCATCGGGCCGCTCGCCGTCCGATCTCGGGTAAACCCGAGATCGGAATCATTCGGGGTAGACCGGAAGTGACCGGCGGGCGATCCGAACGACGCAATTGACCGACCCAAAGCGGAACTCGCCGTCGTCAAATGCGAATTTCTACGCCTCGGTTGGGCTGGCCCACCTCGGCGCGACAAAGCGACTTATGCCTAGCGCCGCGAGAATCGCCATGGTTGCGATCACCACACCGGCGATGACATCGACGAAATAGTGGCCACCACCCAGAGGCGTAGCGACAAGCATAACGTTATTGCACGGAACGAAAAATAGTCTCAGCCATCGCATAGGCCAGAAAGCCCAAGTGTAGAGGATTGCTGATACGGCGTGGAAGCTCGGGAACGTCAATACCCCTACGAGCTTAAGTAAATCCAATCCGTGCAAGCTGCCGGCCCGGACAAGTGTCGCGTCGCGCAAAGTGTCGTAATATCCTTGCGGTTCGAAGTAGGGAAAATCCGAAGCGGTCAAGCCTAACTCGCCATAAACCCCAGTGGCCGGAACCATGGCTGAGATGAATGTCGTCGCGAACAAGGCCAGTGCGAAAGCGCAGATTGCCTCGCCGGTTCGTCGGTAATTTCCGGCGAGAGGAAGAACGAACATGATTCCAAGAATTTGCCAGGTGATTGATCGGTAACCAGCAGCCAGAACTGAGATGATTTGCGGGTGACCATTCACGAAATCAAGATAGTAACGAAAATCGAGGCCGAGCGCACGATCCCACGCCAGCAAGGTTCCATCCCACAGTGGCAAATTGATCGATATTGCAACGTAAGTCAGAGAAGTCATTACCGACATGGCGATGATCATTTGCGCAATGGCAACAAGACAGTATGAAAGCCTGGGATTCCGGCGCGCTATCGATTTGACGTTCAGGAGTCCAAACTGCCAATAGAATCCCGCCATCGCGAAAGCGATCAGGTAGCCAGAGGGCCGGATATAGAATTCAGTTGCTAAAAGACCGGCGACTAAGACACCGATGCAGCTAGCCAGGAGGTGCCAGTTAAATGTGAACAATCGCCAGACTGCGGCCGCCTCGTGATCTTCGAATGGAGCACGTGTCGTCCACGCATCTTTGGGCATCTGCAAACTTCAAATAGAAGGGAGAATTTCGGCAGGTTCCGACATTTGAAATGAATCAGTCTTAGTCGTTTCTTCCTGGGTATTTTGCATATGCCAAAGTAGATACGGTAAAGTTATGAATAACAATTTAAACGTGTGTCTCAACCTCACAGTTTGGGTTCTTGTAGACCGCTGGCTACGTTGACAGTTCCAAAGTACAGGAATTCACAATCGTCGCGAGCACCCACTTCCGCTCTTGGACGCCTTTCCCCGGCCCCGGAAGTTCACGTCAATTCTTGAGTGTCCAGCAACCTGGTCCCGCGATAGGCTGTCGCACGGGGCGGTAGAACCTACGGAAATCCGGTGCCTGTAGGTCGCCATTTCCATCACCAGCGGTTCTGTAGCCGCAGGCTTTCGGCGAGGTCGCCGCGGAAATTGTGCTGCCCGAGATGCTGCAGTTTGCATTGCAGATCGACCCAGATCTTGCCGCCGATGTCGCGCCAACGGCGGCAGAACGCGTAATCCTCCGACAGGTAGCGGCCGGAATCAGGATCGACCATGCAGTCGAAGAACAACCAGTGCAGATGCGCCTGCGGGTTCGGCGGGCCGTCCGGAACGTAATTCAGCTTGGGGTATTTCTCCATCATCTGCCTGAACACATCCCGCTTGATGCACATGAAGCCGGTCGGCGCCTCAGCGACCTCGACGAAGCCGTCGGCATCCGCATAGGTGCTGACCCGCTCGGCGCCGTGGCCGATCGGGTTGAACGGATATTGGGTGTAGCGATCCTCGAACTGTTGTTTCGTGGTGCCGGCGGGCAGGCCTTCGGCGGG
>Ga0210410_10002738_pt1 | contig 15733 bp, 14 predicted proteins | sample IncBWC4MmetaG_FD_161058 | JGI IMG/M metagenome (GOLD analysis project Ga0210410, IMG submission 161058) | Forest soil microbial communities from Barre Woods Harvard Forest LTER site, Petersham, Massachusetts, United States - Inc-BW-C-4-M | ecosystem: Environmental > Terrestrial > Soil >... | reverse complement strand
GCCTACCTCCAAGGCGAAATATGTCGCTTTTGAATCATTCTTCGACCCACGGCAAATGCCGGAAGCGAAGTACGGCGGCATCGATTTTCCCTACGTCGAAGGCCTGCGTCTTGACGAGGCCTTGAACCCCCTCGCGCTTCTTTGCGTCGGGATGTACGGCGAAACGCTTCCTCCGCAGGACGGCGCTCCGGTGCGCATGGTCATTCCCTGGAAATACGGGTATAAGAGCATCAAGTCCCTCGTGAAAATCCGTTTTCAGGAAAAAGAACCTCCTACAACCTGGAATCGCTACTCCACGGAAGAATACGGCTTCTATTCCAATGTCAATCCCAATGTCGATCATCCCCGCTGGAGCCAGGCCAAGGAACGCCGCCTCGGCGAAATCTTTCCCCGGGCAACGCTGATGTTCAACGGCTACGGCGATCAAGTCGCCAGCCTGTACAATGGAATGGACCTGAAGAAGTTTCACTGAGCGGGACGTTCCGCATGCATGCCATTCTTTCCAGCAAGTGGGCCAAGGTCTTTGTATTTTTTCTTGGCCTCGCTCCCATCGGTGTGCTCGGCTGGCGGGCTCTCCACGGCGACCTGACTGCCAATCCCATCGAGTTCATCACCCACTCCACGGGCGATTGGACGCTGCTTTTCCTCATCTTCACGCTGTGCATCACGCCGCTGCGCAAACTTCTACGTCTGCCGGAGCTGATTCGCTTTCGACGCATGCTCGGTCTCTTCGCTTTCTTCTACGTTTGTCTGCACTTTTCGACCTGGCTCGTGCTGGACAAGTTCTTTAATCTCTCCGAAATGTGGGCGGATGTGATCAAGCGCCGCTTCATCACCGTGGGCTTCACCGCGTTTGTCTTATTGATTCCGCTGGCCATCACTTCCACCGCAGGCTGGATTCGCCGCCTCGGTGGCAAACGCTGGCAGCAGCTTCATCGCGCGATTTACGCCGCCGCGGTTCTCGGTGTCATTCACTATTATTGGCTGGTGAAATCAGACGTTCGCAAACCGCTGATGTACGGCGCTATCGTCGCGATTTTGTTGGCGTGGAGACTTGTAGACTGGTTTTCGAAGCGCCGCGGAACAGCCGTGGTAGCCGCTCGTCCCGAGCAGGCCTCAGTGAACTGAAGAAGCTCCCTCGTCGGACGCGGGCGGCTTATCCGCCAAATCCAAACCCCAGAAATGTGGCGCTGGCGTCAAAAATTCCACTCCGACGCGTTGTCCCTTCTCCACCGGATCGCCCAGGTAAACCACCCGGCATTCTTGTTCTTCCAGCGTTTCGGGATGAACCAGCACCAGCATCTCCCCGTTGTCGATCTCATGCTTCAAAAGCAGCAGCCCGCCGTGCGCGTTGACCACTACAGTTTCGCATGTCTCCTTGAACTTCCGCCCGTTGTGTGCGCGGCCCTTCGCCTGCACGCGCATCCTGTGAAAAATGCGGCTGCTCCGGCGCGGCGATGCGGTGGCGGTGGCGGAGTTGGCTTCGCTCATGTAGCAATCTTCGACCGCCCCCGCCGCACCGTCAATTGCCCCAAAGGTCAGCTGTTCCCCAGACGCAACCCTGGGCCACATCGAGCCAGCTCCGCGCTCTGGCCGTGTACCTCGCAAGCACTCAAGCTCACCAATCCTATACGGAACCTTGGTTCTGTGCTGGCAGGAGAATCTCCATTTCCAATCCGCCACCCTCTCGATTGCGGGCATGAATGCTGCCTCCATGGACGATTGCTATTCTTTGTGCGATCGACAATCCCAATCCTGTTCCTCCCGTCTGATGCTCAAGAGCTTCCGTAACACGGTAGAACGGCTCAAAAATACGGTCGAGTGCTTCGGGCGGCACTCCATCGCCATGATCAGCCACGAGAATTCGCGCCGAATTCGCGCCGTTCCCGGAGAGAGCCAGCGAAAGCGCTACCTCCGTCTGCGGCTTGGTGTAGTGAACAGCGTTCCGCACCACGTTTTCAATGCAGCTTCGCAGAAGCGCCGGATCTCCCCTCAGCCAGCAACCGTCGGCACGCGAGATCACCACCGATTTTCCATCTTTTTCAACTTCGAAGCGGGCATCCTCGGCCACGCTCTCCACGATCAACCGAAGGTTCACTTGATTTTCGGTTTTGCTCTCGCCCCGTGTCTGGAGCCGGGTCAACGTTAGAATCTGCCCAATCAAACTGTCCAGGCGGTGCAGGTCCGCTTGCATGCGCTCGACGGCGTCCGTCTTGCCACGGCGCACGAGCTCGAGGGAAACGTTCAAGCGAGTAAGCGGGGACCGCAATTCGTGCGAAATATCTCCCAGCAGCTCCAGTTGTTTTCGGAGCAGCGTTTGAATACGGTCCGCCATCTTGTCGAAATCGCGCGCGAGATCGGCCAATTCGTCTTTGCGCGAACCAATCGCCGGAGATGCCCGAACCGAAAGATCGCCATCGGCGATTTTGCCCGCCACGCTTTGCAAGGTGCGAATGGGAGCCGCAATGTGGCGGGCAAGGAGCAGGCAAAGCACCGCGCCGACCAGTGTGGGGACGAGCCAAGTAAGAACCGTCTGTTCGAGCGCTCCGCCCAATACAAAACCGTAAGGAACGAGTATCTTGGCAACCAGAATGTATTTTCCGTTTGGGCGTTCATCCACCGAAGCGCCTGTCCAAAGCAAGCCGATGTGAAATCGGGTCTCCCCGGCGGCCCGCGCTTCGGCGAGAACTTTTTCCGCACCCGGGGGCACGCCGAGGCCCAAGATGTCGTGGCCCTCGGGATCCAGTAAAGTCGACTGAAGGAAGGAAGCGTCATGAATCCTACGCAAATATTCGGCAAGCCGGTCTTTTCCGCCCTGCTCGTATATGATCACGGCACTGCGGGTATACTGATCCAGAACCCCGATCATCCAACTCGGCCCGAGGGATTGTACGTGGGTGACGACAGTGATCAGAAAAACTGCCGCGCTCGTGACACCCGTGGCCAGTAAGAACCAGAGAAAAATCTTGGCATAGATTCCGTGAATCATCCTCGTTCCTCGATGATTTCTCCGGTGTACACGTAACCCGTTCCGCGCACGTTCTGAATGCGCTCAACCTCGCGGACATGCGTGCCAAGTTTCTTCCGCAGATTACTGACGTGATTATCGACGCTGCGATCGAGGAATCCAATCGGCCGCCCTAAAGCGGCTTCGGCGATTTCCTCACGCGAAAGGACCTTTCCTGCGGAACGGACCAGCAGGAGGAGAATATCGAACTCGGCGCCCGTCAAAGCGACATCCCTGCCACTGCGAGCAACAGTCCTTTTCCCGCAGTCAATCTGCAGATCGCCGATCTTCAAGATTTCCTGCGGTGCCGAACCACTCTTGCGTCGTAGAATCGCGCGCATGCGCGCCACAAGTTCCCGGGGATTGAAGGGCTTCGGCAAATAATCGTCCGCGCCACGCTCCAGCCCGGCAATGCGGTCCGCTTCATCACCGCGCGCCGTCAGCATGATGACCGGGACTTGCGAAGTGAGGCGAATGCGCCGCAGCACTTTGCGGCCGTCTCCCCCCGGCAGCATCACGTCCAGAATCACGAGCTCATATTTTTCTCCGAGAGCTTGCCGGACTCCGGACTCCCCATCGTGCACGGCGTTGACGTCGAAGCCATCCATGCCGAGCAGCCGCTTGAGCGAAGAGCACAACTCCACGTCATCATCGACGAGTAAAACCGGAATCGATTTCATGCTCGGTGGGTTCTCAGTGGATTTCTGCTTCACGCGCATGATGCACGTCTCGCTGGTTAAGATGCCGTCAGTACGACAAGAAGCTTGGCCTAAGCGCGGCTTCCATTTTTTAGCACAACGGGTGGACAAAAATGTAAGGAAGTGTCCGGACTTGGAAGATTGCTGCATCGGGAAACTCCGAGCCCCCGGCGACACTTCCTTACACTTTGAAGCACAACACTTGATCCCATACTGGCGTCGGACAATCTGGAAGCGCAACTCCTTGGATACTCAATCTGGGATGCGAGACTAACGAAAACGGAGAAATAGAAATGAAAAAACTGATCACGCTAGCACTGGCATCTACTCTTTGGGCATCATTTGCTCGCGCCCAAGAAACTCCGATAGCTGACGTCGCCACGGGCTATTCGCTCCTCGAGATTCCCCAGGGCTATACCTTCATGATGCACGGCGGAAGCGGCTCGGCGGCCTTGAATGTCAACAATTGGCTCGGAGTCGTCGGTGATTTCGGCGTGTATCACTCCCATCCCGGCGTGAGCTTGACCGTCGAGACCTATACGCTTGGCCCGCGATTTTCCTATCGCAAATGGAACCGGCTTGTTCCGTTCGCGCAATTTCTCGTCGGCGGACAACATGCTTCGGCGGTGACAACCGGCTTTACGGACGCCTCCAACGCGTTCACTTTGGCTGCCGGGGGAGGCGTCGACATCGGGCTCGACAGGGGCGGAAGATTCGCCCTGCGCCCGCAACTGGAATACTTCGGCTTCCGCGCGAACGGCAACATGACGACTACCGCTCGCTTATCGGTCGGCATCGTCTATCGCATCGGAAAAAAGTAGTCAGCGCTTCTTTCGCAAGATAATGTTGTCGAGAGGAAACCCGGATTATGCCTGTCGCATCAATTCCTCAGCACGGGTTCCCGACACTTCCTTACATTGTCCAGAGGGCCATTTGACTATCGTATGTTTAGCGAGGGCTGGGAGGCCTTAGCTACGCGAAGCGGAATCGCACGGAAGAAGGGAGCAGCTCCTTGAGACCTACTTGCTTTTTTCAAAGGGCTCGATTCGTTCCTCGGAGAGTCGTTCCCCTGCAACGAAGAAGGTCTTCGAGCGCAATGCCCCGGATCCTGTTGCCGTTCTTCTTCTTTCTTGGAATTTCCGGCTGCGGCCAGTTCTCCCCCTCACCGTCCTCCGGTCCCAAACCAAGTTTAGCGATCGCCCAAGTCCAGGATCTCGGACCAATCAAGACCAACCCCGATATTCTTGGAAGAGACGGCGGCTACAGCGTCCTGTTCCAGGGCTTCTCCGTGTGGCTCTACGGCGACACATTTATTGCCAAGGCGGACGCGCAAAATCGCACGCTGCTCAGCGATTCCTGGTCGTTCACCACCGACCGCAACGCGCAAAAAGGCATCACCGGTTTTCAAGAGCGCATGGACTCCACGGGAGCGCCCACGATGATCTTGCCGGAAACTCCCGCCGAGCAAGCCTTCAACGAGGCGCACAACATCAACAATTGCCAGGCGCAGCCTTGCGGCGCCCGCTGGGCGCTCTGGCCCGCGTCCATCATCGTCAACCCCGCCGACAATAGCGCTTTAATTTTCTACAATCTGGTCAGCGCCCAGCCCGGTGCTTTCAATTTCCAAACCATCGGGAACTCCGTTGCCGTCTGGCCGAACGTCCAACAGCAGCCGCAACGCCCAAACTTGAATCCGCCGATCGTGGCCGGCCATCCCGACCTTCTCTTCGCGGAGAACGAGCCCAATTTCGGCTCGGCCGCTTTCGTCAGCAATGGAACACTCTACGTCTATGGCTGCGGGATCCCCAGCAACAGCTTTGACACCGGCTGCCGCCTCGGAAAAGTTGACCCCTCAAGCGCGCAAAATCGCAGCGCCTGGACTCTCTACGCGGGCAATGGCACTTGGTCTTCGCAACTTTCCGACGCCATCTCCGTCTTCAACGACGCCAACATTCTCAGCGTCTCCTTCAACTCCTTCCTTCAGCAGTACGTCGCCGTCTACAGCCCGCCGTTCTCGCAAAATGTCGTGATGCGCACGTCGCCGAATCCCGAAAGCCCCTGGTCCGCAGAGACTGTCGCCTTCGTGGCCATGCAGCCCGCTAACGGCAACGTCTACGATGCCCAAGCCCACTCCGAATACGACGCCAATGGCGGACAAACTATCTTTGTGAGTTACTCGCGCTCTTTGCCCGCGCCCTTCTCCAGCGAAATTCGCCTCGTCGCCGTCCAATTTGCGCCGCCTAAATCGCAATAACAGCAGGAGCTTTTGCACAATTTAACGTGCGCGCAGCGCCCGCAGCCAATTCGTAGGTTCTCCTCAATTCTTTCTCGATGCCCGCTTGCCAAACCTGTCCTATCATTCGAAACTTAGCCGGGGAGACGGCGCGTGGTAAACACACTTTCGTCGAGACGTAATTTTCTAAAACTGGCTGGCACTGTCGCTGGCGTCAATATGATTCCTCCCGCTATCAACTTTGCCCATGCTTCGCTGCTCGCGGCTCGCATTGCCGAATCTCCGCAATCTGCTTCCGCCGACTACACCCTGCGCATTGCCGCAGCTCCCATCGAGCTCGCGTCCAATCACATCGTCTCCGCAATCACCTACAACGGCCAGCTCCCCGGACCGCTCTTGCGTTTCAAAGAAGGCCAGCAAGCCGTCGTCGACGTCTACAACGAAACCGATACCGCCGAGCAATTGCACTGGCACGGCCAATTCGTCCCCGTCGAGGTGGACGGTGCCGCCGAAGAAGGCACGCCGTTCATTCCCGCGCACGGTATGCGCCGCATCGCTTTCACTCCGCGCCCCGCAGGCCTGCGTTTCTACCACACCCACAACCGCGCTGGCGCGGACCTGCACGCCGGCCAATACAGCGCCCAAGTCGGACCGGTCTATATCGAACCAAAAAACGATCCCGGCAATTACGACCAAGAATTTTTTCTCGTGCTGAAAGAGTTTGAGCCGTTCTTGAGCCGCGGCGGCGATATGGCCATGGATTTTCTCTCGCCCGCCACGCGCGTCAAGTCGCTCGAAGACGCCGGCGAATCCGCCATGAAAGCCTCTTTGTCCAAAGGCATGCCACATGGCTACGAAGTCGGCTATCGCTATTTCACCATCAACGGCCGCATGCTCGGCCACGGTGAACCGATCCGCGTAAAATCAGGCCAGCGCATTCTGTTCCATGTCCTCAACGGCAGCGCCACGGAAATTCGCAGCCTCGCACTTCCCGCTCACACCTTCAAAGTCAGCGCACTAGATGGAAATCCCGTGCCCTCGCCTGCCGAAGTTCCCGTACTCTGGCTGGGCACTGCCGAACGCATTTCAGCAATCGTGGAGATGAAGCATCCCGGCGTCTGGGTCCTGGGCGATCTCGCGGACGACGACCGCTCGCACGGCATGGGCATCGTCATCGAGTACGCCGGCCATGCTGGCAAGCCGCAATGGCTAAGGCCGCCGCCATTTCACTGGAACTACACGCGCTTCGGAAACTCTAAACTTGCCGCCGCCGAACCCGACGAAGTCATCGAAATGATCTTCAGAAAACGCAATGCCGCCAACAATGGCTTCAACGAGTGGACCATCAACGACGTGACCTTCTCCATGGAAAATCCGACACCAATGTTTCACCTTCATCAAGGCCGCCGCTACCGTCTGCGCATGCGCAACGCCAGCGACGACATCCATCCCATCCATCTTCATCGCCACAGTTTCGAACTCACCAAGTTCGCCGGCCAAGCGAGCTCCGGCATCCTGAAAGACGTCGTCATGGTAAACGGCTACCAGGAAGTCGAAGTCGATTTCACCGCCGACAACCCCGGCCTAACGTTGTTCCACTGCCATCAACAATTGCACATGGATTTCGGCTTCATGGCCTTGTTCGATTACGCTTAAGCTCGCCACGAACAACAAATTGATGCCCACCCAGCAACCTGCAATCGAGCAACGCAAGCACTCCTCTCCGGGGAGTGTCTTTCTCGCTTTCCTGCGTCTCGGTTGCACTTCTTTCGGTGGCCCCATCGCCCATCTCGGCTATTTCCGCAACGAGTTCGTCCTTCGCCGCAAATGGCTCGACGAGCCAACCTACGCCGATATCGTCGGCCTTTGCCAGTTTCTCCCCGGCCCCGCGAGCAGCCAGGTCGGCTTTACCATTGGCCTCCTCGAAGCCGGACCTCTCGGCGCCCTCGCCGCATGGCTCGCATTCACGCTGCCTTCCGCGCTTCTCATGTTTGCCTTCGCCTTTGGCCACAGCCTCTTTGCTGGCCGCGTTGGCGCGGGCATCTTGCATGGTCTGAAACTCGTGGCCGTAGCCGTCATCGCGCAGGCCGTCGTTGGCATGATCGGCTCGCTCGCACCGGACCGCACGCGAGGAACCATCGCGGTCCTAGCCGCGGTGATAGTGCTTCTCTCTACGCGCGCGTGGATTCAGATCGTAGCCATCGCGCTCGGCGCGATTTTTGGACTCGTTCTGTGCGGCGACACAAAAACGCAAGCCTCGCAAAACCTCCATGTCGCCATCCCGCGTCCCGCAGCCATACTCTCCCTCGCAGTGGTCATCTCGTTGTTGCTCGTCCCGCCCGTCTTGCTCGCACTAAAACCAAACCAATCGCTCGCCTTATTTCAGGCCTTCTACCGCACCGGCGCACTCGTCTTTGGCGGAGGGCACGTCGTCCTTCCGCTCCTGCAATCCGCCACAGTAAGCACCGGATGGGTCAGCAACGACGATTTCCTCGCAGGCTACGGCGCCGCCCAAGCCCTCCCCGGCCCGCTCTTCACCTTTTCCGCGTATCTTGGCGCGGTAGTGCATCCCGATCCGCACGGAGCACCCGGCGCCATCATCGCCCTTCTCGCGATCTTCCTCCCCGGCTTGCTATTAATCGTCGGCATCCTGCCCTTCTGGAATCATTTGCGCTCCAGCACGCAGACTCGCGCCCTCTTCGCCGGGGTCAACGCCAGCGTGGTCGGCATCCTACTAGCCGCCCTCTATCAACCCGTCTGGACCACCACAGTCCACAAACCCGCCGACTTCGCCATCGCGCTCGCCGCCTTCCTGGCCCTCGCCGTCTGGAAGGCCCCGCCCTGGTGCGTAGTCTGCGCCGTCGCCCTGCTCGGCGCCCTTGCGAGCTTCGCACCTGCCATTCGCTTCTAAGCGCCGTCCACTTGTACCCGAAGCGTGGGAATCATAGAATAATTGGTAGCGGCCACGGTGTTCATCCGCACTTCCGCACTCATCCGCGGCCGCTCATACTCGCAAGACGCTCTATTTATATTTTTTCGAAAGGACTCTTATCCCCGAAGGGCCTCTTATGAACCTTACTGAATTTATCGAAGGTCACCGCGACCAGCATCTCGCCGAGCTTTGCGAATTCTTGCGTATCCCGAGCGTCAGCGCCAAGAGCGAACACAAACCCGACATCGAGCGCGCCGCCCGCTGGGTCGCCGACAATCTTGGCGCCGCGGGTTTTAAAACGGTTGAAATCGTTCCCACCAATCTTCATCCCCTCGTGTACGCCGAATCGTTGGAAGCTCCCGGCAAACCCACCGTGCTTTTCTATGGCCACTACGACGTGCAGCCTGCCGAGCCCCTCGATCTTTGGACCACTCCGGCATTCGAACCCGCCGTCCGCAACGGAAATCTCTTCGGGCGCGGCACCGCCGATGACAAAGGCCAGGTACACATCCATCTGAAAGCGCTCGAATCACTCCAAAAAGTCGACGGCAAGTTACCAGTGAACGTGAAGGTCCTCATCGAAGGTGAAGAAGAAGTCGGCAGCGTCAGTCTTTGGGACTACGTCCAGAAAAATAAGGAAAAATTGAAGGCGGATGCCCTGGTTGTTTCCGATACCTCCATGCTCGCCAAGGGTGTGCCTTCTATCACTTACGGTCTCCGTGGCTTGAACTATTACCAGATCGAGCTCACCGGCCCCGCGCGCGATCTGCACTCCGGCGTTTACGGCGGCGCCGTTCCGAACCCGCTCACCATTCTCACGGAACTTTTCGCCAAGCTGCACGACAGGAATTTCCGCGTCACCGTGCCCGGTTTCTACGACGCTGTCGCCAAGGTTCCCAAACCCGAGCGCAAAGCTCTCAAATCGCTCCCGTGGAAAAAGAAAGCGTTCGAAGAAGCCGTCGGCGCTCCCGGCTATTTTGGCGAAAAAGGCTTTTCCATCGTCGAACAACTCTGGACCCGGCCCACGTTCGAACTCAACGGCATTTGGGGCGGCTACATGGGCGAAGGCGCAAAAACCGTCATCCCCTCGAAAGCCTTCGCGAAATTCTCAACGCGCCTCGTTCCCAACCAGGATCCGCACAAAATCGCTAAACTCGTCGAAAAACACATCCGCAAGCTTCTTCCAAAATCTGTGACCTGCAAATTCACTGTGCTAAGCACCGGAAAACCCTGGTCCGCGCCGTACCACGCGCCCATTTTTAAGAAAGCCCAAAGCGCCCTCGAAAAAGGTTTCGGCAAAAAAGCCGTCTTCATCCGCGAAGGCGGCTCCATCCCCTTCGTTACTCAGATGTACGACACTTTCAAGGTCCCCTGCGTCCTGATCGGGTTCGGCCTTCCCGACGAAAACGCCCACGCCCCCGACGAGCACATCGCCCTCGAGAACTATTTCGGCGGCATCAAAGCCATCGCCCATCTCTACGCCGATTTGGCTACTCTGTAGTAGCCAAAAAAAGCTCTTGCGTGCGCGGCTCGCAAGAATTTACCGGGGGCCAAGCCTCCAGAAGCGCAACCGTCACGGGTCGCTTCGCCAATTTCACCGTTTTGCCGATTTTTTGTTGCAAATCCTTCTAATTGGTCTGCCCGCTCATGGCTTTGGCCTCATTTCCTGACGATTTGCGAGCCTGACGCCGCGTCACGGTGCCCTCCGGCCGGTTCCAACATGCGCGCAAGCCTTGTTTTTAGCGGCGATTTCCACACCCCCTCAAAAAACTTGCATTTTTTCAGCCTTTTTTGCTGTTTTGTCTTGCGTTCTCTTATCACGTTCGCTATAGTCCACTGCGGCCCGGGTCTTTTCGCTCGCATCAGGGGTAGAGGCGAGGCTCCGGAGCTGGCCCCGATCTCATCGGGGTGGATCGATACATCAGGAGGATAAGCAGACTAGATGGCAGCCAAGCCAATGAGCAAGACGAAGATCGTTTCCCACATCGCCGAGAAAGTCGGCACACCGAAGAAAACCGCGGCGCTCTTTTTTGAAGAGCTCTTCAAGCTCGCGGTGAAAGAAGCCAAGGGCGGCGCCGGCAAGTTCGTCATTCCGAACATTGGCCGCGTCGTGAAGGCGCACCGCAAGGCGCGCATGGGCCGCAATCCGCAGACGGGCGAAGCAATCAAGATCAAGGCGAAGACCGTGGTCCGCCTGCGCCCCGCGAAGGCGTTCAAGGACGCCGTCCTGAAGTAGATTCCCCGCACTTCGAGGAATCGGGCCCGAACACAGCGCACGGGAATTAGCCAGCGCTCATCGTGAGGATGCCGCGCAACGCTGGATTCACCGGCGCTAGTTACCCGGCCAGGTGTCTCAGTTGAGTTTGCCCTCCGGCAGCGTGACTTACGTCACCACGCCGGAGGGCTTTTATTTCCGCCCGCCATCCGGCGAAAACGCAATTCCGCAAAGACGCGCCCTACAGTGTCTTGACGTACGCGATCACGTCCTTGATCTGGGCCGATTCCAGCGAATCCTTCATGGGGGGCATCAGCGTGTCGCCATTCTCTATCCACGTCTTCAGCGATTCGTCCGTAACTTTGTTGTTGTTGACCGTAAAGGTTCCGCGCTTCGAGATCCCCTTTAATCCAGGCCCGATTTTCTTCGCATCGCTATCGGCGTAGTGGCAAAGGCCGCATTTCTTGTCGAACACTTCCTTGCCGCGCGCAGGTGATGCTTTCGCTCCCGCGGCTGGCGCGGATTTTTTCGCCGGCGGATCCTGCGCCAGCACCGCCCCGGCTACCGATAGAGCCGCAATCCCAAGAATCACATAATTTCGTCTCACGCCGCCCCCTCGTCTTCAAATAACGACAGCTTCCATTTTCGCTGTTTGCGCCGCGAATTTCCACCCGCCACCCCGGCACAAAGGACAGGTTCTGTCCTCGAACGACTGGAACCTTCGTACTTTTGACGGCTGCCAAACCCTGTGTTAACAATCATGGTCATGAGCCAGGAAACCCTGACCCGCGCTTGGGAAGTGCTGCAGGACGCCTACCAGGCTCAGATGGAAGGCGACTACGAGCGCGCCGTGGAGCTCTATCAGTCTTCGCTCGAGCTGCATCCCACCGCGGAGGCCCACACGTTCCTGGGCTGGACCTACCATTTTCAGGGCCGCATCGACGATGCCATTGCGGAGTGCAAACGCGCCATCGAAATCGATCCCGAATTCGGCAATCCCTACAACGACATCGGCGCCTATCTCATCGAGCTAAACCGTTTCGACGAGGCCATTCCCTGGCTGGAACGCGCCACCGAAGCGCAGCGCTACGAGCCGCGCCATTTTCCTCATTACAACCTGGGCCGCGCCTATCTCGGCAAGGAGATGTACGCCAATGCCATGCGCTGCTTCCAGGAAGCCCTCGAAATCGAGCCGCGATATTCGCTGGCGCGGCAGCTCTGGAATCGCTACGCCGCCTCGTGAATTGAAGTGGCGGCCAGTGGAGAATAGCGAGCGAGGATCCCCTCCTCTCTTCTCTTCCGTCATTGCGGTGTACAACCATCACGAAGATGGCTCCTGGGCGCTAGGTTTGACGACGCGGTCGTAAATCCACAAGAAAAGAGATGTCGCGAAGCCGACGGCGCTGATGGCCCACCAAGCGCGCTCGGGATGGTGCGCGACTTCGCCGAAGTGATGCATCATCGTACCGCCATACCATCCTCCTACTAAGGAACCGATTCCAATGGGCAGAAATGCGAAGCCCATGTACGTGCCTTGCTGGCCGGGAGGCGCGAGGCGCGAGATGTACGCGTAATACGGCGGCTGCTGAATGATTTCTCCGATAGCCAGAACGGCAATCGAAGCAACCGCGCCGGCGACCGTCGGCCAGAAGGAAAGAACCAGCCACGACATAGAAGAAATGATTGTGCCGAGAATCACGGCGTGGAACGGTGGGATTTTTCGAGCCAGGTAGTTTGCCACAAACGTGAGGCAGACAACGATGGCGGCGTCCGTAATAAGGATGAGCTCGACGCGGGCTTTGGCATCCACGTAGGTGTGAATAAAACCTGGCAGGCTGGTGTACTGCTGCCAGAACACGATCCAGTAGCCCGTGAAGATAAGAAGGAAAATAAGAAAGCGCGGCGGCCAGATTACCGCGCGAAAGTTTCGCACGACTTGAAGCACGCTCGGCGCTGGCTCGTCGCCTGGTTTGCGTGGATCGCGGAAGAAAAAAAGGATGAGGAAAAACATCGCGAAAACGCTGAGCGCGGAAATCCGAAAAACTCTTTCGAGTCCAAAGTGCCTGTGCGCCCAGTCCGCCACAAAGGGGCCTGCGGTGCCGCCGATATTCACCATGGTGTAGTAGATCGAGTAACCGAGGGTGCGCACATTTGGCTGGGAAGCGCGTGCGGTGGTGCCGACCACGCACGGTTTTACCAGCGCGATGCCGAGCGCGGGAAGAATCAGGATGCAGCCGACAAACAGGCTGAGCGGAACCGCTCCACGAATTGGCGCCAGCCAAGACGCGCCGATCGACCCAATCAAGAAGTACGCCGCAGCCAAAATGAGGTAGGCCATCGAGAGGGCCCGGCGAAAGCCGAGTTTGTCCGCGACGGCCCCGCCAAAAATCGCGAGGAACCAGACCATCCCGCCGAAGATGCCGGTGAGCGTGCCGGTCTGCTCGGTCGAGAAGTTCAGTTTTTCCTGGAGATAGACGGCCAGCGAGGAGAACGCGCCGTAGTAGGAGAGGCGCTCGAAGATTTCGCTGATGTTGGCGACCCAGAACGGGCGCTCGAAGCCGGTGCGGACTTCCTGGAGCCGCTGGTCAAAGGTGGTCATGGGAATCGTGGCCCTCGAATGGCCAATCGCCTCCGGGGATGCGACGCGGCATTGTAGCGGAGGGAGGTGCCGGCTGGCGAGTCTTTGGGAGTGTTGAAGGCCGAAGGTTCAAAGTCAAAAGCAGAATCAGGAGAAGAATCTCCGCACGTGACAGCGTCGGATAATTGGTTGACAGCAGTGGGTGACATATATAGCATGGCCACATATGGCGAAGACAGAGTTGGGCGCAGAATTGAAGAAGGGGACGTCGGAGGTTTTGATCCTGTCGATCCTGGAGGACCGGGCGCGGCATGGATATGAGATTGCCAAGCTGATCGAGCAGCGCTCGGGCGGGTTGGTGGAGTTCCATGTGGCGTCGCTATATCCGATGCTGTACCGGCTGGAGAAACGCGGATGGATTGAGGGGAGGTGGGTGGAGAAGGCGGGGCAGCGGCGGCGAAGATTTTATAAATTGACGGCGCTGGGCAAGAAGGCTTTGCCGGAGCAGCGGCGCAGTTGGCGGGAATTGATCCGCGTAATGGAGCAGGTAGCGCAAGTGGATCAGGTGTGAGCGGAAGCGGACGCATGCGGGATTGGAAACAGTGTGTGCGGGAGCGGCTGCCGGAGTTGGGGCTGGCGGCGGAGCGCGAGCAGGAGATTGTCGAGGAGTTGGCGCAGCAATTGGAGCAGGAATTCAGCCTGGCGTTTGCTCGAGGCGCCACGGAAGAATGGGCGGAGAAGCGGGCGTTGGCACAATTTCCGGATTGGAATGCGCTGGCGAAAGAAATCGGGCGCGCGGAGCGTCCTGTGACGGCGCTCGTGCCGAAACCGGTGCGGGAAGCGGTGAGCGAGCGGCGGATGCGCAAGCGCAGGGGAGGAGCAATGCTGGCGGATGCGATGCAGAACGTTCGATACGGGCTGCGCATGCTGCGGAAGAACCCGGGTTTTGCGGCGGTGGCGATTCTTACGCTGGCGCTGGGGATTGGCGCGAACACGGCAATTTTTTCAGTGGTGAATGCGGTGCTTCTCGAGGGCTTGCCGTATAAGGAGCCGAGCAAGCTGATGTTCGTGTGGAGCACGTTTATCGCGCAGGGAGTGCCGATCAGCGGGTCGGCGGCGCCTGATTTTCGGGCGTGGCGCGAGCGGAATCACAGTTTCACGGAGATGGCGGCGGGGAATACCGATACGTTTAATGTGGCCATCGCGAATCAGGAACCTTCGCGGATGGATGGAGCGAATATCACGGCGGAATTGTTTCCGCTTCTCGGAGTGAATCCGGTCATGGGGCGGAATTTCTTGCCGGAGGAAGAAAAGTGGGGCCAACATCGGGTGGCCCTGCTGGCCTACAGCATGTGGCAGGAAAAGTTCGGCGGAGACCGGAACGTGGTGAACCGCACGATGCGGCTGAACGGACAGGAGTACACGATCGTCGGAGTGATGCCGCGCGGGATGCCGTTCTTCGATGATTTGCCACGGGTCAATTTGTTTGTGCCGCTGGCGTATGCGAAAGACGATGACATGGGCACGCGAGGCAACCACTACTTGATGGTGGTGGGGCGGCTTCGGCCGGGATTGAGCGCTGAGAAGGCGCAGGCCGAGATGACGGGAATCGCCGCTCAACTGGAGAAAGAGTTTCCGGAAAACAAGGGGATGGGCGCGAGTGTGGTACCCGTGCGGGAGCAATTGGTGGGCTCGGTGCGTCCGGCGCTGCTGATTTTGCTGGGAGCGGTGGGATTTGTTCTGTTGATTGCGTGCGTGAACGTGGCGAATCTGATGCTGGCGCGCGCGACGGCGCGCGAACAGGAGTTTGCGGTGCGTTCGGCGCTGGGAGCTTCGCGGGCGCAGTTGCTGACGCAATTGGTGGCCGAAAGCCTGCCGATCGCGCTGCTGGGAGGAGCTGGCGGAGTGGCGCTGGCGATGTGGGGGATTCGCGCGCTGGAGTCGCTGATGCCGAGCGATTTGCCGAGGTTCAACACAATTGCCGTGAACGGAGGAGTGTTGCTGTTTACGGTGGGGATTTCGCTGCTTACGGCGATGCTGTTTGCGCTGGCGCCAGCGCTGCAGGCGGCG
>Ga0210410_10002736_pt1 | contig 15741 bp, 18 predicted proteins | sample IncBWC4MmetaG_FD_161058 | JGI IMG/M metagenome (GOLD analysis project Ga0210410, IMG submission 161058) | Forest soil microbial communities from Barre Woods Harvard Forest LTER site, Petersham, Massachusetts, United States - Inc-BW-C-4-M | ecosystem: Environmental > Terrestrial > Soil >... | reverse complement strand
TCCACGCCGTGGGCGAAGGCGTCGAAGAGTACGCCGGCGGACCAGGTGTTGTCGATCACGACTTTGACGTTGCGCGCGTGGGCGGCGGCGACGATGGCGGGAATGTCCTGAACTTCCATGGTGATGGAACCGGGGGACTCGGTCCAAACGAGGCGGGTGTTTTCCTGAATGAGCGCGGAAATTCCCGCGCCGACGAGGGGATCGTAGAACGTGGCGGTGACGCCGAAGCGCGAGAGAAGTTGCGTGGTGAGTTTGCGGTTTGGGTAGTAGACGCTGGCGGGGACGAGGATGTGGTCGCCGGCCTGGAGCAGCGCTAAATTGACGAGCGAGATGGCGGCCTGACCGCCGGGAGCGAGGACGGTGTGCTTGCCGGATTCGAGTTCGCAGATGCGCGCGGCGAGTTCGAGAGCGGTGGGCGTGCCGTAGAGGCCATAGGTGTAGCCGACTTTGTGCTGGTCCCAGGTGTCCTTGACGCTTGCTGCGGAGGGGAAGACGGTCGTGGAGCCGCGATAGGTGGGCGTGGCGAGCGATTTGTAGCCCGCGGGAATTTTGGCGTCGGAGTGGATGAGTTTGGTCTGCCAGGTCTTGGTCATGGAGACTCCCGCGCGCCAAAATGGCCGGTGGGACGCGCATTCGAAGTGCTTCGGAATTATAGCGAGGAACGCGATTTTGAGCTTCTCGCAAGCGGCGCGATTCGTTGACGGAAAGTCGTAGTGGATGATATAAATTATTGTTCCGTAAGGCGGCGCAAAGCCCACCGTATGCTCCTACCGGGTCGGGGAGTTGGCGAGGCTGCCTTCCTGAAATTTTAGGCGAAAAATTTTCATGTCTGATTTGGTTCACCAACTCGGCGAACTGTTCCTCCGGGCTGTGCCCGTAGCGGTTATCGTCCTCCTTTTCTACATCATCATGCGGTCCATGTTCTTCCGGCCGTTGCTGAAGGTGATGGCGGAGCGCGACGCGCGCACGATTGGCGCGCAAAAGGCGGCGGAAGCGGCGCAGGCCGCGGCTGCGGAGAAGGTGCGGCAGTATGAGGAAGCGCTGCGGCAGGCGCGCGCGAAGGTGTATGCGGAGCAGGAAGCCGACCGCAGGAAATTGATGGAAGAGCGCGCGGCGACGTTGAAAGACGCGCGAGGCAAAGCGGATGCGGAAGTGAACGCAGCGAAAGACCGCGTGTCCGGGGAGTTCGCCGGCGCGAAGAAAGAGATCGAAAATCTCACTGGACAGCTTGCGGCGGAGATTGCGCGCCGCGTCCTGCAAGCGCCCCCAGCGCCCGGAAGCCCGACGAGAGAGGCCCGATGAAACGCGCGCGGAGCGTTTACTACGGTCTTATTGTGTGCGTGCTCGGCCTGTTTTCAGCGGCGTTGGCACTCGGAGCGGAGGAAGGCGGTAGCCCCGCGGAGAAATCCATTGGAATGGTTTTCAAGTGGATCCACTTCGCCATTGTGGCAGGGCTGGTTTACTGGGTGTTTGGCAAATTGCTGCCGCCGGTGTTTCGCCGGAATGCGGACAATATCAGTTCCGCAATCACCAAGGCGACCGCGGCAAAAGTAGAGGCGGAACGTAAGCTGCAGGAAGCGGCTACGAAAATGGGCAATCTGGAGCGCGAGATTGCGGAGTTCCGCGTTCAGGCGCAGCGCGATGCGGCGGCGGAAGTGGAACGCTTGCGCGCGGCGACCGTTCTGGACGTGGAGAAAATTCGCACCGCGGCCAAGGCGGAGATCGAAGCGGCCGAACGCGCGGCTCGAGTGGAATTGAAGGAATTGGCGGCGAAGCTGGCCGTGGACGGCGCGGAATCGCTGGTGTCGAAGCAGATGACTCCGGCGGTGCAGGAAGCAATGATCAGCAACTTTGTGCAGAGCCTGCAGGGGAGGCCGAATTGAGGTCGGCGAGCCTGCAGTACGCGACGGCACTGGCGGACATCGCGCTGGAACAGGGCGCGGCAGAGCCGGTGAAGAAGCAATTGGAAGATTTTGGCGCGGCGTATGCGGAATCCGCGGAACTGCGCAGCGTTTTGAGCAGCCCGGCGGTGGAGCGCACCGCGAAACATGGCGTGATCGAAAAGCTGGCTGCGCGAATGGGCGCGAGCCGCATCGTGCGGAATTTTTTGTTTATCGTGGTGGACAACCAGCGTACGCACCTGTTGCCCGAAATTGTGCAGACTTTCGAAACTGTGATCCAGCAACGGCAGGGTGTGGCGGAAGCGGAAGTAACTTCAGCCGCCGAATTGACCGCGCCGCAGAAATCGCAATTGCAGCAGACGCTGGAACGCCTGACGGGAAGAAAGATTCAAGCGAAGTATTCGCTGGATCCGGCATTGCTGGGTGGCGCGGTAGTGCGGATCGGCGACACGATTTACGACGGCTCGGTGCGAAACCGGCTGAACCAGATGCGGGCACGGCTGGCCGCGGAATAGGCATTCGGGAACGGAGCAGGCATGGCAAATATCAAAGCAGACGAAATCAGCAAGATACTTCGCGAGCAGATCGCGAACTACGAGCAGACGGTTTCCGTGGACGAAGTTGGCGCGATCATCAGCGTCGGCGACGGCATCGCGCGCATTCACGGGCTGGAAAAAGTGATGGCCGGCGAGATGCTGGCTTTCCCGCACAACGTTTTTGGACTGGCGCTGAACCTGGAAGAGGAAGAGGTGGGCGCGGTGCTGCTGGGCGAGTCGGCGGAGTTGAAGGAAGGCGACGTGGTGAAGCGCACCAACACGATCATGTCCGTGCCCGTGGGGCCGGAGCTGATCGGGCGCGTGGTGAATCCGCTGGGCCTGCCGCTGGATGATAAAGGACCTATTACATCGAAGATCCGGAATCCGCTGGAAAAGCTGGCACCCGGAGTTCTGGACCGCCAGCCGGTGCGCGAGCCGCTGCAGACCGGCATCAAGGCCATCGATTCGATGATTCCCATTGGCCGCGGGCAGCGCGAGCTGATCATCGGCGACCGCCAGACAGGAAAGACCGCGGTCATTCTGGACACGATCATCAACCAGAAGGGCAACGACATGATCTGCATTTACTGCGCGATCGGGCAGAAACGCTCGACGATCGCGCAGGTGATCAAGGCGCTGACCGACGCGGGCGCGATGGAGTACACGATCATCGTGGCGTCTTCGGCTGCGGAGCCGGCTTCGCTGCAATACATCGCGCCGTACGCGGCTTGCGCGATGGGCGAATATTTCCGAGACAATAAGCGGCACGCGGTAACTTTTTACGACGATCTTTCGAAGCACGCGCAGGCGTACCGCGAAATTTCGCTGTTGCTGCGGCGGCCTCCCGGACGCGAGGCGTTTCCGGGCGACGTGTTTTATCTCCACTCTCGCTTGCTCGAACGCGCGGCCAAGCTGAACGACAAGCTGGGTGCGGGTTCGCTGACTTCCTTGCCGGTGATTGAGACGCAAGCGGGCGACGTTTCGGCGTACATCCCGACGAACGTGATTTCGATTACTGACGGGCAGATTTACCTGGAGTCGGATTTATTCAACGCCGGCATCCGGCCCGCGATCAATGTGGGCATTTCGGTCAGCCGCGTGGGCGGCAACGCGCAGATCAAGGCGATGCGGCAGGTGGCGGGCAGCTTGCGCCTGGACATGGCGCAGTTCCGCGAGTTGGCGGCGTTCGCGCAGTTTGGCGCGGACCAGTTGGACAAGGTGACGCAGGCACAGTTGCAGCGCGGCCAGCGGCTGACGGAAGTGCTGAAGCAGGACCAGTTCGCACCGCTGTCGGTGGAAAAGCAGGTGCTGGTGCTGTACGTAGCCACGAGCGGCGGGCTGGATAACATCCCGGTCGGCGAAGTGCGGCGATTTGAGAAAGAGTTCGTGCAGTTCGCGGAAACGAGTTACGCCGGGGTGCTGAAAGATATTGCGACGAAGAAGGCGCTCGACGACGGCATCAAAGCGACGATCAAGACGGCGCTCGACGGATTCAAGGAGCGCTTCACGGCCGCGCTGGCAGCCACCGCAAAGTAGGAGCCAGGCTTAAGCAGAGACCATGCCCACATTACTCGATTTCCGGCGCCGCATCCGCTCGGTGAAAAACACCCAGCAGATTACGCGCGCGATGAAGTTTGTGGCCGCGGCGAGGTTGCGGCGGGCGCAGGAAGCGGCGCTGGCGGCGCGGCCTTACGCAAAGGAACTGGTGCGCGTGCTGCGTTCGACGATGGCGCGCATTGAATCGCCGGAGCATCCGCTGCTGGCCAAACGGGCGGAAGAGCGCATCCTGGTGCTGGTCTTGGCGGGGGAACGCGGTCTGGCGGGCGCGTTCAACACAAACATCTTGAAGAAGGCGGCGGAGTTTTACCGCAGCAAAGCCGGCAAAAAGATCACGGTGATCCCGATCGGCTAAAAGGGCCGCGACGCGCTGCGGAGAGCGGGATTCACGTTTGCGGGTGAGTACGTGAACGTGTTGTCGAAGGTGGATTTCGGCATCGCGCGCGAGATTTCGAAGCTGGTGACGGACCTGTACGTGGAAGAAAAAGTGGACGCCGTGTACATGGTGTTCAGCGAGTTTAAGAACGTGATTTCCGCCGACCTGACCGTGGAAAAGCTGCTTCCGGTGGAAAAGATTACGACAGGCGAAGAAACGGAAGCAGAGGCTGCGTCCTCACAGATTGATTACATTTACGAGCAGCCGGAGCAACAGTTGCTGGCCCGGCTACTGCCGCGCTATGTGGAAACGCAGGTGCTACGCAGCATGCTGGAATCCTGCGCGGCAGAGCATGCCGCGCGCATGACGGCGATGGAAGCAGCCACGAAAAATGCCGGCGAAGTGATTGAAGGCTTAACGCTGCACATGAACAAAGTGCGGCAAGCGGCGATTACCAAGGAAATTATTGAGATTGTGAGCGGAGCTTCATACACCGCGTAGGAGCAGAAATGCCAGAGCAACAAGTCGGACGAGTGATCCAGGTCATCGGGCCGGTACTCGACATTCAGTTTGAGCAGGGGCATCTGCCGGCGATTTATAACGCCGTGCGCATCACCAGCGAAGGTTTCAATGTGCCGGAACCGCTGGACGTGACCGCGGAAGTGCAGCAGCACCTGGGCGAAGGGCGGGTTCGCACAGTGGCCATGGAGCCGACCGAAGGAATGGTGCGCGGCATGAAGGCAGTGGACTTGGGCGAGCCGATCACGGTGCCGGTGGGGCGCGCAACTCTTGGACGCGTGATGAACGTGCTGGGCAAGCCCGTAGATCAGCTGGGGCCAATCAAGAGCGACACGCGATTTTCGATTCACCGGCCATCGCCGGCGCTGGACCAGCAGTCCACATCGCTCGAAATGTTCGAGACGGGCATCAAGGTAGTCGACCTGATTCAGCCGTTCTTGAAGGGCGGAAAGATCGGGCTCTTCGGTGGGGCGGGCGTCGGCAAAACGGTTTTGATTCAGGAATTGATTCACAACGTCGCGATGCAGCATGGCGGCGTGTCCGTGTTTGCCGGCGTTGGCGAACGCACCCGCGAGGGAAACGACCTGTGGCTGGAGTTCCAGGAGTCCGGCGTCGTGGTGCCTGGAAACTCGGAAAAGTCGCGCGCAGCCTTGATTTACGGACAGATGACCGAGCCGCCCGGAGCGCGTCTGCGCGTCGGCCTGACCGGCGTGACGGTGGCGGAATATTTCCGCGACCAGGAACACCTGGACGTGCTGCTCTTCATTGACAACATTTTCCGTTTCGTGCAGGCGGGCTCGGAAGTTTCGGCGCTGCTCGGTCGCATGCCGTCCGCCGTGGGTTACCAGCCGAACCTCAACACGGAAATCGGCGAACTGCAGGAACGCATCACCTCGACCAAGAGCGGTTCGATCACTTCGGTGCAGGCGATTTACGTGCCAGCCGACGATTACACAGACCCCGCGCCGGCTGCGACGTTTACGCACCTGGACGCGACGACCAACCTGAGCCGCCAGATCGTGGAGCGCGGCATTTATCCCGCGGTCGATCCGCTGGCCAGTTTCTCGCGCCTTCTGGATCCGCGCGTGGTGGGACAGGAGCATTACAGCGTGGCGCGCGCGGTGAAGTCGGTGCTGCAGCGCTACAAGGATCTCCAAGACATCATCGCGATTCTGGGTATCGAAGAACTTTCCGACGAAGACAAGCGCACCGTGGCGCGCGCGCGGCGCATCGAGAAATTCCTTTCGCAGCCGATGTACGTGGCCGCGCAGTTCACTGGCCTTGAAGGCAAGTACGTCAAGATCGAAGACACCGTGCGCAGCTTCAAGGAAATCGTGGAAGGGAAGTACGACGAAATTCCTGAGCAGGCGTTCTACATGGTTGGCACGATCGATGAAGTGCTGGAGAAGGCCGAGAAGATGAAGGCGGGCGTCTAGGACTCGAATGCTTCCTGAATCCATCCAACTGATCGTCGTGACGCCGGAGCGGCAACTGCTGCGCGAAACCGTGGTGGAAGTTACCATCCCGGGGCTGGACGGCCAGCTGGGCATTTTGCCGGGGCACGCGCCGCTGATGACGGAATTGGGGATTGGGGAGCTTTCTTACCGGACGAGCGCGTCGAGCCAGCCGGTTGCGATGGCAGTGATCAGCGGATTTGCGGAAGTGCTGCCCGATCGCGTGACGGTGCTGGCGGAAACCGCGGAGCGCGCGGAAGAGATCGACCTGGCGCGCGCGGAAGCGGCCAAGGCCCGCGCGGAGAAGCGGCTGTCGGCCGGCGACCCGAACATCGATTGGGACCGCCTGAATATTTCGCTACAGCGCTCGATCATTCGTATTCAAATAGCCCGGAAATACCGCGGCGTGCCTGTGGAATCCCGCTAACCCCGTGCGTTTCTGAATCTTAAACCAGGAATGCGACACCGGTGCGCGCTGCAGCATCAAATTCAGCGGAGCGATGCATGGAACCGATCACGATTTACAGCGCGGGATGGTGCCCGGACTGCCGGCGCGTGAAGAATTTTCTGAAAGAACGCGGCGTGGAATTTCGGGAAGTCGATATTGACAAGGATGAAGAAAGCGAAGAACTGGTGCTTCGCGTGAACCACGGAAAGCGGAAGGTTCCCACGTTGAAGGTCGGAGAGCGGTATTTTGCGTGCAGCCCCTTTAGTGCCAGCCAACTTGCGGATGAGCTGAACATCCCGCTTAACAAGTAAGGATCTGGAGTCGTTTCCTTAGCGAGAAATTTCCAAGCGAGCCCTAGCTGGAAAAGCCACGGGTCCATGTTTGCGTCACGTGCAAGCTTTCGTCGAGCAGTAGGATGTCAGCGTCGGCGCCGGGGCGCAGCGAGCCCTTCTTGAATTCGATGCCGAGCAGGGTCGCGGGATTCAGCGTCAGCATGCGGAGCGCATCGGCGAGCGGCACGCCGAGATTCACGATGTTGCGCAGGGCACGGTCGAGCGTCAGCGTGGAGCCTGCCAGTTTCCCCTCAGAATTCCTGCACACCCCGCCGCTTACAGTCACTTCAAAAGTTCCGAGAGTGTATTTTCCGTCCGGCATTCCGGTGGCGGAGATGCCATCGCTGACGAGGATCACGCCGGCTGCGCCCTTGGCCTGCAGGAGCAACCGCATGGCGGTTTCGTCGACGTGCACGCCGTCGGCGATCAGTTCGGCGGTGACTCCAGGAGTGGTGAGCACCGCGCCGATTACGCCGGAGTCGCGGTGGGAAAAAGGGCGCATGGCGTTGTAGACGTGGACGGCGTGATGCGCGCCACGTGCGATGGCGGCGCGCGCCTGTTCGTAGGTGGCGTCGGTGTGGCCGATGGCGACGACGAGGCCGGCCTTGTGCGCGGCGTCAATGCAAGGCATCGCGCCCAGGAGTTCCGGAGCGAGGGTGAGAATCCGCGCGTTGCCTTTCGCGGCGGCAATAAACTTTTCAAGAAGGTCCGCGGAAGGAAGTTTTAGAAATTCCGAGGGATGGACGCCGCGGCGAGCGGAATTGATGAACGGGCCTTCGAAATGGATGCCGAGAATGTCGGCGCGGCAGTCATCGGACTGGTGCTGGCAGGAAATGTAGCCGGCGATGCCTTCGGCGCTGCGGCAGATGGATTCCGTGCTTGCGGTGACGGTGGTGGCGACGAAGGAAGTGGTGCCGTGGGTGGCGACCATGCGCGACACGGCTTTGAGCGCGTCCTCGGTGGCTTCCATGACGTCGTGGCCGCCCGCGCCGTGGATGTGCACGTCGAGGAAGCCGGGGGCGGCGATTTTATCCGTCGCGATGATTTCGCGCGCACCGGTGGGCAAAGTGACCGCGCTGCGCGGCCCGACCGATTCGATCACGCCGTCGCGAAAGAGAATCGCGGCGTCGGGAATTTCCGTGGCAGGAGTGAAAACGCGGGCAGCATGAACCAGAGTTGTGGGCATGGCGAACTTTTATCGTAGCGGAAATTCCGCTGGCCGCAAAACAAAACGGGCAGAAAGAGTCTTCCTGCCCGTCGGCAAAAATTAGTTGCGAAAGGCTACTTGGCCATTTCGATGCTGGTGAGTTTTAGCGCGCTGCCGTCCACAGTGCCCTTCACGACGACGTGGTGGCCTGCGTGGGGCGCGACCTTGTCCTGCGCGTCAATGGCGTAGATCTTTTGTCGCTGTCGTTCACGAAGACATATTTCGCGCCATGCTCCTTCACGCAACGGGACGCGCACTCCGCGCCGGCTTGCCCGGCATTTTTCGCGCCGCACATATCGTCGGAAATCCAGCCGGTCCACGAACCGCCGGCGGGCGAAGCGATGGAAGCGGCGAGCAAAGCCAGCGCGGGCAAAAAGAAAAAGCGAGATTTCATGGGGAGTCTCCTCAAAGGTGTCGCTTCAAGCCTGGCGCGGGCGAATTCAGGCTCGCACAACGCGAAGAACCTGTCCAGTCGCAGGGTCATCGGCAATCTTCGGTATACAATGAAGCAGGTTGAGCGCACAGACGGAGCATCTTTTGAAAATGACCTACATTAAGCCATTCATTAATTGCGCGTGCCCAAGCTGATGATTCGCGCGTGGATGTTGGGGATTGCAGTGCTAATGGCGGCGCCGGTGGGATGGACGCAGGGCGTGGCACAGGGGCCACCGCCGCCTCCGACGGCGAAGACGGTCAAGTGCAAGGATCGCGCCGTTCCGAAATTTGAAGACGCCACGGAAAAGGCGGGGATTCGCTTTTCGCACACCTCGGCGCCGGAGAGCCGCTACATCATCGAATCCATGAGTGGCGGCGTGCTTCTGCTCGATTATGACCGCGACGGATGGCTGGACATTTATTTCACGAACGCGCCGACGGTGGAGATGGCTTTGAAAGGCCAACACGCGCGCGGGGCGCTCTACCACAACAATCACGATGGCACCTTCACCGATGTGACGGACAAGGCGGGGATCGGGAAGCCGTGCTTTGCGATGGGCGGCGCGGTCGGCGATTACGACAACGACGGTTGGCCGGACATTTACGTGACCTGCTACGGCGGCAACGTGCTGTATCACAACAATGGAGACGGGACATTCACCGACGTGACAGCGAAAGCCGGCGTGCGCGATGGGCGATTTTCCACGGGCGCGGCGTTTGGCGATTATGACGGCGACGGTTATCTGGACCTGATGGTCACCAACTACGTGGACCTGGATATTCACCATCCGCCCGCGTTCGGCAGCAGCGTCACCTGCAAATACATGGGGATTGATGTGCAGTGCGGGCCACGCGGATTGAAAGGCGCGGGCGATTCGCTGTTTCACAACAATGGCGACGGCACCTTTACGGACGTTTCGAGGAAAGCCGGCGTGGACGATCCCAACGGCTACTACGGGCTGACGACGGTGTGGGCCGACTTCAACAACACCGGGCGGCCGGATATCTACGTGGCCAACGATTCGACGGCGGGTTTTCTCTATCGCAACGACGGAAACGGAAAATTCACGGATATCGGCCTCGAATCCGGCACGGCGCTCGGCGAAGACGGGCACGAGCAAGCCGGCATGGGCGTGGCGCTTGGCGATTATCTGCACACAGGCCGTCCTTCGCTGGTGGTGACGAATTTTGCGCTGGACAACAGCCCGCTCTATCGCAACGACGGTAAGTGGGATTTTCAGGATGTTTCGTACCCGTCGGGCATTGGGCTTCCTTCAGTGCCGTTTGTGAAATGGGGCGTGGCGTTTGTGGATCTGGACAACGACGGCTGGCTCGATCTAGTCACGGTGAACGGCCACGTTTATCCGCAGGTGGATACGCTGCAGACCGGGGCGCGTTACCGCGAGCCGAAACTGGTGCAATACAACCTGGGCGACGGAACGTTTTGCGACGCGAGCGATCAATCCGGCCCGGCGATTACCGAGCCACGCGTTTCACGCGGTCTGGCGGTCGGTGATCTTTTCAACGACGGCAACATGGATCTGGTGGTGGAGGATTTACAGGGCAGCCCGATGGTGCTGCGGAATCCCGGCCTGCCGGGCCGGCACTGGGTGAGTTTCGAACTGGCCGGAACGAAGAGTAATCGGCCGGCGATTGGCGCGCGGCTGAAACTTGTGGCCGGCGGCATGACGCAGACCGACGAAATTCACAGCGGCGGCAGCTATCTTTCGCAAAACGATTTGCGCGTGCATTTCGGATTGGGAGCCGCGACGAAAATCGAAAGCCTGGAGATACGCTGGCCTTCGGGGGCGGTGGAGACGCTGAAGAATCTGGACGCGGACAAATTTTACAGCGTGCTGGAGGGGCAGGGCATCGTCCCCCCGGAGAAGGTCCGGCCAGCGGGTACGGCGAAGAAGCCGTAAGCCCCAAAAACTCCCACCCTTCGTTCGCGATAGACAACTCAGGTACAATGTTTTGCGCCAGCGCCAGATTAGACCTTGGTCGAGAAAAGGAAAAATTAGATGAGAAAAACGGGAATCTTGGGATTTGCATCACTATTAGCTTTTGCTGCATGCGTATTTTGTTACAGCGGGAGAACCCATGCGGCTAGCGCGGCAGCGGCCGCATCGGGCTATAAGGTGACCGGGAAAATTCCGGTGGCCGGCGAGGGTGGATGGGATTACCTGGTCGCGGACGCTGATGCGCGGCGGCTGTACGTCTCGCATTCCACGCATGTGGTGGTCTACGACGTGGATTCCCACGCCGTGGTTGGGGATATTCCAGACACACAAGGAGTGCACGGAATTGCATTGGCGCCAGAACTGGGGCGGGGATTCGTGAGCAGCGGCCGCGCCAACTCGGTGACCATTTTTGATTTGAAGGCGCTGAAGACGATCGGCACGGTTCCCGCGGGCACCAACCCCGACGCGATTTTGTATGACGGCGTCAGCAAGCGCGTATTCGCCTTTAACGGACGGAGCAAAGACGCCACGGTGATTGACGCGGCGGAAGGAAAGGTGCTGGGTACGTTCGCGGTCGGCGGCAAGCCGGAATTCGCCGTAGCCGATGGCAAGGGCGGCGTCTACGTGAACGTGGAAGACACCAGCGAACTGCTGCACATTGACGCGCAGAAGATGACAGTGCTGCATCGCTGGCCGCTCGCTCCTTGCAAGGAGCCGTCGGGACTCGCGATGGATACCAAAACCCGCCGGCTGTTCGCCGTTTGCGACAATGAAATGATGGCCGTGGTGGACGCCGATTCCGGAAAAGTGATTGCCACCCCAAAGACAGGAGAAGGTGCTGACGCGGCCGCGTTTGATCCCGGAACGAACCTGGCCTTTTCATCGAACGGGGAGAGCGGCACGTTGACCGTGGTCCACGAAGACGCGGCGGACAAATATTCCGTGGTGGAAAATGTTGCGACGAAGAAAAGCGCCCGCACGATGGCGCTCGACTTGAAGACACATACGCTGTACTTGCCGGCGGCGGATATGATTCCACCGGCCGCGGGGCAAAAGTGGCCCAGCGTGAAGCCCGGAACGATGGAGTTGCTGATCGTCTCGAAGTAATTCCCAAGTCAAATTCTGCCGGTTCCCCGGGTTCGCGCGCCGCGATGGGAACCGGCAGACTCATTTCTGTCACGGATTGAGCAAGGAGCAAGGCAATGGACGAGTCCGTCGAGGCCCCCGCCGCAGCGCCGGAAGCCGCGGCCGAGCGAACAGTATCGCGATTCCGGTGGATCGGTTGGTCCAGCCTTTTTCTGGCGGTCGTGCAGAGCGTTTGCACAATCTTTGTGGCGCTCAGCGGATTACGACTCCTGCTGGGGGCGGCTACGTTTGGCGCGGCGCTCGGCGTGATGAAATTCGCCGACAAGAAAATTCACATTGATGCGGTGCGAATTCCGATGGTGATGTTCGCGCTGGTCGGTGCCGTATTTAACCTGGTTGCTCTGTGGCAGGTGCGCCGGCTGCGCGGGCGGGCTGCTTCAGCGTGGAGGCAAAAGGCAGTTTCGCGGAGCAAGTTTGCTTCGGAGCGAGTGCAGTTGGCGCTATCGGTGCTGACGCTGATCCTGATTGCAGTGGAATCGTTCTATCACCTGCGCAACACGCATCATTTCTAGCGAACCAGCTGGAGAATTTTACGCAGAATCGTTTTTGGGGCTAGTTGTTTCGCGAATCGCTTTCTCCAGGCGCGCGTGCAGCCGTTCGCTGTAGCCCACCGGGAGTTCGTACGTGCGATTATCCGCGGTCAGAACCAGGATGTTCCGCGTGGAATCCAGAATCGCGGAGCAGACTTCGCAGCTCTCCAGGTGCTTCTCGATGTCCGCGAGCAGCTTGGAATCGAGCTGCTGGTCCAAATATTCGGAGATGTGCTCCCAAACGTGTTTGCACTCCAACGTCATTGAAACATCCTCCCGAAGAAACCCTTCCTTGCCGGAGCAGCCGCATGCAGAAAGGGGGCGAGCATTTTTTGCAGCATCATGCGCGCCCGGTGCAACCGCACTTTCACGAGCGTAACATTGATGCCCAGTGCGCTTGCCGTTTCTTCCTGGTTGAGTTCCTCAAGGTCCCGCAACACCAGAACCTCGCGGTAGATGGGAGGCAGTTGTTCGACGGCCTCCCGCAATTTCTGGCGCATCTCTTTTTTCTCCAGCGCCTCGGAGGGAATTTCCCGCCAGTCGGTCAGCACAGCGGGCGTGAAATCGCCTTCGCGGTCTTCCTTGCCCCCGTCCAACGATTCAAATTGAGCGGCTTTGGCTTTGCGGAGCCGCTGGCGCGCTTCGTTCATGGCGATCGTCACCAGCCAGGTGCTGAACTTGGCGTCACCGCGAAAACTTTTCAGGTGCCGAAAGGCGTTGATCATCACTTCCTGCGAGGCGTCCTCCGCTTCCTGGTCATTGCGCAGCATGGTCAGGATGGAGAGATACACCATCCGCTCGTAGGGGCGAATCAGCTCGTGGAAGAGGTTGGTTTCGCCCGCGATAATCCGGGCGATGAGTTCCTTTTCCCGCTCGACCGTGGCCGGCATGTGTTTGCGCAGGGCTCCCTTCGTCTGCCTAAGTAGGAGTAGCTGCTCGCTCAAAGGTTACAGGAGTTTTCCCGTTGATTGAAACAGTTTGCGGTAGATTCCCGGGGTACGGTGCGCAACACCGGTATGTTTGAAACCGAATTACTTCAGGGCACCGCCAAAGTGAGGGGCACGGAACTCTTTCGTGGTCGCGGCCAACAGTAGATGAGCTATTTTCCTGGAGGCTCTTGCCAATCCGCGGAATCACCGCGAACATGGAGTTTCCCGGCGCTGGCGCATTGCCCATCGCGCGGGTAATTCACTGGCCTTTCCGAAACTTTTGGGCCTTGCGGGACGCTCAGCCGCGGAACCGCTCCCGAGAAGGATCACCACTCATGCAAGATCAAGTCGTTTTCATCACCGGCGCCAACGGGGGACTCGGTTCATCTGTCACTCGTGCGTTTCTGAAGCAAGGAGCGCGCGTCATCGGCGCGTCGCTGCGGATCAAAGCGGCGGATTTTCCTCAGTCGAATTTCGAGGCGATGAGGATCGATTTCGATAGGCTGGACGAGATCAAGCGCGGCGTCGCGAAAATCGTGGAACGCCACGGGCGGCTGGATGTGCTGGTGCATGTGCTTGGAGGATTTGTCGGCGGCCCTTCGATTGCCGAGACCACGGACGAGATATGGGAGCAGATGCAGAGCATCAATCTCACCGCGGCGTTTCGTGTGTTCCGCGAAAGCATTCCTCACCTGCGAAAATCTCCGTCCGGAAGGCTTATCGCAATCGGGAGCCTGACCGCCGCGCAGCCGCACGCAAACCTTGGCGCCTATGTGACGTTCAAGGCGGCGCTCGCCATGCTGGTGCAAACCGTGGCGCTCGAAAACGCGGATGTTGGATTAACCGCGAATGTCATTTTGCCAGACACGATGGACACGCCGGCGAACCGCAAATCCATGCCCGATGCCGATTTTTCGAAATGGGCGAAGACCGACGATGTGGCTGATCTGGTGCTTTCCCTCGCGGGCGAACAGGCGCGGCATCTGACGGGTCTGGCCATACCGATCAAAGGCGGCCGCGCCTGAAACCTTTGCGGATTCTGCGACTCTCACTATGGGAAGAGCCTCCTTGGCGACTGGTCAGCCTAGTCCGCTGAGGCCGGAGGAGGGCCAAAGGAACCAATCCATGAGGTCCAAGCTGCTGCAATCCCCACTCTTTTATGCCACGGCCGTTGGCGTGGCGGCTTTTTTGATCCTCTCTAGTTTTGGACGTAGTACAGGCGTGGCCGCGCCTCGTGACCCGGGGAGCCCGCCCCATCTCGTGATCGTGGAATTGTTTACTTCCGAGGGATGCTCTAGTTGCCCGCCCGCCGATGCTTTGCTGAAGGAATTAAGCGAGCAACAGAAGATGAATGACGTCCAGGTTGTGGCGCTGGAGGAGCATGTGGATTACTGGAACCATCTCGGCTGGAAGGATCCGTATTCCGCAGCTGAATTCTCGCAGCGCCAAAGCGATTACGCGCAGATATTTGGATCGGACGGCGTCTACACTCCGCAAATGATCGTGGATGGGCAACACGAATTTGTGGGCAGCCGCAGCCTGGCCGCCAGGGAAGCAATCCAGAAAGCCGCCAATCAGCCGAAGGCGGAGATCGTCCTGGTCGGCGGGGCGAATTCTTCGCCCGGCAAGCCCGCGTTTGAAGTGCAGATTAAGAACCTGGAAGGAATCTCAGTGCGTGGCGAAACGGAGCTTTGGGTGGCAGTGACGGAAAAAGGCCTGCAGACAGATGTGAAAGCGGGAGAAAATTCCGGTGAAACCCTGAAGCATGCCGCGGTGGTGCGCAGCCTGCGAAAAATCGACACCTTGCGAAATCCCGCCGGCTACGACCGCCAGATTCAAGTCGCAGTAGATCCAGGCTGGAAAAAGGAAAATCTTGCCGTGGTGGCATTTCTCGCGGAGAAAAGCTCACGCAAAATCATCGGAGCCGCCGCGACCCCTCTCAACTCCACGACCGCCGCCAATTAGTCCACAAGCGGCTGACCCGACGAAACTCAATACTCTTGCATATTCAGTTTTAAGCTGTGTACCTACAGGCGGGTGGTATGTACGGCGTAGGTAGCCTTGCAGAGCAGTTTGTAAGCGATTGCCAACGGCAACTACCCGGCATTCCTAGCCGAGGGTGGCTTCCAGAACTTCGCGCAGGAGTTCCTTTTTCTGCGGCGTGAGTTTCGCGCCCTGCGCCGTAAGGTAGAAAACGTCGATAGCCTTCTGGCCTTCGGTGTCGATCAGGGCTACGTCAATGTTGCAGCCCTGGCGAGCCAGCGCGGAACCCACTTCGTACAAGAGCCCGGGGCGGTCCTGTGTGACCACTTCCATTAACGTGGAGTGGTCGGAGGAACCGTCGTCGAACTGGATGGAAGTACGGAACGTGACTTTGGGTGGTTTCGCAACGGCCGCGGCTAGCCGGCCT
>Ga0210410_10002735_pt1 | contig 15742 bp, 17 predicted proteins | sample IncBWC4MmetaG_FD_161058 | JGI IMG/M metagenome (GOLD analysis project Ga0210410, IMG submission 161058) | Forest soil microbial communities from Barre Woods Harvard Forest LTER site, Petersham, Massachusetts, United States - Inc-BW-C-4-M | ecosystem: Environmental > Terrestrial > Soil >... | reverse complement strand
CGTCCTCGAACATTCGCCGCTTCTGATCGATGCCGATCTCGTCGACATCGTCGCGACCGGCAATAGCGAGACGCAATGCGCGATCGCGCGCCGCATCAACCTGCCGGCATCGGTCTGCGCCGCCATCGCGGAAGTCGGCTCGGGGGCGGCTGCGCTGGAATTGATCGAGAACGCCTATGCCGAGCTGCCGCCGTTCTCCTGGGACCGCATCGTCGAGCGGCACGGCCATCTCGCCGCTATCAGGGAATCGATGCTGGTGCTGGAAGACCTGCCCGCCGCGACGCGCGCGGCGCTGGTCGCAAAGCTATCGGAAACGCTGGCGCAGTTCGTCGTCGCCCGCAACTGGCTCAGTGCCGACCGGGCAGGGCGGATCACCAGCGAAGCGCGCGACCGTTCGACGCTGAACATCGCGGCGCGTTCGCGCGGCGATGACATGCGCGGCCTGGTTGCGCATCTGCGCGCGACCTCGCAGCTCACCGCCGGCCTCATCCTGCGTGCGCTGCTCTCCGGCAATCTCGAACTGTTCGATGCTTCGCTGGCCGAGCTTGCCGACCTGCCGCAGTCGCGCGTCACGGCGTTGCTGCATGACCGCGGCACGACCGGCCTGCTGGCGCTGCTCAGGCGCGCCGGACTGCCGGAATCGACCTTTGCGGCGTTCCGTGTCGCGCTCGAAGCCTTCCATGAGAACGGCTTCGTCGATGACGCCGGCAGCGCCGCGCGCCTCCGGCGCCGCATGGTCGAGCGCGTGCTGACTCATTGCGAGACCGAGCGCGGCGCCACCGAGCCGCTACTCATCCTGCTCCGCCGCTTCGCGACGGAATCGGCGCGGGAAGAAGCGCGCCTGTTCTGTGATGAAGTGATCGTGGAAGATGCGATGACCCCGCTGCTTCGGGATCTGATCGCGGCGTAGTTTTTCGTCATTGCGAGCGAAGCAATCCAGACTATCTCTGCGGAGACAGTCTGGATTGCTTCGTCGCTGCGCTCCTCGCAATGACGAGCTGAGGCTCACTTACAAGGGTGGGCTAAGCCAACGGGTCCGCGCGAATGCGCGGCCCGATGACAGGCTCCGCGTGCCCACCATCCCGTAACTGGGATCGGAGTGAAGTTGGTGGGCACGGCGCGTTGCGCCTTTGCCCACCCTACGAACTTGGCCGGGACGTCGGAGGAGAATTACTCCGCCGGCACGATGCTCGGGGCCATGATTGCTTCGAGATGCTCGGGGCGGTCGCGGTTGACGTGCATCAGGTATTCGTCGGCGACGCCGCGCAGCCTGCGGCCAAGCTCGGTCGCGACCTTGGTGCTGTCGAGGCGGGTGTGATTGTGCACGATCGCCTGGATCGCGTTGATGTGGTGCTTGATCAATTCGGGCGGCACTTTTTCGAGCTCAGGCGCATGCTCGATGATCCGGCACAGGCTTTCAGCCGCCACCGCGGCGGAGGGGTAGCCGAAAGTGGCGGCATCGCCCTTGATGTCATGGGCGGCGCGAAACAGCTCTTCGGCGGCTTTGTCATTGAAACCGCTCTTGAGGATCGCTGCATGCGCGGCCGTGAGGCGGGCGGATTCGACCTGCATCCAGTCCTTGAACTCGCCGGAGAGGCCGGCGAGCGCCTCTTCCGCGCGCGCCACGGGATCGTCGAGATCCCGTTCGTCGACGCGCCGCAGCACCTTGCGCAAGGGATTCGGCTGGGTGATGACGTAATGGGTCCCGAAGGCCTTGACCTTGATCTCCGCGGGTTTCTCTTTAGCCATGAGCGTGTCCTGGGGTCTCAGATCTTGGGCTCTCAGATGCTGGAGCGGGCCTTGTCGAGCAGCGAGGGCTGCTGCAGCACTTCGACCTCGCCGCCGATGCGGCGCTCGGGGCCGATATAGGTGTTGTTGGTGTTGCGCCGGCGATCGGGGCCGAAATAGGTCTTGGTCTTGATGAACGGACGGGGGCTCGCGACGACGTTGAGGATGCGCTGATAGAGGCCCTTGGCCGAGATCGGTTTCGCCAGGAACTCGGTGACGCCGGCGTCGCGCGCCACCGTCACGCGGCGCTTTTCTGAGTGGCCGGTCAGCATGATGATCGGCGCGTAGGGGTTACCCTTGGATTCCGGCTGGCGGATCATCTGCGCGAGCTCGAGCCCGTCGAAGATCGGCATCGACCAGTCGGTGATGACGATGTCGGGGACGTAATGCGTGTACATCTCGAGCGCGGTCGCGCCGTCCTCGGCTTCATAGGCTTCGCGCGCGCCGAACGAATGCAGCAGCGTCCGCAGGATGCGGCGCATATGCGGGTTGTCGTCGCAGATGAGAAATCGGAGTTTGTTGAAATCGATGCGGAACATGGGACCAACCCTGCGAAGGGGCAGCCCGGCTCAACGCGGTATACCCCGCATTAACCATAGGGCGATGCGGGTTAACGAATGGTTGCGATTGGGGTAGGTAATGCATGATCCGGAAAAGTGTGAAGCGGTTTTCCGAAAAGATCATGCACAAACAACGAGCTAAAGCGCGATGATCATCGCGCTTTAGTGCCCGAATTGCTCGCGCAGAATGCGTTCTTCCAGGCTGTGGCCGGGATCGAACAGCATCCGCATCGAGATGGTCTTGTCGGACAGGATCTCGACGCGGCCCACGTCTCGCACCTCGTCGCGATCGGCCACCGCCGCAACCGGGCGTTTCTCGCCATCGAGCACCTCGATGACGAAATAGGCGGTGTCCGGGAGCACGGCGCCTCGCCAGCGCCGCGGGCGGAAGGCCGAGATCGGCGTCAGCGCCAGTATCGCGGCGTTGATCGGCAGGATCGGTCCCTGAACGGAAAGATTATAGGCGGTCGACCCGGCCGGCGTCGCCACCAGGATGCCGTCGGCCATCAGTTCGTGCATGCGCTCGTGCTCATCGATCAGGATGCGCAGGCGCGCGATCTGGTAGGTCTGGCGGAACAGCGCGACTTCGTTGATGGCGTGATGGACATGCACCTGGCCGTGGATGTCGGTGGCGCGCATCTTGAGCGGATGGATCACGGATTCGCGCGCGGCGGCGAGGCGCGCATGCAAATCGTGCGTCGAAAACTCGTTCATGAGGAAGCCGACGGTGCCGCGATGCATGCCGTAGATCGGCTTTCCCGAATGCATGTACCGGTGCAGGGTCTGCAGCATCAGACCGTCGCCGCCGAGCGCGACCACGACGTCGGCGTCATCAGGCGCGCAATTGCCGTACTTGTTGCAAAGCTCTGTCAGCGCCGCCTGGGCCTCTTCGCTCGCGCTCGCGACAAAGGCGATCCGGTCATATTGCTTGGGCATACTCATGAAGGCGTCAGACTCGAAATCCAAGTGTTTGAAGTTCAGCGCTCGCCGCCATCACGGTCGCGAAGCCCATCGGCGAAAAGAGCCTGCGCAGGTCGTCTATACGACCTTGGCTATCATTGTCGAGATGAGGGTGGGCCGGTTTGTCGCGAATAGAGTAAACGGCGTCCACTTCAGGGCGGTTTGGCGGCGGCGACAGCGCAGGAGAATGGCAGCCGATGCCGCAATGGTGATTGGCCCGCCCCGTTGCCTGCCACTCTGACCTGTCGCAATTTCCCGCTAGAAACCGGCGGCTGCCCGCAGCTTGCGCGTGCCATGGGCGGATCACGGGAGCCAGGGAGCGGCGCAAGGAGAAGCATATGAATATCGCGTTGACGGCTCTGCGCCGCCTTGGTTGGGCGGCCATCTTTGTTGCGATCTCGCTGTCGGGCAGCGCGCGGGCCCAGGACGCGACGCCGTCGCCGCAGCCCTCGTCGGCCGCGCCGGCCGCCCAGAAGGCGGGACCAGGCCAGGGTGGGGGAGGCCGCCGTTCCGGCGAAACTCCGGCAACGCCGGCGGTCGCCGAGCAGCACAAGCTGCCGCCGGACTCGACCACCAAGCAGATGGTCGATCTGCCCGGGCGCTCGCTCTCCTTCACCGCGACCGCAGGCTCGGTCCGTCTGTTCGACGACAAGGGCGAGCCGCAGGCCGACATCGCCTACACGTCCTACCAGCTCGATGGCGCCGATCGCGCCACGCGGCCGGTGACGTTCCTGTTCAATGGCGGCCCCGGAGCCGCCTCGGCCTATCTGCAGCTCGGCAACAACGGGCCCTGGCGGCTTGCCATCAATGCGGACGCGGTGACGCCGTCGGCCTCGCCCGACCTGCAGCCCAATGCCGAGACCTGGCTCGATTTCACCGATCTCGTCTACATCGATCCCGTCGGCACCGGTTACAGCCGTTTCGTCGCGACGGGCGAGGATGTGCGCAAGCGCTTCTACTCCGTTGGTGGCGACGCCGCCGAGGTGGCGGTCGTGATCCGCCGCTGGCTGGAAAAGCACGATCGGCTGCTGTCGCCGAAATATGTCGCGGGCGAAAGCTATGGCGGCATCCGCGGACCAAAGGTGGTGCGCAACCTGCAACGCGATCAGGGCATCGGCGTGAAGGGGCTGATCCTGATCTCGCCGGTGATGGACTTCCGCGAGTTCACCGGCTCGAGCCTCCTGCAATATGTCGCGAGCCTGCCGACCTATGCGGCGGTCGCGCGCGAGGCCAAAGCGAATGGTAAGGCGATGACTCGCGCCGATCTTGCCGATGTCGAGAAATATGCCAGCGGCGATTTCCTGGGTGACCTCATCAAGGGCGAGGCCGATCAGGATGCGACCAAGCGCATTGCCGACAAGGTCGCTGATCTGACCGGCATCGACCAGGCCGTCAGCCGAAGACTCGCCGGGCGCTTCGACGTGATCGAATTCCGCAGGGAGTTCGACCGCCGCAACGGCCGCATCACCGGCCGCTACGATGCGTCGGCATCGGGGCCGGATCCGTTTCCCGATTCCAGCTTCCTGATGTTCAGCGATCCCTCCGGCGAAGGCGTCGCCCCGCCGATCTCGACGGCAGCGATCGATCTCACGACGCGCAAGCTCAATTGGCGGCCGGATGGCTCGTACGAACTGACCAACGCGTCGGTCGAGCGCGCCTGGAATTTCGGCCACGGCATCAATCCGCCGGAATCCGTCGGCGATCTGCGGCAGGCGCTGGCGATCGATCCGAAGATGAAGCTCCTGGTCGCTCACGGCCTGTTTGATCTGGCGACGCCGTATTACGGCAGCAAGATCGTGCTCGATCAGTTGCCGGCTTTTGCCGGCCCGCCGCGGGTCAAGCTCGTGGTCTATCCGGGCGGCCACATGTTCTATTCGCGCGACGCCTCACGCCAGGCCTTCCGTAGTGAGGTCGAGGCGCTGATGAAGTAAGGCGGCGTTAGCTGCGCCGTTTGCCCTTGGTGTATCGCCGCTCGATCTCAGCCGATATCGCTCTTTCCGTCTTGAAGTTGGCGCCGCCAAGCCAGATGTCGCTGACCTTGCCCGATTTGTTGCGCGAACGGCGGACGGGCTCGCCGAAGCTGGCATAGCCGGTGGCGGATGTGATGCGGCCGGAGTCGCGCCCCGTCACCTCGATCTCGCTCGCGTCCATGAACGGGCTGATCATATGTGGGTTGCCGACCAGGACCCGATCTCCCATCGGCACGAGGTCGACCGCGTTCCAGATCGTCCACCAGCGCCCGGTCCAATCGCGCACGCGGCGCTCGGCTGCGCCGCGCGACTTGAAGGCGCGCAGGATGTGGAAGCAGCCTTCCATCCAGATCGGTGCCCAGCCGTCGATGGAGTTGCTGAGGATGGTGATGGCGAGCTCGCTTTCCGGCAGCACCGCGGTCCGCGACAGGTAGCCTTGAAAGCCGCCGCCATGCCCGAACCATTCAAAACCTTCGGCCTTGCCGATGGCGACGCCAAGGCCGTAGTGCAATTCGATATTGCCGGGAACGCGCCAGTGCCGGCGCGTCATTTCGCGGCGGCTCGCGACCGAGATCGCGCTCCGCTTGGCGTTCGGAGCGAGTTGCGCAAAGTAGCGCGCGGTATCGGCGGCGGTTGAGACAAAGCCCGCGGCCGAGGTCATCGCGTGGGCGGGATTGTCGCCGGGGATCACCAGGCGCCGGCCGAGCGGCCGCCGGAGCGTATGTCCGCGGGCGAAAGGCGTGCCTTTCGCCAGCTGCATACCGGGCTCAGTCTCCTTGAGGCCCACGACATCGACGATCTCGCGCTTGATCCAGACCGGGTAGGGCTCCCCCGTGATCGCTTCGATCACAAGGCCTACAAGCGCAAAACCATGATTGGAATATTTGAAGCGCGTGTTCGGCTCGATCGCCGGCGGCATGGCGAGCTCTTCCAGCAGCTCCCTCTTGTTGAGATAGGGCCTGCTATCGATGAACTGTCCGGAATCGGCGCCATCGCGGGTGAGGCCGGCGCTATGCGAGAGCGCCTGCGCGATGGTCTGCTCGGCGACATCCGGGTGCAGGCCGCTGACATATTGGCCGACGGGATCGTCGAGCCGCAGCTTCTTCTGCTCGCGCAGCTTCATGATGCCGGCGGCGGTGAAACTTTTCGAGTGGGAGGCGATGCGAAAGCGATGCCGCGGCGTGAGCTTCTCTTCAGTGTCGAGATTGGCAAATCCGAACGCCTGCTCGGAAACGATCTCGCCGCGATGGGCGATGGCGATGATCACCCCTGGCTGCTGCAATCCCGCCAGCTGAAATTCAAGCCAGCCGCCGATGTAGTCGATCGCCGATCGAAGCCAAGTATCCATCACGTGTCCATCAAGTCATCACCGAAGCATTATGCTTCGGATGGTACCCGTGAAAGCAAAACCGGCACAACCCTTCGGGGCTGTGCCGGTTCGCGCGGTTTGATCAGCTTCGATCGGCCTTAAATCAGCAGACCGGAATCAATAGACCAAGCCGGTGCCGGGCGGGCTTTCGAGGGCCGCGGCGAGCGAGCGATATTCGCTGCTGTTGGTGCCGGCGAGCTGAGCGATCTTCTGCAGGTGATATTCGGCCTGCTCGCGGTTGCCCTGTTCGAGCTGCCAGAGGCCGTAATACTGCCAGGTCCGCACATGGTTCGGATCGGCCTTCAGCGCGCGCTCATACCAGACCTGCGACAGTTTGTAGTCGCCGAGCTTGCGGTAGGAATAGCCGATCAGATTGGCAACGTCGGCACGGTCGTCCTCTCCTAGCGCCTTCAACTGGTCGATGGCGCTGGTGTAGTCGTGCTGGTCATAGATGGTCGAATAAGCACTGTGATAGCCGGCGAGGAATTTCGGGCTGTCGATGCTCGAGCTCTTGTTCGCCTTCTTCTTGCCCTTGGTAGAGGTATCGGTTGCCGGCGGCTTCGTCGGTTCGTCGCCACCCGCGGCATAGGCCTTGATCACTGGTGCTGCGACCAGCACCGCCGACAACAGCGACAACGCCAGAAACTTGCTCGAAGACTTGCGCATGCATTCTCTCTCCCGATTGCATTTCGACACAGCGATCCACAACGCTGGCCGAGGTTGATCCTACACCCGATCCCGCGGACTTGAACATCGCAAGCGTCGAAATATTCCCGTGAGCTTCGCGTTATCGCTTTTATCTCCATGGCTTGCGCGCATTTTCGCCCGCGCATGGCCCCACATGCGGATTTCGGATGTGAACAGAATGTCAGGCAGATGAACGCCGTCTGCGTGTCTGTTTCAGGGTGGGTTCAGCGCGCCGTCGCTAAGGTTTGAACCATGATCGATGGGACCGGTCATTTTAGCCGACACCTTTGAGATCCCCATCCAAGAGGAGACAACCATGTTCAAGACGATTTCGGCGGCCCTGATTGCCGCTTCCGTTCTCGCCGCGCCCGCCTTTGCCGCGACCACCAAGACGGCGGAAGCGCCGGTGATCAAGGCAACCGCGGTGAAGGCAACCGCGCCCAAGGCCAGTGCGAAGGCCAGCGTGCTCAATGCCAATGCCAAGATGGGCAAGCACCACACCAAGCACGTCCGCCATCACCGCCACCACAAGAAGATCGGTGCGATCAAGACCCACACCAAGGTCGGCGCGATCAAGACTCACAAGAAGATCGGCGCGATCAGGACCCACAGCAAGGTCAGCCTCAAGCACACCGCGCACACCGCGACCAAGCGCGGTTGATCCGATCTGCTCGGCGCGGTTCGTTCCACACATTGCCCCCGCCGCGCGGAGTGGAAAGGCCGGCCCGCTCGCGACTCTATCCCCGGTCGCGACGCGGGCCGGAGCCGGTTTCGGCTCACGATGAAATGCAGATTCCCTTCTTCGTGGGGAACGTTTAAAACGCAGCCCAGGGACGGCGGACCTTTCGAAAACGGGCTTTCATTTTGCGGATTCCAGCAAAGGTACTGGCAATTGTGCTGTTGCCGCTGACGCTGGCCGGCTGCCTCGGCAATGACGACACCAGGCCCGTCTCCTTTGTGGAGGACAGCAACGAAACCCAGTCATTTCCGACCAATTATCGTCAGGAAATTCTGGCCTTCATGCACACCTACCTGAACAACCCCGTCGGCGTCCGCAATGGGCAGGTGGCCGAGCCGGTTCAGCGCACGGTCGGGGGCAGGGTGCGCTACGTCGCTTGCCTGCGCTATGCCGACAAGCAATCCGACGGCACCTACCGCGAGCCGCGTGAGCGGGCGATCGTCTTTGTCAGCGGCCGGCTCGACCGCATCATCACCAATGCCAGCGAGGAATGTGCCGGCGCGGTTTACGCCGCGTTCCCCGATCTGGAAAAGATGCAGCGATAAGGGCAACGAACCGATCACGATTCGGCGAGCCTTGAACCGGCGGGGCCGGCCCGAGACCAACTAAAAGGCGCAAATCGCCCGGATTCCGGCCAATTTGGGCCTCGCGAGGGAACTTCAGCACGATCGCATCCTCGCCGTCACAAATGCGACATTTGGCCTTTGGCTTCGCCCCGAAGCAACCAAATTGAAGCCTGGTTGTTGGTTGATGTCGCAGTCGACGTAGATGGGGAATTCCGATGAAAAAACTTCTGCTTAGCGCGGCTGCTTTGTCCGTTTTTGCGGCGCCTGCGTTCGCGGCAGACATGCCCGCGCGGACCTATACCAAGGCGCCCGCTTATTCACCGCCGGCGGTAATCTACAACTGGACCGGCTTCTATATCGGCGGTCATGTCGGCGGCGCCTTTGCCGGCAACAACAATCTCGCCGGCAGCGACGCCCGCTTCATCGGCGGCGTGCAGGGCGGCTTCGATTACCAGTTCGCGACCAACGGCGTGGTGGGTGTCGAGGCCCAGTATAGCTGGATGAACAGCAACAATACCGGCGTGGCGTTTCCGGGCGGCGGCCTGATCACGTCCAATGGCGACCAGCTCGGCTCGGTCACCGGCCGCGTCGGCTACACCTGGGGCCCCGGACTGCTCTACGCCAAGGGCGGTTACGCTTGGCGCGACAACCCCAATATCGGGGTTAGCGTCGCCGGTACTCCGGTGGCCTTCACCACCGACGGCACCCACAAGGACGGCTGGACCGTCGGCGCCGGCCTCGAATACATGTTCGCGCCGAACTGGTCGGCCAAGGCCGAGTACCAGTACTACAATTTCGGCAACACCACCTTCACCAGCCCGGCCGCGATTGCCGGCACGCGCTTCCGCGACGACGAGCACACCGTCAAGGTCGGCGTGAACTATCGCTTCGGCTGGGGTGGGCCGGTCGCCGCCAAATACTGACACGGCGCTCTCGTCGAGACATGAAAAGGCCGGCGCGATGCCGGCCTTTTTTGTTTTGCCGTCCGCCGTTCAAAAAAATTTGCGCCGCGCATGAAACCTGTCATGCAGTTCGGCTATTGTTGGTTCGCCGGGCTGGTGGACAACAAACATGCGTATCTTGGCGTCGGTACTGATTTCCTTCGCGGTGGCGCTGCCGTGCTGTGCCCAAACCATCTTGAAATCCGAACCCCTCGCACTCGCTCCCTATGAAGTCGCCTTCGTGCAGGACGTTTCCTGTCCTGCCGGTAAGGTGCTCAAGGTAACCGGGGCAATCAGGGGGCTGCATCGCAAGCGGGTTTGCGTGGAGCTTGCCTCGGAGCAGGCCTCGCTGGCGGTGGCGACGCCATAAGGCGCCGCGCCTCTCACACATGTCAGGCGACCCGCGTGGCGGGCGTAGGTGACACGTCGCTTCAAAAGGCTTTCGGCGCTCAAGACCTCGCTTCAAACCCTGGGACGTGAAATTGCAGCTCCCTGCGCGCCAGGCGCTCGGCCTCCGCCTTGTTCTCGACGGGGTCCTCGTCCGGCTCGACGTGGCAGGGCCTGATCTCGTAATCATTGTCCAGGACAGGATGCGGCACCGCCTTGCGCGCGTCGGAGGCGACGTCGACGACAAGCCCGCTCAGGCGCGCGAATTTCCAGACGTCGGCTTCGGCCGGATAGGCCTTGCTGAGCTTGGTATCGTTGGAAAACAGCGCATAGGGCATTTTCGAAGGCTCCACTTGAACCTCATCCCTAACGTCCGAGTCGGGTTCGGGTTTCGACCAAAAATCGGGCTTTCCGGGGCAGAATCGGGCCGATTTGAGCCATTTTGGCTGGGTGCCCTGAGTCGTAAATGAGAGGTGAATCCTCGGAAAAAGAATCCCCGGGACTCCCGGCCTAGAATCGCTGGATGCTTCCGGCCATGGAAACGAGCCTTCACACCTTTTGCGGACGCACGCAGCTGACGCTCGCGGTGGCACTGGCTGTGGCCTGCGCAGCCAACGTCGTGCTGGTATGCGCCTGGCTCTGATGTCCCGCGATTGACGCCGTCGTCGTTCCCCTGATCATGCCGAACCAACGAGATTGGGGAGGTGGGTGATGCTTGAAGCGCTCAAGGAGCGGGTCAACGAAGATGCGGGACTGGTTCGGCGAGGGCGCTACCTCACCACGACCTTCCTTTTGCAATCCGGCGAGACTTGCTGGCTGGTATCGATCTTCGAGGGCAGGGTCGTCTCCGTGACGCGCGGTCCCTTCGTGATGCCATCATCCGCCTTCGCGCTGCGCGCGGCGGAAGCGGAATGGGCAAAATTCTTCCTCGCCAAGCCGCCGCCGGGCTCCAATGACCTGATGGCGCTGATCCGGCGCAAGGTGCTGAAGGCCGAAGGAGACCTCGGGCTATTCATGGCGCATCTGCGCTATTTCAAGGAGGCGCTCGCCAAACTCCGTCCAGTCGCGGCAGGTGCGGCATGAGCGCCACCTTCGAGCCGATCATCGGCCGCTATATGCATCTCGATCTGTTCGGCCGGCCGCACCGGATCTATGTCGAGGAGGCTGGCCGAGGCACACCGCTGCTCTGCCTGCACCCCGCCCGCCGCGACGGCCGCCAGTATCGCGCGCTGATGAACGACACGCGCATCACCGCGCGCCACCGTGTCATCGCCTTCGACATGCCCTGGCATGGCAAATCCTCGCCGCCGGCCGGCTGGCATGACGAGGAATATCAGCTCACCTCGGCGCAATACACGACCATGGTGCTGACCGTGATGTCGGCGCTCGAGCTGGACAAGCCGATCGTCATGGGCTGCTCGATCGGCGGCCGCATCGCGCTGCATCTGGCGCTTGAACATCCCGAGCGCTTCCGCGCCATCATCGGCCTGCAGGCCGGCGCGCATGTCGATCCCTATTATGACGTGAACTTCCTGCATCGTCCGGACGTGCATGGCGGAGAAGTCTGCGGCGCGATCGTCTCCGGTCTGGTCGGCCCCGACGCGCCGGAGAAGGAGCGCTGGGAGACGCTCTGGCATTACATGCAAAGCGGGCCAGGCGTGTTCAAAGGCGATCTCTATTTCTACAAGATCGACGGCGACATCCGGGGACGCATTGCCGAAATCGATACCAAACGCTGCCCGCTGTTTTTGCTCTCAGGCGAGTATGATTATTCCTGTACGCCGGAAGAGACGGCTGCGGTGGCCAGAAGCATTCCGGGCAGCGACGTCACCATCATGAAGGGCCTCGGCCACTTCCCGATGAGCGAGAACCCTGACGTGTTTCTGAACTACCTGCTGCCGGTGCTGGACAAGATTTCCGCCTAAAGCATGATGAAGTTAGGTTCGATCACGACTCGGCCGTCATTGCGAGGAGCGATAGCGACGAAGCAATCCATTCTGCCCGCGCGGCGCGATGGATTGCTTCGCTTCGCTCGCAATGACGACTCTCTAGTCGAGCGCCCGTAGCTACTCGTCGAAATGCGGCGGCGGGTTCGCGTCCTTGATCGAGGCGCGGAGACGTTCCAGCGTCGCGCTGAAATATTGCTCGCGCTCGCGGTTGAAACGCTCCTGATGGGCGCGGAAGCTCGCGACACGGGCGCGGATTTCGCTGGCCATATCGCTCGGTGCAATCGGGCGAGGGGTGGCGCTTGCGGCCGCCGGCGGCACTTCTGCGATCCTGACCGGTTCGATCGATGCAACCGGCTTTGGCGCAGGCCTGAGGCTGAGGTCGAGCTCCGGCAAAGCCGGCAACTCAGCGACCGACGCCGGCGCAAAACCACCGACCAAATGGGACATTTCTTCCCGCTTGCCCGCCACCGATTGCACGAAGGCCATGGTCTGCGCAATCAATGCGTCGCGCTCTTTTTTCCAGCTCATGACACACCTCAGCCCAGCAAAAGGTTTGCCTGAGTGGGGCTAGAATCAACCGCCGTGTCATCAACCTAACTGGAACAGTGCAGGTTTTGCGTGAGCCGTGACATAACTGTCACAAGTTGCGCACGCTGCCGGGCGCGGCTCGGTGCGCAGCTACCGGCGGCCTGTGGACAAATCGATCTCGACGCGGGCCGGCATTCTCACTCAACGCGCGAGCGCATCGTCGACCGCGTAGAGACTGCAAGCTTCAGAATATTGCGAACAGGCGTCCATCGCATCGCGCGAGGCGTCCGCCGCCGTCGGCCGTTTTGAGCGCCAGCCAAACGCTCCGTCGGGCGCCACCGCAAAAGCCTTGTGCGGCGCGTGGCTCGCGTATTGCAGGAATTCGGCCTTGCCGCTTTCGCCGAGTTGCGGCGGCGCCGGCAATGCGCCGGGAGAGGCGGATGTCGTTGTGGTCACGCGCGCCGGCAGGTTTTGCGCGCGCAGGAAATTATCGACATAGGGCGCCCAGGTGGACACGCTGTCGACCGAAAACAGGAAGTGCCCGTCATTGCCGAATGCGGGCGCGTCGATGAAGGTGACCCTGCCGCCGCCGGCGACGAACGCATCGCGAAAGCGATGCGCAAGCGCGGGCCTAAAGAAGCCGTCGTTTTTCGCGTAGACCCATAGCATCGGTGTGCGCGAGGTCGTCCCCATTTGCCGGAAGGTATCGACCAGCACCTTGTTGCCGCAGACCATGCCGGCGCTGCTTGACCCGCGGCCGCCGGCGAAATTGATGGCGGCGGCAAGCCCCGGCGGGGCCTGTGCAGTCAGGCCGACGGTCGCAAGCCCGCCCGCGGAATGGCCGATCGCGATCATGCCGTCGGTCGTGACGTCGCTGCGCGCCTTCATCGCCGCGATCGCCGCCTGAAGGTCGGCGACAGAGACCGCGATCGCGCCGCGATAGTCGGGATCGTCGCAGGTGCCGTAGCTGTCCACCTTGCCACCGGGCGAGGTGCCATAGCCGCGCCGCAACACCACCAGCGCCGCAAAGCCGCGCCTGGCAAATTCGATGGCCAGTCCGCGATAGCTCTCGGCCGTCATGTCGGCGCGATCGTCGTAGTCACGCGGCGTGCCATGGCTGATCAGCGCCAGCGGATATTTCCCCGCAGCCTGCGGGCGCATGAGAAAGGCTTCGAGCCCGCGCGGACCTGCTGCGGCCATCGGGATGCGCAGGTCTTCGCTATAGAAATCGGCAGCGTCGGCGAAGGACGGGAGCGCGAACAGCACGAGGGCGAAGGCCGCAAGATTCCAGCAAAGGGATTTGAACATGAAAGCCTGGAAATCGCGTGGTGAAAATGCTGCCGGCCCGGCGATTGAACCACACCCGGTGCGCTCCGGTGAAGCAGCATTTCACGCCTGGAGGGTAGGCAAAGCTTCTGCTCGCCGAGCAAAAAAGAAAACCCCGCGCAAGGCGGGGTTTTCCAAAATGGATGCTCGGGTGAACGACGCCGCCAGGGCGGAATATCCTCGTCAAGGGGTCGTCGAGCTAGTGGCTGGGGCCCCATAAATCCCCCCAGTCAGTTGTAAGTCATTGAACTGGAGGAAAGGTTCAAAGCAGTTGTGGTCCGGCTTTTCCTTCTCACGCTTGCGCTTCATGAAGCCAATGACGTGCGGCGGAAAACCTTCTTTGCGATCCGTGCTTCCCTCCCAAAAGAAAACCCCGCCTGTCGAAAAGCGGGGCTTTCAAAGCCGACCGGGGCTGGAAGGTCGGCACCACTCAGGCCCGTTCAACGCGCCATCAGCCAACTGGTTCCTCGGGATCGCAGGTTTTCCCGCCGAGGCTGGCGACGCCGACAAAACCAAGGAAGGCCGAAATATTGATGAGCGCTTCGATCCATTGCATGCCGCAATAATGCGATCGGAGGGCGCTTGGTTCCCGGGTTGTTGGGGACCAGGTCGGTGGCGTGTGGCAATTCGTGGAAGCATGGTGCCGGCTGAGGGGATTGAACCCCCGACCTTCGGTTTACAAAACCGCTGCTCTACCGCTGAGCTAAGCCGGCAGTGGGTGTCTGTTTAACGGCGAACATCTCGACAATCAACGAACGGTTTGAGCCGAAATTCGGCTGATTTTTGCCGAGGCGGGCGTCGGCTCAGGTGCGAGCGGCACCTCACGATGGTAAGCTGTCTTGAGATCGAGGTGCCGACAAAAAATGGAAGACGGAGCCATTCGTCTCACCGTCATCTCGGTCCGCTAGCCCTCGATCGCTGGGAAAGATGGCTACCGTATTTGCCGGCGTTAACGCTTCGCTATTGCAACCTCAGGCATTAACTGCGGTAAATGCCTTGGCCATTAGGCTTACCGGCGTAATCGTATCGTTCTTAACCCTTGGTATCCTTCATTCGGCTAGATTACCCGCGCGTAAATCGGGACTGGATGCATGCGGCTGAAACTGGCATTTGCCATCTTGCTGGGGATGAGCTCTGCGGCATTGAGTTCTGCTGCCTTGGCCCAGGGGTTTGAGATCGTCATTCCCGGGCGTCCCGGCGTGCCGATCATCGTCAATGGCATCGACGTTTCCTACGCCGTGCTCGAGGGCGACTTCGGTCTCGGCAAAGGCGTCAACAACCAGCCGACCATCTATGGCGGTCGCCTGGTGTCCCCGCCCGAGGTCGGTCATTACTATCCGAGCCAGGGCCTGAAGCCGGCCTATGGGCGCCTCGAGATCGAGCCGCCGCCCAATCGCAAGCTGCCGAAGCCGGCCGAGAGCTATCATCAATTCTGGGGTGCCGAGTCGGCGCCGAACCCGCCGACGCTGCCGAACCCTCAAGCCGAAGTCCCGATCTATCCGCCGCCCGTGATCATGGCGCCGCCCGAAGGCGACGACCACCGGCGGCACGATTTCTCAGGTCCACCGCCGGACATGCGCCGAAGGCCAGAGAAACTGCCGAACTAAAAAAACATAGAATTTAACAGGAGAGAGTAATGCGTCACTTGATTAAGGGAATGGTCGCGGCGTTTGCCGTGATGACGGCGGGCGCAGCACCCGCAATGGCCTGCGGCTACAGCCCCTGCGCCAGCGCCTATTATGCGCCGACTTACGCCTATGAGCCGGCCTACACCTATGCTCCCGCCTATACCTACAACTCCACTCCGGCTTACAGCGGCTGCGGCGGCTGTAATACGGCCACCACCGGCTGGGGCTACGAGCATCTCGCCGAGCCCACGACGCAGTATTACTACGTCAACCAGGGCCCGACCTATAACGGCCCGGGCTCGTTCGCGCCGGAACCGGTCTATCAGGAAGACGCGGCGCCGACC
>Ga0210410_10002734_pt1 | contig 15742 bp, 20 predicted proteins | sample IncBWC4MmetaG_FD_161058 | JGI IMG/M metagenome (GOLD analysis project Ga0210410, IMG submission 161058) | Forest soil microbial communities from Barre Woods Harvard Forest LTER site, Petersham, Massachusetts, United States - Inc-BW-C-4-M | ecosystem: Environmental > Terrestrial > Soil >... | reverse complement strand
GCCGGAGCGGAGCCCTGCGCAGCGGAGCGCAGGCGGAGACGTGGCCGCGGGTACGGGCGCTTGAACTTAACCAGAATGTCAGATCAAGTCTGAGCTATTACAACTTTGCCCACGGTTTCGATCTGTGTCCGGTTCATTGAGCAGCGCCCGCTGCGTTCGCCTGCTCCGTTGTGTTCTTGGTGAACGGGGGAACCGGAGCATCCGGGCTGGTGCTCGACTCCTTCATCAGCCTGCTCACCGACGCCCGCGAGATGCCGTGTTTCTTGGCAACCTGCGTCAGCGACATGCCGGAACGGCGGTCTTGAATCACCTGCTGTCGGTTTACATCGAGCCGCGATCTTCCGATCTGGCGTCCTTCCAGCTTCGCCCGTCGCATTCCACTTTTGACACGTTCAACGACAAGTGACCTTTCCAGTTCTGCAATCGCCGAGATGATCGTCACGAAAAGACGCCCCATCGCATCCCCCGTCGCCACGCCTTCCCTGCGGCTGACAAACTCAATCCCCAGACTGTCCAGTTCGTCCACTACTTGCAGGAAGTTCCTAGTGCTCCTCGCGATACGGTCAAGAGCCGCGACCAGCACGGCGGAAAACTTCTTGCTTCGCGCATCCGCCATGAGGGCATCGAGACCCGGACGGCGTGCCTTCTTTCCGCAAACACCACGGTCTTCGTATTCGTGGACGACCTCGAAGCCTCTCTGTGCCGCCAACTCTCGAAGATCGTACAACTGAGATTCGACATGCTGGTCGGGAGTCGAAACGCGGACGTACAAGGCTGCTCTCTTCATCTGCTCAGTTCCTCCTTGGATATTGTGGGAAATCAAGTTCTCTCTTCGTAAAGTCGGATCGAACGTCCTGTCTGAACGTCAATGAGCACAGTGGGGGAGCGGGGAGTCTCTCTAAATCCCGCCCGTCGCAAACAGTCTTTCGCTTCGGGCACGCATGGCACCACGAACGTGTTGCTCGCGAACCTGTCTCGCTGGAACGGAAGCAACAGATGCGGAATGCGTCCTCGATAGAGCGTTGCTTCCGCGTGCAGAATGTGCTCGCCTTCCCTCTGCAATGATGCCTGCAAGCGCCTGCGTACAACGAATCTGACTGCTTGGCGATTGCAAAGCCTCTCCGCAGCCTCCATGCAGACGGTCAACTCGGGGGCGAGTACGCTCAAGTTGGAACAGACTTCGTGCTCCAGTAGCCAGCCGAGGCGGAAATCGCTGAGTTGACGTAGCCGTCCTGCGAGCACGCCGGGGATCACCAGAGCCGCCGCGAACCGCTCCGCAACGTTGCCGGAACGCGCCCGCGTCCGCTGCTCTGCCATAAGATCGCGGATGCCCAACTCTCGCATGCTTCAGTAATACAGTCGGCTTTCGAAATTTGGCTACCTAATCGGGCGTGATTACCAAAGATTTCCATCCGAAACCAGACGATTTTGTCGGGTGCTCTGTATACCTATGGTGGAGGGAAGGACTCTATGCTCAAAAAGGACTACGTTCGCGACGGAAACCGCAAGATCATCGGGTCGATCACGAGCGGCTACAGCGGCGGCACATCTGATGTCGTCCGAGACGAGCACAACGAAATCAGCGGGCGCACCAGTGACCTGTTTCACACGACACGCGACGGGCGCGGAAATCTCGTCTCCACCAACACGAGCGATCCGGGTCTTTTGATCAACCGTAAGAAGTAGCGCCGACTCACCACTCCCCGCGCGGTCTCAGTTCCTCTCCCACTCTGTTAACGAGGAGGAAGCATGCCTACGCGATCCGTATCGCCCGAGGTAATCGAATGCCCTCTCTGTTCTGGCGAAGGCGAACTGACCCGCGCAGAGATTCTTGACCGTCTCGGCGTTAAAGACTTCGCCCGCGTCGCTCAGCTTTCCGCTGAAGAAGCATTCCGCCTGCTCCAGAGCAAGCACGACCGCGACAATCAGTCTACGTGGTCTCGTTTCGAAGCCGAGTTGGCAAAACGGACTGCGGAGCTTAGAGAGCAGCACAAGGACGCATTGCGCCTCGCCATGTCAGAAAAGGACAGTCTGTCGCGGCAGGTCGAGGTTTGTTTGCGAGAACTCGCCGATCTCCAAAAGAATCAGGAACTCGAAGGCGAACTGTCGAAGGCTGCACGGATCGGAAAACGCGAGGAGACCAGCTTTGAGGATGAGGCTCGCAGTTGGGCTGGGGTCTGGATCAGCGACAAGTTGCCGCGCAACGGCGACTTCCTCCTCTCCTACCGCGCTCCGAACGGCGACCCCGCTGAGCCGAAAATCCTAATCGACAACAAGGACAAATCGACAATCGCGGAGAGCGACATCGACAAGCTGGTGCGCGACGCACGGGAACGCTCCATCGGCGTCGCCGCACTGGTCGCCCGCGATGAAACACAGCTTCGGCAAATTGACCGGGAATCGCGTTGGAGCCGCAAGGACGGTGTGTGGGTGCTTCGCACTACCCGTCAGTGGATCGCCCGCGACCTCGACGTATTGAAGCCAATCTTTGAGCGCATGCGAGCACAAGGTTTCGACCTGCTGGATAGAAATGCCGTGCTCGCCGACGAAGTCCGTCGAACCCTCCCTGAGATCGACCGGATCGAGAAGGAACTGGGGAGGGCGGCGAAGGCGATCCAGTCCGTGTCAGCGCTGGTCGTGCGCTATAGGGAGCGACTGCGCAATCTGTGCGACACCGCTGCCAGCGCGAAGATCGCTCCAACTCCAGCGGACGGCGGTGTTCGCCAAAACGTCACCGCGTAGAGATCAGTGGAGGCAATCTTGATTCACGAACTTGCTCGTTATTACCTTGCGCAGGGCAAGACAGTGAGGGCGGCTGGCTTGATGCTCAAGCTAATCAAGACAGAGCCAACGCCGGAAAATCTCGAACTGCTGGCAGACATTTATATGCAGCAGGGATTGTTTGATGATGCGAAAGAGTTGTACTTGCGCGTTGTGAAAGCGGGTTTGAAATGAAGCCACTAATGGAAGAGGAGGCGTTGCGGTGAGGATCAGCAAATCCAAATTCGTCGCGCCGTAAGAGAGGAGACCCTGTGCTCAGATCGTTGCTGAGGTCGCTGTTGAAAGACTTGCTCATCGCGGTCGCACTTCTCGCCGCTTCGGCAACTCTCCCCTTCGCTTCGTTTTGGCTGGTAAGCGACCCCGTTGGCGGTCAGCTTTTCTTCTGGTTGTCGCCTTGGACGTGCGCCGTGTGGACGGTGTTCGTCTCGGTGCTCGTCGGCTCGCGTTTCTGGCTGGGCAGGGAGCACGTGCTCGCGTGGCGTGCCGCCCGAGGCGGCTACCTGATGTCGAGCCTCAAGTCCACCGCGCTGATGTTCCTCGCCCTGCTCGCGAGCTACGGCTTCGAGTTCGCCGTGATCCTCCTGCTGCCCCGGTCTCCAACCTCGCTACGCCTGCTGGTGCTTGCCGCGTACGCGCCTGCGGGAATGGCAGCCGTGTGGAGCGCCCGCGGCTAAGCGGAAGCGTGGGCGCTGCCAGCTTGTCTTGGACGCGAAAGGCAAGCGGCTCATTCGATGCAAGAACCCAGCAAAGCACCGCCTGACGGACGGCACGCCGCTATGCACCGTGCATTGGCGAATGTCTGCGGAGGCGAAGCGTATCCCGTGGCTGAGATCATGCGAATCCGCACGCACAGCGACGTGGTAGTCGCGAGAACGCTGCGGGAGGGACGATGACGGACGACGACAAGCTGATCGAGTCGATGTTCGAAGAAGTGATCGAGACAACCATCAAGTCGGAGGTGCTGCGGTGAGCACAAGGATCAGCAAATCGAGATTCATTGCAGGCGTGCAGTGCCTCTTTCTTCGTAGCATCGAGTCGTGAGGGGCTTTCCTTGATCTTCGCGATTCCTTGCTAGGTGTAGCGGACTAGCGCCACAAAGTGTGGCATTGAGGTTTCCTCCTGATTCAAGCCGCCACAAGTTTCACGAGTGCAGTTTTGTTGCGGATAATCAATGTGGAGCCCTTCAGTTCAACGATTCTCAGTTTTCTAAACTCTGAAAGTGTACGGGTTATCGTTTCCCGGCGGGTGCCGATGAGTTGGGAAATGTCTTCGTGGGTCAGCGCGAGCTTTGTACGGACTACTCCATTGGCGACCTCTCCCTCCCCTGACGACTCCAACAAGAACTTGGCGAGCCTCCCCGAAATCGAGTGCGATAACCCAATCGTGCGGACAAGATCATATGCATCCTGACAATCACGGCTGACATGCTGGGTGGCGCGTAGGCAGGCATCACCGTGCTTTTTGAGGAACGGAAGGAAGTCTTGTCGGCTTACGAAATTCAGCTGGCATGGCCGGATCGTCTCCACCGTCAACTCATACGATCTGCCAGTAACAGTTGCGTGCAGGCCGAGAACTTCTCCGGCTTTTGCTATCCGCAGGATGAAGGTTTTCCCATCTTTAGAGGTGGTCGAAAGCTTGGCTTGCCCTTGGCATAGCATGAAGATGCCACGCGGCGTTTGTCCTTCAACAAAAATGACAGCGTGTTCTGGGTAAACGGCGGCATGTTTTATCTGGTTGAAAGCTTCCAGAGATTCTTTGGGGAGATCGCAGAAGAATTTCTCGGAGCGCAGTTGACAGGTCAGACAGTTTTCAACGCAGGGCAGACCGTAGGGCGAGTTCATGGATGTTCCTCACCTTCCCCAGACCACATACCTACACGCCCAGCCAAGTTCCTTGGCAGCAATTTCTGAGCACGAACTCGGGAACCCCGCAGAATGCGGTGGCGATAGGGGCGGCGGCCATGCTTCGTCTGTTCAAAAGCTAGGCAGGAATGGTAGGCAACGGACATGGCGAAAAACTGATCAAAAGAGCACAGTTTTAGAAGTGCGCAATTTCACTTCTCCTTGACCAAAAATCTGCGATGGCTATGAGCGTTCTTGACCACACAGGTCAGACCCGAGTTGGTAGCGAATACTTCGTCGAGAGTGGTCGCTTCTGACCATACACCGATAGGAATACCGCGTAAGGTGAGGGTGCATACGGATACGCCAGACTTTGATGTCAGGATGCGGCAGGCGATTCGAAATCGCAAAGCGCCACTGTCAGGTCGCATCTTTAGATACGACTTATTACTAATTGAGGAAGTGGAAAAATGGCTACTCAACTATGCCAGAAATGCAAACAAGCCCACCCCGGTCGTGTCTGCGATTACGACGAAAAAGGCGAATGCGCCGAGACGATTGGCGCCAATGAGGTTGCTCAACCATATAACGAGCCATCAAAAGACGAGGAAGATTGAGTTTCGTCTCCGGAGCAACTGAGCGCCACCTTTGACAAGGGCGTGCAGAAAGTCACCCGAAGTTTCTTGGTAGTAATGGTACCCGACATCCTCATCCTGAAGGCAGTAAACAAGCAACATTAGACGCATTGGGACCAGCCCCTGCCGTTCCGTCGCTGTTGTAATCACCATCTCAACCACGACCCGTGAGGCTACTCATTTCGAACGATCTTGCGGCAATCGTCACAGAGATTGTCCGTGAATCGCTGGCCGCGTTCGGGCACCGAACCGGACACCCGACAGACCCACCCCTCCGCTCGGCAAAGGTTAGCCCACGCTTCATCCCTCTTGCGTTCGGGGTCGTCGGTACTCACGACGTGCGAAAGTATAGCTCGGCTTGATTTCGTTTTCGATGTGGCGGTTCACCGAAACAGAAAAACCGCCCACATTCAGGCGGCTTCGTGGAGTTTGCAGATCATCTGCCGCATCGGGCCGAAGCCCCTACCACCGCACTCCGAAGTCGGTTGGTCGCGCCTTACGCACTGTCCTGATGCTTCAGGGATTCTATCGGCCTGCGATCCGCGCCAACAATGGCACCTTGGTGATGGATGGTAACGTTGAGGGGATTTTCGGAGTTGAACTCCTGAAATTGGCAGACGTGCGGAACTGCCGCTAGAATCGGCTTCTCCGACTCGATCTACATTGTCGCAGCGTAGGCTCCTCAACGCTGACGGATAACGAAATCCTGAGTTTTTCCGGATACACATCGGCCCCGCCCAGACTGTTGGTGTCCACTGCCATGACCACGCCGATGTAAATAAAAACGGCCCCGATTCATGAGGCCGTTTGCGCGACATCGTGCGCGATAGGTTATTCGGTTATTCAATCGTCACCCAAGTGGAAGAACACGCCATTCTGCTCGTGAGCAATTATCGAGTAACGGTTGCGTATTGGATTGGGGGCCTCAGATACAAATGAGAAGCCTCCCGGCTGAGACGCCTGTGCCGACCAGTTTATGGTGGCCCCGGTCTTCACGAAGTGACCGCGGAAGTTCTGGTTTTCGTTCACGACCCTTTGAGAGTCGATGACGCCGCTCCACTCGATGTCCAACGACACAGCAGCGGGAACTGCGGCAATGGGCGGAATGTTCAAGCCATTTCCCACGAACCCTTGCCCATTCGTAAGGTTATTGAGCAAATCGTGAGCATCCATTACGGGAACGTCGTGCACTCGCAGCGACGCGAAACCTTCGTCAAGATCGGCCTGTATCGCATCGTGCGAGGTTGGGATAACCCAGAAAAGCCCATTAGGCGCGATTCCGGGGCTGTAGTCGTGAGTCTGTTTGCCGGGATTGAAGAGCGTCGCGTCTGTGGGATTGAAATTGTTCGGGTCGAACTGACCCTTGTAAATGTCGAGTCAAACGAACACGAAAGAGCCGTGGTGGTGGTTACCGTCCTCGCCTACGTACTCGCCCCGCATGGCGCCCATGTCAGCGCGAAACGCAAGCGACCCCGGTTTGGTGTCGTCTGCGAAAGAGACGCCGCTTCCGGTCCCAAGACCTCGAATCATGGTGTCGAGAACCAGACCGTTAAAGTCGCCGATCTCTGAGGGATCACCCTGTGCGGTGTCGAAGATAGTCAGGGGTAATGTCGGGTCATTGGGCAGCGGATTGTGGTGAACATGGAAGCCGAATGCGGTACCGCCGCCCGGGATAGGGTTGGGCTCCACTGTCTTTGGGTCGGCCAGTGCGACCGGGCAAAGTGCGAACTCCGATGCGGCTGCAAGACCTGCTACCCCCGCGGCGGCGCTCAAGAATCCACGACGTGTGAAATTCCCGGCGTCGGCGTGAAAGCGGCGAAAGTGTTCTTCAGTCTTTCTCTGTAGAAGTCCTCTCCAGGGAGGAACAGGGACTCTGTTCATGGTTTTGTTCTCCTTTCGGTGAAGCTGTGAAGAGATGGATCGAGGAACGACCTTCTTTTGGGAGAGGCTGGACGATGAGAAAGGGCAAGAGAAGAGATTTGCATAGCTCCCCCCGAGTCAAGCCTTAGATGTGTGCCCGTGAGATCGTTACCAGACCAAAAGTGCCTGAGGCCTCAACGTCAGAGCGTCGACGTCAGGAGAAGGCAAATGCCGCACGCCCCGTGCGGTATGCGATGGATTGTGCTACCGGAAAATCTCGAGGTCAAGAAAAAAAAACGGAAGGGAACACTTGGTCCCTAAGTGGGCTGGCGCAATTCCCTGCTCAGTTACAGAGTCGCGATTGCAAGGTTCTGTAAACAGGCGTTCTCACCAGCTTGCGCCGTCTGTCCATGTTTGCCCGTTGAGTTTTCGGGAAAAATCAGACCTCGGTTCAGGGGTTGAGGGATTGTGTCTGCCAGAGAAATCAATCGAGGAGAGCGTTGGCGGCAAGGAGCTACTGCTGTACGGGACAGAGGGATGTGAAAATCCAAAAGTTTTCGGCATCCTCAAAGCATCGGCCCTAGAACCCCGTTCTATCGTCATGTCCTGCGCGATCCGCGCCATCGGAAGAACGGGAGCCGCCTTCTAGCGCAGGGATTGCCACTAAGCATTGACCTCCCCTCTCTGACACCTAACATCTCTACCAGTGACCACGCCCTCTCAACCCGTAGGGCAGACGGTCTCTCATTACCGCATCCTCGGCAGGATCGGCGGCGGCGCGATGGGTGTTGTGTATGAGGCCGAAGACCTCAAACTAGGTCGTCATGTCGCCCTGAAGTTCCTTCCCGACGAACTCGCCAACGATGCACAGGCTCTCAGCCGTTTTCAACGGGAGGCCAAAGCTGCATCCTCGCTGAACCATCCGAACATCTGCACGATCTACGAAATTGATGAAGTCAATGGCCGAGCTTTCATCGCCATGGAACTGCTGGAGGGCCAAACGCTTCGGCACCGGATCGCTGGTAAGCGGGGCAACACTCTCCGGATCGAGACGGAATTAGTGGACGTGAACAGTGGTGCGGAGGTTTGGGGGGAAAAGTTCGACCGGCAAGTCTCAGACGTGAGCACGATTGAGGAGCAAATCGCGAACGACATTTCGGACAAGCTGCGGCTACGTTTATCAGGAGAAGCGAAGAGGCGACTCACGAAGGGTTCGACCAGCAGTTCCGAAGCCTATCAGCTATATCTCAACGGCAGGTTCCAATGGAACAAGAGAACGGAAGAAGGACTGAACAAGGCCATCGAGTATTTCAGGCAGTCGATCGAAAAGGATTCCAATTACGCGCTGGCCTACGTTGGATTGGCCGATACCTACCTCTTGCTCCCTGAGTATGGGAGGATGGCACCATTGGTTGCGGCACCACCAACCAAAGAGGCATTGACGAGGGCGCTGGAGATTGACGCAGACCTAGCGGAGGCCCACGCGTCTCTGGCACTGATGAAGGACGGTTTCGAGTGGGACTGGGCTGGGGCGGAAAAAGAATTTAGACGGGCTATTGAACTGAATTCCAACTACGCGACCACTCACCACTGGTACGCAAATTTTCTGTGGGAGATGAAACGAAACGACGAAGCCATAACTGAGAGCAGGTTGGCGCAAAAGCTCGATCCTCTGTCTCCGATCATCAACAATGTGCTGGCCCTGATGTTGCTAACTGGAGGCAAATACGACAGTGCCATCGAGCAGTTCAAGCGAACCTTAGAGTTGGCCCCAACTTTTCCCGAGTTGCATTTTCAGATGTCGAGAGCGTATTCGGAAAAGGGACTTCACGACGAAGCGATTACCGAAGCACAAAAAGCAGCGTCCTATTCTGGCCGCACACCGAGATATGTAGCCGGAGTGGGATGTGCTCTTGCCGTCGCCGGCAAAAGAGCCGATGCACACAAAATCATCGACGAACTCGCTCAATCGTCCAAGAGTGGTTACGTGTCACCCTATTACATTGCGAGACTTCACAGCGCACTTGGAGAGCAGGATCGAGCATTTGAATGGCTAGAGAAAGCCTATGAGGTGCGAGACGACCAATTGCCTGAGGTCAAGGCTGAACCACTCTTTGATGGTGTCCGCTCCGACCCACGCTACGCCGACCTGCTGCGCCGCATGAACCTACCACAGTGAGCCTTTCTTCGCCCTCTGGAAGGACGCCGATCCCTATATCCCATCCTGAAGGAAGCCAAGACGGAGTACGCGAAACTGTAGTAACCGCGGGCTCGCCTCCGCCCGCCCGTGCAAGGCTCGCCCGCAGAGTAGAAATTCTCAACTGTTGCAATCAGGCCACTGCACTCTCGATCGGGGGCTTTCCGAAAACGTCCCTGGGAGCGCCATCTCAAACCGACTGATTCTGGTTTCCCGGTTATCCGTGCACAATCCACCGACGTTCTTCATCGGACCCAGACGTTTTGTCAGACTCTCTCACGGAGGCGAGCATGGGAAGCGGTCTCGCAGTCGCCTCGATCTCGATAGGAACGAAGACGATTCAGAAAGTGAGGATAAGGATTCTTAGTCCTTTTCTCCAACTGCATAGCCACCGAACCAACCCGTTGGCGACATTCCCGGTGCGTTCAAGTGGCCGCTCAGCCTGGTCTGACAGGACTTCCCAACCTCCCCAAGTTGGATTTCTTTGCCGTCGGACAGGAACTGCGCAGCTGCGGTGATCGTGTTTATGTTCACGACGGTAAAAGCCCCGCTCAAGGTGTCGACGATCACCTGCTGCCGCAAAGTCGAAACCTGGACAGCCGTGCCTGAGCGAAATGAATCGGGATTGCTAAAATCCCCGGATGCCGAAGCCAGGTAGATTGTGGTCGTACCGGTTCGGTCTACAATTCGCAGCGGTCCATTGGCGACCACTTTGACGGTCATGGCCTGAGTGTAGAAGGTGAATTGCAAGGACGGATCCACCCCCGCCACTGCTTGCAGGTTCCCAAATTGATTTGACGAAGCCGGGTTAGGAGATCCGTTGATGACCTGCCCGACGTATTCCATCAGGATCTGTCCGCGGAAGGGGCTAACGTCGTCTGCCCAAACCACCGCACTGGCACAGAGTGCCGCAACCGCTATTGCCGCGAAACAATATCCGGCTAACCTAATCCTCGTTTTCATTACGATCTCCTTTCGCGCTGAGAGCAAATACATACCCTGCGGTTGGTGATGCCACAATGGACTGCGTCTCAAGCTTGGCTCAAGTTTCGCTCAAGACCGTGTTAAATCGGGCAAGTGCCTGAAAACACGGCGTATCTGTGTTCTTGGTGTATCATCGGCACCGCGGAGCAGGACATGGCGGCTTCAAGGTACCAGTTCGGCCAGTTCGAGCTTGACTTGCGGAGCTACGAACTGAAACGGGATGGTCAGTCATTACGCCTTGAGAAGATCCCGATGGAACTGCTGATCTTCCTCGTTGAGCACCACGGGGAACTGATCACCAGAGAGCAAATCATCGAAAGGCTCTGGGGCAAACAGGTATTTCTCGATACTGAGCAAGGCATCAACACCGCGATCCGGAAGGTCCGCCAAGTTTTGCAGGATGACCCTGAGAAGCCACAATTTCTGGAGACCGTCGTAGGAAAGGGTTACCGCTTTGTTGGCAATGTAACGCTGAGCAGGACTGAGTTTTTGGCATCGGGTGTCCGTGTACTGCCGGAATCGAAAAGTGCCGGGCGCATTCATCGGCTTCGGTCGTTCGGGACTATAACCGGGCTTCTAGTTGCGGCAGCTGTCTTCTGGACATTGGGGCCGAAGATAAATCGCGTATTAAGAGCAGGACGCACAAGCACTTTCCGCTCGATCGCTGTGCTTCCGCTCGAGAATTTGTCGGGCGACCCGTCACAAGAGTACTTCGCGGATGGGATAACAGATGCCCTCATCACACAGTTGGCGAAACTTCGCAGCGTGCGTGTTATCTCTCGTACTTCGATCATGCGATACAAGGGCACGCGCAAGCCCTTATCTGAAATCGCCGATACCTTGAATGTCGATGCCGTGGTCGAAGGCTCCGTATCGCGTTCCAGTAATCGTGTTCGAGTCACAGTACAGCTGCTTGATGCCCGTGCCGACCGCCACCTGTGGGCCGAAGAATACGACCGTGATCTGCGAGATGTGCTCAGCCTGCAAAGCGAACTCGCACGCGACATTTCTGAGCAGATTCGCACTAGCATTTCCTCGGAGGAGCCGTTAAAAAGGAACGGCCGGGGAGCTGTCGAACCCGCGGCCTACGACAGCTATCTTCGTGGTCGTTCGTTCTGGAACCAACGCACGCTTGCAGGCCTAAAGCAGGCAGTCGCACATTTCCAGCACGCGATCGACCTAGATCCTGGTTATGCCGAAGCATATTCGGGCTTGGCAGATACTTATACTGCGCTTGGCTACACCAGTTACTGGTCCCCGAAGGATTCTTTTCCGAAAGCCCGAGAGCTCGCGAACAAGGCCTTGCAGATTGATCCCAGTCTAGCCGAGGCGCGTTCCTCCTTGGCTTATGCGCGGCTGTACTACGACTGGGACTGGAAGGGCGCGGAGGAGGAGTTCCAAAGAGCAATCGCAGTGAATCCAAACTACGCGACCGCCCACCACTGGTACAGTGTGCTGTTGACCGCTCGCGGCCGATACGAGGAAGCCTTTTCCGAGATCCGCCGTGCACACGAACTTGATCCTCTGTCTGTACCGATCAGCACCGACATGGGCTTTGAACTCTATTACGCGCGCCACTATGACGAGGCTATTACGCAGCTACGTTCCGTCCTGCAGACGAGTCCGAAATTTCCTTTGGCACACCTTTGGCTGGGCCGTGCGTACGAACAGAAGGGGATGTATCCGGAAGCAATCACAGAATTTGAGCAGGCTGGAACTGCTCTGAAGGACTGGCCTGTGATCATTGCGGCGGCTGGGCATGCGTATGGGAGATCGGGTCACAAATCAGAGGCAACCGCGGCCTTGCGCCGAATGAATGAACTAATGAAAGAAGAATACGTTACACCGTATGGGATAGCGCTGATATTCGCTGGCCTGGACGACAAGGAGCAGGCGATGAACTGGTTGCAGAATGCCTACGAAGACAGGTCCCACTGGTTAGTTTGGCTGAACTTGGACCCCCGCTTTGACAACGTCCGCTCAGACTCACGCTTTCAGGAACTACTGCAGCGCATGAAGTTTTGAGTATGAAACGTGGTGAATGGTCATGCCTTGCGAGTAGTATCCCACACGCTAACGCGTCGCAAACGCGTGACGACTTGAAGACTGTCTCAACTGTTATATACATCGCCATAGCGCTCATTGGACCCTGCGATTGCGGTTTTGAGTGCTAACGCCTGTCCCTGGCAAGGGAGGCCAATCGAATCTTCTACCAATGGCAGACACTGGGTAGCGGCGCGCGGTGCCCCACGAATGGGATCTCTGGAGCCAGTTCGAATCGACCTGCTCTGAACGAACTGATGAAAGCGTGTCGACGCGGATCGGTCGATGTCGTCGTGGTTTGGAAGTTCGACAGATTTGCGCGCTCATTGAAACAACTGATGATTCTCCGCATTGCTCCGCGAGGAGTGCGGGTGTCTCCATCATAAGCTGAACGAGGCCAGACATTTATTCTTGCATGGGTATTCGGGGTCGTCTACCGATTAGGCCGCTGTCGATAACAGGCGTGTCTGTTGAAAAATCTCGGTTCACGACATGCTTTTTGTCTCTGCTGGTCTCCTGGTTATTCGGTTCTTTAGTTTTTTCAGGCCAGGTTCATGCAGTTGCAATCTGCGGGGTTCGCTTACAGCTGAGGAATCGCACCAGGCGTTTCAGGTTCTGGGCCGTTGCCGCCAGGTAGAACTGTTCGCGTACGAAGCGCATCCTGCGCACCCTCAGTCGGCGTAGTCCGATGTAATTCTTCAGCTCTGCGAAGAGTGCTTCCACTTTCCGACGAGCCCGTTGCGAGATCGCGAACGCAGGTGTCTTGGCCAGGGCGTGGGCATGCTGCCGCGCTGGCTCGCAGGTGTGGATGGCAAGAGCCCGAAACTTGCCTCGCGTGCAGCGGCTCTTCTGCGAGCCTCACGACAGCGCTTCACCGTCGAATAATAAAGGTGAGTGCGTCCTGATCGAAGCCTAGTCCGGTGAACCAGCGCCACGCCAGATGCATGCGCAGCTCTGCCACCAGTTTCCTTTCGCTGGTTACGCCGTAGAGATAGCCAACCAGCAGCATGCGCAACAGCAGTTCTGGGTCGATCGATGGCCTTCCCGCATCGCTGTAGGAGTCCTTCAACTTTGCGCGAATAAAGTCGAAATTGACGTGGCGATCGATCAGGCGCAGTAGATGATTTTCCGGAACCTGATCTTCGAGACGGAAATAGTAAAACAGCGATTCCGAGCGAGAATGGTTTCCCATCATGAACAGCAGGCCTCCCCCAGAACACGGCATTTTGAGTGCTATGGGGATTTTGCAACAACTATCTGCGAGAACGCTTGCGAGGCACGAATGGGGGCTTGCCAAGCGGAGTTTTCCCGCCGCCCAAGTACCACACACAGGCTTCCTTGTGTGCTATCGCGAGCACCGGGTCTTTCTTCCAATCAGAGAAAAACTCTCTGATGTCTTTCTGCTCAAAAAGATGTTCCAATGTGGCCGTGATGATGCAGGTGCGCATGCTCTCATCACCCTCTGCATAAAGACGGCCTAACCAAGCCTTAAGTTCTTTCACGACTTCTCGCGGTACACGCGAATCTCTCAAAAGACTGGCAAAGACATTCACCAAAGTACTACCAGCCGAATATCTGGAATCCGCCCACTCGCCTTTTGGGTCTTCCTTCAGGCATCGCCCGTAATAGTGCGTCACAAAGCCATTGTATTCCTCTGGAGGTAACGGTGGCTCGATGCGAAACCGAGCGTCGTGGATGAGTGCACTTGTGAAACCCAGAACTTCAATGTCGTCACTCTTGAACCAATCGCGAACATCACTGAGGGACACAGTGTCGGTTTTCGGAGTCCACTCGGCATTCTCGCGAGCTATCCACAGTCTGTTGATTATTTCTTGCAGAGGGTCACTCATTCGCTGATTTTACAGCCCGCGCGGTTCTACCTCGGAATGTCGAGTGCTTTCAGTGCATGACTGACGTAATCAGATGGGATGAGAAGGCCGGTCTCCGGACGGGATGCTGTACGCTCCCAAGTTATCGACGTGCTCGAAGCACAGATAAAAAGGAGACCGGCAATGAAGAAGGTTAGCACCGTAGCAGCGAAGGCGAGCAGAAAAATCTCACCACAGAAGTTAACCGTCGGACTCGACCTGGGCGATCGCTCCAGCTGGTACTGCGTACTCGACGAAGCTGGTAGCGTGCTGCTGGAGCAGCGCGTGAGCACGACTCCCAAGGCTCTGCGCGAGGTATTCGGCGGCATGCCGCGCAGCCGCATCGCGCTGGAGACGGGCATGCATTCGCCGTGGGTCAGCCGCCTGCTGGGCGAGTTGGGACACGAAGTGATCGTGGCGCATGCGCGCAACGTGCGTCTGATCGGGGAGAGCCGAAAGAAGGACGATCGGCTGGATGCGCAAACTCTGGCCGGCCTTCTCATGGAAGGCGATTACACAAGCTTGCGCTGTCTGTTCGCCTTGCAATCGAGGTAGAATACCCGGGCGCGTTGCACGGAGTTGGGTTATGCGACTGTTGCGGAGCGCGATGGGATTATTGCTAGGTGGAGTGCTGCTGGCGCAAACGAATGCTGCAAACGGTGGGCAGTCGCAGACCACGGACGCCACTAAGAAGGGACCGACCGACGGGAGTTCATCGGGGCCGGTGGAAATACTCACCGACACAATGGGCGTCGATTTCAAGCCTTATCTCAACAAGGTACAGGCCGATGTAAAGGAACACTGGTACGCACTCATCCCGGAATCTGCCGGAATGAAGAAGGGGAAAGTTGTTCTAGAGTTCGCGATTCTCAAGGACGGCAGCGTTGCGGGTCTTCGCGTTGTGGGCACCTCGGGAGACATTGCTCTCGATCGTCCAGCCTACGGCAGCATCACGGCCTCGAATCCTTTCCCGCCCCTGCCAGTTGAGTTTAAAGGGCCATATCTCGGCCTCCGCTTTAGTTACTATTACAACCTCAACGTAGACGGCACGCCGGTGTTCAGAATCTCGCCTGTTGAATCAACCGTAGCAGCAGGATCAACTGTGCAGTTCAAGGCAGTTGAGAATGACAAGGATGCAGCGGTCACATGGAGCATCGTTGCCTGCGACGACACCTGCGGTACTATCTCGTCCGCAGGGCTCTACACAGCCCCGCCGAAGATACCGAACCCTTCCAAGGTAAGGATTAGGGCGACGATCATCCTCACCTCGAATCGCACCGCTGAGACCACAGTGACGGTCGTCGAGCCAAAGCACTGAACTGTTATTTCTCCGATAAAAAACCCGCGAGGGTGGATCCCCGCGATTCAGTTCACATCTGAGGCATTTGAAACTGGTGGGAAAATGAGGTCGCGGTAGGGACGACCATTGCTGATCGTCCCCCGCACGGATCCGCACGAGCGCTCATTAGCGCATGCGGCTCTTATCGCGGATGAATAGCGGCCAAGCGTACCGCTTGTCCGCACACTCGCCCA
>Ga0210410_10002732_pt1 | contig 15748 bp, 8 predicted proteins | sample IncBWC4MmetaG_FD_161058 | JGI IMG/M metagenome (GOLD analysis project Ga0210410, IMG submission 161058) | Forest soil microbial communities from Barre Woods Harvard Forest LTER site, Petersham, Massachusetts, United States - Inc-BW-C-4-M | ecosystem: Environmental > Terrestrial > Soil >... | reverse complement strand
GTTCTGCGCTGCCGTAGTGGAGAAGGTATTGCGCGACGATGCTTTGCACACCGCACGCGAAGTGGACACCCACTTGCGCCAGCTCTTCCACGACCACGGCCTGGTGCGCGAATGTGCCGCCTCCTCCTCCGTACTGCTCGGGCGCGTCGGGCAGCAGGAGGCCCGTCTCCCCGGCCTGTTTCCAGGATTCCGCGTCGGGCCGGTGCTGTTCGCGCCACTGCTCCTGGCGCGGCAGGAATTCGTCTTCGATAAATTCGCGGACGCTCTTGCGGTATATGCGCAGCTCGTCGTTCATCCACGGCGATTCGTAGTTGGACATGCGAAGTGAATATTATCCCAGCAAGAATGGGATCGCCAGCGCTCTACTGATCTATCGCGGTTGTTGCCCCGTTCGTGCACGCGTTTCTTGCGAAAATGTGCAACCTGGGTAGATTGGGGCCGCTTCCGGCGCGCAATCTGGAATAGGATGCTCGGTGGCCGCGCGGTCGGCGCCGGGTAAGGTGAATGGTGCAACGAAATTCTTTCAGCGAGTGGCGCGAGATCGGCAACGAGATCCAGGTGTGGCGCGCCTGGCTCGATCGCGATATCGAGGTTGTGAGGCAATTGGAATCAACTCTTTCGCCCGACGAAATCGCGCGCTCAAACCGTTTCCATTTCGCGAAGGACAAAAGTCACTTCATCGCGGGGCGCGGCATCCTCCGCGAATTGCTCGGCAAATATCTCGGAAAAGCCCCGGCCGGCCTGGAATTTTCTTACGGAGAACACGGAAAACCCGCCCTTGTTGGAGCGAACGCCACGAGCGGGATCTCCTTCAACCTGTCTCACTCCGGCGGCCTTGCTGTGTACGTGTTCGCGAAAGCACGAAATCTCGGCGTCGACGTCGAGCGGATCAAACCGGATTTCGTCAGCGAGGGCATCGCCCGGCGCTATTTCTCAACGAGAGAAGTGAACGACCTGATCGGCCTACCTCCGGAAGAAAGACCCCACGCGTTTTTCGATTGCTGGACCCGCAAGGAGGCGTACCTGAAAGCCCGCGGCGTCGGATTGCAGATTCCCCTCGACAGCTTTTCCGTGAGCTTGCTACCGGGACAGCCCGCGGAGTTTCTCGGCGGAGTGGAGTCGTGCTGGCACTTGGCCGCCTTGCCTTCTGTCGAAGGCTACGCAGGCGCCCTGGTCTATGACGGCACGTCATGCCCGATCCAAATCCCACGGCCTTTTGACTGAGCGGCGAGCGCGCAATCGCATTGCTGTCCTCAACGAAGGGGTTGTAATATGACGCGCCTGGAAACAAAATCAGCTAACATAGTCGTGCTACCGGGCCAAAGATACGCGCCCATCCAGAGACTGCGATTCGCTGCACCGCGGCCCTGCTGAGCGGAGGAGCTATGCAAAAGGTCAATATTGGAATCATTGGGACGGGGTGGTGCGGAGGGATTCGCGCGGAGACTTGCGCGGCAAGCCCTTATGTGAGCGAACTGCACATCGCGGAAATCAAAGAGGCGCGGCTGAAGGAAGTGGCGGAAAAGACTCACCCCGCCACGGCGACCGCGGATTACCGCGAGCTCCTGGCGAATAAAAATATCAATGCCATCATTGTGTCGGCCACGCCGGAAACGGTGCACTATCCGATGGCCAAGGAGACGCTGCTCGCGGGAAAGCACCTGCTGCTTGAGAAGCCGATTTCGCTCACGCTGGCTGAAGCGGACGAATTGATCGACCTTGCGCGTTCCAAATCCCTGCTCTTCACGATCGGATATTCGCAACGCTTCAACCCGAAATTCGCGTATGTGAAGCGCTCGATCGCGGACGGCACGATCGGGCAGCCCGTGAGCGCGCTCGTCAGCCGGCACATCACTCGCAATTTGGGGAACAAAATCGGCGGCCGAATCAAGCTTTCGCCGGCGGCCATGGAAGCGACGCACGACATCGATTTCGTACTGTGGTGCTTCGAACCGCGCAAGCCGGTGCGCGTGTACGCGCAGCTCGTGAACAAAATCATGCAGCCGACGCACGGCGTGCCGGATTGCGTATGGATGGTTGTAACGCTCGACGACGGCAGCGTCTTCACGATCGGCGCGGGCTGGGTGCTTCCGCCGGCGTATCCGAATTTTTCGTCCACGTGGATTGAGATGGTCGGCAGCGAAGGCGCGATCATGGTGGACGACTCGCACCGCGACGTCAGCATCAACACGATGAAGCGCGGGATCGAGTTTCCGATCTCCACGATGCCCGGGGAGAAAGTGGATCACGTCTACGCCGGACCCATGGAAGCCGAGACGATTCACTTTCTCGATTGCGTCGCGCATGGCAAGCAGCCGCTCGTCACCCCCGAGCACGCGCGCATGGTGATGCAGGTCTATCAGGCGGCGGATCGATCGGCTGAGGAAAATCGTCCGATCGACATCGTGTGGCCCGCCGGGGGGACTCGAACGGCGGCAGAAACCGATTTCGTTGGAGCGCGCGCACGTAGGCCGGAGTAATTTCTGCGAGGATGGTTAGATTTTTGTCATTCCGAGCGAAGCGAGGAATCTCTCTGCGGTGCGTGGATGAAAAACAGAGGATTCCTAGCTTCTTTTGGGACTGACTGACAGGTAGTGGTCAGTAGGGCTCCGCGAAATCTCATCTTTTCTCGAGCGTTTCACGAGTCGCCAGGGAAAATCATGCCGGACATGACTCGCACGTCCGCCACCGCTAGCGACATAACGACCGAAATCGCCACATCCAAACCAACCAAGACACGCTGGCTCGTTCTGGTCCTCATCAGTTTCATGTACCTGATCACGTACATGGACCGCAGCAACATTTCAGTCGCGCAGCCGGAAATCGCCAAACAATTTGGTCTCAGCAAAACCGCCATGGGCCTTATCCTCGCGGCCTTTACGTGGGCCTATGCGCTGGGTCAGGTTCCGTCCGGGTGGTTTGGTGACCGCTTTGGTCCTAAACGCGTGCTTACCGTCATCATGACGCTGTGGTCCGCCACCGCCGTTATGACCGGCGCGGCGTTCGGCTTCGCTTCCCTGTTTGGTGCTCGCTTCCTTCTGGGATTGAGCGAATCCGGGGCATTCCCAGTCGCCAGCCGCGGGATGCAACTCTGGTTTCCGCGTGTCGAACGCGGCCGAATCCAGGGCACAACGCATTTCTTCAGCCGCTTCGCCGTTGCGACAACCCCATTTGTTGCCGGCAGCATATTGCTCGCCTTCGGTTGGCGCGCGATTTTCTACATTTTCGGCTCCCTGGGCATCGTGTGGGCGATTGCTTTTAATTTTTTCTACCGGGACCTTCCCGAGGATCACAAAGGCGTCAATCCGATGGAACTGGCCCGCATCCGAGGCGTCAACCCGGATGGAACCATTCAGTCGCCTGCCGTCGCCCATCTCGCCACTCCGTGGAAACAAATCCTTCTCTCGCCCAATATGTGGTTTATCTCTCTCGGTTACTTCTGCTTCTTTTTTGGAACGAATTTTTACCTTACGTGGTATCCAACCTATCTCCGAGAACATCTTCACATGTCCATTCGCTCGCTGGGAATTTGGGGATCCGTTCCTCTGCTTGCGGGGATGGCGGGAGACGTAACCGGCGGCTCCCTGTCCGATCTGATCTTCAAAACTACGGGCAACGCCAAGTTGGCGCGCCGCGTTGTCGCCGCTCCCGGATTTCTTCTGGCAAGCGCCTTCGTGATTCCTGCCGCATTAACCGCGAACAGACTCAGCTCGATTGCCTGTTTGGCCGCATCCTTCTTCTTTCTCGAATGGGTGATCGGCCCGGCGTGGGCGATTCCGATGGATGTGGGTGGTCAGTTTAGCGGCACGGTTACGGGCGTGATGAATATGGTCGGCGCCCTGGGCGGAGCGTCTACAGCCGTCGTCTATGGAAGTCTGTTCAACCGCGGTTACTGGGTCGCGCCATTCCTCGTAAGCGCGGGCGTGATGCTCCTGGGCGCGCTGATCTGGACGTTCCTGATCAATCCCGAACAGTCTGTGGTGGACAAACCGGTTTCGGCGGGAGCTCGATCGGCTTGACGGTCTGAGTGAGCGCGTGCTATCAGGATCAAACAGGTTCGTGAATATTATTAAGCGCGGACCAATTTCAAACAAATCCAACGGGAGAATTACGATGACAGGTCGACGAATAGCGGCAGCAGCCCTGGCAGCCCTGGCAGTCCTTGCTTGTTTCGGAATCGCGTGGCGCACCGCCAGGAGCGTCGCCGCTTCGGAGAACACGACGGACGAAGTCCTCAAGGCCGATGAAGAAAGAAATGAAGCGCTGCAGAAGGGTGACGTCGCGACACTCGACCATATTTATTCGGACGATTTGGTCTACGCGAATGCCACCGGCGCGCTCCTCACAAAGCAGCAGCACCTCGCCGACCTGAAGGCAAGGACACTGCACTTCATCTCGTTCAAGCACGAGGATGTAAAGGCCACCGTGCACGGCGATACCGGCCTCGTCACGGGAATCAGCAAATCCGAAGTCGAGTACAAAGGCAGCGTCTCGAAGAGCAACCGAAGATTCCTGAACGTCTTCTCGAAAAAGGACGGACACTGGCTCTGCGTCGGCCACTTTGAGACGAACATCTCGGAGAAGGAGTAAGTGGCACAGCGACCCTTTACCCTGAACCCTGCGAAGGGCTCCCTGTGCGGTTTTGTAGCGCGCACCGGGCTCGTCAACGTCACTCCGATCTCATGAACCACACAGCGGGCCTTGGCAGGTGTTCAGGGCAAAGAGTCGTTGTGCTACTCCAGGGCGCGCAGCCCGGCACCCGCGACCTGCTCATCCTCGTGCGACTTGGCGCCGGAAACGCCCACGGCGCCGACGCACTCGCCCTTGTACATGATCGGCAATCCACCCTGGACCGCCACGCGACCCGGAAACGCCACCGTCGCCGGCCTTTCCTTTACGATATCTTCTAGAGCCTTTGTCGGCGTTCGAGTCGCCGCGGCGGTTTGCGCTTTGCACTTGGCGATCATGGCGCTCTGAGCCACGGCGCCGTCCAGGCGTTCGAGCTGCACCAGAAATCCTCCATCGTCCACGACGGCGATGCTTACGTTCCATTTGTTTTTCGCCGCTTCCGCTTTGCAGGCCGCCACGATTTTTCCCGCATCCTCTAGCGTCAAGCACACTTTGTTGCGCACGTTTTCTCCTCAGTTTTTGAAATGATCGTGAGTCTATATGACGGCGCTGAAAGCGCCGCCGGATACTAGCCCAGAACAACGCCCCGTGTGTTGCTTGTCTAACGATGACGACTGAGATTCCCCGTGTCTAAAAGACACGGGCTGAAGCGGTCGACTCGCAATTGAAAAATTTGCAGAGGATACCGGCCTCTAGTTGCCCGCTCGTTGGCCACTGGGCACGTTTCCTTCCGGCCGGAAGCTGGTCAGCGTGTGCATGCGAATCCCCGCATACCAGAATGCGCCTTGCGCGTCTTGTTCAATTTTCGGCGGATAGAGGCCTCCGAGTCGCGTGCCGTTCGGGCCGGGATGTTCGCGGCCCATGATGTCCGGGAATGGTTCCGGGAAATAGGTGTACGTCTTCGTCTTCTGATCGAACCGGGCGAGGACGCCGTAGCTTCTCAGCGTCACCCAGATATTATCTTGAGAGTCGGCGTAGCACTCATAGCCGCCGCCGAGCTTGAAGGGATCCTTGTACTCCGTGATCTTACCCGTGTCCGGATCAAGCTCGCCGAGCGCCTGCCCGATGTGCTCGGAGAACCAAACCTTGCCCTTGGAATCGACCGTCGGGCGGCGCGGTCCCGAAGGCTGCGTTGGTGTCGCATAAACCGACCATTTGTCGGTCTTGGGATCGTAACCCACGATTTTGTGCGAGGTCATGCCAACGGCCCAGACGCGATCCTTTTGATCGATGGTCATCCCGTAGTAGTGCGCGTTCGTGTCGGTCGGCGATGGATCCCATTCCGTAATTTTTTTGGTCACTGCGTCGAGCTTGCCGATCTTGCTGACGCCCTGCATCTCCGTGAACCACACGTTGCCCTTGGAATCGGAACGAATCGTGTGCGGAGTGCTGCGCGTCGGTGTCACATATTGAATGACTTTGCCGGTTTCGGGATCGAGCTCGCCGATGGAGCTCTCATCGATTTCGGCCGTGTAGACGTGGCCGTCCTTGGCTTGCGTGATTCCGTGTGGGCCCAGCACGCGATGCCCCTGATCGGGATTCGGCAAAGCGAAAGTCTGGAACCGTCCGGGATAATCGATACGGTTCTTATCCATGCCCTGGACTACGTCCATACCCATTTCCGCCACGTAGACGGTGTTTGAAATTCGGCTCGGCCAAACGTCATGGCTCGAAAGATTCGCCTCGGTTTTTCCAGCCGGCGGTTCGGGCAGGTCGTATTCGACGTAAATCGCTTTCGAGAGCGCCTTTTCGTCGAGCTGAAGATCATCAAGTTTCAGATCGCGCCTCGGTCCAGCGTCGGGGAAAATTTTCGAGAAATAGGCGATGATCTCATCACGCTTTGCCTGCGGGATCGCAGCCGGATTCACCTGCGGAACGCCGGTGTGATTGACGGGGCTGGTGCCGTCCATGTCAAACATGCGGCTCACGGCGACGCCCCAAATATCCGCGTTGCGCCCGCCCATGCGTTGCCAGGGAATGTGCTCGTAGCCGTGGCAGCCCATGCAGTTTTGCATCAGGTAGTCGCGAGTCGGGCCGGGAGGAAAGAGCGTGTCAAAGTCGACGAGCTCGGCGCGCAGCTTGTCGGGCCGCGCTACCAGCGCCACATCCGCCTTCTTGCTGTCTCCGGGCTTGAGCTCTACGGTCGGGCCGTTCGAATCGAATCCATCCTGCACGGCGGACATCTGGTACGTGCCCGGCGGCAGATTGTAAATGCGATATTGGCCCTTTTGCGTGAAGACGGTGTAGGTGATGTGCCGTTCCGCGTCCCTTGCCCGGACGCGAACCGCATAGAGCGCGGGAATATGGTTTCCCGACGCCTCGCTGAGGGCGTAGTCCCGGTTGGCGGTCACGGTCCCGGAGACTTCTCCGCCTTGCGAGCCCTGCGCCTGGACGCGGCTCGAAACAGCCCAAGACAACAACGTGCCGGCGATCAGAGCGCCGCCCGCGATTGCAGCTTTCCATTTCTTGTTCATGACACTCTCCCGATCTCATTTCGGACGGCTGCGGCTTCCGCTGGGTTGCGGCTAATTATCCCGCGCTTTCAAGTATTCGTACACCACGCTTCGCGGTCGCGTCAACTTGAACGCTGCGAGTCGGTTGCGCTTGCCTCCATCCGGCATGTACAATTTTCCTTCCATTTCAAAGGGAGCCGCCATGATTCACACAGGTCGCCATTTTCTTCAGATTCCAGGTCCCACCAACGTTCCCGATCGAGTCTTGCGCGCCATGGATGCGCCGGTCATCGACCATCGAAGCGCGGAATTCGCGAGCCTGGGCAAGGAAGTCCTCGAAGGCCTGCGCGGTATTTTCCAGACGTCCGGGCCGGTGGTGATGTATCCGGCGTCGGGAACGGGCGCGTGGGAAGCGGCCCTCGTCAATACGCTCTCTCCGGGCGACCGCGTGGTGCTCTTCGAGACGGGGCATTTTTCTTTCCTCTGGCGCGGAGTGGCTGAGAAATTCGGCATTCAAGTCGACTACGTTCCCGGCAACTGGCGAAGAGGGGCGAGCGCCGCGGAGCTGGAAGCTCGCCTGGCCGCGGATCGCAACCATGCGATCAAAGCGGTGATGGTCGTCCACAACGAAACTTCCACGGGTGTGACGAGCCGCATCCCGGAGCTGCGCCGGGCGCTCGATTCGGCACGCCACTCGGCGCTGCTGCTTGTGGATACGATTTCCTCGCTCGCTTCGATCGACTATCGCCACGACGAGTGGGGAGTTGACGTCACCATCGCGGGCTCGCAAAAAGGGCTGATGCTCCCTCCGGGCATGAGCTTCAACGCGCTGTCCGAGAAGGCGCTGCGCGCGAACGAAAGCGCCCGGTTGCCGCGCTCGTATTGGGACTGGCAGGAAATGCTGAAGCCGAACCGCAGCGGATTCTTTCCGTACACGCCGCCCACGAATCTTCTCTACGGCCTGCGGGAAGCGCTGAAAATGATGCAGGAGGAAGGCCTCTCCAACATTTTCCGGCGGCACGATCGTTACGCTGAAGCGACGCGCGCCGCTGTCCGCGCCTGGGGCCTCGAAATTGTCTGCGAAGAGCCGCGCGAGTATTCCAGCTCGCTGACCGCCGTGTTCACTCCGGAAGGCCACGACGCCGACAAATTGCGCGCCGTGATTTTGGAACATTTCGATATGTCGCTCGGCGCCGGCCTCTCCAAATTCGCCGGAAAAGTTTTCCGCATCGGGCACCTCGGCGCCTTCAACGACCTGATGCTCGCAGGAACGCTGTGCGGCGTTGAAATGGGCATGCGCCTCGCAGGCGTGCCGCACAAAGAAGGCGGCGTGATGGCCGCCCTCGACTCGCTCGTATCCTCGACTCGCAAGCCCGAACCGGCCGCAGTCGCTCGCTGATTGCGTCTGACCAAAGCAGAAGACGAAGCTACAATCTCGCCTTTGTTTTCAGAAGGACGCGAAGTCAATCCTTCCCTTTTTCGGTAATGAGCCAGGTTCGACCCCCATCCTAAAATAATTACGGTTGACAATCGTTACTGAACGGCGTAGACCTCACTGCAAGTGAAGAAGTTCCGGGTGGGGTGCTCGGGTGGACTTGAAGCCCCGCCACACTTATGTCATCGCCAACATTGCGATCGGCCTTGCCTTGGTCGGAGTGCACGCTGATTTCTTTTGGACACTAAATAGTTTGGTCTCGTAATTCATAAAATCGGCGCCAAGCCAGCAAAGGTTTGGCCCGAGTTGACCGCTGTCACTTAATGGGGAATCATCCGGCTGATACGGTGGTTTATTCCTCGCGCGGAAGTTTGCTCTTACGGCTTCCTCGATCCTGGAGGAATTTAGAACAGACCACGGGTAAGGTTCGGGGCCACATTCCAGACCAACTATTTTGGAGGTCCAGAAATGAGTTCCTTACGTTCGGCGAGCAAGAGATCTTGGAGTGTTCGTTTCCGGAAAGCTGTGCAATTGCTGGCTGGCACGGTGGGAGTGCTTTTGCTCTGCCTGCCGCTGTTGTCGCAGGGCAGTTCCGGACGCATTCTCGGAGTCGTCACGGACCAAAGCGGCGGCGCTATATCTGGCGCGACGGTAACTATCATAGACAAAGACAGGGGCGTCGCTCGAACCTTGACCACCGATGCCGCCGGCGAATATAACGCTCCCACTCTGATTCCCGGCACCTATACGGTGCGCGTCGAGGCCAAAGGGTTCAAGACTGTCGAGCGCCAGAATGTCGCGTTGGAAGTTGGCAAGGAAGTTCGCGTTGACTTGACTCCTGAGCCTGGGTCGCAAGCCCAGACGATCACAGTGACAGAAGCCATTCCGCTGGTGGAGACCACGAACGCAACGCTGGGCGGCACGCTGGACAACACGGACATCAACGATATGCCTCTGAATGGGCGCAACTACCAGAATCTCCTGTCTCTGCGTCCGGGCGTGATGGTCCAGCCGGGAGGCTCCGCCTGGAGCCAGAGTACCAACAACATTCGCCCCGATGAAAACAGCTGGATGATGGATGGCGTGATCAATGTCAGTTTCTATGACGATCGCCAGGTAGGCAATGCGCCAAGTGCTTTCACCGACGCGGCGACCATCGTGCCCATCGACGCGATCCAGGAATTTAACCTCGAGGAAAATCCCAAGGCGGAATACGGCTGGAAGCCCGGCGCCATTGTGAACGTGGGAATCAAGTCCGGAACCAACACGCTTCACGGCTCGGCTTACGCGTTTGGCCGCTATGACGCCTGGGACGCGCGCAATGCTTTCAACCCGGGACCACAAGCGAATGGAACCTGCATCTCGCCGTCCGGCCTATGCGATAAGCTGCCGGTCCAGTTGAAGCAATTCGGCGCCGTGGTGGGCGGGCCGATCAAGAAAGACAAACTCTTCTTCATGGCTGGCTATGAGGGTCTGCGTTCCTTAATTGGGAACGTATTTGTTTTTCCGATGCCCGCAACCGGAGCGGGACTGGGCCCGACAAACAGCATGGTGGATGCGATCAACTGCCAGGCGTTTCCGTCCGCGACAACGTGCGGGTCGTCCACCATCCCCGCCGCGGCTGTTCCCATAAGCCCGATCAGCCTGAAATTACTGGGATGCACCATGGGGGCGACTGCGGCCGCCACAGCGTGTACGGGCGGTCTCATCTTGAACGCCCCTTCAACTTCGAACAGCTACGCCTCAACATTCCCCAACCTCAATACCAGCGACAATGGGATTTCGAAAATCGACTACACCATCAACGATAAGAACAGGATCAGCGGCATGCTGTGGATCGGCTTTTATGAGGCATTTGGCCAGGATCACCCCACTGTGAATCCATTGTTCGGATCCGGAATCTATATCCGCTCGTGGTCCAACGTCGAAAACTGGATTTGGACCCCCAGTTCCACAGTGGTGAACGAAGTCCGGTTTGGCTACGACCGGCTTACCCAGGGATTTACCATCGGCGACCAGGCCATCATCCCCGATGGCTCGGGCGGTCTGTGCACCACCAGCGGCTGTGGCGGCAAGGGCTATCCCCTGAATACGGGCGTAACGATAGGGGGTGGGCTGCCGAATATCACGATTGCGGGTTACGCCGGCGGCCTGGGCAACCCCAATGGCACCCGTCCCGGTGTTACCGGCCCCAGCCCGTATTTCGATGTTCAAGACAGTGTCTCGTATTTGCGAGGCAATCACGCCCTCAAATTCGGCGCAGAGTTCACGCACATCGAGGCCGATCAAATCACAACAGACTTCAGGGGCATTCAGGTCAATTTTAACGGTAACCTTGCGTTCGCGGGATCCACTCCACTCGAAGACTTCTTCGCCGGAACCCCCAATGTAGGATCTGTCGAGGTGGGCGACGGGAACCGCAAAATGGTCTGGTGGCATTACGCGGGGTTCGCCCAGGATGACTGGCGCATCAAGCCGAAATTGATGCTCAACCTGGGCCTGCGCTACGAATACGCGCAGCCGATTAAAGAGGTCAACGGCCTGTACGGTAACTTCGATCCGAATTCTCAGTTTGGAATCGTTCAGCAAGGCGAGGCAGGCGTAGGCCCCACTCTCTGGAAGCCCAACCGCAAAAACTTCTCGCCCCGCGTGGGTTTTGCCTGGGATGTCACGGGCAAGGGGACCACCGTGGTCCGCGGCGGGTCCAGCGTCATGTACACGACGATCTTTGCGCGGGCGTTCATGGACAACGGGCCCCCGAACAACTCGCTGGGCAACAACGCCGAAGACCCGTCGGGCGCATGCAGTGTGGTCGTCCCGGTCGGAAGCACGTGCGCCGCGCAAGGTGGCCATACTTTTGGCGGCACGATCAATCTCGCCCAAGCTACGTTCACCCCACCCGCTCTTGGCTGGAATAGTGGCGTTGTTTTTCCGCAGGGCGCGCTCTCTTGCACGTCAGCCTTACCGTGCCCCCTCTATGGGATGAGTCCGAATCTCAAGACCCCCTACGTGGTGAATTATAACTTCGGCGTGCAGCACTCCTTCGGCAGCAACCTGTCGTTGGATGTCAGCTACGTGGGCAATCACGGCTATGACCTGCTGGCTCTTAGCGACGTCAATCAGTGTCTTCCAAATCCGGATCCCACCCAATGCCAGCCCGACCCTACGGGCGTTCTGGGCACCCCTGGGCGTCCCTTCAACGCCAAATTCCCCTATCTGCAGATCATTAACTATCAAACGAACGCTGCCCATTCGAACTACAACAGCCTGCAAGCGACCCTGACCAAGCGGACTTCTCATGGGCTGGACTTCACGGTTGGTTACACCTACGGTCATGGACTCGACAACGGTTCCCTGAATTTTCAGGGACTCCCTCCGCAGAATAGCCGGAATCAACAAGCGGAGTATGCCAGCAGCGACTTCGACATTCGGCACCGCTTGACGGTCACGGCTGGTTACGCCATTCCAGGAAAAAAGGGCTATGGCCAGGCGCTGGAAGGGTGGAAGCTCAACACGATTGTGACCGTTGAAGGCTCCCAGCCGTGGCTCGTGTTTGACGGTTCGAGCGCGCACGATTTCAGCACGGGCGGAAGCGGCTTCGGTGACTTAACCGATCGCTGGGACTTCTTCGGCAATCCCAACGATTTCCGGTCGAGCTCTACTTCTATCATGTGGTGCTCGGGGCCAGGTGCTGGCGGCTGCTCTCAAACCAGCGGCGTCACTGGGTTACAGAGCTGCGGAAGCAGCTCCGGTCCTTGCGACGCAACAACGTCCGCAACGCAGTGGGCGAAGTGCACGGCCGTCGCCCCCGATCCCGTGACACTGGGCATCGGCGGCTGCTACGTGAAGGGCAACTCGGTGATGACCCCTCCCACGATGGGAACTTTCGGCACCATGGGCCGGAACATCTTCCGGGACTCGGGCTTCAAGAATGTGGATTTCTCCGTATTCAAGGAATTCAAGTTCAGGGAGCGGTTCGGAGCCGAGTTCCGTTGGGAGATCTTTAATCTGTTCAATCACCCGAATATCGCCAATCCGTACGGTTCATCGAACACGAGCTTTTTAGGCGCTCAGGCGCAAAATACCAGCTCGTTTGGCTGCGGGTGCGCCACACCCGACGTCGCGGCCGGCAATCCGCTGGTCGGTTCGGGGAGCAGCCGAGTGATGCAACTCGGGTTGAAGCTCACGTTCTAGTTGACGCGGCCGGTGCGAGAGGAAGTCTACTTTCTGTCGGCGGGCTCCACGCTTCACTTGAAGCGTTCAGCGTAAAAGTAGAGCCCGCACTCTCGCACCGGTCGTCCAACGCGATATTCCACGACGCTCGGCGTGAGTATGTTCGCTTCCACTTTCCCCACAAGCGGTTTTGACACCCCGCCGAAATCTGTGTTTCCTTGAATGACCTACTTGGCGCGTGTTAGCCTGAGCGCAGAGTGGATCCTTCCGGGCCGTTTGCGCGGCGCAGAGGCCAGTGCCGCCGCGACTCATCCAGAATGGCGGATGGCCGATGGTGTCTCCCGTAAGACAATTTGATGAGGTGTCGAGCGAGTCTCGCGTGCTGGAAGTTGTGCGCGGGCTTTTGGCCGAGCTCGGGCACGAATCGGCCGCGCGCTCGGCCGGGCCGGAGTCGCGTCTCGATCACGACTTAGGACTCGGCAGCTTGGAGCGCGTTGAACTGCTCGTTCGCCTGGAAAAAATGTTTGGTGTGCGGCTGGACGAAGACGCGCTGGCCGACGCCGAGACCGTGCAAAGCCTGATCGCGGCTGTCGGCGCGGCAACCGAAGCGTCGCCTGCGCTCGTGTTTGCGCCCGCCGAAGCGCACGCACTCGCCGCAGGAGCTTCATCCACGGGACTCGCGGAAGGGATTCCCTCCGTCGAAACATTTGAGGAGGTCCTACGGTATCGCGGGCGCGCGGACGCGGCGCGCACGCACCTGATTTTCTATGAGGACGAAAGTGAGGGCGAGTCTCTGACGTTCGGCGGGCTTCTGGAAGGCGCCGGGCGCGTCGCGTTCGGTCTGGCGCGGCGCGGTATCGGGCGCGGCGATACTGTCTCGCTGATGCTGCCGACTTCGCGCGATTTTTTCCTCGCCTTTGCGGGAACGATTCTTGCAGGCGCGACTCCCGTGCCGATTTATCCGCCGTTCCGCGCCGACCGCATCGCGGAATACGCGGAGCGACAGTCGGCGATCCTGGCGAATGCCGGCGCGCGTCTTCTCATCACGTTTCGCGAAGCAGCCAGTGTGGCCAAGTTACTGAAGCCGCTTGTGCCTTCGCTCGAAAGCGTCGCAACGGCCGAGGCGCTAGCCGCGTCGAGTGTTCCCGCGCCGCTCGGCCCGCCTGTGCACGCGCGCGCCGAAGACCTCGCCTTGCTGCAATACACCTCCGGCTCAACGGGAAATCCCAAGGGCGTGATGCTGACACACGCGAATCTCCTAGCCAACGTGCGCGCCATTGGAGAAGCGCTCGGCATGCGCCATGACGACGTCGGAGTCTCCTGGCTGCCGCTCTACCACGATATGGGCCTGATCGGCGCGTGGCTGATGCCGCTGTACTTCGGCTTGCCGGTCGTGGTGATGTCGCCGCTTGCGTTTCTCTCGCGCCCGGCGCGCTGGCTGCGCGCGTTCCATCGCTATCGTGGGACGATCAGCGCGGCGCCGAATTTCGCGTATGAGCTAGCCGCCGCGAAAATCTCGGACGAAGAAATCCGCGGCCTCGACTTGAGCTCTTGGCGCGCGGCTCTGAATGGAGCGGAACCTGTCGTGCCCGCAACGCTGGATCGATTCGCGGCGCGATTTGCCTCCTGCGGATTTCACCGTGAAGCGTTTACTCCCGTCTACGGCCTGGCCGAGGCATCGCTCGCCGTGACGATTCCGGTGGTGGGCCAGGGGCCGCGCGTGGATCGGCTCGACCGCGCCGCGTTCGCGCGAGAGGGTCGCGCCTTGCCCGCGCCGACGGACACCGCTGGCTCTGCTTTGAGCGATGACGCCGACACGATCTCATTTGTCTCGTCGGGCGCTCCCGTTCCCGGGCACGAAGTGCGAATCGTAAACGAGCGAGGAGAAGACGCGGGCGAGCGCGTGGAAGGTCGACTCTGGTTTCGAGGGCCTTCGGCGACGCAGGGCTACTATCGCAACGAAGCCGCGACGGCGGCGCTTTTGCCCGAGGGCGCGGCGGCGGGATGGGTCGACTCCGGCGACCGCGCGTATCGCGCCGAAGGCGAAATTTACATCACTGGCCGCGTGAAGGACATCATCATTCATGCGGGCCACAATTTGTATCCGCACGAGATCGAGGACGCCGTGGCGCGAGTGCCGGGCGTGCGCAAGGGCTGCGTGGTCGCATTCGGAGCGGCCGATCCCGTGGCAGGCACCGAGCGGCTCGTGATCGTCGCCGAATCCCGCGAGACGAATCGCGATGCGCGGGAGCGGCTGGCGCGGGCGATTACGTCATTCGTCACCGAAACGATGGGCGAGCCGCCGGATGTAGTTGAGGTCGTTCCGCCGAACGCGATTCCAAAAACGTCGAGCGGAAAATTGCGGCGCGGCGCGACGAAGCAGAGTTATCGTTCAGGTAAACTTGGTTCGGATGCGCCGCCCGCCTGGCTGCAGCTCGCGCGTTTGGCGGCATCTTCGAGCGTGGGGCGAATTCGCGCGGCGATCCTGCGGGCCGGCGAGGTAGTTTACGGCTGCTACGCTCTTGCTACATTCGCGCTCTTGCTTTTACCCACATGGCTGTTCGTACTCGTTTCGCCGTCGCGTGAGGGCGCAGTGCGCGCGACCACGGCGGCGATTCGCGCGTATCTGAAACTGGCAGGATGGCGCGTGCGCGTGGATGGAATCGAGCATCTCCGGGACAGCGCGCCGCGCATGCTGGTCGCGAATCACACGAGCTACGCGGATATCGTCGTGCTCATCGGAGCCTTCGGCACGGACTACCATTTCGTCGCCAAAGGCGAAGTGATGGCGATGCCATTTTTTCGCACGTTTCTTCGCAAGCTCGGGCACTTCGCCTTTCGCCGCGAAGACCCCCGCGCCCGCCTGCAGCAAGCGGAACAGATCGAGGAGGCGCTGCGCCGCGGCGAATCCGTTTTTGTTTTTCCGGAGGGAACTTTCACCGCACAGGCCGGCGTCCGGCCGTTTCACCTGGGTGCGTTCAAAGCTGCGATCGCGGCGGGGCGGGAGATCGTACCCGTCGCGCTCGAGGGAACGCGGCGAGCGCTGCGCGACGGCACG
>Ga0210410_10002728_pt1 | contig 15759 bp, 20 predicted proteins | sample IncBWC4MmetaG_FD_161058 | JGI IMG/M metagenome (GOLD analysis project Ga0210410, IMG submission 161058) | Forest soil microbial communities from Barre Woods Harvard Forest LTER site, Petersham, Massachusetts, United States - Inc-BW-C-4-M | ecosystem: Environmental > Terrestrial > Soil >... | reverse complement strand
GATCCAGCGCCAGCCGCGCGCCGATCGCGCCCGCGAGCGAATGCACCACAATGATCGCCGGTCCGACACTCAGCCTGTCGAGCGCGTCAGCGATCATCCGCGCCTGCACATCAGGCGTCGAGTCCGTCACGCGCTCGCGCGAGCTCCAGCCGTGGCCGGGCCGGTCGATCAGGATCACGCGATGGTGGTTGGCGAGCCTCTCGGCGAGCGGCCGCATCGCCTCAAGGTTGGAGCTTGCGCCGTGCAGGAGCACGATCGGCGGCCCGATTGCGTCGCGCTGCCCCAGATCGACCACATTCAGGCTTGCGCCCGCGACCTCGATCCTCTGGCCCCGCGGTGGATAAGTCCGATCAAGGACAAAAACGCCGGCCTGTGTGAGCAATGCGAGAGCGACCAGCATCGCCACAAGGATGATTGATATCATTGATAATTTCCGAAGGGCGCTGGTCACTGGGCAAGTTACGTCACCGCGTGGCAGCGGTTTCGCGGCAAAATCATGGAGTTTTCCCGTCACTAATCCGTGCGTCGTCACACGGGCGTCGTCGGTCATTTTATAGTCATGGTCGGCTCTTTGTCTGCCAGCCGGGCGTGCATGAAAAAGCAGATGCCACCCGGCCTCGTTCACATCCTCTACGGGAATTTGGAATTGGTCGGTGAGTTGAAACCCGCAGGGACAATGGGAAGGGGTTTGGAATGAGTTTGAGATCGAGTGAAGCCGCAATTGACGAGATCGTCGCACGTTGTGACGGCGACATTCGCGGCGCGCTGAAGGCGCTGCTGCTGGTCAACGAGCATCTCGAGGCGGAGATCGCGCAGCTTTATGCCGCAGCGGTGCACCACGGCGTGACCGAGCGCAGCGGCGTGCTGCACTAGACGTCTAAGACCGAGATTGTTTTCACGGCCGTACGCCCTTTTCGTCATGGCCGGGCTTGTCCCGGCCATCCACGTCTTCCTTGCAGGTGGCGCTAAAGACGTGGATGCCCGGCTCAAGGGCCGGGCATGACGAACCCTGGATTCCGCCGCGTCACTTTTTGTCGGCGGATTCCGGCTCGGGCGGCGGACAAACGCTGATGGTCGAGCGCGCGAGCTTGGCGTCGTCCTTCGATTTGTAGGGTCCGTCACCGAACGAGTAGCCGCCGCCGCTGTCGTAGGCGGAGCCACCGCCGATCACCGGATTCGACGTCACGATATCGCACTTGCCGGTGGCGCGGTTGCCGGTCACCCAGAAGCGCTCATCGGCGCTGGCGCCGGTCGCACTCGCAAAAACCAAGAGGCTTGTGAGGATCAAGCGTTTCATCGCTGTCGCTCCTGCCGCAGATGTAGGTAGGGTCAAGGCGCCTTAACGCCGAATGTTCCGCTTCACAATGGAGCATCCGAAAACAGAGTAAAAACGGCGATATCAGATATCGCGGCCTTCGACCTTTTCGCTCAGCGTCTTGACGAGGTCGGGTACTTTCTCGAGGTGCGGATTGATCGCGAGCGCCTTGCGGAAGGCATCGAGCGCGCGCTTGTCGTCACCGAGATCCTGCATGATCATGCCCAGCCCCGCGAGCGCGCCGAAATGCCGGGGCTCGCGGATCAGCACCTGCTGGATGTCGGCCAGCGAGCGCGCATAGTCGTTCTTCAGGTAGTACAACGTCGCGCGCCGGTTCCAGGCTTCGGTGTAGTCCGGCCGCAGCTTGATGACGGCATCGAGCAGCTTCAGCGCGACATCGGCCTGCTGCGCGTCCATCGCGACCTTGGCGCGCACCATCAGAAGGGCCGCCGTGTCGCTCGGCGTCTGCATCCAGATCGCCCAGATCCGCGCCTCGACATGCTTGGCGCTGGCCTCATCGGGCGCGGCCTTCAGCGCGCCGAACAGGAAATCGAGCCCGCGGTTCTTGTCGGCGCGCGGCAGCTTGGCCGGCGCCTCGGGCGGCTTCTTGCGGGGCGCGGCGCGCGGATTGTCCTGCGCGAACACCGGCGTGGCAAAAGCCGTGGCGAGGAGGATCGCAAGTCCGAGTTGCAGGGCGCGGGGGAATCTCAAAGCCATCCGCAAAGTCTAGACGCAGCAAAACGCTCTTGCCAACTAGCAAGAGCGTCAAAGGCGTGTGATGCTCAGAATTCGCGATTCCGCCGTGAAGGCCGCGATCAGCCTTAGGCGATCAGCCCTGCCGCGCCTTGAAGCGGCGCTGCACCTTGTTGATCACATAGACCCGGCCCTTGCGGCGAACCAGGCGATTGGCGCGATGCCGGCCGCGTAGCGATTTCAGCGAGTTACGGACTTTCATCTTTGGAATCCCGATCGTTTCGAAAGGCCGTGCTCAACAGGCCGAAGGTCACGCCAATGAATGGATTGGTCCCGGAACCGGCCGCTGCCATCAGGGACGCGGCGCGTTCTAGGCCAGAGCAGGCGCAAATGTCAATCCGAACAGGACGTTGAACGCGGATTTCGGCCCATTTCGGGGCCCATTCCGGCGCCCTCGCCTAATTTGTTATATGATATAATCAATTTCCCAACCAATAAGCACGAGCCCGCCCGGAAGCACCGATGCCCAAGCTGAAGCTGCCCGACATCGACAAAGTCGTCGCGATCGACATCCACACCCATGCCGAGGAACCCTGCGGCATGCATGGCGACGACGGCTATGACGGTTTCCAGGCGCAGATGGCGGAGTATTTCAAGGCGCCGCACAAGCATCCGCCGACCGTGCCGGAGACGGCCGCCTACTATCGCGCGAAAAACATCGCCGCGGTGATCTTCCCGGTCGATGCCGAGCGCGAGACCGGTTTCCGCCGCTACAACAATGACGAGATGCTCGAGATCGCCTCGCAAAATCTCGATGTGCTGATCCCGTTCGTCTCGATCGATCCGCACAAGGGCAAGCTCGGGGTGCGCGAGGCCAAGCGCCTGATCGACGAGTATGGCGTCCGCGGTTTCAAATTCCATCCGACCATGCAGGGCTTCTACCCCAACGACCGCATGGCCTACCCGCTTTACGAGGCGATCAACGACGGCGGCGCGATCGCGCTGTTCCACACCGGCCAGACCGGGGTCGGCTCCGGCATGCCCGGCGGCATGGGCATGCGGCTGAAATATTCCAACCCGATGTACATGGACGACGTCGCCGCCGACTTCCCCGACCTGAAGATCATCCTCGCCCACCCCTCCTTTCCCTGGCAGGAGGAGGCGCTGTCGGTCGCGACCCACAAGCCGAACGTCTATATCGACTTGTCGGGCTGGTCGCCGAAATACTTCCCGCCCGTCCTGGTGCGCTACGTCAATTCGATCCTTCAGGATAAGATGCTGTTCGGATCGGACTGGCCGGTGATCACGCCGGACCGGTGGCTCTCGGACTTTGCCAAGCTTGAGATCCGCGACGAGATCCGGCCGAAAGTCTTGAAAGCGAACGCACGGAAACTGCTCGGCATCTAACGTAGCCCGCCATTCCAGCGCGGCTACGAAGCGCGGGAGTGGCCCATGTCGAAGCTCGGCATCGTCGCAGGCTTGACCGGATTGCTCCTCGCAGCCGGCGTTGCTTACGCGGAATCCGGCGCGACCGTGGTCGAACTGGAATCGCCGCTGGCGCGGCCACAACCGCTGCAGGGCCTGCTCAGACGGCCCGAAGGCGCCGGCCCCTTCCCCGCAATCGTGCTGCTGCATAGCTGCAACGGCAACTGGAAGCGGCTCGACGAGCGCTGGGGCAGGCAAATCGCGCCCTGGGGCTATGTCACGCTCACCGTCGACAGTTTCGGGCCGCGCGGCATCGACAACACCTGCACCAGCGGCTCACCCGCCGACATGGCGTTCGACGCCTATCGCGCGCTCGATTTCCTGGTGCAGCAGGGGTCGGTCGCTCCTGACCGCGTCGCCGTTGTCGGATTTTCGCAAGGCGGCTGGCTCGCGCTGAGCTCGGTCGAGCGCGGCGTGGTCGAAGGTTCCTCGCCCAACAAATTCCGCGCCGCGGCCGCCTTCTATCCGCCTTGCCGGACCATCAGGGGCGACCTGACCGTGCCGGCGCTGATCATGATCGGCGAGCTCGACGACTGGTCGCCGGCCGACGGCTGTCGCAGCCTCGCCGAGGGCGGCGACGACTACGGCGTGTCGCGGCGACGCGGCGAGGGCGCGCCGATCAAGCTGATCGTCTACCCCGGCGCCTATCATGCCTTCGACGCGCCCGCCCTCAAGACGCCGAGAGAACTGTTCGGACACCATCTCGAATATAATCAGGCGGCCGCGGATCAATCGGCCATCGCGCTGCGCGAATTTCTCGACGCCGTCATCGGCAGCAAGGAGCCAGGCAAGTGACCATCAAAGCTGTCGTGTTCGATGCCTACGGCACGCTCTACGACGTCCAATCGGTGGCCGAAATCACCGAAGAGGCGTTTCCGGGCTATGGCGAGATCATCACGCAAATCTGGCGCATCAAGCAGCTCGAATACAGCTGGCTGCGCGCGCTGATGCGGCGCTACCAGGATTTCGCCGTGGTCACGCGCGACTCGCTCGCCTACACGCTGCGCTGCCTCGGCCTGCAATATGACAACGCCACCTTCGCAGACATCATCGACAAGTACCGGCATCTCGACCTCTATCCCGACGCCAAGGATGCGCTGGCGGCGCTGAAGGGTAGCAAGCTTGCGATCCTCTCCAATGGCAGCCCGGACATGCTGAACGCGCTGGTGAAGAACACCGGTCTCGACCGTGTGCTCGACGCGACCTTGAGCGTCGACCCGCAGCAGACCTTCAAGCCGAGCCCGGACGCCTATCGGCCGATCGAATCCGAACTCGGCGTCAAGCCTGCGGATGTGCTGTTCGTGTCGTCGAACCCGTGGGACGCCTGCGGCGCCAAGTCGTTCGGCTTCAACGTCGCCTGGATCGAGCGGGTGACGCCGGAGGCGATGGCGCTCGCTTGCGTCGAGAGCGATCTCGTGGCACCGCTCACCGTATTCAAGGCGATCCGGACCCAGATGGACGAGCTCGGCATTGTGCCCGACCATCGCATCCGCTCGCTGTCGGAATTGCTTGGGGTTGTTGCCGCCTATGAGTCTTGACTCCGTTCGCGCCTTCTTCGCCGAAAAAGCCCCCGACATCGCAGTGATCGAATCGACGCAGAGCTCGGCCACGGTGCCGCTCGCGGCCGCAGCCTATGGCGTCGAGCCGGCGCGCATTGCGAAAACGCTGTCGCTGCGCGTCGGCGAGCGCGTGGTGCTGATCGTCACCAGCGGCACCTCGCGGATGGACAACAAGAAGGTCAAGGCGCTGTTCGGGGGAAAACCGAAGATGCTCGGGCTGGAGGAAGTCGCCGAGATCACCGGCCACGAGGTCGGCGGCGTCTGCCCGTTCGGGCTGAAGACGCCGCTCGCCATCTATTGCGATGTCTCGATGAAGGCGTTCGACATCGTCGTGCCGGCCGCGGGCTCGACCCATAGCGCGGTCAAGATCGCGCCCGAGCGGATGGCAGAGCTCGTCGGCGCGGCGTGGGTCGACGTTTGCGAGAACAAGCCCGAACTCGCGCCAGGCGCATGATCCCGCGCGCCGGTTATTCTTAACCGATTGTTTCCTTCGGCCTTAGACGTGTCACGGCCGGATAATCCTGTCGTTATTTTTTGCCCTGTAGATTCGGACGTCGCAGGGGGTTAGAAATGCCGGTCGTCGTCCTGGTTGTCAGCACTCTCGCGTTTTGGGTGATCTACTGGTTCGTCCGCATGGGCGGCGTCGATCATTTCCGCGAGCAGGCCGCGCGCCGCAAGGACGAGGCGCGGCGTGCCCAGGCGCGTGAATTGGAGCAGACCGCGCCGTTGCGCGCCATCGATGATCCGCGTGATGCCGCAACAGTGCTGATGTTGCTGATCCCGCGCGGCGGCGATCCGACTGCCGTGCAAATTGTTGCCATCCAGGACACCATGCGCGCAGTGTTCGGCTTCGACCACGATGTGAACGATCGCCTCACGCACGCGCGCTTCACCGCGAGTTGCGCGCAAAGCTTCGCGCAGGCCGCGGGATTATTCGCCGATCTCTTCAACAAGCAACTCACCGCCGAGGAACGGCGCGAGCTGGTCGGCATGGTGGAGCAGATCGCGCGCATCGACGGACCGTCCGCAATCCAGACCGAGGCAATCGACGTCCTCAAGCGGCGGGTAGGCCTCGCCGCTGCAGCGTGAATTTGCGTGGCGGCGTCCTAATCGCCGTCATCATCGCGCGGCCGCGGCGGCGGCGCGATGCGCGCGGGCGGTTGAGGCGCCAGGCGCGTGCCGGGCGCAGGTGCCACGCGGCCGCGCGGCGGTGTCGGCGCCGGCTGATCCATGCTGTCGTTGGACTGGAACACCGCGCGGCAGCCGTCCGACAGACTGGGCGTGTTCTGCCGCAGGCAGGCGACGATGCGGTCGACATCGGGGATTTGCGCCCCGCAGAGACGCCACACATCGGGCGTGCAGGCCATCTGCTGTTCCCAGCTTCCGCGATAGGGCTCCGCGCGCGCAGCGCTTTGCATCATCGCACCGCCGAGCGGCAGCACGAGGCTCAGGACAACCAGCTTTGTCCGCATCATCAGATCCTTCCATCGGGTTGGGGTGCGCCCATGATCCACAGCTCTCGCCGAAATTCTTGAACGAATGCGGCACAGGAAGGTTGATGCCGGACAACAAAATGTGAGGTGGGTTCCCTACTCCACCTTGCCGATCTTCTTCACCGCCGCGATCAGCCGCGCGCTGTCGTCGGCGACGAACTTCGAAAACTCCGGCGCATCGAGATAGGCGACCGGACTGCCCGCGGTCTCGAAGGTCCTGGTCACCTCGGGCGCCTTCACGGCCTGCGCCATGGCTTCGCGCAGTCTGGTCATGATCGGCGCCGGCAGCGCGCTCTGCGCAAATAGCCCGGCCCAGATGTAGAACTCGACATCCTTGTAGCCGAGCTCCCTGAAGGTCGGCAGTTCGGGGAAGCTTGCGATCCGCTCGGCGCCCCAGTTGGCGAGCACGCGCATCTTGCCGTCCTCGACCTGCTGCTTCAGCGTGCCCGGCGCCGACGCCAGCGCCTGCACGGTCCCGGAGAGCAGCGCGGTCAGCGCGGGGCCGGCGCCGCGGAACGGGATGTGCAGCAGTTTGATCCCCGCGCTTGCCGCGAACATCTCCATGGCGACATGCAGCGTGCCGTAGGAACCGGACGAGCCGTAGGGAATTTGGCCGGGACGTTTCTTCGCGTCGTCGACAAATTCCTGCAAGCTCTTCCATGGCGCCGAGGCCGGCACGGCGAGCAGGGTCGGGTCGGCCAGCACGCGCGCGATCGGCGCGAACTGCGATACCTCATGGGCGACGGGGCGGTCGAACAGCCGATCGGCCTCCGGCAGCACTGCAAGCGAGGACAATGTCATCAGCAGCGTATAGCCGTCCGGCTCGGCGCGCGCGGCCTGCGCATTGCCGATCGATCCGCCGGCGCCGCCGGCACGGTTGTCGACAATGACGGACCTGCCGAGAATCCGCTCCAGCGCCAACGCCACCGGCCGCGCCGCGAGGTCGGCCTGCCCGCCCGCCGGAAACGGCACGATCATGGTGATGTTGCGATTGGGATAGGCGGCTTGCGCGCGTGCGCCGCCGGCGAATGCGGTGTGCGCCAGCGGCAGTGCGGCTGCGGTCTTCAACAGGTCACGGCGATTCATCGGCGGTTTCCCCCGGCGGTCGTTTCTTGCTTGGCGCTCTCGCGCGACAGCAATCCTAGCACCCCGATACCTCTGTTGTCCGTGCACGCGCCGGTGCGTCAAAACCACCCGCATCGCATTTATCCACAGGCTGTTGACGATTTTGTTGCGTGTGCAGAGCCCCCTCTGAATAGTGAATCATTGGGCGTTCCAGTGGGTGGGGTTGCGTCATGTCTGTTGCGATGAAGATGATTGTTGATGCGTATGTGTCCCTGAAAAATCGAAAGGCGCTCGAAGATCTGCGCGAGCATCGTCAGCGTCTCAAGCGAGAGCTGCTGCTGAAGCAGTCCGACGTGTTCGATTTCAGCAATTCGATCCGGGCTTTTGACGACGAGGTCGTCGTGATCGAAACCGGGTTGCAAAGGCTGGGTAGCGCGGTCGCGCTCTGACCGGTCGACGGCGTTGATGGCTTGAAGCAATCTGCCCGTCGGGCAGAGTGATGGAATTCGTCCTCCTGTTTTGCCCGACGAGTCAAGTTCGTTGCGCAAAAATATTCTGCTTTCCAGAAATCGGAAATCGTGTTTTAAGTGTGCCGTCCCGTGCTCACCAAAGAGGCGCTTCGCGGTCGTCACGAAACGTGGTGCGGGATGCGATGGACGCAAAGGGTATCGCAGGCGAGCGATATCGATGCGTACGGTCAAGCCGTGTGGTCCCGGCACCTCGACGCTGGTGTCAAGTTTGCAGAGCGATTTGCAAGCGACGGTGGCTAACAAGCCCGACACACCGGGGAGAGCGCGGAGCAGCCGTTCAACCATTGCGCAGGGAGTGCCGGACTGTTTCGGCGAACCTGTAGTGACTACCTGCTTGTGTGCTGCCTACCCCTTTTCTGCACACAAGGCTGCGGGTGCGGCGAGCACCCGGCATTCCCTGCGCCCTCTTCTTGAGGAGGGACGAAGTTCTTCCATCACTCGGACGCAAATCGCGCCGCGGGATTGCGGTTGCTTGTCATTGCGAGGAGCGAAGCGACGAAGCAATCCAGAGTGTCGCACGGTGTGGGATTCTGGATTGCTTCGCTTCGCTCGCAATGACGATTCCCCATTTCTCACCTCTTCTTCCCCTTGGCAAAATGCCTGGTCAAAAACTCCGCCAGCACCTCGACGCGCGCCGGCCGCGGGCCGCCGGGCGGCGTCACCCAATGCAGCGCGCCTTCGGGCTGCTTCCAGTCCTCGAGGATCACCTCGACCGCGCCGGACGCAATGGCGTCGCCGACGATGAACTCCGGCAAATCGGTGATGCCGAGGCCCGCGAGCAGCGCCGGCATGACGGCCTCGCCATTGTTGACGCGCAGCGGACCGCCGGGCCGCACGCTCGCCTGCTCGCCTGCGGCGTTGGTGTAGTGCCACATGTTCGGCGTCGACAGATAGGCGTAGCCGAAGCATTGGTGCTGGGCGAGCTGCATCGGATGCGTCGGCCTTCCATGCTTCTTCAGATAGGACGGCGCCGCCACGGTGTAGCGCGGCACCGCGCACAGCCGCCGGGCGATCAGCGAGGAATCCGGCAGCCGCGCAATGCGCAAGCCGGCGTCAAAACCCTCGCCGATCAGATCGACGGTGGCGTCGCTGAGATGCAGATCGATCGAGACTTCCGGATAGATCTTGAGGAATTCGGGCAGGATCGGCCCGACCTCCTTCACACCGAAGCTCATGGGCACCGCGAGCTTGACCAGGCCGCGCGGCACCGAGGACTGCGCCAGTGCTTCGTTCTCGGCCGCCTCGCCATCGGCGAGCAGGCGCGTGGCGCGCTCGGCGAGCTTTTGCCCGGCATCGGTCAGCGCCAGGCGCCGCGAGGTGCGGTTGAACAGCCGCGCGCCAAGCCGCTCCTCCAGCCGGCCGACCGCCTTGGAGACGGTCGCCTTGGACAGTGCGAGCTCGCCGGCCGCCCCTGCAAATGACCGTAATTCCACGACTTTTGCGAAAATCGCGAGCGCCTCGAAGTCCGGAAGCTTTGCCATCTTATCACCCAATATTGGAAACAATGTGTTTCGATAGTTTCTATTTATATACCAAAGTGGGAGGCATATCCAAGAGCCATCAAATTCCAAGGCAATGGAGATATCCCATGACCAAGAAGCTTTCAGGCAAGGTCGCGCTCGTCACCGGCGGCTCGCGCGGTATCGGAGCGGCCAGCGCCCGCGCGCTCGCCGACGAAGGCGCCAATGTCGCCATCAGCTATGTCGCCTCCCCCGACAAGGCCGAAGCGGTCGTGGCCGAATTGAAAGCCAAGGGCGTCAACGCCCGCGCCTACAAGGCCGACCAGGCATCATCCGTCGAAGTCGATCAACTGGTGAAGAGCGTTGCCAGGGATTTCGGACGCCTCGACATCCTCGTCAACAATGCCGGCGTTGCCGTCGGTGGCCCGATCGACGACGCCACCACCGACACTGCGGCGCTCGCCCGCCAGGACGCGATCAACGTTCACGGCGTGATTACCGCGATCCGCACCGCATCGAAGCTGATGGGCGACGGCGGCCGTATCGTCACGATCGGCTCCGGCATTGCGACCCGCGCCTCGTTCCCCGGTCTTGCCGACTACGCCGCCACCAAGGCCGCGGTGGTCGGTTACACCAAGGGCGCCTCGCGCGATCTCGGACCGCGCGGCATCACCGTCAACGTGTTGCAGCCCGGCTCGATCAACACCGACATGAACCCCGACGACGATCGCGATTTTGCCGAGGCGCAGCGGACCCAACACGCGCTGCAGCGTTTCGGCACCGCGGAAGAGATCGCCGCCGGCGTCGTCTTCCTCGCCAGTCCCGAAGCGTCGTTCGTGACCGGCACCGTGCTCAACGTCGATGGCGGCTTCGGCGCCTGAACGAAACTCCAACGTCAAGCCGGGCGCATGGAGCGCCCGGCATCCAAAAATCAAGCCAAAGGACGAATCACATGATCAAGCTCAAACCATTCGACAAGCTCGGCGGCGCCGATCACGGCTGGCTGAAGGCCAAGCATCACTTCTCGTTCGCGGACTATTATGACCCGAAGAGCATGAGCCATGGCGCTCTTCGAGTCTGGAACGATGACGAGATCGCGCCGAACACCGGCTTTCCTCCGCATCCCCATGCCAACATGGAGATCATCACCTATGTCCGCGAGGGCGCGATCACCCACCAGGACTCGCTCGGCAACAAGGGTCGCACCGAGGCCGGTGACGTGCAGGTGATGAGCGCAGGCTCGGGCATCCGTCACTCCGAATATAATCTGGAGCCGACGTTGACGCGGATCTTCCAGATCTGGATCCAGCCGAAGACACAGGGCGGGCAGCCGACCTGGGGCTCGAAGCCGTTCCCGAAGGCGAACCGCTCCGGCAAGCTCGTCACCATCGCCAGCGGATTGCCAGGCGATACCGACGCGCTGCCGATCCGCGCCGATGCGCGGGTGCTCGCCACCACGCTGAAGGCCGGCGAGAGCGCGGAGTATGACGCAGACAAGGCACGCAATCTCTATCTGGTGCCGGCCGCCGGCAGCGTCGAGGTCAATGGCGTGCGGGTCAATGCCCGCGATGGTGCCGCGATCTCCGACGAAGCCAAGGTGACCATCAAGGCGCTGGAAGATTCCGAGCTGGTGCTGGTCGACGCGGCGTAAGGCCAATCATCTCTTCTCAACCAATGCGTACATGGCCGGATAAGTCCGGCCGTGACGCCCTCCCCATCCCAAACCTCAACGGAGACCATCATGACCAAAGTTCTCGTCCTCTATTATTCCGCCTACGGCCACATCGAAGCGATGGCCAACGCCGTCGCCGAAGGCGCGCGCGAAGCCGGTGCCGTCGTCGACGTCAAGCGCGTCCCTGAATTGGTGCCGGCCGAGGTCGCCAAGGCCTCGTACTACAAGCTCGACCAGGCGGCTCCCGTTGCGAAGGTCGAGGAGCTTGCAAATTACGATGCGATCATCGTCGGCACCGGCACTCGTTTCGGCCGCATGTCCTCGCAGATGGCGAATTTCCTCGACCAGGCCGGCGGCCTCTGGATGAAGGGTGCGCTGCACGGCAAGGTCGGCGGCGCCTTCACCTCGACCGCGACCCAGCATGGCGGCCAGGAGACCACGCTGTTCTCGATCATCACCAACCTGCTGCATTTCGGCATGACCATCATTGGCCTGAATTACGGCTTCTCCGGCCAGATGGAGCTCAATGACGTCACCGGCGGCTCGCCCTACGGCGCCACCACCATCACCGGCGGTGACGGCAAACGTCAGCCCACCGCCAACGAACTCGCCGGCGCGCGCTATCAGGGGCGCGTGATCGCGGAGACCGCGCAGAAGCTGCACGGCTGAGCCATCATTGCCGAGCGCATGGCAGATAGGAACAGGACGGCATTCTCACACGGGAATGCCGCCCTATCTGTTGTGCGTGGGGACGAAGGATTTGGCATGGTCGAAATTCTCTTTATGGCTCAACTGGTGCGCAACCCGCTGCAGGCGATGGCGCGGCGCTGGTATTGCCGGAGCCTTTTCCGCGCCACGCGCGGCAAGCGGCGCTGCGAGGGCTGCACGGCTTCGTGAGCGCGCGTTACCGGTTCGTGATATGCCTTGGAGCATCACGACCTGCAGCGGAGCTCAGCCATGACCGACAGCCAGCAAGCCGCATGGCCGGAATTGCCGCTGCTCTCCTGGCGTGACACTTACGCGACATTGCACCGCTGGACACAGATCGTCGGCAAGATCCGCCTGACGCAGTCGCCGTGGCTCAACCATTCCTGGCACGTCACACTTTATGTCACCGCGCGGGGGCTCGCGACCTCGCCGATCCCGCTTGGCACGCGCAACTTCAACATCGAGTTCGACTTCATCGATCATGTCCTGAGGGCTTCAACAAGCGACGGCGCAACGCGCCAGTTCGCGCTTGCCGGACATTCGGTCGCGAGCTTCTACGCCCGCATCATGGCTGATCTCGCCGAGCTCGGCATTCACGTGACCATCGACGAGATGCCGAACGAGCTTCCCGATCCGGTCAGATTTTCAGAGGACACACAGCACGCCTCCTATGATGCGGACGCGGTGGCTCGCCTGTTCAGGATTCTCGTGAACACCGATCGCGTGTTCAAGCAATTCCGCACCGGATTCCTCGGCAAGGCCAGTCCCGTGCATTTCTTCTGGGGTAGCTTCGATCTCGCGGTGACGCGGTTTTCCGGCCGCCGCGCGCCGCGCCATCCCGGCGGGGTTCCTTCTCTGCCTGATGCGGTTGCGTGCGAGGCCTATTCGCACGAGGTGAGCAGCGCCGGCTTCTGGCCCGGCAGCGGCGCGATCGACTATCCCGCGTTTTATTCTTACGCCTATCCGGAGCCGGTTGGCTTTCGCTCCGCCAAGGTCAGACCCGATGCCGCGTTCTTCAGCGAGGCCGTAGGCGAGTTCATCCTGCCCTATGACGCCGTGCGCACAGCCGGCGATCCCGACCGTGCGCTGCTCGATTTTCTGCAAACCACTTATGAGGCTGCGGCAAACGCAGCGAAATGGGATCGCGAGGCGCTGGAATGCGAGTCCGGCAAGCCCGGCGTCGTACGGCCGATTTAAAACTCTTCGCGCGCGGATTGCGTGCCGAGCGCGCGGCTGATGCGGGCGGCGAGCCGCGGGTAGCGGCGCAGCTCGCGGACGATGCGATCGCGCAGGGCCAGCGGCTTGCCGCGCCAGCTCAGCGCCTTCGTGATATTGAGCAATGGCACCTGCGAGACGCCGAATTTGCGCTTGTAGGCATAATTGCCGGTGCCGAAATCGAAGCTGCGAACGCCGTCCGCATGCAACGCGGCCATGGTGCGCTCGATCACCAGCAGGCCCGGCGCGCAGCCCGCCCATTTTTCGCCGGCATTGCTGAAGCGCACCATCACGTAGCGCGCGCCGATACGGATGCCGAGCAGGGTCGCGACGACTTCGTCGCCGACCATCAGCGCCGACAACACGGCATAGCCGTCGCGCAGGTTGATGCCGACGAGATCGCGGTAGAACGCCGCGTAGGCCTGATCGTTCAGCGAATAGCTCAGCCCGAGATACTGCATTCGCGCGCCCTGCTGGGCTTCCATCGCCGCCATCACGCGCGATGCTTGTTCGGGATCGGTGACAATCCTGAAGTCCGCTTGCGGTTCGCGGGTGAACACGCGCCAGCTTTTCACAAATGCCTTGCGGGCGTTGCGTCCGAGCGAATGCCGCCAGGCATCGAAGTCTTCGCCGATCGTAACCAGATTTCCGTTCACCGCCGAGCGGCTGGTGCCCTCGAGCAGCGCCAGCGGGTTGGGCCGGCCGTCGAGATTGCGCGGCAGCTTGCGCAAGCGGATGAGGTCAGCGCCGCCGGGCATGCATTTCAGCGCAACAACCAGATCCCGCCACATCGCCTGCGCGCCCGCGGCGTCGCGCGGCGCGGCGGGCCCGAGCAATGGTGCGTTGTAGTCGGTGAGATCGAGGTCGGCGAATTCGATGATGGAAAGGCCGCGGCGCGCGCGGCGCACCAGCGGCAACAACGCGACCTGTTCCAGCGTCTTCGCATCGGTGATAACCGCGATCAGCGGTTCGACCTCGGTGAAGGCGCCATACCACGCACCGAGCCAGCGGAAATCCTGGAACGGCGTCGTCGGACGCGTATCATTCCAGCGCGCGCCGGCCTCTCTCCAATCGCCAAACAACTCGACACGGTAACTCGCCGCGCGAGCAATTGCGCTTGCGTCCGGATGTCCCGCTGCTGCCGTCAGTACTGCCATTGCCATTCTGGACCGTCAGGCCGCCTTGGCCAATTCGACAATCCCGCCGGGCTCGGCGGCATCCAGCCTGAACTCGGTCGGGCGGCGCGCGCTGCGCTCGCGCTTCACCCAGCCGCCGTCGCGATACAGCTTCTGCAACACCTTCTTGGCGAAGAACGACGGACCGCGCAGGCTGCGCGTCTTCGGCGTGTAACCGAAGCGATGCCGCAACAATCCGTTGGCGAGATGGACCACGTCAGCGCGGCGAATGTGGTCGTTGGTGTAGGACACCGTCATCGAGACGCTGAAAGCGTCGAGATTCTCCACGCGATGCGGCGCATTGAGCTCCCAGCTCAGCATGTCGCCGGGCCCGATGTCGAACACCTTGGCATGCTTGTCGAACCATGGCTGATAGGGCAGATCGAGCTCGAAGTTGAACAGCGCGATGCCCTCGAGCTGTTCGGCCGTGATGAAGGGCGGCGTGCTCGGATAGACGTAGACGCGCTTGCGCCCGACCAGCTGGATCAGAGTCTGTCCCGGCAGGTCGGCGTGATAGGGAACCTGCGCATCGGGCGAAGAAACCAGAAGGCTCTCCTGATGCGTGCGCACGGAGAAGCCCGGTACCTTTGCCGCGACCTCCGCGAACATCCGCTCCACCATGGCGCAATAGCGCGCATCGACGGCGCCGACGTCGCGCATCATCAGCCACAGCCCGCCTCCGGCGATCGCGCGCATCACCTGCTCGCCGTTGAAGCTGCCGATCTCGCCCTCGCGCCAGACGGGCTTCGCACCTTTGGCGCCGGTCTGGATCAGGCTGTAGTGCTGGCGCGGATAACGCTGGATCAATTCCGCGAGTGCCTCGCGCGCGAACAGCGGCGACGTGTGCAACTCATGAGACAGCCTGATCGGCTGATGGCCCCACAGTGCCGAATGCGTCGCGTCCCAATTGGTAAACACGTTGCCCGTTGTCATCGTCGCGCCCTTGCCTTCGTTGAAGTCTTCTTGGGCCGGCGCCTACGGGACGTGTCCCGAAGCGCCGTCAGCCGATCATCCACTGTCCCGGTGCGGGACGGCGGCGCGATCTCCGCGCAGCATCTGGCAAGACGGGTGCCGGCGAAAGTGAAAACGCGTCGGGGAACCCCACCTCCGCAGAGTAAGGCTAACGCAATAGAATTCTCGCGGCTTCAAAGCTTTCGATCGCACGAACCAGTACAATCTACGCTGGCAAGGGTACACTTTCGTCGAACGATGGCTTCGCAATCCACCACTCGCGCGCTCATTCTCGGTGCCGGCCCGCAAATGCAATGCGGCGTCGGGCAATTTACCCTGCGTCTTGCCGAGACAATCGAGAAACTGGAACCCGGCAGCATCGCGACGTTAACCCTGTCACAAACGCAAGGCTCGCTCGCCGACATCTGGCGCGCGGTC
>Ga0210410_10002725_pt1 | contig 15771 bp, 16 predicted proteins | sample IncBWC4MmetaG_FD_161058 | JGI IMG/M metagenome (GOLD analysis project Ga0210410, IMG submission 161058) | Forest soil microbial communities from Barre Woods Harvard Forest LTER site, Petersham, Massachusetts, United States - Inc-BW-C-4-M | ecosystem: Environmental > Terrestrial > Soil >... | reverse complement strand
ACCAAAACCGAGACTCCCAGATAGCCAGCGATATTCTTGTCCGGCGTCCGCACGGCGCCCACGACGTCGGTGACCATCCGCTTGTCCGAAAAACGCGGATGCACCGGCGAAACGAACGCGCCCGAATTCTTTTCTGCCTGGGGTCGCCACAAATTAGAATCGACATCTTTTCCGATCGTCGCCGGGTTGTAAGGAATCGAAGCGATCAATCGCCCGTCGCGACCGGTCAGAAACATTCCGTCGATTCGCGGCTGCGAATAAAAAGTAACGCCGAGCCATTGCTGGCCAGCCGATTGAGGGTTCGACGAATTCAAAATCCGCGACACGTCCGGAAGCGTTTGGTAATACTCGATGACCCCTTCGGTTCGGCTGAGATCGTCACCGACGAGCCGGCTAATCAACTGCACGAACGTTTGCCGGTCTCGCAAAATTCGCGACTCCAGCATCTTGGTGAGAAAGGCATAGGAAAACCAGACCGTGAGAATGGAAGGCACCCAGCCGGCCAAAAGGATCGAGACGACGATGTTGAAGCGCTCGAATCGATCGTGCCGAGATTTCTTCAGGAGGTATCGCAATGGCATACCGCTGGGTGACAAAGGTAGCATATCAGAAGCAGAGCGCTTGCCGCCGACTTGATCCAAAGCTGACTATTCGCCCCGGCGAATCGCTTCGTTCAATTCGCTCGCTTGAGCGCGAATAATGCCGACGTCTGCGCGACTGAGCGCGTCGGGCGATTTGCTCAAGATCGGCTGCAACTTCTTTACGCCGGCGCGAATTTTTTCAAAAAGCGGTCTGTGCGCGATCGTTGGCGACAGCGTTTTCAATTCGGCAGCGAAATAGTCGGCCAAATCTGGTTGGGCCAAAAGCTTCGCGCGCAGCGGCGAGAATTCCGCCTCCACCGCTCCCGCGGCAATTTCCAATCCGCGCAGCCAGCCGCCTAGGCTGATGAGATGTGCCATCTTCTCATCGCGCAGTTCAATCATCGCTTGTTCGACATCGGTTTGCGTCGCGATCAATTCCCGGCGGACTAGCTGCCATTCACCGCGCCGACCGAGCTCAGTCAGGCTCGCGCTGTGCCGCATCACCCGATCGCCCACGCCGATTGCGCGCGCTTGTTCCATCAACACGCGCCCGAAATTCTCGACCAGATTCTTCTTCTCGGCTTCAACGATAAGAAAACCGTCGGCAATCAGTTCCCCAAAAATCAATCCTTTATGCTCGCGGCCGGCGGCGATCGATTGCGGATTCTCCCGCTTCGGTTGGTCGAACGACAGCGGTCGCAGCTGATCGAGCTGCGCGAAGATCTTTTCGATGGACGGCGCGGTGTAGGGATTGACGCCAAGCTCTTCGCGTTCGTGCTCCTTGTCGTCGTTCGGCTCCTCCTGGTTCGCGCCAATTGCGGTGGCTGCCAAGGCCAGCGCGATGAAGATCGATATCGAGGGAATTTTGGCGCGCATTGGCGTCATTTTGCCGAGGCAAGCAGGCCATTTTTGATTTGACGCTGGCGACGGAAACGCCATCATGCGCACCTGCTGTCTTAATAACTGGCAGCCAACCTTATGCAAGGAAGTCTCGGCTATGTCATTTGGACGGCGTGTTACCTCGCCGTGCTGATCGGCCTTTCTGCCTACGGCATTCACCGGTATTTCATCATTTATCTCTTCCTGAAAAACCGCAAGCGAGCGTCCGTTCCAGCCGGCCGGTTTCAGCAGTTGCCAAGAGTAACGGTCCAGCTTCCGATTTTTAATGAGGTTTACGTAGTGGAGCGCCTTCTGCGTTCGGTCAGCGAACTGGATTACCCGAAAGATTTGCTGCAAATCCAGGTGCTGGATGATTCTACCGATGATACGCGGGAAGTGACTGCTTCGTGCGCGGAAGAATTGCGGCAGCGCGGCTTCGATGTTCAGCTGATTCATCGAGTCGACCGGATCGGATTCAAGGCCGGTGCGCTCGCAATCGGACTCGAGTCAGCCGCCGGTGAGTTTGTTTGCATTCTCGACGCGGATTTCGTCGCGCCGCGAGACTTGCTTCAGCGGACAATCCATTTTTTCACCGATCCTAAGGTCGGGATGATCCAATCCCGGTGGGGCCATTTGAACCGAGGCTACTCGCTGCTCACGCGGATGCAGGCGATGTTTTTGGACGGCCATCTTTTGCTTGAGCAAACAGCGCGCAGCCGAAGCGGACGCTTTTTTAACTTCAATGGAACAGCCGGTCTTTGGCGCCGCTCTTGTATCGAGGAGGCCGGCGGCTGGCAGCACGACACTCTTTGCGAAGATCTCGATCTGAGCTATCGCGCCCAGCTCGCGGGTTGGAAATTTATTTTCCTTCCCGACGTCGTGACGCCGGCCGAGTTGCCGGTGGACATGAACGGTTTCAAGTCTCAACAGCATCGTTGGACCAAAGGCTCCATTCAGACCTGCAAAAAACTGTTGCCGCGAATCTGGCGGAGCGAGCTGCCTTTGGCGATTAAAACCGAAGCGACCGGTCACCTCGTTTCCAATTTTGCCTATTTGCTCCTTGCTTGTCTGTGCGTGCTTTTGCATCCGTCCACTGGCGGGCCGCAGGCGGGCTGGCTGCGCACTCTCTTAATCGATGTCCCGATTTTTCTTACCGCCTCGGTGTCAGTCGCGGTCTTTTATGTCTGCGCGCAGCGCGAGCTTCATCCGCGCACTTGGATGAAGCAGATGCTGCTCCTTCCGTGCCTTCTCGCGCTCGGCATTGGCCTTTCTCTCAACAACGGGCGCGCTGTTCTGGAAGCGATCTTCAACCACAAATCGGATTTCACGCGAACACCGAAGTACGGAATCGAGCGCAAATCGCAGACGTGGCGGAGTTGCAAATATCGGCCGCTAAAATCCGCGCTGCCGATTGCAGAACTGGCCTTCGCCATCTATTTCAGCTACTTCGTCTGGTTCGCGGTCGTCAACGGGCAGTTCCTATCGGTACCGTTCCTGCTCATGTTTCAAGGCGGATTTTTCTATGTCTCCCTGTCGTCGCTCCTGCCTTGGTCGCCGAGATTCAGCCTTGGCGGTTCCCGCTCTCCTTCTCCAATTCCCGCGTGACAAAGTGCGTTTTTGGGGTATGAGAGCGCGGATGTTTCGTTCCTCCGTCTTCGTTGTTGCGTTGATTTCGTGCGCTTTGCCGCTTCGCGCTATTACTGTGCCGGCTCCGACTCTTTCCACTCGCGTTATCATCAGCGTCCGGGATCAAAAGCTGGTGCTCATCGAGAATGGAATAATTGCAGCGACCTATCCCGTTTCGACGTCGAAATACGGCTTGGGCGATGGGTGGGGCAGTCTCGCCACTCCACTTGGATTATTGCAGGTCGCGCAAAAAATCGGCGACCACGCGCCATTTGGAGCGGTCTTCCATAACCGTCGCTGGACCGGCGAGATTCTGCGGCCGAATACTCCGGGGCGCGATCCGGTGATGACGCGCATTATTTGGCTGCGCGGACTGCAAGCCTCCAATTCGCATGCTTTTCAGCGCTGCATTTACATTCACGGAACGAACGAAGAGAAGACGATTGGCCGGCCGGCCAGTTTCGGCTGCATCCGCATGAGATCGAACGACGTAGCTGCTCTTTACAACCAGCTTCCGCTCTGCGCACCGGTTGAGATTGTTCAAGATCGATTGCCGAAAGCTTCGAAGATGGCCGATCCCGAAGTTTACGGTTTTGACGCTCCCGCTTCCGCTTCGGGCTTGAGAAAGGATTCTTCGCAAATGAAGGTCGCTTCCGGTCCGCGTGCCTGATTCAAGATCGACATCTTGACATTTTAGCTGTCTGCGCGACCGTCCACGCCCTGTAAATTTTCGGCAATAAACCATGGCCAATACCAAATCCGCGGCGAAACGTTCCCGGCAATCGCTCGCTCGCGCTAATCAAAACCGCAGTGTGCGGACACGTTTGCGTACGCTGCAAAAGCGCGTTCGCGCTGCGGCCAAACCTGACGCCGAACAGATTCGTGGCCTGATCTCAGCGCTCGATAAAGCAGCCAAGCGCGGCATCATTCATCGCAATGCGGCCGATCGTCGGAAAGCGCGGCTCAATGTTTTGATCGCCGGCGCGGGTAGGAAGTAATTTAGGCCGCCCCGCTAACCGCGTCGGGATCCGCGGCGAATGCACTTTGCAGATCGCGCAGGGCGTCTAAACTTTCAGTTCCCGTGAAGTCTGAGTTTTCGCGCCGTCATTTCATTCGCACTGCCGCGCTTGGCTCTGCTGGCGTTGTAGTTGCGGCTCGTCTTCAAGCGCAACCGGCGAAACTTGCTTGTGTTTCTCCCGGATCAATTGCGCGCCGACACCGTTTTCGGCGAAGGCGCGAGCGGCGTGCACGCGCCAAACATCCACAAGCTCGCGTCGCAATCAGCAATCTTTGAGCGCGCCTACGTGACGCAGCCAATCTGCGCACCGTCTCGTTCTTCGTTACTTAGCGGCACATGGCCGCACACGAATGGTTGCACGAATAATCAGGCGTCTCTCCCTCGTAGATTTAAATGCCTGCCGGAACTACTCGCTGACTCCGATTATCGCGCCGGCTATTTTGGCAAATGGCATCTCGGCGATGAATTTTCCGCCCAGCGCGGATTCGAGGACTGGGTTTCGATCGAAGAATTTTTCAAGAGCGCGGTGAGCAACCACAAGATCGAAGGCGTTACCGATTATACGAAATTTCTGATCGCGAAAGGACAAAAGCCCAATCACGGAAAGTATTTCAGTCGTACGTTCTCGCGGAATCTACCATTCGAACTTTCACAGGCAAAATTCGTCGAAACTAAAACCTGCGAATTTCTGGAACATTATCGCGACCGGCCGTTTATCGCATTCGTTGCCTTCATCGAACCCCATCCGCCTTATACCGGTCCGTTCAACGACGAACATCCGCTCGAATCCATTTCATTGGACGTGAGCAATAGCGATAAGTTCGGTAATGACATGCCGCTGCATTATCGCTTGCGCGAAGAAATCTGTCGCAATCGTTATCGCGACGTTGAGCGCTATCGCGAGATCAAACAAAAGTACCTCGGTCTCATCACCGAGATCGACCATTGCATTGGCAGCATTCTGACGAAGTTAGACCAGCTCGGGCTGGCCGAACGGACGATTACGGTTTTAACGAGCGACCACGGCGACACGATGAGTGCTCACGGTTTGTTGGGTAAGCGATTCATGTTCGAGCAATCGGCCGGCGTGCCGTACCTGGTCCGAATGCCGCGTCAAGAGCGTTCCTTGCGCGTCGCGCAACCGATCAGCCACATCGACTTTGTGCCGACCATTCTGGATCTCCTCGGCAAAACCCCCGATCCGCAGTGCGTCGGAAAAAGCAGGGCCGCTTTAATTCGAGGCGAGGCCATGCCGCCCGAGTCGGTATTTATCGAATGGGCGCCGGGGAAGGAAAAAATAAACAAGCACACCAAGCTCGCGAGCAAAGATCAGATCAAGCAAGCGCTCGGCGAATCGACCCGCGCCATTGTCACACCCGACGGCTGGAAACTCTGTCTCCGTGACAAGGACAAGAACGAGCTCTACAACTTGCGGAACGATCCTTATGAGCGAAAGAACCTTTATTCCGAAACGAGCCAGGGCGACACCGTTAAACGATTGACCGATGAGATTCATCAATGGCAGCAGCAGGTCGAAGACACGGTGAAGGTCTGAACGGGACCGCCTCAAATGAGCTTTGCAACTACCCCAGGACGGTTAAATTTCTCCCAATGATTCCTGCTCTTCTGCTCGTTGCGTCAGCGATTCTTTTTCGCATCCTGGTTGGCTTTTTTGGACCACTCGACGCTGTCGGTTGGATGAACTTCACGCCGCTGGCCGCGATCGCGCTTTGTGGCGCGGCTTATTTCCCAACTCGCTACAAGCTGACCATTCCAATGGTTTCATTGCTCTTCTCGGATGTGGCCTTGAACGTCTTTCATTATCACGCGCCCATTGGGAGCCCATTCGTCATCTCGCATTACGTGGGATTTGCGCTCATTGGTTTGCTCGGCTGGTCGCTGCAAAACCGCGCTTCGTTGAAGACACTGTTGCCGGCTTCAATCGCAGCGTCGTTGATCTTTTACTTCGTCACGAATTGCGTCTCGTGGGTGTACGAGCCGGGTTATCCGAAGACGTTCGCTGGTTTCGTGCAGGCGCAAACCAGCGGGCTGCCGGTTTACAACGGCGCCACGCCTGCCTGGATGTTTTTGCGCAACTCGCTTCTCGGCGATCTCTTTTTCACCGCGTTGTTCGTGGTATGCATGAACTTCGGGCGAAAAGCCAGCCGGGCGCGCGCTGGAGCTGCATTGCCTCGCGTCGCGTAGATTTCGATGCAGCGGCCTGAGCAACGCGACGAGGTCGAGATGCTCGCGCTGATGCTGCTGATCCGGCGCTTCGAGGAACGCGCCAGCCAGCAATATCAAGCGCAGAAGATCGGCGGCTTCTGCCATCTTTACATTGGACAGGAAGCAGTAGTCGCCGGCGCGGTCGCGGCCGTGCGCGACGACGATTATATCATCACTGCGTATCGGGATCACGGCCACGCGCTTGCGCGCGGCACGAGCGCGAACGCGTGCATGGCGGAACTTTTCGGAAAGGCGACCGGCTGTTCACAAGGGCTAGGCGGCTCGATGCACTTTTTCGACAAGAAGAATCACATGTACGGGGGTCACGCCATCGTCGCGGCACATGTTCCGCTGGCGGCCGGCTTGGCGTTCGCGTGCAAGTATCGCGAAGAAGATCGCGTCACACTTTGCTTCTTTGGCGATGGCGCGATCAATCAAGGTGCATTCCACGAAGCGCTGAATCTCATCGCGCTCTACAAGCTTCCCGTCGTCCTCATTTGCGAGAACAACCTCTTTGCCATGGGCACGTCGGTGAAAAGATCGACATCGTTAAAGCAAATTGTCGATCGCGCTGAAGGCTATGACATCCCAAGCGATATCGTCGATGGCATGAACTTTCGCGAAGTGCGCGACAAACTGAGCGAGATCGTCACCTCGATTCGCAAAGATCCACACCCGGCATTCGTTGAAATCCGCACCTATCGTTATCGCGGACATTCGATGTCGGACCCGGCCAGTTATCGAACCAAAGATGAGCTGGAAAAATATCGGCTCGACGATCCAATCATCCGTTTGCGCGCGCAGCTCACCCGCGAGGGCAAACTGACCAACGAACAATTCGACGCGCTCGACAAGAAAGCGAAGGAGACCGCGCTGGCATCGGTGAAATTCGCGGAGCAAAGTCCTGAGCTGCCGGTCGAAAAAGTTTACGACTACGCCTACTTCAACGAGAAAAAATCGTGAGGGAAATCACTTACCGTCAGGCATTGAACGAAGCGCTCGCCGAAGAGCTTGAGCGCGATCCAAATGTTTTCCTGATGGGCGAGGAAGTCGCTGAATACCAAGGCGCTTACAAAGTAAGCCAGGGATTGCTCCAGCGCTTTGGACCGAAACGGATCATCGACACTCCGATTAGCGAAAACGGTTTCGCCGGACTCGGTGTCGGCGCGGCCATGGTCGGACTGCGACCGATCATCGAGTTCATGACCTTCAGCTTTTCGTTCGTTGCGTTCGATCAGGTCGTGAACAACGCGCCCAACATGTTCATGATGTCGGGTGGCCAGTTTAATGTTCCGATCACATTCCGCGGACCGAACGGACCTGCGCACCAGCTGGGCGCGACTCATTCGCACGCGACTGAATCGCTCTATGCGAACGCGCCCGGTCTGAAAGTCTGCACACCTGCCACGCCGCGCGATGCCAAGGGTCTATTGAAAACCGCCGTGCGCGACGACAATCCGGTTCTCGTTCTGGAAGCCGAACTTCTTTACAGCTCGAAGGGAATGGTCGAACCGCCCGACGAGGAATTGTTAATTCCGCTGGGGCAAGCCGAACTAAAACGCGAAGGCAGCGATGTTTCGATTATTTGCTACGCGCAAACGGTTCCGCTTGCCCTCGCCGTTGCCGCCCAGCTCGAGGAGGAAGATATTTCGGCGGAGATTGTCGATCTTCGTTCGATCAAACCTCTGGATGAGACGACGATCTTTAATTCCGTGTCCAAGACCCACCGCGCGGTGATTGTAGAGCAGGACCGCCCCTTCTGCGGCGTCGGCGCGGAAGTTTGCTACCGGATCCAGAAAAACATTTTTGATGAGCTCGATGCGCCGATCATCCGCGTTTCTCAAGAGGATGTGCCAATGCCTTACAACGAAAGGCTGGAGAAATTTGTTTTGCCCAATGCGGACAAGTTGATGGCCGCTGTCAAAAAAGTCTGTTACGCCTAACGAATCATGCCCGAGATTCAAATGCCGAAGTTGAGCGACACGATGACCGAAGGCACGCTCGTCTCGTGGAAAAAGAAAAAGGGCGACAAAGTATCGGCCGGCGAAGTGATCGCTGAAATCGAAACCGACAAGGCGACGATGGAATGGGAATCGCCGGAGGACGGAACGCTTACCGAAATCTACGTCGAGGAAGGCGGGAAAGTGAATGTCGGCGACAAGATCGCGTTCGTCGCCGGGAAAGGCGAGGAAGCGCCGAAAAAGGAAGAAAAAAAGGAACCGGCAAAAAAAGAAGAAAAATCGGAAGAGAAAAAGGAAAAGAAGCCGCAAGCGGAAACGGAGAAGCCAGCACCGGCTGAGAAAAAAGAAAAGGACACTGCGTCCCCGCAGAAAAAGGAAAAACCTGTGGAGGCAGGCGTCTCGCCTGCGCCTTCGACTAATACGAAAAAACCAGCAGCAGCAACCGCCGGTCCGGCTCAGTCAGAAGAAGCGCGCGTCAAAGCATCGCCAGTCGCGCGGCGAGTTGCGGCCGAGCTCGGTGTCGATCTTTCGAGCGTGAAGGGAACTGGTCCCGATGGGCGTGTGACCGAGACAGATGTCCGCGCGGCCGCGAAATCAAAAGGAGCTGCGTCAGCGCAAAAAGCGTCAACCGCGGCGAAACCTTCTGTTCCATCAATCAAGGCCGGTGAGGGCGCGCGCATTCAACTTTCCGGGATGCGCAAAATTATCGCGCTGCGTCTGGCCGAGAGTCTCGGGCCGATTCCGCATTTTTATCTCACGATCGAGATCAACGCCGCGCCGCTGATGGCGGCGCGCGAAGAATTGAAATCAGCCGGCGAAGGCGCCGATACCGCGAAGATCACGGTGAACGATTTCGTTCTGAAAGCGGCGGTGCAGGCGGCTGTCAAAGTTCCGCGCGTCAATGCTTCATTCGATGGCGACGCCATCGTTCAGTACGCCGATGTCGATCTTGGGATCGCAGTTGCAATTGAAGATGGATTGCTCACGCCGGTGATTCGCGCCGCGCAAGACAAATCGCTCCGCGAAATCAGTGAGCAGATGAAGGACCTCGCAGGTCGCGCGCGCAACAAGCGAATGAAGCCGGAAGAATTTCAGGGCGGCACGTTCACAGTCTCAAACCTTGGTGGAATGGGAATCGATTCGTTCAGCGCGGTGATCAATCCGCCGCAGGGCTTCATCCTCGCGATCGGCAAAGTCACGAAAGTTCCGGTAATTGACGATGGCGAACAGATCGTCGTCGGCCAACGAATGCTTATTACCATGAGCTGCGATCATCGCGTGATCGACGGCGCGCTCGGCGCGGAGTATTTGAAAGAGCTGCGCCACCTTCTCGAAAATCCTGCACTCCTTTTGGTTTAACGGAGCGATCAACGTGCGGGTTTCTCGCGCGAAGAGATTTCCCATGTCATAAAGTCGTCCAGCGTCTGCCGTGTCCGTCGGACCGCAAACGCCAATACAACTGCGTCATCTGCAAAACCGAGCCCGATAATCCAATCGGGAATAAGATCGAATGGATTCAGGATATAAATGATGGCGCCAACGATCATCACCAGATTTTGCATCGAAACGTTACGGTATTCGCGGCGGGAGTACGCGCGAATCAACCGCAACATCGCCAGGAAATACGCCCAAAGGTCCTTGAACCGTCCTCTCGGTATCGTCGGCGCTATTCTTACTGCTTCCTTGAAAAGTTGACGTAATCGTTCCGGATCTTTGGCATACGAACGGGCGTTGGTGAGAGCCTGCGAGAAAGCAGGGCTACGGGGCGCACTTTTCGGAGAGGCCACGTCTTCGGCTCGTGACTTGGGTTGTCTCGTGCGCCTCATATCCCCTTTAATAGTGAGACCCAGTTTTCAGGCGCTGGCAACCCTGTGACTCGAAACTAGATAGCCGCCGCGGTTATAAGGCGGTCGTTTCCCAGGCCATGAAATCGTCCAGCGTTTGGCGCGCTCTGCGCACCGCTAACGCCAGAACGGTCGCGTCGTCTAGAAAACCCAGAGCCGGAAGCGCATCGGGAATCACATCGAGAGGATTCACGACGTAGATGATGGCCGCGATGATTACGACCAGGGTGCTTTCGGGAACATCGCGATAGCTGCCTTGAGAATACGCGCGGATCAAACGCAGCATGGCCTGAAAGTACGGCCACGTTTCCGCAAACGGTTCCTTCGGCATTGACGAAGCCTGCTTTGCCGCTTCTTCGAAGAGCGACTGCAATCGTTGGGGGTTTCCGACGTAGGACTTCGCGCTTTTGATCGCTCGCGCGAACTCTGCTTCGAGACGGTCTTTTAAAACAAGGCCCTGGTTTTTCTTCGCGGCCGTGGATTTCTTTTTGCGAGATCCGCCTTTTGGCTTCGACTTCATCCGGCGCTATGAAAGCACTGCGCATTGCTCCTGAGAAGTCGATTGTCTTGAATTGTTTGAATTGTAAGATCGACAAGTAACCAGCGCGTCGCTGGCAAAGCGCTCGATGGAAAATTCTCCTGAGGAAAAACGTTTGCAGACAACATCTTTTGTCGTGCACGCGACGCGCGGCGTGATTCGTGAGCAAAACACCCGTCGGAAAGCGATGCTGTTTCTACTCGCGCTCGCGCTGTTGTTACTGATCTCTGGTTTTACATTTTTGCAGCCGGCATTGAATCCGCGGGAACATCCGTGGCGGGTGATCTTCTTTTGGATGGTTTGCATCTGGTTCACTTTTACGGCGCTGTTACTCGCGCTCTTCGATCTGCTAGTGCTGCGATTGCAAGCGCGGCAAGCGGAACGTGCGTTGCGCGAAAAATTGGATGCGGAGCGCCTTGGCCCAGGCTCCGGCGCGGCAGGCCAAGATCGACATTAACGCATTAATCAATCGATGAAGAACGGCTGGAAAACGCGCGCGGAAATGGAGGCGACTGAGCGCGCCATCCTCGCGGCGTTCGCGCAAAAGTCCGGCGACTCTCGCGGTCGAAAATATCCGGAGCAAAGCCACGCCTACCGGACCGAATTTCAGCGCGACCGTGCTCGCATCATTCACTCGCGTGCATTTCGTCGTCTCGAATACAAGACGCAGGTTTTCCTGAACGGTACCGGCGATCACCTACGGACACGGCTGACTCATTCAATCGAAGTCGCATCAATCAGTCGGACGATCGCGCGCGCTCTCGCGCTCAACGAAGATCTCGCGGAGACAATCGCTCTAGCGCACGATCTCGGGCACACGCCCTTTGGACATTCCGGCGAAGAGATTCTGGCCGAGTGCATGCGCGACCACGGCGGGTTCGAACACAATCGGCAAAGCCTGCGTGTGGTCGAATTGCTCGAAAATGCTTATCCGGATTTTCCGGGACTCAATTTAACTTTCGAAGTGCGCGAAGGTTTACGAAAGCACCAGGACGTTTACGAGGCGCCTTCACCGGGCGGAGAGAAATACAAATGCCCCTCGCTCGAAGCACAGATCGCGAATCTGGCGGACGAAATCACCTATTACAGTCACGATCTCGACGATGCGGTCGATTTTGACATTCTGAGCGCGGAGCAGCTCGACCAGAATGCGGTTTGGCAACGGAGCGAACGCAGTGTGCTCTCGCGTTATCCTGACGCGCGCGAGCCGGAGCTGCATAAATTGATCATTCGCGACATTATCGACGTGCAAGTTCAAGACTTGGTCGGGACGAGTGCGACCTCAATTTCCAAGGCGAATCCAAAAAGTCCAGATGACGTGCGCAAGCAGGAGGCGCCGCTAATTGGTTACAGCGAAGAACTGCACGGTGCGAATGCCGCGCTCCGAAAATTTCTTTACGCGAACGTTTATTATCATCCTCGGGTCACGAAAGTGAATCAGCGCGCGTGCGAGATGTTGAAAAAGGTCTTCGAAAGTTACGTGGCCGATCCCGGCCAGCTCGGCGAAGTCGCGACCAAACGGATCGAGCAGGAAGGACTTCACCGGACGGTCTGCGATTACGTAGCGGGAATGACCGACCGTTATTTAATGGAAGAATACGCGCGGATTATGGGCAAACGGGGGACTTCACCTTAAACCGCGGCGCTACCGATTTCGTCCTGCAAGTAGGTGATGAGTAGCCGCAGGCGCTGATTGAGGGAAGATTCTTCCAGCATCCGTTGTCGTCGCAGCGGATCGTCAACAAAAGTTGAAGCAACCAAGTCGGCGAGCATGTCGAGATCGCCGAGCTGGGCAAGATAGCGATCGACTTTTGGCGGGAGCCGTCGCTCGGTCCGTTTTAATTTTCGATAAAGCTCGAGAACTTTTTCACCGAGCGCTTCCGTCTCAACCGTCGCGGTGTCGTTGGCCGATTCGACGATGTCGATCCTGGCGATCGGAAACGGCGTTTCTTGCTGGAAACTGGAGAAACGGACGCGATGCAAACCTTGGAGAACGAGATTCGAAGTGCCATCGCCGCGACCGACGCAGGCGCGGATGAGCCCGACGGTGGCGAAATGAAAAAAATCTTCAGGCGCGTGCCATTCCGGACAACTCGGTTTAATCAGCGTCACGCTAAACACGCGATCCCGTTGAAGCGCGTGCTCAAGCATGTCGCGGTAGCGCTCTTCGAAAACATAAAGCGGCAGCAATGCGTGTGGAAAGAGGACCGCACCCGGCAATGGCATCACCGGCACTTCATCGGGCAAATCTACCGACCCATTTTTCACTTTCGATTTCCGTCCCTCGATTAATATCCTTCCTTGAGCGCAGTCGCGCGAGAGATTTTACTCTACATCAGGATCCAGCGTCGCGCGCGGGCGGTAGGTCGGCTATTGATTTCGGTGCCCGGCTTCCCTAGCCGCATTCGCTGCCGCTCAGCGGCTCCCGCCGTAAAGTTGGCGCCCTTTTTTGTTGAAAGTGAAAAGAAGTGCGCCAACGCCTCAAACAATTTCAACGCCGCAGCGCGGAACGCAACAGTTCGATCGGCAATTGTCCTTCGATCTGAGGGCGGTGGAGCGACGCGTAATTAAGGACGGATCCGCCACGCGCCAGTAACAAGCGTGCGATTGCGCCAAGCTTGCCCATGCCCATCGCGCTTACGGCAAGATCGACATCTTTATCCATCACAAAATCAACAAGGCGAGCGAGCTCTACCAGCCTATCGGTCCGGGTTGCGACTTTGAAAATGTCGGTGCCGAGGGCCTTCGCCAATGCCGCCTTGGCACGCAAGCTGCGCGGCGATGGAGTGGATTTGAAGTTATGGAAAGAAAGAATCCTGCGCACATTTTGTTTTCGGGCGCGCGCGAGCAACAATTTGAATGCGCGCGCCGAACGCAGTTCAACGTCGACATATTTGGCATACGGCAAAAAACGCAGGAGCAAGTTCCTGCGGACCGACAGCGAAAGATTATTTGCGCCTCCTTCTCGCGGATCACGCGCCGTAATGATGACCGGCGCGGACAAGATCACTATCTTGCGTTCGAGTTGATCGAGCGTGCCGCAGAGGTGGTCGAGGCGAAGCTCGAACAGGTCCGGCGGCTGGCGCATGGCGATGGCAAGACGGAGATCGGCGGGCGAGGCGATAACGGCCACGAGCCGTGGCCGTGCTTCTTTGACCGATCTGCGCGTTGTCATATAATTAGCGATTCTGGAAATCAGGGAAGGGCGATAATCGCTCCTTTGTAGCATGCTCGCGCGACGACAGGAACTAAACACGCAGCTGCAAGTTTTGATCGACGCGTTCCTGCTGGCGCTGTCGTTATGGGCCGCTTATGCCCTGCGTTATTACAGCACGTTCTGGTTCGGTTTGAGCAAAAGCGTCGATCCTCAAAGTAATTACGCCTGGCTGCTTATACCGATCATGGTGTTCGGTCCGATCCTGCTCGACCTGCAAGGTTTTTATCAATCGCCGCTCAACAAGACAAAGTGGCGCTCGATCGTGCAGATCGCGCGCGCCATGGTCGGGCTCAGCATCATTGTTAGCACGTGCGTAATTTTCCTGCGTTTGCCGCTGGCCAATCGAACAGTGCCACTCTTGTTTATTTTGATTGGCACACTCGTGCTGCTGGCGAAGGAACGATTGATCGCCGCGCATTTGCGACGTAAAGCCGTCCGCGGCGAGCAACGCGAACCCGTCCTGCTCGCTGGTTTGCCTCAGGATTTGGCCGCCCTCGAACGGTCGTTTACACCGGAACAAAAATTACTCATCGAGGTTGTTGGGCGGATTGACATCGACCGGCAACCGATTTCCGATCTGGTGGAGGCGATGCATCGGCATGCGGTTTCCCGAGTTATCTTCGCCGCCGGCCACAGTCAATTAAATCTTGTCGAGCAAGCCATCAGCGCTTGCGAAGTGGAGGGCGTGCCGGCGTGGCTGGTCGCCGATTTTATTCAGACGTCGATCGCGAAACCGGATTTTGATGCCTTCGCCGGTCGCCCAATGTTGGTCTTCCGATCAACGCCGGAAGTTTCCTGGGCGCTGATGATCAAGGACATCTTCGATCGCGTCGTGGCTATTATCGCTTTGTTGGTAATGGCAATTCCGATGGTGATTGTCGCGCTCATTATCCGGATCACATCGCCTGGGCCGGTAATCTTTCGGCAGCGCCGCGCCGGCAAGCACGGCAGACCATTTGTCATGTACAAATTTCGCTCGATGACCGATGACGCCGAGATGCGGCGCGCGGAACTGGAGCCGTTCAATCAAATGAGCGGGCCTGTCTTCAAAGTAGAGTCGGACCCGCGCATCACGCGGTTCGGCCGTTGGCTGCGCCGAACGAGCTTCGACGAACTCCCACAACTTCTCAACGTGTTGATGGGAGATATGAGTTTGGTCGGGCCCCGTCCGTTGCCCCTTTACGAAGTGGAGAAATTCGAGAACACAGCCCAGCGACGTCGTCTCAGCGTAAGACCGGGGTTGACTTGCCTGTGGCAAATCAGCGGCCGCAACCAGGTGCGCGATTTTCAAGACTGGGTCAGACTCGATCTCGATTACATCGACCGCTGGTCGTTGGCGCTTGATTTCAAGATTCTGCTGCGGACCATTCCGGCAGTGATCCTGGGTCTCGGGGCCAAGTAGCACCGTACTATATATATAGAAGCCGGATTTCGGCCTTTGCCGCGGTTCAATTTTGAGGCGCGTAGCGAGAAAGCATCCGCTCGACGTATTTGGCCAAGATGTCGAACTCGATGTTCACCAGTTCGCCGGCCTCAATTTTATCAAGATTGGTGTGGCGTTTCGTGTGCGGAATGATCCATACGGCGAAGCTTTTCGCTAAAAGCTCAGCGATCGTGAGACTGATCCCGTTGATCGCGACCGAGCCCTTGTAAGCCGCGTAATGGGCGAAGTCGGCCGGCAAATCCACCTCGAGGCGATAATCTTCTTTGGTCCGCTCAAATGAAATGACTTTGGCACTGCAATCGATGTGACCTTGAACAAAGTGGCCGCCCATCGGCGCGCCCGCCACGAGCGCGCGCTCGAGATTGACCGGACTGTCACGGCGCAGCTTTTTCAAATTGGTGCGATCGAGCGTTTCTTCGAGAAGATCGAACGTAAGT
>Ga0210410_10002724_pt1 | contig 15773 bp, 13 predicted proteins | sample IncBWC4MmetaG_FD_161058 | JGI IMG/M metagenome (GOLD analysis project Ga0210410, IMG submission 161058) | Forest soil microbial communities from Barre Woods Harvard Forest LTER site, Petersham, Massachusetts, United States - Inc-BW-C-4-M | ecosystem: Environmental > Terrestrial > Soil >... | reverse complement strand
GCCCGGCTAGGGCCATCTATACTGGCAAAAAGTCTCGCCGCCTCGGCAACCTTGTGTCAGTGGCGTGCTTGACAGCTTCCGGTGCGCATCTTATGTCCCGGGCGGCTTTATGGCACTCAGTGGTTGAGAGTGCCAAGCCTTTATAATCACTAACTTTTCTACCAACGCACGCCGCGCAGCAGCGGCAATGAGGGTCATCATGGCGAAACTCAAATTCCGTCCTCTGCACGATCGCGTGGTCGTCAAGCGCATCGAAGCGGAGGAGAAGTCGAAGGGCGGGATCATCATTCCCGACACCGCTAAGGAGAAGCCGCAAGAGGGCGAAGTCGTCGCTGTCGGGCCAGGCGGCCGCGACGAGAACGGCAAGCTGATCGCCATGGATCTCAAGGCCGGAGACCGCGTGCTGTTCGGCAAATGGTCGGGCACCGAGGTCAAGCTCGAGGGCGACGATCTCCTCATCATGAAAGAGTCCGACATTATGGGCGTGATCGCCTAAAGCGCGCCCGCCAACAAGAATTCTCAAGGAGTAGGTTGTTATGGCTGCAAAAGAAGTACGTTTTTCCGGCGACGCCCGCGATCGCTTGCTGCGCGGCGTGGAGACGCTCGCCAACGCGGTGAAGGTGACGCTCGGCCCGAAAGGCCGCAACGTGGTGATCGAGAAGAGCTTCGGCGCTCCCCGCATCACCAAGGACGGCGTCACCGTCGCCAAGGAGATCGAGCTCGAGGACAAGTTCGAGAATATGGGCGCGCAGATGGTGCGCGAAGTGGCGTCGAAGACCAACGACGAGGCCGGCGACGGCACCACGACCGCGACGGTTCTTGCCGCGGCCATCGTCAAGGAAGGCGCCAAGTCGGTTGCCGCCGGCATGAATCCGATGGACCTCAAGCGCGGCATCGATCTCGCGGTGAATGCGGTCGTCGCCGATATCAAAAAGCGCGCAAAGAAAGTGGGCTCGTCGTCGGAAGTGGCGCAGGTCGGCACCATTTCCGCCAACGGCGACGAGACGATCGGCAAGATGATCGCCGCGGCGATGCAGAAGGTCGGCAATGAAGGCGTGATCACGGTCGAAGAGGCCAAGGCGCTCGAGACCGACGTCGAGATCGTCGAGGGCATGCAGTTCGACCGCGGCTATCTCTCGCCCTATTTCATCACCAATGCCGAAAAGATGCTCGCCGAGCTCGATGACGCCTATGTGCTGCTGCACGAGAAAAAGCTTCCCGGGCTGCAGGCGCTGCTGCCGGTGCTGGAAGCCGTCGTGCAGTCGGGCAAGCCGCTGCTCATCATCGCCGAAGACGTCGAAGGCGAGGCGCTCGCGACGCTCGTGGTCAACAAGCTGCGCGGCGGCCTGAAGGTAGCCGCGGTCAAGGCGCCGGGCTTCGGCGATCGCCGCAAGGCGATGCTGGAAGACATCGCCATCCTGACCGGCGGTCAGCTCATCTCCGAGGACCTCGGCATCAAGCTTGAGAATGTCACTGTCGCGATGCTGGGCCGCGCCAAGAAGGTGGTGATCGAGAAGGAGAAGACCACCATCGTCGACGGCGCCGGCAAGAAGAAGGACATCGAAGGCCGCGTCGCCCAGATCAAGTCGCAGATCGAGGAGACTACCTCCGACTACGACCGCGAGAAGCTGCAGGAGCGGCTCGCCAAACTCGCCGGCGGTGTCGCGGTGATCCGCGTCGGCGGGGCAACCGAAGTCGAGGTCAAGGAGAAGAAGGACCGCGTCGAGGATGCGCTCAACGCCACCCGCGCCGCGGTGCAAGAGGGCATTGTGCCGGGCGGCGGCGTGGCGCTGCTGCGCGCCAAGAAGGCGGTCGGCAGGCTCACCAACGACAACCCCGACGTCCAGACCGGCATCAATATCGTGCTCAAGGCGATCGAAGCGCCGCTGCGCCAGATCGCCGAGAATTCCGGCGTCGAGGGTTCGATCGTGGTCAACAAGATCCTCGAAAACAAATCGGAGACCTTCGGCTTCGATGCGCAGAAGGAAGAGTATGTCGACATGCTCGACAAAGGCATCGTCGATCCGGCCAAAGTGGTGCGCGCGGCCCTGCAGGATGCAGCCTCCGTCGCCGGCCTCTTGGTGACGACCGAAGCGATGGTCGCAGAACTGCCGAAGGACAAGCCCGCGATGCCGGCGATGCCGCCGGGCGGCGGCATGGGCGGGATGGATTTCTGATCCCGTCGCCCACGAAATGCCGAAGGGCGCGGTGCAAGCCGCGCCCTTTTTTTGTCGCCGGGCGCCACATATTCGGTGCGCTAAACCGAGCGCGACATCCAGGAGAAGACGATGGCCGCACAAGACGCCGACCCCTTCGCCCAATACAAGGCTGCTCAGCGGGAGGCCTGGGCTTCGTTCCTGCCGGTCGAGGTGATCACCACCATTCCGGCCGCGAAGCTCGTCAAATTCGCGCAAGTCTCGTCCGGGCAAAAAGTGCTTGATGTGGCCTGCGGCGCCGGCGTCGTCGCGGTGACGGCCGCGCGGCGCGGTGCGATCGTGTCCGGCCTCGATCTATCGCCGGTCTTGCTCGAGCGTGCGCGCTACAATGCCGAGCTCGCGGGCGTGACCGTAGACTTTGCCGAAGGCGACGCTGAAGCGCTCCCCTATCCGGATGCTTCCTTCGACGTCGTGCTCAGCCAATTCGGCCACATCTTTGCGCCGCGTCCGCAAGTCGCCTTGAGCGAAATGTTGCGGGTGCTCAAGGTCGGCGGTCGTCTTGCATTTTCGAGCTGGCCGCCCGAGCACTTCCCCGGCCGCATGTTCACTTTTCTGGCGGACTATTCGCCCGCACCTGCCGGCACAGCACCACCGGCTCCGCCGGCATTATGGGGCGATCCCAACGTCGTGCGCGAACGGCTCGGCGCGGCGGTCACCGGCCTTACATTCGGACGCAATACGCTGACCGGGCCGGCGCTCAGCCTGATGCATTTCCGCGTGGCGCAGGAGAAAACAATCGGCCCGCTCGGTAAAATTGTTGCATCACTCGAGAACGATGCCGCCAAGCTCGCGAAGTTCCGCGCCGAATTCGAAGCAATGGCGAGCGAAGCCTATGACGACAACGCGATGCGCATGCCGTTTCTGATGACGCGCGCGACGAAGGCTTAGAGCATGATCCGGAAAAGTGGAAAACCGGTTTCCGAAAAGATCATGCTCCATCAAAAAATCAATATCGATCGCAGCGGTTTGCAGTAGCGAACCTCAGTTCGTCATCAGGCGAAATCGCAGCGTCGTGGCGCCGCGCAATTCGATTACATCACCGGTTCGTCTCCAGTTCGTCACTTGCGCTAGCGCCGCCAACAGGCTTTCATCGCCGCTCTGGCGATCCGCAGGGCATTGCGTTGGCTGCATCGGACCGGGAACGATGCTGATCGAATCCTCTCCGACGCTGGCCTGGCCGCGCAGGCTTGCGCACCACAGATCGATCGAAGCCGCGCCGTTGGCATCGATCTCGATGATCGGAACGCGCTTGGAGCCGGGCATCGGCGCGACGTCGAGCATAAGCTCGCGATCGAAGGGAAAAGTGCGTTCGCTGGCGGCGGCTGGGAGAATAAGCCCGCATACGAGGAGGCAAGACAGCCACGAGCCGTAACGCCGGGTGACGCGAGACATCATTTCTCCTCGTTGAACGGCAACCGCGATGAAGTAATCGTCGCCCGCTCCCCCGAGCGTGCGACAGCATCGTGAAGACGCTTATGAGCTACCGGTCGGGCCGAGCGGCGTCAATGCACGATCATTCCGGTGAACACATAGGCCTGCAGCGTCACCAAAATGCCAACCAGACAGGCCAGCGCGATGGAGTGGAAGAACACGAAGCGCAAGATCGAGCCTTCATGCCCGAACCAATTGGTCGCGGTCGACGCCACCACGATCGACTGAGCGTCGATCATCTTGCCCATCACGCCGCCCGAGGAATTGGCCGCGCTCATGAGAATCGGCGAGAGGCCGAGCTGCTCCGCGGTGATCTTCTGCAAACCGCCGAACAGCACGTTCGACGCGGTGTCGGACCCGGTCAGCGCGACGCCAAGCCAGCCGAGCAGCGTGCCGAAAAACGGATAGAACACGCCGGCGCCGGCAAAAGCGAGGCCGAGCGTCGCGTCGATGCCCGAGTACCGGGTCAGGGTGCCGATCGCCAGCATGGCCGAAATGGTGATCAGCGAGTATGCGCAGACCTTGATCGTGCGGCCATACTCGACCACGAGCTTGGCGGGCGAGAAGCCCATGAGGAAACCGGAAATGATCGCCGCAAGCAGCATGCCCGAGCCGGTAAACGATATATAAGTGAAGGCAAACACGGCGGCCTCAGGCAGAGGTTTCGCCACCACCGGCGGCACTTTCTGCACCGCATTGTGCAAGCCTGTGACCGGATAGTTCCACGTGAAAATCGGATTGACTAGACTCTTGAACCAGCCGGTGCCCCAAATCAGCAGGATGACGCAGACGATGATCCACGGCAGCAGTGAGCGCAACACGGCGGCGCTGCTCAGCGTGTCGGTCTTTGCGGGCGCGACCGGCGGGGCGGATGAAGCGGAATCGTCGCGGGTGCGCAGCGCCGGCGAGAGCCACAATTCCTTCGGCTGCCAGATCTTGAGGAACCCGATCAAACAAGCCATCGAGATCAGCGAGGCACCGACGTCGACGATCCAGGGATTGATGAAGTTCGAGATCAGGAATTGCGGGATCGCAAACGAGAGACCGCAAACAAGGATCGCCGGCCAGATCTCCAACATTCCGCGCCGGCCGGCGAAAGCCCAGATCAGCCAGAACGGCACGATCAGCGAGAAGAACGGCAATTGCCGCCCCACCATGGCGCCGAGCAAATAAGGATCGAGGCCGGTCACGCTCGCAAGCCCGGCGATCGGCGTGCCGAGCGCGCCGTAGGCGACCGGCGCGGTGTTGGCGATCAGCGACAGACCGGACGCGGCCAACGGTGAGAAGCCGAGACCGATCAGGATCGCGCCCGTCACGGCGACCGGAGTGCCGAAACCGGAGGCGCCTTCAAAAAATGCGCCGAAGGAAAACGCGATCAAGAGGAGCTGAAGTCGCCGGTCGCGCGTGACTCCGCCGATGGCCTGCGACAGCGTTCCGAACGCGCCCGTGGCCACGGTCAGCCGGTAGAGAAAGATGACATTGAGCACGATCCAGCCGATGGGGAAAAAGCCCGCGACCGCTCCAAGGACAGCGGCCCGTAGCGCAAGCCCGGCCGGCATGGTGAATAGAAAAATGGCGACCAGGATCGCGATGACGAGCGCAATCACGGCGGCATAATGGGCTTTAACCTTACCGGACGCGATCAGGACGAGAAGGGAAACGACCGGCAAGGCGGCCGCGAGCGTCGAGATGACGGCACTATTGAACGGATCGTAGACTTGATTCCACATGAGCGTCGCTCCCTACTCGCATCGGCGCCCGAGAGATTTCTTTTTCGGCGAAAGACCCCAATCCGCCGCAATTTTTTGAGGCGGCTCACCGCAGCCGTACTGGACGAAATCTCACCGACCCGACGTCTTTACGTGCATGTTCCGCACGAATTTTGTGTTCGATCTGTGCGCCGATACCCCCGCCGGCATGTTATGGTGAAAATCAAGGGCGCGACAATACTGCTTTGGACTAGGCGTCGAAAAGCACCAACGAAATGCCCTACTGTTGTGGGCAGCTTGGCTTTTTTGCGCCGCACGCGCACGGCACTAGCGATCGAGAATCGCCCGTGCCTCAAAGAGGGAGCAACCCTTGAAGAAGATCGCTTCGACAATCGCCACGATCTGGCGGCTGTCCATTCCGTATTTCCGTTCCGAGGATCGCTGGCCCGGCCGCATCCTGCTCGCCGCCGTGATCGCGATGGAGCTTTCGCTTGTGGCGGTGAACGTGGTCCTGAACCTTTGGTATAATCGTTTCTACAACACGCTGCAGGATCGCGACTGGAATGCTTTCGTCAGTGCGATCCTGTTCTTCTGCGTGCTCGCCGCAATTTACATCGTGCTCGCGGTTTACAAGACCTATCTCACGCAATGGCTGCAAATTCGTTGGCGACGATGGATGACGCAAGCCTATCTGCAGCGATGGCTCAATGCGGCGAACCACTACCGCATGCAGCTTCTCGGCGATGCCGCCGACAATCCGGACCAGCGCATTGCCGAGGACATAAAATCCTTCATCGACTACGCTCTGCAAATCAGCACGGGCGTGCTGAGTTCAATTGTGAGCTTTTGTTCGTTCGTCGTTATTTTGTGGGTCCTTTCCGCGCAAGCACCGCTGCATTTGTTCGGTGCGCAAATCGCAATCCCCGGCTATCTGGTCTGGGCCGCCCTGATCTATGCGGCACTCGGTACCGTATTGACACATTTGATCGGCTGGCAGCTCATTCCTCTCAACTTTCAGCAGCAGCGCTTCGAGGCGGACTTCCGCTTCAATCTGGTACGCACGCGTGAAAATTCCGAACAGATCGCGGCACTCGGCGGCGACGACGCTGAGCGCGACGGCCACCTCGGTCGTTTCCGCCCAGTGATCGCCAACTGGCTTGCGATCATGCAGCGAACAAAGCTCGTCAATTTCTTCGCCGCCGGCTATTCACAGGTATCAGTCATCTTCCCGTACATCGTGGTAAGCCCGGCCTATTTTGCCGGCGCGATGCAGCTCGGCGGTCTCATGCAGACCGCATCCGCGTTCGACAGCGTGCAGAAGGCGCTTTCCTATTTCATCTCGAACTATCAAAACATCGCAGAGTGGCGCGCGATCATCGATCGATTGTCCGGATTTGAGCAGTCGATCGAAGCCAGCAGAGCGGCCGCGCTGACCCCACCAAGTGTCGAGGTCCTGCAGGGCGGCGGAGCGCCATTTGCCGCCGAGCGACTTGATGTGCGGCTGCCGGACGGCGAACCGATCGTGGCCGTCGACCATATTGCGTTTGACGCCGGCGACCGCGTCCTGATCACCGGACCTTCCGGCTCCGGCAAGTCGACACTGTTCCGCGCCATTGCTGGCATCTGGCCGTTCGGTTCCGGCCGCGTGCACGTGCCGGCGAATGCCAAGATGATGCTGATCCCGCAGCGGCCGTACTTTCCGGTCGCTCCGCTCGCCGCGGCCGTGAGCTACCCCGCCAGCGCGGGCGCGTTCGACGACGCGCGCGTCGCCGAGGCGGTGGTTGCCGTCGGGCTGTCCGAACTTGTTCCGCGCCTCCATGAAGAAGAGCACTGGAATCGCATGCTGTCGCTCGGCGAACAGCAGCGGCTTGCGATTGCGCGCGCACTGTTGCATGCGCCCGACTATCTCTTGCTCGACGAGGCGACCGCCTCGCTCGATGAAGCGGCCGAGGCGACGCTCTATCGTTTGTTGCACGAGCGGCTCAAGGGCACGACCATCATTTCCATCGGTCACCGCTCGACGCTCGGCGCGTTCCACGGACGCCGCGTCGAATTGGTGCCGGAGGCTGCATCCTTTCGGGTACGCGAGGTACCGCTGGCTTCGGCGGCGGAGTGACCAAGCTCCGCCTGCCGGTTGGCATGTAAGTTGCCGTTCCTCCCTGGCGTGACTGGCTGAACAGCCGGCGTTTCAATGCTCCACCAAGGGGGAACGTAGTCATGTGCACAGGAGACGATCACACCTGCCCAGACTTTGAGCTTCATCGGCAGAAGCTTCTCGACGATCTCGACGGCGAAAGGCGCAGCTTTCTCAAGAGCGCGTTCCTCGCAGGCGGCGGAGCGGCGGCGGCCTGGGCCGGCGCCGGCACGCTGGCGACCCCGGCGTCGGCACAGACCAAACCCGGCCAGCCGACCTACCATTACCTGCCGGCGAACTCCGACACCGTGCATTGGGGCTATTTCAGCAAGCTTCTAAAGCCGCAGCTTGAAGTCGATTCCGGCGACTACATCACCATCGAAGCCGTAACCCATCACGCCGGCGACGATACCGAGCGTCTGGTCAAGGGCGACCCAGGGGTCGAAAGCATCTACCTCTGGACCAAGGAGAAAAAAGGCGTCAACCGCCGCGGCGCCGGCCCAGTCGACGGCAAGCTCCTCGGCCGCGGCTCAGGCGAAGGCTTCGGCGTCCATATCTGCACCGGACCGGTCTATATCCGCGGCGCCGAGCCGGGCGACATTCTCGAAGTCCGCATCATCGACGTGAAGCCACGGCCTTGCGCCAATCCCGCTTACGCCGGCAAGTCGTTCGGCAGCAACGCGGCAGCGTGGTGGGGTTTCCACTACAGTGATCTGCTCACCGAACCGAAGCCGCGCGAGGTCTGCACGATCTACGAGATCGACACCAGCGGCCAACGCAATTGGGCGCAGGCGGTCTACAATTTCCGCTGGGTGCCGCAAACCGACCCCTTCGGCGTCGTGCACAAGATCATCGATTATCCGGGCGTGCCGGTCGACCATTCGACCGTGCAAGAGACCCACGGCATATTGAAGAATGTGCGCATACCGATCCGCCCGCACTTCGGCGTCATGGGCTTGGCGCCAAAGGAAGCCGATATCGTCGACTCGATCCCGCCCGGCTATTTCGGCGGCAACATCGATAACTGGCGTATCGGCAAGGGCGCGACGATCTACTACCCGGTCGCAGTGCCCGGCGGCCTGTTCTCGGTCGGCGATTCCCATGCGGCTCAAGGCGATTCCGAGTTGTGCGGCACCGCCATCGAGATGTCGCTCACCGGCACCTTCCAGCTCGTGCTGCACAAGAAGGATAAGCTCACCGGCTCGCTCGCCGGGCTGAACTATCCGCTTTTGGAGACCCAGGACGAATGGGTGCTGCACGGCTTTTCCTTCGCCAACTATTTGGAAGAGCTCGGCCCGACTGCGCAGCAGGACATCTATAAGAAATCGTCGATCGATCTCGCTCTGCGGGATGCGTTCCGCAAGATGCGCAGCTTCCTGATGAACACCAAAGGCTTGAGCGAAGACGAAGCGATCTCGCTGATTTCGGTCGCCGTCGACTTTGGTGTTACCCAGGTGGTGGACGGCAATTGGGGCATCCACGCCATCGTCAAGAAGAACCTGTTCGCGGGCACCGGGACAGTTTGAGCGACAGTGCGGCCGGCGGCGAAACAAACGCCGCCGGCCGATTCCGCTATGCCTCGTGCCTGCCAGCGCTGAGCGCAGCCCCGGCGACCCTGGCATTTCCCTCCTCGGCAACTATGTCAATGGGACGGCCCCACGGGCCAAGTCACGTTCAAGTCTTGAAGTCGCATCGAAAGAGGCTCGTCCCATGAAAGCCAGTGTCGACGGACACATCATCGCGCAGAGCGACGACATCGTCGCCTGCCACGGCTACCAGTACTTTCCGCAAAGCGTCGTGCGCATGGATTGGCTGCGGAAGACCGAGAAGACGGCAGCCGACCATGCTTGCCCGCATGGCGTGCAGTTCTACGACGTGGTCGTCGACGGCAAGCGCCACGAGCGCGCCGCGTGGCAATACGAGAGGCCGCGCCCGGAAATGGCGCAGGTCGGCGGACGCTTCAGCTTCTGGCAGGACGTCGAGGTGGCGTGACGATCGGAGCGCGAGCGAGCCCGTCAGCACGTCCCGAATTTCCGCTCGTCCCCGCGAAGGCGGGAATCCAGCGGCCTGTGCAACCGACTATGTCCGCGCCTTCGCGGGGACGAGCGGTACAAGACCCGCCGGCTCGATCGCCGTTACGCCGCCGCTTTCTTGCGGTTGGCCTCGAGCCTCGCGTCGACCAGAGCGACCTGCGCGTCGATCGCCGGATGATGCAGGCCGCGCTGCGCAGCGATGAGTTGCACCAGTTTGTCGGCTCGTTCGATGTTGGGGGCGCCATTTTGCAGGGCGCGAGCCGCCGACGCCGGCCGCGTCAGCGACTGTGCCGCCGCGGCGTATTTTTCGAACGGCACCAGATCCTCGAGCTTCGCTCCGAGCTTGACGCAGAGATCAACTACAAAGTTGTAGACCGAGCGTGAGGTTTCGATGTCGCTATGCACGGCCTCCTGGGCGGTGCGCATGCCGTCCTTGGTGACGCAGCGGTAATTCCCTGCCAGCAGCATCGCCCATTTGGCCAGCGGCACGAACAGCGAATCGTAGACTTTCAGTTTGACTGGAAGCTCGACCTTGCCGTCCGGCGTATCGAAGCGGATGGCCTCGATCTCGTCCTGCAATTGCCGCAACAAGGCGGTGTGCTGTTCGGACGGAAAGCGCGCGACCTTGAAATTGGTCGGCAGCGTCACCTGCAGCACATTGACCTTTTCGTCCGGCGGGCGGATTGCCTGTGGATCGGGGCTGCACAGCGTGATGCGGGAAGGATCAACATTGTCCCACACACTGGCGTCGGTGTAGGCCGGCTTCAGCGCGTTCGCGTCGAGACCGGGAATACGCCGCAGATAGGCAAGCGGCGGCATGTTCATGATCGACATGCAGGGCACTTTCGCCCGACCGATGGCATCGAGGAGTTCGCGCACCCCGGCAGACCGGTACTGCGGCTCCTGCATGGCGAGGCCGACCAGGTCGTACTGCTTGGGATCGATGCCGGTCGTCCCGCCGGCGGTGACTTTGCCCGCGAGCTTACGCGAATCGAGTTCCACGGGATTGGGGCGACCGCGTACCGGCAGGCGGACGCGAAAGCCTTCGGCGTTGATGAGGTCGGCCTCGGCCGGCAGGCATACCAGCCGAATACTGTGCCCGCCGAACAAAAGCTTGGATGCGAGCAGCGAACCGTAGGACGCGCCGAGGATCAGGATGTTGTAACGCGCTGCCATGGCCAGGCTCCCGTGAAAACGAGAATACCGCCGGCGCGCTCAGAGCCAACTCCGCCAGGACCGGCGATCAATTGCTGGAAATCTAGGTCCGCCACCCACCTCGGGCAATCGCCAATTCCGCATCGCAGGGACACGGCCGGCGGCGAGGCGCAGCGAAACAGCGGAGCATGATTAGGTGGTCGGGGGCGGCCGCGTGTTGGCGCGGCCGCCTTCCTCCACAGTCTTAGACTGCCCGAAACTAGTTGTGCTCGCCGCCAAGCTCAGGAGTGGCGGTCGGGGTCCAAGCGGGCACCGGCTCCGCTGCCGGAGCGGGTGCAGGCGCCGGCTTTTTCGGTGCTGCTTTACGCTTCGGAGCTGCCTTCTTGGCCGCTTTCGCGGGGGCCTTTTTGGCGGCTTTTTTCGCCGGCTTCTTAGCCGCCGATTTTACTGTCTTCTTCTTTTTGCGCGCCGGGGCGGCCTTTTTCTTGGTGGATTTCTTCTTTGCCTTCGACTTCTTTGCCATGATCGATCCTCCCGATCGTGCTGCAAATAAGGAAAATCTGATCGGCCCCATGGGGACCGGGTTCACGCACAATACGAGCGAGCCCCCGTCTAGCTCGCGGCTGCATTCGAGCGCACTGCCGTCTGCGACCAGCGCTCCCGAAGCGAGGGCGGGCATGGCCCGCCGGTAGCCCAATCAATCAACTCGATCGTATGGACCGCCGGCAGTTTCGTGCCCGCGGCGATCTGAGTCATGCAGCCAATATTTCCTGCCGCGATCACATCAGGTCGCAATTCCTCGATAGTCCTGACTTTGCGCTCGCGCAACCTTCTTGCGATGTTTGGCTGCAGAATATTGTACGTTCCGGCGGAGCCGCAGCACAAATGACCGTCCCGAACGTCCTTCACTGTGAAGCCAAGCTTGCCGAGAAGCTCCCGCGGCTGGCGCCTAACACGCTGTCCGTGCTGCAGTGAGCAGGCGGCGTGATAGGCGACCACAAGTCCAGGCGTGGCCGGCGCGGATCTAAGCGGCAACGTCGCTAGGTATTCGGTGATATCGCGCGCGAGACCGGCGACCTTCGCGGCCCGTTCTGCATAGATCGAATCGGTGCGGAACATGAAGCCATAGTCTTTCACGGTCGTGCCGCAGCCGGAGGTCGTCACCACCACGGCGTCCAGCGGCCCGAGCGCAGTCCAGGCATCGATATTGGCGCGCGCTTGGCTGAGCGCCTCGCCTTCCCGGCCCATGTGATGGACGAGCGAGCCGCAGCAGCCGGAGCCTTCCGCGACCACGACTTCGATGCCGAGCCGCGTCAATACCCGAATCGCCGCGGCATTGATCTGCGGCGCCAGCAGATCGTTGACGCAGCCGGCGAGCAAAGCGACGCGGCCCTTTTTTGCTCCCGCCGGCTGGAACGTTTGCGGCGCAATGGCGCGGTGCGGAAGGTGCCCCGGGGCGAGCTGCAACATGGCTGCAAGCCGCTTGAGCCCCACCGCTCCGGCAAGCCGAGCAAACGGCTTGCCGGCGAGGGCTGCTGCAAGAACCAACCGGAATCGCTGTGGATAAGGCAAAAGCTTTGCAAGCGCGGTGCGCAGCAGCCGCTCGTGTGCCGGCCGCCGGTAGGTCTTCTCGATATGGGCACGGGCATGGTCGACGAGATGCATGTAGTGCACGCCGGAGGGACACGTCGTCATGCAGGCCAGACAGGACAGGCAGCGGTCGATATGCAGCGTGACCTCGGCCGTGGCCGGCCGGTCATTCTCCAGCATGTCCTTAATGAGGTAGATGCGTCCGCGTGGCGAATCGAGCTCGTTGCCGTCGAGCACGTAGGTCGGGCAGGTGGCGGTGCAAAAGCCGCAATGCACGCAAGCCCGTAGGATCTTTTCCGATTCGGCGACGTCCGGATCGGCGAGCTGAGCAAGGGTGAAAGACGTCTGCATACTAAACTCCCGCCCACATCCGGCCGGGATTGAGAACCCCGCGCGGATCGAAGCTCTCGCGCACACGCTTGGTGAGCGCCGCCAAGGCCGGCGTCTCGGGCTCAAAAACATCGACCGTGGCGCGTACGGCGGCCGGCGCACGGATCAGCGTGGCGTGCCCTCCTGCACCGGCTACAATCGAACGCACGAGACCTGACTTGGCATCGTCGGAGGGCGGCAGAGCCGCCCAGATCAGGCCACCGGCCCAATCGTAGAGCACCTCTGCCTCGGCCTGTTCGACCAGGGCGCGGCCGATTTCGAAGCCACGCGCGGGCGCCGTCGAAATGCGCCAGACATCGCGCGCGCCAGTAGGCCCCGCGGCGGCGAAGGGAGTCGCGTCGCGGATTGCGCGCCAGAGTGTCCGCGAGGAAGCCTCTGCGAGCGTACTCAGTCGGCCGTAGGACCTCGCCAGCTCTTCCAGCACCGCTTGGCGATGCGCCACCGAGGGGGCGACGCCTTCGAGCCGAAGGGCCGTCACCGCCGCGCCCGCGGTCGCAGTCTCGGCAAGCCGCTCGGCAAGCGGCGACGACAAATGAGCAGCCGCGGACGCATCGGCAAAGGAGCCCATGACCGCCGTCATGAGCTTGCCGGCGGCCGCCTCGCCAAGACCGAGGACCAGAACCGTCCGCTCGGTCTCGGCCCGAGGCAGCGTCTTGACCGTCACATCAGTCATGGCGGCGAGCGTTCCCCACGAGCCGGCGAGCAATTTGCATAGATCGTAGCCGGTGACGTTCTTCACCACCCGGCCGCCGGATTTGAAGATCTCGCCGCGTCCGGAGACCGCAGTCACGCCGAGAAAATGGTCGCGGGCGGCGCCAGCCTTGATGCGTCGCGGACCCGAAAGATTAGACGAAAGCACCCCACCGATCGTGGCGCTGCCGGCGGCTCCACCGAGCAGCGGCCCGTAATCCATCGGCTCAAACGCCAGTTGCTGGCCGTTTGCCGTCAGCAGCGCCTCAATTTCGGAAAGCGGCGTGCCGGCCTTTGCCGACAGCACAAGCTCGGCGGGCTCGTAGAGCGTCACGCCTGACAGTCCCGAAATATCGAGCGTCATGTCCCATTGCGCCGCCCGCCCAATGAGACGCTTGCTGCCGCGGCCGACGATTTCCAGCGTCTTGCCGCCGGCGATCGCCCATTTAACCGCCTGCTCGACTTCCGCGGCGTCGCGCGGTTTCAGATTTTCCGCCATCGGGCGCGTCAGAACCGCGGCAAGTCCGGAAAGGCCAATTGGCCGGCATGCACGTGCATGCGGCCAAGCTCAGCGCAACGGTGCAGCGTCGGGAACACCTTACCCGGATTGAGCAGACCGCTCTCGTCGAACGCGCATTTAAGCCGCTGCTGCTGATTGAGATCGGTTTCGGAGAACATCGCCGGCATCAGATCGCGTTTCTCGACGCCCACGCCGTGCTCGCCGGTCAGCACACCGCCGACCTCCACGCAGAGCCTCAGAATATCGGCGCCGAATTCCTCGGCGCGTTCGAGCTCGCCCGGTTTGTTGGCGTCATAAAGGATCAGCGGGTGCAGGTTGCCGTCGCCGGCATGGAAGACGTTGGCAACGCGAAGTCCGTATTTGGCCGACATCTCCTGCATGCGCCGCAGCACCAGCGGCAGTTGTGCGCGCGGAATCGTGCCGTCCATGCAGTAATAGTCGGGCGAGATGCGGCCGACCGCAGGGAATGCAGCCTTGCGGCCAGCCCAGAACAGGAGCCGCTCGTCTTCGGAATTGGACACCCGGCACGTCAGCGCGCCGCAGGCCCGCGCGACCTCCTGCACGCGGTCCAGCAAGTAATCGACTTCGGCGCGCGGACCATCCAACTCGACGATGAGCAGCGCCTCGACATCGAGCGGATAGCCGGCATGGACGAATTCCTCGGCTGCCTGGATCGCCGGGCGATCCATCATCTCCATGCCGCCCGGAATTATGCCGGACCCGATGATGCGCGCAACGCACTCGCCGGCATCTTCGGACGCGGCGAAACCGATCAGCGCGGCGCGTGCGCATTCCGGCTTCTTCAGGAGCCGTACCGTCACCTCGGTGATGACGCCCAGAAGCCCCTCCGAACCCGTGATGACGCCGAGCAGATCGTAGCCGGCGGCATCGAGATGGCTGCCGCCAAGCCGCAGGATCTCGCCGCTCATCAGGACCAATTCGCAGCCGAGCACATTGTTGGTGGTGACGCCGTATTTCAGGCAGTGAACGCCGCCCGAATTCTCCGCCACATTGCCGCCGATGGTGCAGGCGATCTGCGAGGACGGATCGGGCGCGTAGTAGAAGCCGGCACGATCGACCGCCTGCGAGACCGCAAGATTGGTGACGCCTGGCTCGACTACGGCCACCCGGTTCTCGAAATCGGTGGCGCGGATGCGCTTGAACTTGGCCATGCCGAGCAGAACGCCGTCGCCCAGCGGCAGCGCGCCGCCAGACAGCGACGTCCCTGCCCCGCGCGGCACCACTTTGATGCCGTCGCGATGGCAATAGGCCAGCACGGCGGAGACTTGCTCAGTGGTCTCCGGCAGCACCACGACCATCGGGAGCGCCCGATAGGCGGTGAGACCGTCGCTTTCATAAGGCCGCATGGCCTCTTCGGAGGCGATCACCCCCTCGCCCGGCACGATGCGTCTGAGCGCCGCAACGATCTCGGCGCGGCGCGCGAGCACCGCGTCGTCGAGCTTGGGCATTGCAACAGCCATTCAATGGTCCCGGAGGTCTGAGCCTGAATTAGACTCATTATAACGACAAAGCGCGACCGCGGTGTAGCCGCGATGCCGCGCCGGAACCGTGCCTTACTCCATCAGCCAGCGCACGCCGATGAAGCCGGGCAGCAAAATCCCGGCTGCCCAGACGGCTGCGGATGCAACATTGGCGATTTGGAAATTGAGCCACGGCATCGCATTGAGGCCGGCGATGAGCGGCACGACCGCGCGAAAGGGACCGAAGAAGCGCCCGACGAAGACGGCGAGCATTCCCCACTTCTTGAAGAAAGCCACACCGCGCGCAACGAGATCAGGATTGCCGGCGAGCGGCCACGTCCGCAGCACGCGGTCCTTGAAGTACAAGGCCAGCCAGTAGGCCAGCCAATCGCCGACAATGGCGCCGAGCGCCGCCGCGAACCAC
>Ga0210410_10002722_pt1 | contig 15780 bp, 16 predicted proteins | sample IncBWC4MmetaG_FD_161058 | JGI IMG/M metagenome (GOLD analysis project Ga0210410, IMG submission 161058) | Forest soil microbial communities from Barre Woods Harvard Forest LTER site, Petersham, Massachusetts, United States - Inc-BW-C-4-M | ecosystem: Environmental > Terrestrial > Soil >... | reverse complement strand
CCGCCTTCCTTCAGGAGCCTTCCACGCAGCGGAACCTTGATATCCCCGAGAGCGACCTGCAGAACCACCGACTGTCCTAGCCACGCGTTATACCCTGCTTCCATGGGTCTCCCTCGGCGATGAATTTGATGCATTGTGCAGGGGTAGAATCGCTTCTGAGGCAGTGCTTCACAATGGTACAGCGAGGTCACCCGACTAGTATTTAAGTACTGCCTGCCCACAAATGCCCTTTTGCGAGCACTTCTTACGCGGGTACTTTGGTACCTCTTATTAGGGACGCCCGAACCATCGCCTCAGCCCCCCTCTTTTGAGACTCTTATCCTCGTGACGAAACGTTTCCACGTCCCACCCTCTTCATCGCAACCGGACGCGCCGCGCCGCGGCGTGGGCCTGGCTCTGGGCGGTGGTTTCGCGCGTGGCTACGCCCATCTGGGTGTCCTCCGCACCTTCCGCGAAAATGCAATTCCGGTCACCTCCATTGCCGGCAGCAGCATCGGCAGCATCCTCGGCGCCGCCTACGCCAGCGGAGTGCCCCTTCCCCGCATCATCAGCAAGTGCCGCGAAATTCGTTTCCGTGATTTTGCCAAGTGGCGCGTCTCGCGTTTCGGCCTGGCGAGCAACGAACGCCTGGGCGCGCTGGTGCAAAAGCTCTTCGGCACAAAACAGTTTGAAGACCTCAAGCTTCCCCTAGCCATCGTCGCCACGGATCTGGGCACCGGCGATCCGGTCGTATTCCGCCAGGGAAACCTGGCCGAAGCGATTCGAGCGAGTTGCGCGTTTCCCGGCCTCTTCGAACCCATACAGATCGGCACGCGCTGCCTCGCTGATGGCGGCATTGTGGCACCGGTCCCGACCCGTGCGGCCCGCGAGATGGGAGCCGAAATTGTAGTCGGCGTTTCCGTCGGACTCCACGACGGCCAGCGCGGCGCACCCACAAACATTTTCCAGGTAGTCAGCCGGGCAGTAAGCGCCGCCCAAAAGCATCAATTGGAAGCCTGGGAACGCCACGCCGATCTGGTCCTTCGGCCCGCTGTGCAAGGCCTCGCTTGGGACGATTTCGACCGCATTGACGAAGCCATCGAGGCGGGCAGCGCCGAAGCGCGTGCCGCAGTCCCCCGGCTCAAGCAAATGCTGACTCGTCAGAACGACATGCAATCCGCATTCGGCAAGCAAGGCGAAGTGATGCTGGCGGAGGCGCTGCGATGAGATATCACGGCTGGTGGTTCAATTTCTTCAGCAGTGCGGTTTCCGCATGGCAGGAAAGTGGCGAGAATCCGGCCCTTTTCTGCTACCTTATGGGTAGTGGGACATTTTCTGGCCTGCGTTCCCACGCGCTGATCCCAATCCGCGTTCCCGTGAGGAATGAATCGATTTGCTGGAATCCATCCGCCACCTGCTCCACACGCTCTTCGATGTCCAAGGCCTAATCCAGAGCGCCGGTCCTGCGGCTCCTCTGCTCGTCTGCATCATCGTCTTCATCGAAACCGGCTTTTTTGTCGGTTTTTTTCTGCCTGGTGATTCCCTGCTGGTCACCGCGGGCGTCTTTTCCGCCGCCGGCGTCATTCCCCTCAAATGGCTGCTTCTCCCAGTAATGCTTTGCGCCATCGCCGGCGACCAGATTGGCTACTGGATCGGCAGGCTAGCAGGCGTCGCGATCTACAAGCGCGAAGATTCTTTCTTCTTCAAACGGCGGCACCTCCAACGTGCCCACGACTTTTACGAAAAATATGGCGGCAAGACCATTATCCTGGCGCGTTTTATCCCCATCATCCGCACCTTCTGCCCGCCGGTGGCCGGCGCGGCGCGCATGCCCTATCCCCGCTATCTCACCTACGACATTTTCGGCGGCGTCATCTGGGTAGGAACAATGATCCTCGGCGGATACTTTCTCGGCCGCACCATCCCCAATATCAGCCAGCGGATTCACTACGTAATTCTCGTCGTGATTTTCCTCTCGCTCCTGCCGGCGATCATCAGCGTCCTCCGCGCACGCCGCGCAGAACAGGCTCCCGCCTCGTCGCCCATCACCACGCCAGAGAAGCCATAGCCCATGCCCAAATTGCGTGCCGTAATTTTTGATATTGGTCGAGTCCTCATTCGCCTGGACATCCAACGGGTGAAGTCTGCATTGGCGCAGGGTCTTCCCCTGAGCCCGGGAGAATTGTGGTCCGCCATCGAAAAAGATTCCCGCTGGCCCGATTGGCAGGAAGGCCGCATGTCCCCGCGCGATTGGCACCTGCATCTCTGCAAGCGCTTCAACCTCTCCCTCGATTTCGAGCAGTTCAAAACCGTCTGGAATTCCGCGCTCGATCCCGAGCCCATCCACAAATCCTCCCTATTCGCCTGTCTCTCAAAAAACTATCGCCTCGGATTGCTCTCCAACACCGATCCGATACACGTGGAAAAGCTCGAATCAACCTACGATTTCTTCACCTATTTTTCAAAGGCGGTTCGCACCTATTCCTGCTCGGTAGGCGCCAGCAAGCCTGATGCCCTCATCTTTCGGGAAGCACTCCGGGCCTGCAAGGTTCGCGCTGAGGAAACCGTCTACATCGATGACATCCTGGCTTATGTAGAAGCCGCCCGCCGCCTAGGCTTCACCGGGGTCCATTTCCAGTCTCCTACCCAGCTCTACACCGACCTGGGGCAGGCCGGCATAAAAGTGGAAGTTTCTTGCACTACGTAGGAATTCATCGCCGGAGTTCACACTCGCGTAAAGATTGCAGGAACTAGTACTACCTGCCCTTACGGGCAGGCGGAGTAACTGCCCATTTGGCAAGTACTTAGGACCACAACCTCCACCGACCACCGACGGCATTTCGCTTGCACATAAAGAAAACATAACAGCATCCGGCAGCCGCTAAGCGCTGCCGCTCTGCAAGACGAACGGTTTACCCGAATTGGGTGAGGAGAAAATATCTACTATGTCTGAGATCCCGGAATACACAAATACTGATAGGGGTGGCTCATCCTGGCAAATGCCGGCGATCGCCATTCTTGCCCTGATTGCACTGGGCGGACTTTTCTTTGGTTGGTCAAACTCGGCCAAGCTGGATGCCGCCAAGCAGGCCGTCACCGATCAGGTTAAGGGTGTTCAGCAGACCACCCAGCAGGACCTGACCGCGATGAAGGACCGGCTCGCCGTCGACGAAAAGAGCAACTCTGAACTCCAGGGCGACCTGAAGGTTGTGACCGACAAGCTCAAAATTACCCAGGGCCAGCTGAAGAAGGCTCGCACCGAGGCCGCGCAGCTCAACACCGAAACCACGCAGAAGCTCACCGCGCTGGACAGCTCTGTGCACACCGAACTCGCCACCAAGGCGACCACCGATGACGTCAAGACGGTTGACACCAAGGTCGCCACCGTCAGCGACAATCTGGCCAAGACCAACAACGACCTCACCATGGCGCGCAGCGAACTCGGAACCCTGATCGCTCGCAACCACGATGAGATCGACGTGCTCCGCCGTATGGGCGAGCGCGATTACATCGAATTCACCATCGCCGGCAAGAATCAGCCCCAGAAGGTCGGCAACATCACCGTCGAACTCAAGGGCGTGAACGAGAAGCGGAATCGCGCGAACGTTGTGGTTGTTCTCGAGGACAAGAAGCTCGAGGAAAAGAACCGCAACATCAATTCGCCGATCATCATCTATCCAACCGGCACTCACCAGGCCGAGGAAGTCGTCATCAACAAGATCGGGAAGAACACGATCAGCGGCTACGTGAGCGTGCCGAAGGCGGGAGCGCAGCCTGCGACCTCCGCTTCGTCCAAGTCTGGTAACTAACACAAGCAAACAAATCGAACCGAGGGCGGGAAGCCATGGCTTCCCGCCCTTTTTTGTTTGGAGGCTCCCGCGCTTGCGTTTGCCACCCGCAGTCCTCACACTGGTCGCGGCCTGTTTCCGTTGTCGGCAATGCGGCTAACAGCTCCTGGAGTAGCCTCTTGCGTTCGACCACTACCGTTGTCTATTGCTCGACCGACAATCTGATAACCACAACAAGCAAGGCCCTGACCGGTTTTGTGGAATTCCTGGAAGGCTTGGCGGAAGCAAATATTCCCGTTGTCCCGGTAACCTCCCGGAGCCGGTTGCAGTTTGACGCGGCAATTCGCAAGTTCGGGTTTGGGCATCCTTTTCTCGCAGAGGGCGGCTGTGGCGTCTTCCTCCCCGAGGACTACTTCCACTTGAAACCTCCTCGCAGCATGCGCCTGGGGCGCTTTACGTGCATCCCAGTGGCATCTCCGCAGCCCGCCGCGGCAGAGATGCTGGACTTGATCGCCGAAGAGACACGCATCGAGGTGGTTCCCCTGCGCGATCTCTCGCCCCGTGAACTCTCCCAGAACACCGGATTGCCTCAGCGCGAAGCGGAACTCCTGCGCCAGCGTGATTTCGATGAACTGTTCTTCTTCGCCGGCGCCTCGGACGTGGACATTCAGCGCTTCCAGCAGGAGGCCACTGAGCGAAAAGCGCAGGTACGCCCCCGCGGCGCGCTCTGGTCGCTCGCGGTTGGCGCAAATCTCTCCTCCTGCGTGCGCGACCTTTCCCAACTCTACCAGCGGTCGTTCCGGGCTAGTCCCCACAACATTGGAATTGCCACCTCCGACGAAACCGCCGAACTCTTCCCCACTTGCGATCGCTGCCTGCTGCTCGTGGGACGCGACAGCGACACAACGGAGCCATTCGCCAAATGCAAGAGTCTGCCGCTCTTCTCCCCCGGTACCTGGCCCCTGGCGCTCGAGTTGATTTTGAACCGGGAACTATAGGCGACCCTTCGCTCCCGCAGTACAAGCGGTCTAAGTGGTTGGAAACAGAAAGGACAAAGTGTGCCGAAATTTGCACACCATGCAAGCGCCGGCAAATCTCACAGAAGAGAAAACGCAATAAATGCCTGAAAACAAACGGTAATGATGGTACTAAAACTCGCTCCCTGAGTTGGCCAACTGATTGCACGCTCCACTGCGTTCGCTCAAACCTATCGTTCTTGGGAGCTCCCATGGCCTGGATGCGTAGTGTTTTTCGTTTGCCTGCTTCGGAAACACAGATGGGCCTGACGCTTGCGCTGTGCATCTTTTCGATGAGCCTCATGGCCATCGCGCTGATGTGGCAAGCCCAGGTGATCGCCAAGCAGGACGCGGTGATCCACATGATGGAGGCCAGGTTCGGCGGCTGAACCTTCCCGTTCCTCTTTCGCAACCCGTTCCCGGCTTCTTGTTTCTTTCTCCTGACATTCCGCTCGCATTGTGCTTGAATTCTGCCTACGGGGGATTTCCCAAGGGAGATTCGAGTGAAGCGCATCTTTTTAGTTTTCGCCGCAGTACTTTGCCTGTCGACACTTTCCGCCGGCCAGCAGGCTCCGGCGCCGGAAGCGTCGAGCAATCCTTCCACACAGCATGCATCGAAACACCACCGCAATCGGCACCATTCAAAAAAGCACGGTGGTAAACACCAGCACGCCGCGCGCAAACCAACATCGTAAACACGTGCAGACTCGTTTCAATTTGCGGTTGGAAAAATAAGGCCAATTCGCGGCAAGCCAACCGGAAAAGCAAAACCTAACGAATGCAAAAACAAAGAGAGCCCTCCATGAGGGCTCTCTTTTTTCTTTTGCTGTGTCGTTTGGCGAACAGACTAAACTTCAACCGGTTCGTTCGCGACTCGCACCGCAAGAGCGGTGTGCTCAGTTTTCTTGCGCTTCTAAGCCCGGTGGATTCATGCAACCCTCCGGAGCTCTAGGAGCTCACACGTCGCTTGTACGCCCGGGAGACGCGCGTCGCAAGCGAAAAGAACATAAAAACAAGGCCAGATGTATCTCGCGCATTCTCAGCGGATTGACCTGTGGATTTCCTGACTTCTGGCGCAGAGGCATTCATTTATTGGCCAGCCCGTAAAGCGCAAAAGTGGCGGCCCTGTTGCCGCACTCAAGAAAAAAGGACCGCCCAATTTGCCAGGCGGTCCCAGAAAAAAATAATGGAAAATTACTTAATAAAAAGAGTTTCTCGAAGCTGATCGCGGCCCACAAACGACTTCATGGTGCGGAAGCGGCCAAACAAATCCTGAATCTCGCGGTTTTGATAAACCTTCTGCGCGGGAAAAATCGTTTTTGCCGAAAGCACCTGAAGCGTCGTGGTATCGGCCACCCGGTACCGCTGGAATCCCGCCGGCTTCTTGCTATGGAACAACGCAAAAACCACGCCGCCTGGGCGCAACAGATCCGTGAGCTGCCCGATCATCAGTTTGGCCAGCGAAGGCTCCAGATAGTCCAGCACATCCCAAAGTAGCAATGCATCAAACGACGACGCCGGGTATTGCAGATTTTCTTCCAGAAAACGCTTGGCCCGCGCTTCCGGCGTCCGCTCTGCGTAATCTTCAGCTGTTACATTCTCTTTTGCTTTGGCTTTGGCATCCTCTTCGGCAAGAAATTGCGACCAGTCGCGCAGAATGTCGTCGGAGGTGACGCGAAAGCCGCGTTCAATGAAAAAAGTCAGGGTGGTCTGCCACGCGGGACCCACATCGAGCAAAGTGCCGCGGCCAAGTCCATCCAGGTTCCACAGAAATTCCTTCAGTCCGTTGGAGCCTCGCGTAGTTTCCTGCGGTTCCGGCGGACGATTCGTTCCGACCGCCACCACCGAGCCGTTCCCCTTGTGAGCGCCGCGTTCTCCAGCAAGCGGGCGAGCGCCCTCGCGCGCCGTCTGCGCGCCAATCCCAATCCCAAGTTTGTTCAGGAATCCCATGTCTTCAGTCCGCCCCCGCTACCGCCGCGCCCGGAGCCGGCTTTTCAAGGTTAGAATCGGCATCCTTCGGCTTCGCATTCTCAAATTTCTTTGCAGGCGGGTTGTCCGCAGGCCGCGAGGGTGCTTTCCCCGCTTCCACCTTTCCGCGGAACTCCGCGCCATCTTCGATGGCAATACGCTGTGAGCGAATGTCTCCATTCACCTTCGCTGTATTCCAGATCTGGACGCGATCCGAACCGTCGAGTTTTCCTTCCACGCGGCCGCGAATCACAATTTCGCGCGCGTCGATGTCGCCCTTCACGCTGGCGTTCGGCCCAACCGTAAGCACGGCATTGCGGAACGTCACTTTGCCTTCCACGTTTCCGTCAATGAACAGATCTTCGCTTCCCGTAATTTCGCCTTTGATCCGGATGCCCTGGCTCAAACAGGCAACAGCATTGGAAGACGTCGGAACGCTCGACAACTGCTTTGAACTCGCAGGCCCCAGAGCAGGTGAAGCAGGGGAAGTAGTGGAATTCACAGGACCTGTGGAAATCTCATTCGGATTCTGCGGCCGACCATCTTCTTTTCGCCACATAAACACACCTCGACTTTGGTTTTTGTCTCTAAAGTCGCCTATCGAGGGCTGGAAGCTTGTTGCGACTCAGAAAGAACAACATATTACAGCACTTATGCGGTGTAAATAGCAATGCAAGCTTTTTCCCAAAATATTGTGACCTGAAGGTCCACACCTCCGCAGCCAGTCTGTGGGAAAACGGGTTAGTTCCCTTCTCTTACTTTTCGCCTGGAGGGGCCGCGCCGCCCTCCCGGAAGGCCACCATCATGCCCACAACCTCGTGTACAAACAACTCCTCCGACTTCCGCTTCTCCCACCAGTGTTCCGGGTCGAAATCCCCATCGTGCGCCCCCGCCACCGAAACGGCGATTGTAGGGGGAAAGACCTTGTCAAAGATGTAGCGCGCGCGCCGGGCGTGATAGTTCGAGGTCACGACAATCACGCTATGAAAGTGGCGTTCCGAGCATAATCGGGCGAGACCCACAGCTTCCTCAAGCGTGCTGTCGGCATCGTGTGAAAACCGGATTATTTTGTCTTTGGGAACGCCCCGCTCGATCAGGTCATGTTCCTGAAGCTCCACAATCCCCGCGCTCGGGCGCAACCGGCGTCCACTGGCAACCACCATAGAAGCCACGCCATGGCGAATAAGTTCCGCCGCGTGTGTCGCACGGTCAGCATAGAAATTATCGTCGCCCAGAAGCAGCAAGGCGTCGGCGTGGGCAGCCGGCGCATCAATCACCCAGGACTCCCCGGCAAACCGCAGAATCGGACGCCGCGCCCAATACAGAACCACGCAGAGCACCACGACGACAAGAAGAACGATCAGGCTCAGCAGCGCGCCGCCGCGTTCCGAATTGCGCCGCGCGGAAGCACTCATGTGTTGGGATCGACGGCGCGGAGCTGTTCGGCAGCCTGCTCCGGAAGCAATGAATTGAAATAGACTTCCTTGATGCTGTAAGACTTGCTGCGTTTTTCGAGAATGGGCATGATCTCGATGTGCCAGTGGTAATCCTCGGAAAGCGTCTTCCAGTATCCGGAGAGATCCCCCTTCTTGTTCCTCGTATTCGGCGCAGTGTGAACCACCAGATGAAACGATGTGGAGATTTTCTCGAGCCGCCGAAGCACCCGGCCTAGGAGGGCGGCCAACTGCCGGCGATTCGCCCCGGGCCGGGGTTGCTCGAAAAGATGATTGTGGCGCCGGTGCAGAATCCAGATTTCAAACGGCACGCGCGAAGCGTACGGACACAGCGCGTAGTAGTCGCCCTGAACATCCACGATGCGCCTGCCTTGTTTCTCCTCCTGGCGCACGATATCGCAAAACACGCAGCGTTCTTTGTCCTTGAACCAGTCGTGTGCAGAGGCGAGTTCGTACTTGATCCGCCGCGGTACGAAGATCGTCGCCGTCACCTGCGAGTGCGCATGCGGCCATTCCTGCCCGGCTTGCGGCCCCTGGTTCTTAAACACCGTCACGTACTTGAACCGTGCATCCTTTTTCAAGTCGCCAATGCGCGAGCCCCACACGCCCAGCACATGATCGATTTCCTCGTCGCTGAAACTCGAAAAACGCTTGTCGTGCTGAGGCGTTTCCACGACAACTTCGTGGGCGCCCAGCGGCCCCATCTTGTCGTAAATCCCCTCCGCCGCGCGGCCCGGATCGATCTCCACGCGATACAACGGCTCCGGATGAGGCACCACGCGGACCTGCCACGGCCCTTCCGAAGGCCACGACAGAATTGCTTTTGCGTTGTCGATCACCGGAGGATCGAACGGGCATCCGCCTTCGCCCTCCTCGGGCCGTTCGCGCTGCCCGGATACAACCCAACTCTGTGTGACGGGATCTCTGCGAATTTCCATGGAGTTTTCTAGCGCGTATAGCGCGTGGGAGTCGGCCCCTCTTCCAGACGGTGGCGATCCCAAATTGCGCCTTCGCGGCTGTAGTAGGCCATTTCAAAATCCTGTGTCAGTTCCAGCGCGTCGGTCGGGCACGCATCTTCGCACAGCCCGCAAAACATGCAGCGAGAAGTATCGTAGGTGAACGTAGTGAGCACCTTGCGGCGCGTGGCCTCATCGCGTTCCCAGCCAACCACGATCAAGTTTTCCGGGCAAGCAAGCGCGCAAAGATTGCAGGCGATGCAAAGCGTCTCGCCGCTCTCCGGATGGTTGTTCAGTCGCGGAGCGCCGCGATACCGTTCCGCGACCCTCGGCCGCTCGAGCGGGTATTGCTCGGTGTAAATGTTTCCCGGATGCTGCGTCCGGAACGTAACGCCCATCCCCTTGAGCAAGTCCACCTGGAAGAGCCGCTCAATCAGTTCCTTCATGTTCACAGTCTCTTTTGCCTATCGCTGGATGTCAAGGATTCTTGCCACAAGTTGAGCCGCAGGAACTCAGCAATCGGTTGAGCGGGGGAAAGAGCGTGATATTCTCAGTCACGAAACGATGAGCGATCCTGAATTCATGCAATTGGCGCTGGAAGAAGCCCGGGCCTGCGCCGAAGCCGGCGAAGTCCCCATCGGCGCCGTGCTGGTCTGTCGGGATGAAGTTCTGGCGCGCGGTGGCAACCGTACCATCCGAGACTGCGACCCCACTGCCCACGCCGAAATCGTGGTCCTGCGCGAAGCCGCGCAAAAACTCGGAAATTACCGCCTCGCCGAGACGACGCTCTACGTCACGCTCGAACCCTGCGCAATGTGCGCCGGAGCAATCATCCAGGCCCGCGTCCCGCGCGTGGTCTATGGAGCAGACGATCCAAAAGGCGGCGCCTTCCGCACCTGCTTCGAACTACTGACCAGCTCGAAGCTGAACCACCAAGTCGTAGTCACGCCAGGCGTCTTAGCCGAAGAAGCCAGTTCCCTTCTCCAATCCTTCTTCGCCGCCCGCCGCTAGGTCTCCCGCGAGAGCCCGGTATCGGCGCGTCTCATCTTCATCCGGAACTCTGCATAGCCCAGGCAGCATCCTCTCTGATAAAATCAATTGGAACGACCGCGGAGAGGTGACTGAGCGGTTGAAAGTACTCGCCTCGAAAGCGAGCGTACGGGAAACCGTACCGTGGGTTCGAATCCCACCCTCTCCGCCAGAATTGCCGTGGTCCCGGTTGCACCGGGATTTCGGCTGCGGGCTCGGACGCCCGCAAGACGCCTCAAGTTCGAATCCCATACTTTCCGCCATAAAATCACCCTTTGTTTTCTGATATTTTTTTGATCCTTCGAATTTTCGTGTGCTCGCCGTGTACCTAATCAGGGGAAAGGTGCGTTTGCACAAGAGAGTTTATTGGAGAGCGGAGGCCGAGTTTGCGCTTTTGAGGTTGATGGATGGAGGCGGCTGGTTTGGGAAAAGTTGGGTATGTTGTTAAAGCGGAAGCTGGGCTCCCGCACTCAAAAAGGGCTTCGTTACCGCAGTGAATCTAAAGACAATCCACGAATGGAAGCGTCTATAAGCTGAATGGTGTGGACTACCGGTATGTGGTGGTTGGCTTTGGCGAGTGAGGATTGAAGTTGCAGGAGGCAGCCGGGATTTCCCGTGGCTACCACGTCGGCCTGGAGCGGGGCGATGAGGCGGGCTTTGCGGTCGCCGAGTTCGGTGGCCGCTTCGGGCTGAACGAGATTGTAGATTCCGGCGGAGCCGCAGCAGATCACCGATTCGGGGATTTCCAACAATTGGGTGCCGGGAATCTGAGCGAGAAGCGACCGCGGCTGGCTGCGAACGCCCTGAGCATGCTGCAAATGGCAGGAATCGTGAAATGCCACGCGGGCGTGAACGGGCTTGCGCTCGGCGCGCGGGGATAGCTCGGCGAGAATTTCGCTGATGTCCTTGCACTTTGCGGCGAAGCGCTTGGCGCGTTCGGCGTATTTCGGATCATCACGGAGAAGATGGCCGTATTCTTTGACGTTGGAGCCGCAGCCGGCGGCGTTGATCACGATGGTTTCGACATTTGCCATTTCAAATACATCAATGGTTTTTCGCGCGAGTTCTTGAGCTTGGGCTTCTTCGCCGGCGTGGACAAAGAGCGCTCCGCAGCACGTCTGCTCGGGAGGCGCGACGACTTCGCACCCTTCCGCGGAAAGGACGCGCGCGGTGGCGGCATTCACATGCGAGAAAAAAGTGCGCTGCACGCAGCCGAGGAGAAGTCCGACACGTTTGCGCTTTTCGCCCTGCGCGGGCGTGATGGTTGCGACCGGCTCGATCGGCGTTGCAGTGGGGAGAAGCGCGTCCATGGCGCCGACGGATTTCGGCAGCAGTTTGAACGTGCCAATCGCACGCAGCGCCGCCTGCAGGCCGCTTTTCTGGTAGACGAGCAGTGGCCAGTGCAGGAATTTCATTCGCCCCGGCTTGGTAAGAGCCTCGAACAGGAACCGTCGGTGCAGTTTTTCAGCAGCGGGGCGCCGGTAATTGCGCTCAATCTGCGCGCGCGTGGCTTCAATTAGTTTCCCGTAATCGACACCAGAGGGGCAGGCGGGCATGCAGGCCACGCACCCGAGGCAGGAATCAAAGTGGCTGACCCAGCTTTCGTTCATCTCCGCTTTGCCTTCGAGAGCCAGCTTCATCAGGTAGATCCGGCCGCGCGGCGAATCCATTTCCTGTCCCCAGAGCGAATAGGTGGGGCACGCGGGCAGGCAGAAGCCGCAGTGGACGCACTTCTCCATGAGTTCGAGCGACGGCGGATGATGCGCGTCGAATGCGCCAGTCGGATTCGTTTTCTGAGTGTCGTCCGCCATGCGACTAGATGCTCCCTACGAATCGTCCGGGATTCAATGTGTTCTTTGGGTCGAGCTGGCCCTTTACGGCGCGCATCAGCGGAACGCCATCGCCAGCGTTACCCCACGCGTCAAGTGAGAGCAATTCCTGGGGACGACGCAGAATGAGGAGAGCGCCGTCGCGGGATTGCAACTGCGTTCGCAGTTGTTCCACCGCTCCGACGAGTTGAGTGGGCTCGGCTTCTAGGCGGAGCATCCCGATTCCCGTGGCTTGCAGCACGATTTGCCAGTTTACTTTGCGAGAATCGCCAAGAGACTGGAGGGAGTCGAGCGTCTTCGCGATATCCGTGGGGAGCAGGCTGATTTTGGCCAGCAAGGTGTTGTTGGTTGGCGAGTTCCAGAGATCCTGTCGCGCATTCCAGATAGTTTCCGAAAATTGCTCCAACCGGGTTGAGCCTAAGAGCTTACTCAGTTGCGATTCTTGGGCGGCGAGGCCGGCGTCGGTGGCTTCGAATAGAATGTCAGCGCCGGGGAGTTCACCGGCCGCGCAACGAATCTGCAACGAAGTGTGGGCCAGCTGAGAATCCTGAATAGCCAGGATGTGTTGCTGCACGGCCGTGAAAGTCTCGGCGGTGAAGGAAAAAGATTTTGCGGCGTGGGGCAGCGGATGCAGGCGAAAGACGGCGCGGGTGATGACGCCGAGCGTTCCGAAGGCGCCCGTGACCAGCTTCGGCAAGTCGTAGCCAGCGACATTTTTCACGACTTTGCCGCCGCTGCTTGCGAGCGTGCCGTCCGGAAGGGCGATCGTGACTCCGATGATGAGGTCGCGGAGCGCGCCAAAGCGCAAGCGCAGCGCACCACTGTCGTTGGTGGAAAGAACGCCGCCAATGGTGGCGCGTTCGGGCCACAAGGTGTCAAAGGCGAGCCGTTGGCCGTGCTGGGCCAGCGTGTTCTGCAAGCTTTGCAGAATGCAGCCCGCTTCGACCGTTACGGTGAGATCCGCCCAGGCGTGTTCCACGATTCGATTGAGCCGAGCGGTCGAAAGGATGAGATCTGCTTTTTTCGGCGGGTTTCCCCAGTCGAGTTTCGTGGCGCCTCCACGAGGGACAACGGCGATTCCGGCTTCGTTCGCCATTGAGAGCGCGGTGGCCAACTGCTTTTCATCATCGGGCTCGGCTACGAATTGGGGAAACACTCCGGAGACCGCGTCGCTGGCCGAAGCTACGCGCAGGTTTTGCGCACCCACTATCGCCCGGAGATTTTCTTCTAAGGAGCTAGTTTTCAGCATGGCCGTGGAAAAAGTCGTCATTTCTCGTCAATAGCGCTCGGCGATTCCCGCGGCCTCCAAGGGATGCGCGACGTACTCCCCCGGTTTTTCGCCGCAGAGGCGTGGTGTTGGGAAAACTTTCGTGGGATTCGAAAGCTGCAGCGGGTCGAAGGCGCAGCGGACCCGCTGCATCGTGTCCAGGTCCGGCTCGCTGAACATCTTCGACATCATGCGTTTCTTTTCTTCGCCGACGCCGTGCTCGCCGGTGATGGAACCGCCCGCTTCCAGGCACAGCTCTAAGATGCGGTAGGAAAGCGATTCGGCAGACTGCTCTTGTCCCGCGATGCGGCGGTCGTACAGAACCAGCGGATGGAGATTGCCGTCGCCGGCGTGGAAGACGTTGGCGACGCGGATTCCCGTCGCCTTGCTGAGGCGCGCGATTTCGCTCATCACCCGCGGCAGCGCGGTCCGCGGAATTACGCCGTCCTGCACGATGTAATTGGGTGAAATCCGGCCCATCGCGGCGAAAGCGGCCTTGCGGCCTTTCCAGACCAGAATACGTTCGGTGTCGGTCTGCGCGAGGCGAACTTCCCACGCGCCGTTTTTGCGGCAAATTTCATCAACGTCGCGCATCAGGGATTCAACTTCGGCGACCGGGCCGTCGAGTTCGACCAGCAGCAAACCGCCGCAGTCGGGGTAGTTTGGATGGACAGCGGCTTCCGCGGCCTGGATGGCGAGGTTGTCCATCATTTCGATGGCGGCGGGCAACATGCCGGCGGCGATGATATCGCTGACCGCCGCGCCGGCTTCGTTGGTTCCGTCAAACGCGGCAAGCAGCGTGCGAGTGCACTCGGGACGCTTCACGATCCGCAAGGTCACTTTCGTGGCGATGCCGAGCGTGCCTTCGGAGCCCACGAAAACACCCATCAGGTCGTAACCTGGCATGTCCAGGCTCTTTCCGCCTAGATTCACCAGCGAGCCATCGGGAAGCACGACCTCGAGTCCAAGAACGTGCGTGGTGGTAAAGCCATACTTGAGGCAGTGCGCGCCGCCGGAATTTTCCGCGACGTTTCCGCCGATGCTGCAGACGGATTGCGAGGAAGGATCCGGCGCGTAGAAATAGGCATGCGGTTGCACGCGGCCGGTCACATCCAGATTGATCACACCGGGTTCGACGATAACGCGCGCATTCGGCAGGTCCACTTCCAGGATGCGATTCATACGCGCCAGGCTGATGACCACGCCGTTGTTAACCGGCAGCGCGCCGCCGCTCAGGCCGGTGCCGGAACCACGCGCGACGAAGGGAATGCGTTCCCGATGGCACACACGCACAATCGCCTGAACCTGCTGGGTATCCGAAGGAAGCAGAACCGCGAGCGGCATGACGCGAAAGTTGGTCAGGCCGTCGCATTCATAGGTATGAAGTTCTTCGGGCGAAGAAACCAGGCCACGTGCTCCAACGATCGAGCGCAGTTCCTGAAAGATGCGGGCGTCCACGGTCGCCTTTCCGGAATTGAAACCTTATCCCCCGCGGCAGGGGTCCCGTAGAGCAGATTGCCCCATCAGTGCACGAACGTCAAACCGTGCGGGATGAACTGCGGGAAAACGTAAGCATAGAGCATCACGATCACGCCTACGATGGCTGCCAAGGCCACGGAATGCCAGAAAACATAACGGAAGATGATGCCTTCGTTGCCGACCTGATTGGTGGCGGCGGTGGCCACGCAAATCGATTGCGCGTCCACCATTTTGCCCATTACGCCGCCGGCGCTGTTGGTGGCGCACATCAGAATAGGACTTAAATTCAACTGCTGCGCAGTGATTTTCTGCAAACCGCCGAAGAGCGCGTTGGAAGCAGTGTCGCTGCCGGTCAAGGCGACGCCCAGCCAGCCGATGAATGTGCCAAAGAAGGGAAAGAACCAGCCTGTGCGCGTGAACGCCAAACCCAAGACCGCGTCCATGCCCGAATATCGCGTGACGTAACCTAATCCGAGCATGAACGACATGGCGACAATGGCGTGGCGCATTCGGAAGAGCGTGTGGCCGAAAATCTGCACCAGCTTTCCGGGTTTCACGCCCAGAATGATGCCGGAGAAAATGGCCGCCAGAAAGCAGCCTGTGCCGGTCGCGGTTAGCCAGTTGAAATCAAACTTGGCGTTTTCCGCAGTGGGCTTGGCGACCACAGGTTGCGCGCGGAAAACGGCTTTGTGGAGATAAGGCACTTCCCAGCCGCCAGTCTTGAAACTGGGAGTGGTTGCTTTGCCCATGGCTATCTTGATCGTCGGAAGCCCCCACACGAGTACAAAGACGGAAAGAATCGCGAACGGCAGCCAGGCCTTGGCGATTTGCGCGCCGGTATGGCGGGTGACAGGCGCGGTCTGCTGCAACTTGCGAACATCCCATTCGTCGTCCATCTGATCGGCGATGATGGGCTTTGCGGGGGCTGCAGCGGTTTTCAGCGCCAGGTCGGCTTCGCGTTCGTCTTCGAATCGCCAGACGCGCTTCGGCTTCCAGAATCGGAGGAAGATTACCG
>Ga0210410_10002721_pt1 | contig 15784 bp, 14 predicted proteins | sample IncBWC4MmetaG_FD_161058 | JGI IMG/M metagenome (GOLD analysis project Ga0210410, IMG submission 161058) | Forest soil microbial communities from Barre Woods Harvard Forest LTER site, Petersham, Massachusetts, United States - Inc-BW-C-4-M | ecosystem: Environmental > Terrestrial > Soil >... | reverse complement strand
GGTCGGATTCTATGGGCTTTCGGCCCGGAAATCTATTGTTTCTTGAGCCAGTCCTGCTTCAACCGCGCGAGGGGGGCCAGACGCGGGTCCGTGGCGTGCGTTTCGCAGCGGCATTCTTCGTGATTCAGATTCGCGCCACACGTGGCGCACAGTCCGCGGCAATCGCTCTGGCAGATAACTTTCATCGGCAGTGACAGCAGCACCTGTTCCTTGAGTACATCGGCGAGGAACAGGCCTTCTCCTTCAAAAAATCCGATTTCGGTGTCGTCATCTTTCAGCCGCTCTTCTTCGGGCTTGGTGGCCTTCAGAAGCGGCTGATAGAAGAGGTCAAAATCCTTATGCACTTCCTCGATTACGGGCTCCAGGCAGCGGGCGCAGACCATTTCGATCTTGGTCTCCAGCTCGCCGGTAATGCGGATCTGCCCTTCCAGAAGTTCCGCTGCGGCGGTTACTTCCAGCGGCCCCGCTTGTTTCACTTCACTGATGCCGTAATCGATGCTGCCCGGAGCGTAGCTTTTCCGGATGCGCACTTTGCGGACGGCAAGGTCCTTGACGTCGAGGAACATGTCTTCAGCGCCTCCGGCGCGTACGCTCATGCCTATCCATTATTTGGGGAGAAGGCGGGTAAGTCAAGAAAGCGGGCGGAAAAAGCGTGGAAAACCATGCGGTTTGGTCAACCAGGGCTACTAGTACCCGAGGCTAGAGAAGCTAAGCGCCCCCCAAGCACTTGCCTCTACTGCCAGTCTGGACTAGAGTGAGGGCGAAAATGAATTTGGATTCCCAAAAGTCTCTCCCTTCGCTGATGACCCGACTTTTCTCCATGCTTCCCGCTGGATGGATGCTGGTCGTTTTACTCCTGTTCATTGCCATCCGTGTGATAGGTTCCCGCTCCTTCCAGTCCCTTCACGTGTTTGGGAAAGCCCACTAGTCTATGCCCCTGCTCGCGCTGCAGGCGGCGTTGGGCGTGCTGCTTCTGGCCCTTGCAGCCGCCGGTGCCGGATGTGCGCTCTTTCCTCGGATGGGAGCTCAATTTCGTCCCTGGGAACGATTGGCTTTTTCCTTTTTAGGGGGTTGGGGCGTGTTCTCGCTCGCGCTCTACCTCATCGGACAGTTTGTATTTTCGCGACGGATGATCGTCCTTGCTACCGTCGGATCTGCAGTCCTAGGAACGCGTTTCCTCTGGAGGATTTGGCGTCGTGGTGAATTGCCCGGGCCACACTTGGAAAGGCGCGCGTTCCTACCGGCCGTGATAGTGGTTTTCATCTTGGTTGTCACGGCGGTTGCAGGCCTCGCGCCCGTCGTCGGAAATTGGGAATCGGACACGGTCGCTTACCATCTGCTTGGTCCAAAGGTCTGGCTGAAGGCGGGAATAATCCGTCCAGTCGCGGATAATTGTCACACCGCTTTTCCGCAAACCGCCGAGACGATGTATGCGGCCCTTTTCGCGATCGGTGGACCACTTGCGCCGTGCTTCGCTGATTTTTTTACTTTTGGACTGCTCCTGGCGGTTGCCGCCTCGCTGGGCATCCGTTGCGGTTTGGATCCGTCTGGCGGGTGGTGGGTGGCGGCGATTGTTGCGACTACTCCAGCCATCTTTGCAGGTTCGCATTTCGCGTTTGTCGATGGATTGTACGCTGCGTTCTTTCTCGCCGCAGTGCGCACAGCGTTGGACGCCGATGGCTTGTTTGAATGGACGTCTTTCGGAGTCTTTCGCGGGTTGCTGATCGCAACGAAATACACAGGGCTGCTTGCGGTGCCCGTACTTGCGGTAGGCCTCGCCTTTCTTCACAGAAAAGGCGAACAGCAGAAATGGAAGCAGGCTTCGGCGGGGCTGGCCGCCGCGGGGATTGCGACAGCGCTGGTCGGAGCGGCCTATTATGTGCGGAACTGGGTGCTGCTGGGCTGTCCTATCTATCCCCCGCCCCCGGGATTGGTGCATCTTTGCCACGCCAAATATCTTTCCGCGCAGGCGGTGCAGGATTTTCACCGCTATATTCTGCAGCGCGGAGCGGGGCTTGGGCGCGGCCCGCTGGCGTTTCTTCTCCTGCCATTTAACTTGACCTATCACACCGCAAATTTTCATGGGGCGGGCGGAATCGGGCTTATACCCCTGGGACTCGCACCAATCGGAATCCTTGCTACGCGGAAGAGCCGCCCGACGAAGCTTCTGGTGATCTTGACGGTCCTGTTAACCCTGGTTTGGTTCCTCACGCAGCAGGAATCCCGTTTTCTGATTAGCGTATATGCGATTGCGATAGTCTTTGGAGTTATCGGTTGGCGGCATTCAGAAATGTCCGGCAGGCGTCTTGAGCGGGCGGCGGCCGGCTTGCTCGTTGGAGTCTCGCTCCTCTACGGACTCTTCATGATCGTAAAGCCTGAAGTGGTATCCATTCACGCCGTAATTTCCTCGGGATATGCGGCAAAACGCCGTACACAATTGGTTCCCTATGCGGAGAGTTTTGATTACCTGAATCAAAACCCCTCGGTGCAGGAAGTGCTGATCCTGGACCGCAGTGTTCCGCCATTCTACCTGGACAAAAATTACGTCAAGCCAGTGGGACAATGGGGCGAATTGACGGTGGCGGGAGTGAAAAACTCACAGGATGCTCTGGCAGCAATGCGCAGCCTTTCCATCACTCATGTGCTGGACGTGAACTCCACAGTCGCTCCGTTTCAGGTACAAGAGCCCGCGGCGGGCCTGCAGCTTGTCTTCGAAGCTGAGAATCAGAGGGTCTATCGCGTTAACTAAGATCTGGATTGGACGCGCGACCGCTTTCGGGCAGTTCGCCCCACCGGTTCAACGGCGAAGCACCAGACAACTCGCGATCATGTCATGCAGCGCCTGCTTGCGCTCTGTGAAGCCGGCCATGATATAGCCGATGCCGAGCGGAATCATGCCGGTGACGACCTTGGCAAAGAAGCGGCCCGAAGCGCGGCCGAACGTAATGGGATTGCCCATCAGGTCGGTGACATAGAGGCCCAGCGCCTGCTTTCCCCAGGTCCCCTGCTTTTCGCCGCTTTCCAGGTACGCGTGATAGAGCCACTGAATCAGCATCGAAAGCGTGGCAAAGACGAGGATCATCCCAATCAGGCCCACGACGAATGCGGGATCAGGCTGGCCGTGGCGCTCGGCCAGGCTATTTATGTGCGGTCCCAGGCCGGTCAAAAAAAACAGCGGCACGAACAGAATGCCTCCGGCGAAGCCCATGATGACCGCATCAATCAGAGAGGCCACCACTCGCAGCCAGAATCCCGCATAGGTAAATCCACGGGAAGCGATCAGGCCCGCGGGGTCGGCGTAAGCCGCGTGGCTGGAACCTCCAATGTAGGAGGGAGGAGCTGGCGCGCGGGCAATGGCCGCGGCCGGCGTTCCTGTCGGTGTCCCGCACGAACCACAAAACGCCGCGCCTGCGGCAAGATTCACACCACACTTGGAGCAGTACACAGTCCGTGTCCTCCGTTCAATTCAGTGCAGCATTCTTGTTGAAGATACTTTCAATTGCAAGCGAAGTGCATTTCAAAATTCATTCGTTGCAACCTTCGCGCAGAAACTGTTCCAGCCGATTTCGAGCTTCCGCGCTGCCTTTGCGGGCGGCGGTGGAAAGCAATATCCGCGTCTGGTCGCAATTTTTCGCCACTCCCCGGCCAGTGCGGAAAAGCTCGGCGAGATCGATTTCCGCGGGGATATTTCCCTTTCCCACGGCCACCCAGAGCAGTCGAATCGCTGCCGGAACCTCCGACGCTCTACTGGGAGATCGCAGTATCTGCAACGCCCGCAGATACTCCTCTTGCCCGCCTTCCATGGAATTGTCCGCCCGCGGTGCCAGCACTGGGGGCGGAGTAACTTGGGTTAACGGCACAAGCGAGCCCGAAGTTGCCCCTTTGAGTTGCGGAGACGGAGTCCGATCCGACGCCGTGGGCAGGTTTTCGCTCTTCGGTTCCGCCGAGCCAGCCGACGGCTGAACAGTCAGCGGAGGAGGCGGAATGGCGCGGGCGGCGGGTTTGGACTCCGGAGCGGCATGTGGTGCGGAAGGAACCTCCGGCCGAATAAATTTAGAAATTTCAGGAGAATCTTCCCCAGCGATCTGGTGGCCAAGCCAGATGAGCGATTGACCGAGCTCCCGGTGAAAAACGTAAGAGCCGGCCAGCACAATCAGAAGCAACATAATACTGATGGCGCGCCCGATCGTGAAGCGATACATCCAGCCGGGAGCATCCGAATCCGTTTCCCCTTCGAGAGAGGAGAGCGGCTCAAGGGCGGGCGGCAGGACGCGCTGCGGAGCAACCGGCGGAGCGGGAGGGGGCTCAGGAATTGGCGTTTCCATCGCCGCCGGAGGCTCTGGCTCTGGAACGGGAACCTGAATTCCTGCCGGCGGCTCCGCGACCGGTTTCGAAGTTGCAACCTGCGCGACGCGTTCGACGGGAATTTCCGTCGGCAGCGGCTCCGGCCGGACCGAAGAAAGTTTCAGGAGCGGCGGCAATGGCGGGGCCTCGACCTGCTCAAATGTCGACTGGACTTCCGGTGAAGCTGTTAGAGACACCTCCGGCAAAGGAGGAGATGGAGATTCGGCCAACTCCACCTCTGTTTGTGATGGCGGTGGCGGCTGCGGGCTTTCAGCGGCCGATGGAAGCGGCGGCTCCGGCAGAAGTGGGGCAGGGATTATCGGGGGCGACGGCGGTGGTGCGGGGGCGTCTTCGACAACAGGCGAGACCGAGGCGAGCGGAGGTTCTGGCGCTGGTCGTGTCGTCACTTTCTCCAGTGGAGGCAGGGTCTCCGCCGCCGCGGGAAGGCGCGGTTGCTCCAGCCCGGGTGTCGTGATTGCCTCCTCCGGCGGTGGTGACGCACTTTTTGCAGGCGGAGGGGCCGAAGAAGGCGGCCTCGGCGCACGAATCTGCGCGCGCAGTTCCGTCAGCGAGGGGCGCTTTGACAAGATCGGTTGGGCGGGTTCTGGCGTAAGCGGCTCGTCGAACCTCTCCAGGTAGCAGCGAATCTGGTCGCGAGCATGCGAAGGCAGCCCGGCAAACTCAAGCGCGGCGACGCGTCCGCCGTCGTCGACTCGCACGACAATCGCTTCTCCATCAATGCGCGCGGAAATATCGAGGACAAAGGAAAAGGCCACCTTCTCAGAGTGCCGGAGCGGTATCATGGCGCGGAGCGAGAAGCCATGCTCCGAAAGGTCGCGCATCATTCCGCCGTTGGAAGGAGGAAGTTCCACGTAGACGAGGCTCAGCGGCCGTTTTCGGTCTTGCGTCCGGCGCTCGGTTTTCAAAGTCATGGGAGCAGCGTTGAAGGAATTTTAACCCCCAAAACCGTGTTTGGGCGAGCGGTTGTGAGGCGGTGAGCGTAATCGGAAACCGGTCGCAAAGGAAGTGATCGGCGCTGAACAGGGGAATAATAAATCGAGGCAGGAACCGCTGGTCCGCACGGTTCGCAAAATCGGGAGCGGCGCACCGAAGCAATGGTCGGCACAACGTTTGAGCGAAAGAAGCGTATGCGAAATCCCTCGATCTATAGAATGGCGCCGATGCTGTGAGACCGGTACGGAACCGGGCCAAAGCGGAGGCCGCCAATTTCCAGTCACGAGGAATTCGCCGGGAAGTTCCCTTTCCCGGCGGACCGCTCAACCTTCAGATCGCGGAACCAGCACACAGTCACAAATGGCTGTCTTGCCTTGTCGAGCGCTACTTCTTGCGGGCCAGCTTGACAGCGACGCCAAGCAGCAGTTTGCGATCGCCCTCTTCCATCTTTCCAAGCAAGCCGCGGATTCGATTGAGGAATCCCCCCCACTTGCCGGAGAGGCCCCATTCCTCGGAGGGCGAGTCTTTTTTCCGGGGAATCACCAGCGGCTTGGCTGGACCGTTACCTTGATAGAACAGCTGGTACAGAGGCACCCCCATCGCGCCCGCAAGTTTTTCGAGCGTCTCAATGGAAGGCGTGGTGTGGCCGTTTTCGATTCGGGAGAGATAGCACCGGGATAGCCCTGTGCGCTCTTCCAGATCGCCCTGGGATAGTTGTTTTTCTTTGCGGATGTCCCGCAAACGTTCTCCGATCATTCCTGTTTTCTCCTTAATGGACTATCTGATGCTTCCCCTGGACGGGATTTTCGGGGACCGGTGTTCCAGTTGAGCGGGAATAAATTCGCCCAGCTGTACCAACTCTGTGACGTCGCTGGCCAGCCCCAGGATACGTACCGGGCGCCCTGCGGGATCGCGAATCAGGAAACCGCGATCAAAAATCCATCGAATCGAGCCATCGAGCCGCCGGACGCGGTAGGTCGTTTCCATCTGGTCGCCCGGAAATTCCTGGCCGACGAATTGGATGGCAAACTCGCGATCCTCGGGAAGTACGGCATCCAGCCAGGCGTGGGCGTCGCGGCCCAGGTCCTCGCGAGAACGCCCCCACACCGTTTCGTACGATGGGCTGACGTAAAGAATGTTTTCAGTCTCTGCCTCTACGAACCAGATCACGTCATTTTTTGCGATAGAAGGCCGTGTTGCCTGCGAACTCCGCCCAAAGGGTGACTTGGCATGCACCCGGCGGATCAGTTCGTCGCGGAGGAAATCCAGTTCCCCGGAAAGGCGAGTAATCTCCGCGTCCTTTGTTATTTCCAACCGATATAGGGTCTCCAGAAGCTTCTCCGAGACCGCTCGCTGGTTGGCGACTGTCGCCGCACCCGTCAGCGTCATCGTGGTGGCCACGCAAAGATACGCAGCCAAAGAGAGAGGCATCGCTGTGGTGGTTGTGAACGGCCCGTATCCATGCAAAGAACCCCAGGTGGCGAAACCACAGAGAACGATGCATGCTCCCGCGGCTTCCAGAGGACAGAACCGGCTGGCGACCCACACCAGAAATGGCACGCACAGAAAGAGCGGCGTATCCACCCGGTCCGTAAAGACTCCCGCAGGGCCAAAACTGATCACGCTGACCAGGCTGAGACCCAGCAGGAGGAAGCTCACTTCAATCAGTTCGCTCAGGTGCAACGGTTGATGCTCGCCGTTCAACAGAAGAATAAGGAAGGGGGTAAGGACCAGCACGCCAAGCGCGTGCCCTGCCCACCATGCTGCAAAGATTGTGAGGGTCTGGGGTTGGCTGAACCCAACGGGGCCCCACACAACGCTGGTGCCCACCACCGCGCTGACCAGTGTTGCCAACGCCCCCGCCAGCACCGAGAACCGTAAGACATTCACCGGCCGCACAAACGCTTTTGCCCCCTCGGCGTAGCGGTTGACCAGATAGCCTCCGAGCCAGATCTCCGCCACGTTTCCGCCCGCAATGGTCAGGGCGCTCAACAATGGCACGGAAGATGTGAGCTCCACGCATAGCGACGCCAGATAAATGGCGGGAAGGACGCGGGCGCCTCTCAACAGAAAAGCGGCGAAGGCGATACCCGGCGGAAGCCAAATCACTCCTATGGAAGTCTGGGAGTGGATCAACCGCAGCTCAAATCGTGCGGATAGAAAGTAAGCCAAAAAGACAAGAATCAAGACCCCAAAGTCACGGCTGGAGAAAGGAACCGTTGGTTGGCCTTGTTCCAAATTGGACTCTGAAGCCGAGGACGCGCGCATACCCACCCGATTGCTCCGCATTCATGCGGACCAAAGCGAACTACTTGGCACCTTACTATAACGGGGACTTGGAATCTATACTGCGAGCGAATTAACCAAATGTATACAGACTTGACGCGAGCAAAGCAACTGAAAAAAATCCAGAATTAGCAAAAACTAATGCGGCGGACGGGCATTCTTGAGAGGGCTCCCTAGTCTCGAGCCAAGGTATGTGAGGCTCGTCGAGTTTAGGGGGCATGCGTCTAGCCCGGGATGGTAGGATTTGGAAGCGGTCTCCCGGGGCTGCCACACGGAATCCTTTGGGACAGGAGAGCTTTCGATGCGCTGGACACCTGGCGGCACAAGCGGCGATATTGAGGATCGCCGAGACGAAGACGATGGGGGTGGCGGAGGAGGAGGATTCGGCTTCGGCGGGATGCACATTGGCCTGGGCGGCCTGGTGCTCCTGTTCATCCTGAGCCTGGTTTTCAAGCAAAACTTTTTCGCCCTCCTGGGTGTAGGCACCACGGCGCCGGTTGCAACCACTGTCCACCGACCGAATCCCGCACGCGATGAAGCGGAAAAGCCGCTGGTGCAGTTCGTCTCTTTCGTTCTGGACGACACGCAGAAAACCTGGGGAGAGTTGCTGCCGCAGCAGGCGGGCGTTCCCTATCGCCATGCGCGGCTGGTACTGTTTCGCAATCACACGCAATCCGGATGCGGAGGAGCCCAATCGGCCACCGGGCCGTTCTATTGCCCCGCCGATGAAAAGGTGTACATCGACCTGGGATTTTATGACGAATTGAAACGACGGTTCGGCGCACCGGGCGAATTCGCGCAGGCCTATGTGCTGGCGCACGAAGTCGGCCACCACGTGCAGAAGATCACCGGTATAGAGGCCAAGGTGCAGCAATTGCAGAGAAGCAATCCGGCGGAGGCGAATCCCATCTCTGTGAAGACGGAGCTGCAGGCTGATTGTTTCGCGGGCGTCTGGGCTCACTCCACGCAGCAACGAGGTTTGCTGGAAGCGGGGGACGTTGAATCCGCCCTGCACGCGGCCGCGGCGGTCGGCGACGATCACATCCAGCAAATGACGCGCGGACGCGTCCAGCCGGACACCTTCACCCACGGAAGTTCGCAGCAGCGCATGGAGTGGTTTAATAAGGGATTGAATAGCGGCTCAATCGCGGCTTGCAATACCTTCGCAAATCAATAGCGTCAAGAGAGTCCGAGCAAGAATGTCTCGCTGCGGCACATTCAGTCCGAAGGCGGAAGGACGCGCGGCCCCGGCACGCGCGAATCGCGCGCTTTTTCGACCGCGGCTTGCGCGGCTTCTGCCTTCTTGGGATCGATCCAGGCGTCCTGCGTGACAAAGGTGGTCTGTGTTGGCAGCGCCACCACGGCGCCAGCCTTCTCAATCGCGTCCATAATCTTCAGGAGCAATTGTTCCTGCGTCGCTAGGTATGGGTTATATTCCGGCTCCAGGATGTAGCAAAAAATCTCCACCTCCAGCGCGTACTCGGCGAAGCGCAGGAACCTTACGCGTGCGGAAGCGTCCTCCACTTTCGGATCTTCGATCAGGAGATTTTGGATCTGCCCGAGCACATAGCGGACATGATCCGGCGAAAGGTCGTAGCGAAGGCGAATCGTCTGCTGGCACAGGAATTTGTCGCGGAAGCGCAAGTTCTCGATTACGGCTGTTGCCATCGTGCCATTAGGTATGGAAAGCAGGGTGCGCTCGCCCGTCCGCAAGCGCGTGGATCGCAAGCCGATGTCCTCGACCACTCCCGTTTGATTGTTGACGCGGCAGGTGTCGCCGATCTGGATGACCTTGTCGAAAAGTACGGAAACCCCGCCAAACAGGTTTTCAAAGGTCTTTTGTGCGCCGAGGCCCAGGGCAAGGGTGCCGATTCCGAGGCCGGCGACGGCCGTGGAGACATCCACCCCAAGATTTTTGAGTACCAGCAACGACACCAGCAGAAAAATGAAAACCTCAGTGAATCGCCGGACGAGCGAAACGATGGAGCGCTCGGCCAGCATCCCGCGCTTCGTCAGGCTGAGGCCAATCCGCGAAGAAATAACCCGGGTGATGCGGGTGAGTATCCAGTAAAAGTCGAACGCCAGGAAAATCCAGACAATGTGACGGTAATAGAGCCGGTATAACAACGAGGTGCCGATGTATCCGACGAAAATGTAGTGCGACAAGATCGCGATCGTCAGCGTGATCGGATCCACCTGAAAAAATGTCTGCGGCGCAAGCAGCGGCTTGCCTCTGGCCCTTTGCACCCGGTTCAACAGGAATGCAAGCAGCATCGTGATCAGGCGGCCGGCCAGCAACGCGAAGGGTAAGAAAGCCACGATGGCGATCCACTGCCAGAGCGGCATGAACAGCAGGCGGTGCGATACCAAGGTTTTGGGAATCTGCTTTTCGATTTCCGGGAAGGTCAGCGAGTCGTACATTTCCGGAACGTGGTCCAGCGTGCTGCGTGAAAAATACCAAAGCTTCCGGCCGTGTTCGTCCTCCAGCCGAACCATCTGGACCGGAAATTTATCGGTGGCTCCCAGCGCGCCAGTGATTTTTTCCTGGTCCGGGGGCAGGCCATCATCCAGGCGTCCCAGCGGGTCGCGGCTGGTGAGTTCCAGTGCGCCGGCGAATTTTTGATTGAAGATCGCCAGGAGTTGCGCGGCAAGCTCTTCGTCATCCTGTTCCGAACGGCGCCGGTGGCTCGGCGGCGGCTGAAAATATTCGACCGCCAGGGCGTAATGCTCTTCCTGGGCCGCTTTGATAAATCCCACCAGCGTTCCGCGCGGAGTTTCGCGCCCCAGTGGATCGGGCGGGACCCCGGGTGCAGGCTGGGCTGCGGGCGCAGTCTGTGGCGTTGCAAGTCCGGGAATCTGCGGTACGGCCGCTGCCGAGGAACTAAGCAGGAAGGCAAGCAACAGCAGCGGCCGGCGAACGGACATTTTCGAAACTCCGTTGAGACGGTTCATTCTAGCCGCTAAGAGGACGCAAGAGAAGGCGGAACACGTCGCGCAGCATCACGGAAGTGTTCCTGGTATTGGCGCAGCAGGAACTGGTCGGTCATCCCCGCAATGTAATCGCACACTACAACATGGCGAGGAATGTCTCGCGCGGCCTGCTCCTGCGAATCCGGCATCGAGCCCCGCTGCTGGAGATAGTAGTTAAAAAGTTCCGCCAGACAGGCTACCGAGTGGCTGGAATCCTCTGTGATAAGCGGATGATTGTAAATGTGCGCGAAAAGAAAACCCTTCAGTTGCGCGTTTTGAGCGCGAGCCGCTTCGCTGAATCGCGCCAGGCGCTGCGGGACGCGGCGGATTTCGTCCGCGGTTCGCGCGCCGGATTGCTCGACAAGAGTTTCCGTGTTGTTGATCAGATCGCTGACCAGGTGATCGATCACATGGCGCAGGGCTTCGTTGAATTTAAGGCGCATGCGGGCGCCGGGATGCATGGCTTCGATCCCGGCGTAGAAGTCCGCGAAAAACGGGACTTCGTCCCGCAGAGTATCCAGATCGAGCAGATTGGCTTCCAGCGCGTCATCCAGGTCGGCGGAATTGTAAGCGATTTCGTCGACCCAGTCGATGAGCTGCGATTCGAGGGGCGGCCGCAAGTCGAGGAGATACTCGGATAATTCGGGATGCGCGGCGGCAGGGTAATCCCTGGAATGTTTCACGATGCCTTCGCGGACTTCGAACGTAAGATTCAGGCCGTCAAAACCGATGTAGCGGTGCTCGAAGTGCTCCACGATGCGAAGCGCGTGCAGGTTGTGATCGAAGCCGCTGCCGTGGGCACGCATCAGCTCGTCGAGTTTTCGTTCTCCCGCATGGCCGAAAGGCGGGTGCCCGATGTCGTGCACCAGGGCCAGCGCTTCTACAAGTTCCGTGTTGATGCGCAAGGCGGCCGCCACCGTTCGGGCAATCTGCGCGACTTCGAGGGTGTGGGTCAGCCGGTTGCGGAAGTGGTCGGAAAAGCGGGTGCTGAACACCTGGGTTTTTGCCTCGAGCCGCCGGAACGCGCGGGAATGGACGATGCGATCGCGGTCGCGCGCATACTCGCTCCGGTAAGAATGCACGGATTCAGGAAACCGCCGGCCGCGGCTGGCCGCCGTGTCTATAGCCCAGGACGCGTAGGTGCGAAGCGTTTCGATGGCCGAAACCTCCGGAGGTCAGGCGGGGCGCTGGCGAATCAGGATTGCGGCGCAAGCTCGCCCAGCCCGCGGTCGGCTTCATCGGCGACGCTCGTATTCGGATAATCCTTCTTGATCTGTTCGTAAAGACTAATCGCTTCTTTTGGATTGGTTTGCCGGAGGATGCCGGCGAGTTCGAGCTGCACCAGCGGCTTCGGGACCAGGATCGAGCCGGAGTTGGACAGCGCCCGGAGAATCGGAATAGCTTGATCGTTTTTCCCGGTGCGCTCGGCGATCAAAGCCTGCTGAAAATTCGCCAGCGCGGCGAGTTCCTTATCCGAACCGTTGGTGAGTTTTTTGAGCTCTTCGGAAGCCTGATTGAGCTTGTCCAGGTCCATCAGGCAGAGAGCGGAATAGTAGGTTGCCAGCCGCCCGGGTTTAGTATTGGGAAATTTTGCGGCGACGCCGGCAAGCCGGACTTCAGCATCCTGCGAACGCTGCGCGGGGTCGGAATACGAAATCTCTCCCGGCAGACTCGGCTGGCCGGGAAGCAGGATCTGCGCGTTGAAGATCTTCATGGCGTCGTCCAGCACCGCCTGAGCCTGTGCGGTCTGCCGGTCGTTGTAAATTTTCCAGCCGTAATAGCCGGACAACAATACGATGGCGACGAGTATGACTACCGAGGCAATGCGAGTGTGCGATAGGACCGCCTCGGCCCCATGTTCAATGCTTTCCCGGACCCGGTCGTGTTTAAGCTCTTTACGCGAAATATGTTCTGACACGAGCACTCTCCTGCCTGAATTGGAATCCTTAATCGTAGCATAACTGAACAACGCTGGACGTTTGGGCGGTAACCCTTGCCGCATGGGCCCGGCGGCGTTCGCTACCTCGCCCCGGAGGGTCGTGGTAGTTTTGAACTATGCAGACCGGTTGTATCCATTGCGGGCAGCAACACCTGCTGAAGGATGAAGCCGTCGCCATGCATCCCAAGGTGAGCTTTCGCTGCACCAGATGCGGCCTGACGACGATTGTGGAAATTAAGCGCAGCGTGGATCAAACGGTGATAATTTCGCCGATGCCTTCCTTTGCGCGCGCGGATGCCTCCACGCAACGGCTGCGGCTGCTCCCGGTGGATGACAGCCTGCGCCTTCCGGATAATCTGGATGTCGTTCTGACCGTGGAAAGCGGCCCCCAGGCCAACCAGAGTTTTACTCTCAGCCAAGCGCGTACCGTGATTGGCCGCAAGGGAGCTGACATTGCGCTGGAAGACCCGGAGATTTCGCGCCACCACTGCGTGATCGAAATCCGGGAGCGCAACATCAGCTTGAAGGACCTCGATTCGACGAATGGCACATTTTTCGAGGGAGAACGCGCGCGCGCCGTTTTGTTGAAAGAAGGCGCGTTGTTTCGCATCGGCAGCAGCGTGATCCGCGTCACCTTCCGGCCAAAATAGATCCCGCGTCGCCCGCCATCACTGGAATTCATCTGGCTCTGTTGACATCCTGTGTTTCCACGCCGCTGTCATCCCGAATCCCCGCTTGCCCTGAGCGAATTTTGCGATGGGCGCTTTTTGCGGGGTGAGGGATCTGCTTTTCGCTTTTAGGCTGCGTTCCGGCGAGGATGTCAACGGTGCCAGATAGGTTCTAATCACCGGCGTTGCAGCCCGCCATGCGTGTGAGATACTGGCGCGGACTGGAAGCCTCTCCACGCAAAAATGAATCGGTTAAGCATTTGCGTCATCACCCTGAACGAAGCGCACGACCTGCCGCGATTGCTGAAATCGGCGGAAGGCATCGCTGAAGAAATTGTGGTGGTGGATTCCGGCAGCACGGATGCCACGGTGGAGATTGCCCGGGCGGCGGGCGCACGCGTGCTGACGCGCGCGTGGACGAACTACGCGGAGCAAAAAAACTTCGCGGCTTCGCAGGCGAGCGAAGACTGGATTCTGTTGCTGGACGCGGACGAAGAGCTTAGCGGCGAATTGCAGGCTTCGATTCTGAAGTGGAAGGCAGCGCCGGCGCAATTCCCTGTTTACGAAATGGCCCGGCTGGCGTGGTTTCTGGGCGCCTGGATTCGCCACTCCCGCTGGTATCCGGACTGGCAAAGGCGGCTCTACGACCGGCGCAGGGCGCAATTTTCCGGCGCGATCCACGAATCGCTGCAGTTTCAGGGCGCAGTAGGGCGCTTGCAGGGCGACCTGCTGCACTACACGGTTCGCAATTTGCAGGAACAGCGCAGCAAGAGCGACGAATATTCCACGCTAGCCGCGCGCGCCATGTTCGAAAGGGGCCGCAGGGAGTGGCGGGCGGCGAAATGGTTTGCCACGCCATGGGCATGGTTTCGTTATTTTGTGCTCGGCGCGGGATTTCTGGATGGCTACCGGGGATTCCTGATTGCGCGTTCGGCGGCACAGACGACCTGGCTCAAGTACACAAAGCTCGGCAAACTTGTAGAGCAAGACGCGCGCGACAAATAATCGAAACACGCCTTCATGGCGTCTATCTTTTCCCTCATCCCGAGAATCTCGCGCGGTTCAGTCCGGATACCCGTGAGGAAATTTCTTCCGCCAGTCCCACGCCGATTGGATGATGGATTCAAGCGAGGAATGCTTCGGCTCCCATCCGAGCGTGCGCTTCAGCTTCTCATTGCTGGCCACAAGAATCGCCGGGTCGCCCGGGCGGCGGGGAGACAGTTTGTGCGCGATTTTGCTGCCCGTGATGCGTTCGGCCACCTGCACCACCTGAAGATTCGAATAGCCGCTGGTGGTGCCCACGTTGAAGGCCTCGCCCTGAACGCGGTCGATCTCTTCCAGCGCGCGCATGTGCGAATCCGCGATATCCAGCACGTGAACGAAGTCACGAACGCAGGTCCCGTCCGGCGTCGGATAATCGCTTCCGAAAATTTCCATCTCCGGCAGGTTGCCGAGCGCCGTATCGAGAACCCGCGGGATTAAATGAGTTTCCACGCGATGGTTTTCGCCTCGCTCCTTGCTGGCCCCGGCCGCGTTGAAATAACGCACCGTGACATATTTCAGGCCGGTGTACCCGCGATAATCCGCAAGAATCTGCTCAAATCTCAGCTTGGATTTTCCGTAAGGATTGATCGGCGCCTGGCGGTGATCTTCGGGGATGGGCACAACTTCCGGTTCGCCGTAGGTTGCTGCGGTGGAAGAAAAAATCAGTTTGTCCACGCCGTGGCGCACCATCGCGTCCAACAGATTCACGCCGCAGCCCACATTCGCCGCGTAAAACGTGCTGGGCTCGCGAACCGATTTCGCCACCAACGCCTCGCCTGCAAAATGCATCACCGCATGAATCTTGTGCGTGGCGAACACTTTCTCAATTTGCCGGCGATCGGCCAGATCAGCTTCCACGAAAACGGCGGAGGGAGGCACGGCTGCCCTATGGCCTTCCACCAGGTTGTCCAGGGCAATCACGCGATGACCGCGGCCGAGCAACACCTCCGAGCAGATACTTCCGATATATCCAGCGCCGCCGGTCACAAGAATATTCAACGAAACCCCTCCGCCCCACAGGTTGAAACGGCAAGGTTCGAGTATACAGCCGAAGGGCAATTGTTTCGGCGAGGGCAACCGAGACTGGAGATTGAACGGAGGAAGCCGAGCAGAACGTCGGACGGAAAAGATCAATTCTGAAAAGCAAAAACGCCGAACAGGTCCTTTACCTCCTGTGCGGCGCTTTTGCTTACAAACTTTGCGCTAGTAATGTATTCCCTGTAAGAATGTTCCAGCAGTTCCCTCCTGTCCGCTCGCCGGATTCCGTCAAGCTAATTTGTAGATTCGACTACCCATCGTCCTTTTTTTTCGAGAAACTCCACCCCCACCGCGTAGCCGTCGCCACGCAGCGAATGGCAGTAGGCCACCCGAGCTTCAGAACGAAATTCTCCCGTGCGCGACGCCAGCACCAGCGGCGCGCCTTTTTCCCAGCGCCGCACGCTGACCACGCGCGCTCCCTTGGCGCTGACGTTTTCCGTAAACGTCGCTTCCAGGCCGGGCAAATGCCGATGTCCGTCGAGCACGACGGGTATCTCCATCGGGATGCGATTTTCCCGGCGGTTGAAGGGGTGAACGATCC
>Ga0210410_10002720_pt1 | contig 15785 bp, 14 predicted proteins | sample IncBWC4MmetaG_FD_161058 | JGI IMG/M metagenome (GOLD analysis project Ga0210410, IMG submission 161058) | Forest soil microbial communities from Barre Woods Harvard Forest LTER site, Petersham, Massachusetts, United States - Inc-BW-C-4-M | ecosystem: Environmental > Terrestrial > Soil >... | reverse complement strand
ATCGTACTCGGCGATTCTTCAATCACAAATTAAAATCCACTTGAAATGATTTGCGGAAATCGATTGTGTGCTGCTAGGCTCGCCACCGGATTGCGTGCGTGGTCGTCGCGTGTATCCGCCCACAGATGGAACTGAGCGAAAATTCCAAGCGCATTGTGCCGGCCGATTCCTGGCGGCGCATCGACACGTTAACGGCAATTCTGCTTTTCACGGCCACAGCGCTGGTTGTGGTTTGGCAGAATTTGCGCCTGGGAATGTTGTGGGACATCAGTTACATCCTGGAAAATGCGCACCGGATGTCTCTTGGTGACGTTCCCTACAAGGATTTTCCGTTTCCGTATGCACCGATCACATTTCTAATCCAAGCAGCAATTATAAAACTGACTGGTCATGCGTTCTTTCATCACGTGATTTATGCGGTAGTGGCCGGAGGCGCAGGAACTGTCGTTGCGTGGCGGATACTGTCGCACGTGCTGCGACAAGAGGTAGCCAACGATCGGTTGATGGCGTTCTTGCTGAGTGCGCCTCTAACCGTACTCGGAATTTATTGCGTCTATCCGCATCCTTTTTACGATCCAGACTGCACGCTGGTGATTCTGTGCGGCGTCCTGCTTCTGCAGAGATTGGAAGTTCATGGCGCAACGGCATTCAAGGCTTTTTGTTGCGGCGTGGTTCTGCTCGTGCCGCTCTTCGTGAAACAAAATACCGGGCTAGTGTTCTTGGTAAGCAGTGGGCTCGCGCTTGCGGTGCTAATGGCAACGAATTTATGGCGGCGTAAATCGATAGCGGGTGTTCTGTGGATTTCGGCGGGAACAGTTGCCGCACTCTCAACGGCATTGCTGCTGATTCATTTTTTCGCGGGCCTGGGAAACTACTGGCACTGGACAATTCAGTTTGCATCGGAGCGCCGCGCCCCGGATTTTGAAGACATGGTCGAGCCATTCGAGAATTATGCGTTGATCGTTTGGGTGGCGGCTGCGCTCGCCGGGATTATTTTGGTTTTTCTGATCGGCGGTCGAGTTTCGACGCGGTCAGTGTTGGGCGATCAGCCGAAACTTTCTGTGTCTGACCGAATTGCCGCAATCACTTCGGTGGCTCTCTTCTCTGCGCCGTTTATTTGGAGCGTTATCTATCTCTTTCTTGACGAAGATCCTTCGTCGAGAGCCGAACGTCTTCTGGCAGTGTGGCCGGTCCTGTTAATTTTCTCACTGGCAATTGGATTGTTGAGAGCAGGCCGCCGAACTGGATTGAATCTGATGCTGCCTTTCATTTTAGTGGGGACAATTTTGGGAGCGTTTTTATCGCAGCAACTGTGGGGCTCAACTTACGCCATATGGCCGCTGCTGATGATTCTGATTGCGATTTTAATAGCGGAACTCGCTCCAGTGGTGCGCAGGATTTCGTGGTTCGCGCCCGCGCTCGCGAGCGTAATCGCGGTTTCGCTGCTGGTGTCAGGCGGATTCTATGTCGTCAGCAGGGAACGACTGGCTTATGCGAATGTTTGGGACGGAGCGATTACCCGTTCGACGCTGCCTGCGCTCGAAGGGCTTTCAATGGGTGGCCCGTGGATTCCCCAGTTTGAAGAGCTGATCCGCTATTCTGAGAAAGAAATTCCACGGGAAGATGGTTTGCTGATGATTCCCGGCGAAGATCTTTTTTATTACACAACAGGGAGACATCCGCGCTTCCCGGTGTTAATGTTCGACCACACGGTCAACCCGTATAGTCCCGTACAGGTGCTCGCGCTAAGTAGGTCGGAAAAAATTCAGTGGCTGGTCGTCAAACGGAACCTGCAGATTCAGGGAACTCCGTATGAAGACGAGGCAGTGCTGCTGCAATTACTACTCGCAGATTTTCAGCCCGTGAAGCATCTGGAGAATTACGACGTTTACAAACGCAAGTAGGACGGCGGGGATGCAAGTGGGAGCGCCATTGTCATTTCGAGCGGCAAGAATATTCGTGGCGACTCTCTGCGTGCTATTGATGTTCACAGTAGCGCAGGGAAATGCCGGCGCGCAACAAGTAACAAAGGAAGTCCACGGCAAAGTAGTGGACGAGGACGGTCTTCCTATTTCCCGCGTAGAAGTTACCGCGCGCTGGGGCGCCGACTCCGCGATCGAATCGCTTACCGTTTATACGGACGCAGTCGGCGAGTTTCAGGTTCCCTCGATTTCCGCCGACAAAATTACATTCTCACTTTCAAAGCCCGGTTACTTCCGTGTGGAGGCCAGCGTCCTTGAGTTGAAGTCCGGCGTGAACGACACGAGCTTCACTCTCAATCACGAAACAGAGCTTTCCCAGAAAGTGGAAGTTCGCTCCGGTCCTGTTCAGATTGACCCAAATACTACAAGCCACCAGGAAACACTTGTTCAGCACGAAGTGTTGAATACGCCGGTGCCATCGAGTCACGATCTTCAGCAAAGTTTGTTTACCATGCCGAACGTTTTGCAAGATACGAACGGACGGATTCACATTGCCGGGGCCCGCCAGGGACAAACAGAAATCCTGCTGGACGGATTTGAAATTAACGATCCGGCGAATGGAACATTCACGCCGCGGTTGAACGTGGACGCGGTTCAGTCTGCGACGGTTGAGACCGGCGGATACGGCGCACAGTACGCCCACGGTGGTGCCGGCATTGTGGTGCTGGACACGCAGGCGGGCGATGACAAGTGGCGATTCGGGGCGACCAACTTTATTCCGCTGATCAGCTTTCGAGAAGGTACCCATTTCGCAAATTGGTTTCCGCGAACAATGATTTCCGGTCCGATCAAAAAAGGGCGGGCTTGGTTTTCGATGGCGTCTACCGTTCAGCACTCGTTCAGCGTGGTCAATGAGTTGCCTGAAGGGCAGAATATGGCCACGAGTTGGGCCGGCGATAATCTTTTGCGCGGCCAGGTGAATATTACGCCGCGAAATATTTTGCAGGCGAGCTTTCTCTACAACCGCTCCACCGAGCCGCAGTTTGGGCTTGGACCTTTAAGCCCGCTTTCCACGACTACCGACCACGACGCGCGCCGATATTTTATCTCTGCAAAAGATCAGATCTGGCTGGGGCGAGCGCTGCTGGAGCTCGGTGCGGCGGCGGACAGCACATGGAGTACAAATAATCCGCAAGGAACTGCGACGTATATCGTGACGCCTTCGACGACCGCGGGAAATTATTTTCAGGCGCTCAAACAAAGGTCGCGTCGCATTCAGCTCGTTGGGGATGCGAATTCGGGTACGCTGAAGTTTTGGGGCACGCACACTTTATCCGCGGGTTGGAATGTTGACGATTTGACGTTTTCTGAGGCCGCGAAGCGAAGCGAAATTGATTTTCAACGCGAGGATGGCACGCTTGCAGAACGAGCAACGTTCTCCGGCCCGGCGCTGTTTCGAATTTCCAACACACAAGCCGGCGGGTACGCACAGGATGTGTGGCGGCCAGTAAAACAAATTGTGCTTTCGATCGGAATTCGCGCTGACTGGGACCGATTGATTCAAGACACTCTTGTACAACCACGCTTCGCCATGAATTGGGTTCCGTTAGGCGATGGCCGGATGAAGTTCACCGTAGCGTGGGGCGAACATTATCAGCCGGTGAACCTCACCCTCTTCGGCCAGGGCTCTGATCAGCAGCGCAATGATCTGTTTTACGATGCCACTGGCTTGGTGGCAACGGGACCTCCGGTTGTGAGCAAATTTCTGATTCCCGCGAGTGGACTGACGCAGCAGCGCTCCTACAACACGACTATCGAGTTTGACGAACGAATCTTGAAGCGAACTTTTGTTGGTGCGGCATACGTACTGCGCGATGGCAGAAATGGACTGGCATGGGAATCGCTACCTTCCGGTGCGTTCATGCTTCAGAATCATCGCGAAGATCGATTCGAGTCCGGAGAGATTTGGCTGCGTCACGAATTCGGCGAGCAGGCAGAAATTTTCGTCAACTATGTGCGGTCGAGTGCTACCTCCACCGAGGTGTTGGATCCGACGGTGGTGTCGTTGTTTCTAAGTCCGCAGCAGCCGGGCCGGTTGCTTTGGGATGCGCCGAACCGCTTTATCACTCGAGGCTGGGCCCCTTTGCCGGTGTGGCAACTGCTGGGCAGTTATTTCATGGAATACCATACGGGCTTTCCGTACAGCGTCGTAAATGACCAGGAGCAGCTTGTGGGCGGCGCAAATAATCTTCGGTATCCAACTTACTTCAGTCTAAATCTTGGAGTAGAGAAACGATTCAAATTTCATAAACACGAGTGGGCCATTCGAGTTTCGAGCAACAATATTACCGGCCACAACAATCCGATCGCGGTAGTGAATAATGTTGATGCGCCGGATTTTCAGACGTTTTCCGGTGGACATATCCGATCGTTCACGGCTCGTTTGCGCTTGGTCTCTTCGCATTAGTGCTGAATTCATCATCGCCCGAATTCGGATCAACTGGCGGTCACTTCGTCTTTGAGGGGGCGCCACACTGCTGTCATCGTGGACACTAAAAGCGCACCAGATTTCAAGGATGACGTATGCGCACGGAGAATTCTGCGTGAAGTTTAGGCCTAAATCCTTTGTTGCGTTCTACTTGTCGAGGATTGAAAAAGGAAACGGAGAGATGGTTGCGGGGGTTGGATTTGAACCAACGACCTTCGGGTTATGAGGTCGATCTGAATATGTAGCCCGTTGATTCTGTGCGACTTAGCGGGCAGTATTTCAAGAGAGTTCTTTCCCAAATCTTTCCCAAGGCATTTTGGGAAATTATGTCGGCGAAAAATCATTGGCAAAGTCTACGCCGTTGGGTTGGCGAGACGTTAGGGCTTTGAGGATTCAATCTTAATGTGGTGCGCCGGAGAGAGCGCCTGGCTACGAACCAACTGAGCGAAAACTCTAGGCCGTTTCTCTGGCGTCGCTTACGAGCAAACACGATGTACGTTTCTTTTCTGAAATGTACCGAGATGTACCGAGAATGGTCGACGGAAACAGATCCGATAAACCTGTTGGTTACGCATCTATCTTCTAGGTGTAGTTCTAGGGTAGTCCGAGATGTCGTTTGACTTCTGCTTTCGCGATCTCTGCGACCACTCCGATCGCGACGGTGGGTAGGCCCTTTAGCCTTTCTTTCGTTTTGCCCCAAATGCCGGGATCGCGGATGTCATCCAAGAATTCATGTCCTTCCCATGTCAGCTTGGAGATAATCGGAACCTCAAATGTAGTTTTACCTTTAACTAGTCCCGCTTCTATTAGCAGAGTCAAGTGATACGCTATTTCTGGCATTGAATGGTCGGAAATTCCCATGTCGGCGGGCGTCTGAGGAGAGAGCCATCGATGTCCGTCAAAGTTAGAGTCGCTCTCTATATGGAGCAATAAGTTCCGAATTAACTCCATGTCTCGCTGCATCGCAACCCGCCTGTTCGGAGTGAACTCGCTATCGCGGCAGAATGTGCCAGTAAGGAGCCGGATTTTCTAGGGAACCGCCTGATTTTCGTACCCAGCCTTTTTCTTCCAATCGTCCAAGACTGTCGCCGACAGTCTTCTCATCAAGCGAAAGCGCGTAAGCCAATTCCGCAGACCGCACGAGAAACATTCCCCCGCCCGTTACCGGTCGGCTACCTTGCCAACGAGCGGTGTCCTCAAGTGCTTCAATGATCTGGGCATCGACTACGTCGTCCGACTTAAATTCCTCAAAGGCCATGACAGCTCCCATGAATGCTTATTCAGGTTAGAACACACGTAGAATCAGATACAAGTGCAGTTTGAGAAGGAGTTGATTTGCCGGACAGTGATCATTTGTCGCGGAAGGTAAATAATCCCGCGACGAAAATCTTTAGTCTCCGGGACACTTTGTCAAGAGTTGCAAACGAAGGCGCGTTGATACCACGCTCAATAAGGGTCAGAAAATCCACCGAAATATCGAGGGTTTCCGCGAAACGCTCGTGAGTCATTCCGCGCCGTACCCGGATTTTCCGCGGGTGTTGTCCAAATTGTTTCCGAAACGTTGCCACCCGCAGGCTCTACCCAAGCGGGAGTCTGTCGTAGTGTGGTTACGGCAACCACCGAACGGGATTACGGGTTAATTTTTTAGAATCGACCGCCCTGAGAGAGGTAAAATTTATGGATAACCTCGTGACGTCCCGCTCTGCCCGTTGGAAGGTTTTTGGAATCCTACTCTTGATAATCTGCATTGTTGGTGTAATCAAAGGTTTCATTTCAGGGCGTTATACGTCCGATTCCATAACATCTACGCAAAGTCCAACCGCCATTAAGCCGCAAAAAGTTGATACCAATGCGATGCCGCAACATGACGCGGTCTCAACCGTTGATTCGTTACTTGCAGATATTCGCAAGCGCAATACTGCTGCGCCTACTTCGTCTCCCGAGACACTCCCCGAAAACTTTAGCGGATGGGATCAACCAAAACCGAAGACCTTAAGTATCTGCCAAATGAAGGTCGATGAGTGGCAGCAGTGGTATGACGGCAACGTTGCAGTCTTAGGAGACTTGAAAACAAGCAACATTCAGTTGAAACAAGAGAACGACGAATTGAATTATCAAAATTCCAGACTCCGAACCGAACTAAAAAGGGCTGAACCAATAGCGCTTTTCAGCGGCCTTCTTGGTTTTGGCGCTGGAATTAGCATCATTTTTCGTTTCGGCAAATGGATACGGCGTGCGCCACGTCCTTGGCTGGCCTTATCGCTAGAAAAAAGGAAGCTGCTTTTGTTGATCGGCGGTGCGGCGTGGATTTCAGTTGTGGTTATGATCTGTAGCCAAAAACAGATTCTCTACTTACATCCCATAAATTTGCTTGTGGCTGTTGTGGTTTACTCGATTCCGGCGGTTTTGTTTGACGGGATCGCTTTTTGGTGGCTGAGAAATCCCAAGAAAACCTAAAAACGCTACAAACAGGTAGGGGTAACTCTTATGGTTCAGAAAGCAGTCTTTGCTTGAATTGGTTTGCAGTAAGTGGATATCGTCTCTACATGACCCAACCAGACATGCAGAAACTCGAAATGGAGGTCGTGCACAAGGCAGAAACCGCCAAGCGTGACCTCCGGGCGCACACTATCAAGTTGGCCTTGGTGGGCGAGACGCTTGAAAAGTTCGGGAGAGCCCTACAGGATTGTCCTATGGTCATCACACCAGTTCCTGAAATTGATGCCCCTGACTATCGCAAGGCGTTAAATCTACTGCATCCCGACTTATGCCGAGAAGTAATTGGTTTCTGCCAGAGTATAAAGGATTTGCAAAGTGTGCGTGATGCAGCGGAACGAAAGAAGGCATCCCTCGGTTTCTGAATTGTGGAATGTTAGTTCATGCAACATTATTCTCTTTTTCGCTTTCGAGCACTTCACGTAGTCTGGTGCCCCATTTTTGGCAAAACCTAAAATGGGGATTTTGAATCTGCCAACTCGGAGGCAGAAAAACTCACTCCGGCGTCGCGCATAGGAGCCGCAGTCAAAACAATCACAACTCAGCATTGAGTAATCGCCCGATGCGGCGAGGAGTTGGGCCTTTTCCTTCTCCGTAAGCGCATGGCGAATAAAAAGCGAATATGATAACCTCACGAAATGGTCCGGTCTTGCCGCGTAATGATAAAGGATCTGGAAGACGTGAGTCACACGGTCGAAGTGACCGCTGAATCTCTGTACGAAGCCGTCGCGCTCGGACTGAAAGCTATACGCGGCAGAGATTGGGTAGAAGGTCTGCGCGACCAATTCAGGATCGAAGTTTCCGTATCCGAAATTCCGGTGTGTCACAGCGTAGAGATGAAAGAATTTAATTCGTGGTTGCAGCGCGACGGCGGCGCGCCAAGAGATCTAGTTCAGCGGAAACGAGCGCGAAAGATTCTCGGACTGCCGGAAACTAAGTAAGGAAATTGCACCGTTCCCATTCAGACCTGCGTAATTTTCCACTTCGTTCGTTCCGGCTTTGGAAGTTCAACGCGCGGTCTATAGCGGGATGTTCGTCCTAGTCTTCAAATCATCCACGAGACGCTGGGCAGAGTTTGCCATTTCCTTTTCGCGATTCTTCTGTCGCGCTGCCAGTCTTCGATGGTCGGTTTCCGACCAAAGCGACGTTTTCGTTTTGGAATCATAAATTGTCAGTATTAGTTGTGGGTCAGTAATCTGCGAACTGTGAACCTGAGTAGTGTTGTTGTATGTGTTAGTCGAACTCCAGACGCGGGTGCCTTTGTCTTCGACACGATAAGCTAATTCAACGATTAGGTCTGCTTCCTCCGGCGAACCTACGATTTGATACTTGCCCCAGTCCTTCATCTTTGAATAAAAGGCATCGTAGGCCAGATTGCTGCCGCCGCCATTGGAGAGGAAAATCTTCTTGGCATTCACAATTACCGCAGGCAGCGGCGCAACTGGTACAACTTTCTTTTTGCCCTGCGCGCCTGCTTGACTTGGTGAGCAAAGAATTGCTGCCAACACTAGAGAGACTGCTAGTCTTCGCATCGGTTCCTCCATCCAATCGGATCATCATCCAGTGTAGATCTAAAATACCCTCTGCCGCTGAACCAATCCCTGCACTCGTATTCAATGTGGAACACGAGGGTAAGTACCGAACGCAACTCTAGGAATGGTAGAATCCGGCGATGGCAACAAAACCTAAACCCGCCAGACTCACAGTCGCGCAGATCGAAATTGTCGGGCAGTTCAATGACTATGCGTGGGACAACGCAAAGCTCGGATTTGAAGCGGTCGCGAAAAAGGAGCTTGGCCCGAATCCGTTTCCCAAGACTCCGAACGGTCGAAAATTCAAAGCCGAATGCAAGAAAGCGTTTGAGTTAGAACGAGGGCAGACTGCGAAGGTAGCAATCTAGCCGTCTTACCTCTGTTTGTCCCAAAGCTCTTTGAACAACGCAACTGTTGCGGGGCCGTGCCCTGCGTAATGATTGTTCGCGTATGCGTAAATGTCCACCTTGTGGTTGATACTGTGAAAGAATTTCACCCACTTAATCAGAGCCGCGCGCCGGTCAATTATGGTTTTATCCCACACTTTGGTTTCTACTTCGATACCTTTCCGGTCTCCAAGCCACCGGACGTAACAAAAATCCGCCGTGATCGGATCAATCTTGGCCGTTACCTCTTCAATCGTCGGCATCCAACTTTGGTCGATGCACGCGAGTGCAACCCCGTGCTCGCGCAACAGATCCGCAAACTTTGCGTCGAGCCAGTTCTTATTCCGAATTTCGAGCGCGAACTTGTATCCCTTCGGGAGTCGTTTTAGGAACGGTTGGAGCCTAGCAGTAAATTCCGATCCTGTTTTAAACTTGGCACGATTGAAGTACGGGAACTGGAGCAACATCGGTCCCAACTTTTTGCCAAGGCCGGATACGACTTCCACGAAAGTCTCAAATTCCTTTTCGCAATCCACCAAAACTTTTTCGTGTGTGATCTGCTGCGGGACTTTCAGCGAGAAAATAAAATGATCCGGCGTCTTCGCCGCCCAGCCGTTCACGGTTGATGCAGATGGAGTCCGGTAGTAAGTGCTGTCTACTTCGACCGTGTTAAATCGACTCGCGTAAAAATTTAAGAATTCCGCTGGCTTCATGCCGGAAGGGTAGAAACTTCCTTCCCATCCTGCCGCAGTAAACGCAGACGTACCTATGCGAGTTTCATGCTGCTTCGCCACGATTGTGGGAGCCTAGCGCATAAAAGAGTTTGAGAGCAAGGCCCCTATGCCGCAAATTCAGGCGTTTTCTCTCAGCAGAGTCACCCGTTTCACGGAGCAATCACCGGATCCACGAGCGCAGCGCGCCGGGCGCGGACATGTGGGGAATGGGGTCATGGCATTCAAGAGGAATCGCGATGCCGAATTATTAGGTGTGAGTTTGTATATCTGTTGGTTACACTCTAACGATGGCCGCGAGCACCAACCCTTTTGCTACTCTTATTGAGCGGGATCCCCGGGAACGGCATTTGTGACGACACCAAACCAAAACCCAGAACAGATTGCCCGCGATCAGATTGACAAACAGTTGAGGGAATCCGGCTGGATTGTTCAGGATAAGACGGCCATTAATTTCAATGCCGGGCTTGGTATCGCCGTCCGCGAGTTCCAAACGGACATCGGTCCCGCCGAATATGTTCTTTTCGTTGCTGAGAAAGCAGTCGGCGTCATCGAGGCTAAACCTGAAGAGTGGGGCCACAAGATCACGACGGTCGAAGAACAATCAGGGAGCTACGCCTCAGCTACTCTCAAATGGGTGAACAACAGAGAACCCCTGCCCTTCGTCTACGAGAGCACGAGCGTCGTCACCCGCTTCACCGACAGCCGCGACCCCAAACCCCGATCCAGGGAAGTTTTCACTTTTCATCGGCCAGAAACCATGGCCGACTGGTTGTCCAAGCCGGCCTCACTTCGCGCGCGGCTCCAAACCATGCCGCCGCTTGCTCCGTCCGGATTACGAGATTGCCAAGTCACGGCGATCGAAAAACTCGAAGAATCTTTCAAGGATGACCGTCCCCGTGCCCTGGTGCAAATGGCCACGGGCTCGGGTAAGACCTACACCGCCATCACGTCTGTCTATCGTCTTCTCAAGTTTGCGGATGCCAAGCGCGTCCTGTTCCTCGTGGACACGAAGAATCTTGGGGAACAGGCCGAGCAGGAATTTTTGGCTTACCTTCCAAACGATGATAATCGCAAGTTCACCGAGCTCTATAACGTTCAGCGCCTCAAATCATCCTTTGTCGCCAAGGACAGCCAGGTCTGCATCAGTACGATCCAGCGTATGTACGCGCTGCTGAAAGATGAGCCGCTCGATGAGGTGGCCGAGGAGACCAACCCAGCCGAACTAATGGTGAAGGCGAAGCAACCGCTACCTGTCGTCTACAACGGGAAAATACCCCCCGAGTTCTTCGATTTCGTAATCATCGATGAGTGTCACCGCTCGATCTACAATCTCTGGCGGCAGGTAATTGAGTATTTCGACGCTTATTTGATCGGCCTTACGGCAACACCCGACAATCGGACTTACGGCTTTTTCCGAAGGAACGTGGTCAGCGAATACAGCCATGAGAAGGCTGTCGCCGATCGCGTAAATGTCGGAAACGAAATTTATCTAATTGAAACCGAACGCACCAAGCAAGGCGCTACAATCAAGGCGAGCCAACAGATAGAAAAGCGTGAACGATTGAGTCGCAGGAAGCGTTGGGAAACGCAAGATGCAGACGAGACGTATGCCGCCGCACAGCTTGACCGCGATATCGTGAATCCGGACCAAATTCGCACGGTCATCCGCACTTTTCGTGAGAAGCTCCCGGAGATTTTTCCGGCGCGTCACGAAGTGCCAAAGACACTCATCTTTGCCAAGACCGATAGTCACGCAGACGACATCATTCAGACGGCGCGCGAGGAATTCGGGCAAGGTAATGATTTTTGCAAAAAGATTACCTATCAATCGCCGGAAGATCCCAAGTCAGTTCTTGCTCAATTTCGCAACGACTACAATCCGCGCATCGCGGTAACGGTTGATATGATTGCGACTGGGACTGACGTCAAGCCGCTCGAATGTTTGCTTTTCATGCGCGACGTAAAGAGTCGGAATTATTTCGAGCAGATGAAGGGACGAGGGACGCGCACCTTGGATCACGACGACCTCAAGAAAGTCACGCCTTCTGCCACAACTGCGAAGACGCACTATGTCATCGTGGACGCGATCGGAGTGACAAGGTCTCTCAAGACCGCGAGCGAGCCCCTCATCACTAGGCCTACTGTGCCGCTAAAGGACCTTGCTATGGGCGTGATGATGGGCGTTCGCGACGATGATACGGTGAGTTCACTCGCGGGACGTCTTGCGCGACTGAACAACCAGCTCGACCAGAGAGACCAGCAACGCATTAAAGACAAAACAGGAGGCGTCGCGCTGTCCGAAATCGTTGGCAGCTTGCTTGCCGCTATTGATCCTGATCGGATTGAGGACATGGCCCGTGAAAACTCAGACGTTCCGACAGGAACTGAACCGGATGATCTAGCCCGTCGGACAGCGCGGGAGCAGTTGGTTGGAGCGGCCTCACGTGTCTTCAATGGCCAACTGATCGAGCTGCTCGAATCAATCCGTCGCGATAAGGAACAGACGATCGACCATGACAACCTTGATGCCGTCTTGCGTGCTGAGTGGGCGGGCGATGCCGCAGAAAACGCAAAGCAGATTGCGACGGATTTTCGCGAATATCTCGAAGCGAACCGCGATCAAATCGAGGCATTGACAATTTTTTACAGTCAGCCATTCCGCAGGTCTGAGTTAACTTATGAAATGATCCAGAAGATTTTCGACAAACTAAAGACCGACAAACCTCGCCTCGCTCCGCTGAGAGTTTGGCAGGCTTATGCGTTTCTGGACGAGTACAAGGGAGCGCAGCCCAGCAGCGAGCTGGTTGCTCTTGTCGCGCTCATCCGTCGCGTCTGCGGTATCGATGCGGCGCTTTCTCCTTTTTCGGAGACGGTGCGGAAGAATTTCCAGAACTGGATAATGACGCGCCATAGTGGTGGCGGGGAAAAATTCGATGAAGCCCAGATGGAGTGGCTGCGGATGATCCGCGACCACATCGTTAGCTCGTTCCATATTGAGCGAGATGACCTCGACATGGCGCCATTCGATGCAAAGGGAGGCCTTGGGCGAATGCACCAATTGTTCGGCGACCAAATGGACAAAGTCATTCAAGACATGAACAGGGCGCTGGCAGCATGACCGGACGTAACCTAACAAATTTACCTGTAGGTTGGGCTGCCGCGCCTCTCGCAGAAATTGCTTCCATCAACCCAAGGCTTGACAAAACTGAGATCAACGATGAATTGGAAGTTTCCTTTATTCCGATGGCGTCAGTAGAAGCTGCAACAGGAAGAATTGATCTTAGAGAAATTCGTCAACTACGTAACGTAAAGAAAGGCTACACGCCGTTTCAAGAGGGCGATATTCTATTCGCAAAAATTACTCCTTGTATGGAAAATGGGAAAATTGCAGTGGTCCCCGCGCTTAAGAACGGCATTGGCTTCGGCTCCACAGAATTTCACGTTCTCAGACCCTGCCGAGGAATCGACGCTCTCTACATCTATTATTTCTTATCTACTCAGCGATTTCGGCATGATGCTGAACGCAACATGGCCGGCGCGGTTGGCCAGCAACGTGTACCTACACGATATCTCGCTAAACATATTATTCCCGTGCCCCCGGCTCGAGAGCAAAGCCGAATCGTCACCAAGATTGAGGAATTCCTGTCGAAGTTTGAATACGGCGTCAAATGCCTTGAAGCTGCACAAGTACAACTGAAGGTCTACCGGCAGGCTATTCTCAACAGCGCATTTCTAGGCGAGCTGACCTCGCATTGGCGTAAACAGAATGGGGATAAGCTCCACAATGCAGATCGCTTAATTGCGCGTATCGCGGATGAGCGAGATGCTCTCTATGAGGCCCAACTCGCCCGGTGGACTTCCGCTCTCAGTGGCTGGGAAAATTCGGGCAGGCGTGGCAAACGCCCTGTTAAGCCAAAAAGGCAAAGGGATGTGCGCCCACTCGATCAAGGGACGCTTAGCGAGTTACCGAAATTGCCAGTGAATTGGACCTGGATAAAGCTTGGTCAACTCACCTGGTCGGTAAAAGATGGACCTCACTACAGCCCTAAGTACGCAGACCAAGGGATTCCATTTATTTCGGGAGGAAATGTGCGGCCAGACGGAGTTGATTTCTCGACCGCAAAGTTCATCTCCAAAGAACTTCATGATGAGTTGTGCGAGCGATGCCGACCAGAAATTGGAGACATTCTATACACGAAAGGTGGAACGACGGGAATTGCTCGCGTCAATACATATGAGATCGAATTCAATGTCTGGGTCCATGTCGCAATCTTGAAAATAACCAAATCGATTGAACCATTCTTTTTGCAGCATGGTTTGAACGCCCCTTTCTCCTACGTCCAAGCTCAGCGCTTCACTCATGGTGTAGGCAACCAGGACTTGGGACTCACCCGACTGGTGAACATCATTCTGCCCTTCTGTGGGACTGAGGAGCAGCGCGCCGTCGTCTCCGAGGTCGAAAGACTTACTTCCGAGATCGATTACCTTGAGAACATCATAGACACCGAACTGCGGAAGGCAGAATCACTTCGTCAGAGCGTGCTCAAAAAAGCATTTGAGGGAAAACTTGTCTCCCAAGAGCCATCAGATGAACCCGCCTCTGTCTTACTTGAGCGCATCAAACGCGCCATGCCTGTGACAGAGAATGGCAAAAGGAAAACTGCAAGAAAGGACGCCGCATGAATACCGCATCAATCGTTTCAAGAGTCTGGAGCTTTTGCACGACATTACGTGATGACGGAGTTAGTTACGGCGACTATCTGGAGCAGCTTACCTATCTAATCTTTCTCAAAATGGCGGACGAGTATGCCAAGCCCCCCTATAACCGAGATATCGGTATCCCTTCAAAATACAATTGGCAAAACCTGAAATCAAAGCGTGGGGCTGAACTGGAAGTCCATTACGTCACATTGCTGCGGGAGCTCGGCAACCAAAAAGGAATGCTGGGACAGATATTCATGAAGGCCCAAAACAAGATTCAAGATCCAGCCAAGCTCTTTCGTCTCATCGACACGGTGGACGATACCGAGTGGGTGACGATGGACGCTGATGTAAAAGGCGATATCTATGAAGGTTTGCTGGAGAAGAACGCCGAAGACACTAAGTCGGGTGCTGGTCAGTATTTCACTCCACGGGCGCTCATCCGCGCAATGGTGGAGTGTATACGCCCACAACCCGGCAAAGCGATTGCCGATCCCGCTTGCGGCACGGGCGGTTTTTTTCTCGCCAGTTATGACTTCATCGCCAATCCAAAGAATTACGAGCTCGACAAAACGCAAAAAGAATTCCTGAAGCACAAAACCTTTACCGGCAACGAGATCGTCGCCAACACCCGCCGCCTCTGCCTCATGAACATGTTCCTGCATAGCATCGGAGAGATCGACGGTGAGGCGATGATTTCCCCAAATGATGCTCTTGTTGCTCCGAGTGGAAAGAGCTTTGATTATGTCTTCGCGAATCCGCCATTCGGCAAAAAGAGCAGCATGAGCTTTACCAACGAAGAAGGTGAGCAGGAGACAGACGATCTTACCTATAACCGCCAGGACTTTTGGGCGACGAGCTCGAACAAGCAACTCAATTTCGTGCAGCACATACGAACGATGCTGAAAACAACAGGGAGAGCAGCCGTGGTTGTGCCTGATAATGTGCTCTTCGAAGGCGGAGCAGGAGAAACCATCCGACGCAAGCTTCTTGAGAACACTGATCTCCATACCATCCTCCGTCTACCGACGGGTATCTTTTACGCGAACGGCGTCAAGGCAAACGTTATTTTCTTCGACAACCACGAAGCGAGTCCGAAACCGTGGACTAGAGATGTGTGGTTCTACGACTATCGCACCAACGTGCACCACACCCTGAAAAAGAAGACGATGCGCTTCGATGACTTGGCGGATTTCATCAAATGCTATTACCCGGAGAACCGCCACAAACGCAAACCTACTTGGGACGGAGAGAAAAACCCGGAAGGCCGCTGGCGCAAATTTACTTACGACGAGTTAAGGGCTCGCGACAAGACAAGCCTTGACGTGTTCTGGCTTCGCGACAAGAGCCTCACCGACCTCGACAATTTGCCGGAGCCCGACGAGCTTGCCCAGGAAATCATCGAGAACCTTGAAGCCGGACTAAACAGCTTCAAGGCAGCCCTAGCTGGATTGGAAAAGACAAGCTAGTTCAGCGTTCCGTTGAGACGCCCCCATCGCGTCCAGGCGCTTCCGCTGAACTAGACT
>Ga0210410_10002719_pt1 | contig 15786 bp, 14 predicted proteins | sample IncBWC4MmetaG_FD_161058 | JGI IMG/M metagenome (GOLD analysis project Ga0210410, IMG submission 161058) | Forest soil microbial communities from Barre Woods Harvard Forest LTER site, Petersham, Massachusetts, United States - Inc-BW-C-4-M | ecosystem: Environmental > Terrestrial > Soil >... | reverse complement strand
CGCCCGCGAAGTTGGTAATGCGGAGATCGGATCCAAGGAGATTGGATCGATAGCGAAGGAGTTCGCCTTCGTCGAGTTCGTGGGCGACCGCGGAGTCCCAACGGTCCTCCAGGAATTTCAGAGATGGGGAAGCGAGCGTAGCAACAGTCATAGCGCCTCTCGATCAAAGAGTACGATAACACAGCGATAAAACAATAGAGAAACTATTTCTAGTCTGGATGATGGCAATGTGATGACACGTGCCGAGCCCTGTCCAATTGCAGCCAGCGCCATGCAAAGCAGTTCTAACGTGGGCAGATCTTGCCAATCGCTTCAGAGGGGACTATCAGCCTGCACTGCCCTTAGCTTGCTGCGGCCGCATCGCCTTCGGCAGAAGCCAGCGACTCTGGTGTTACCACGTGGTGGCGGACGTAGTTATAGGGGGGGACAATCCGTCCTCGGAGCAGGGTAATTCCCAGCTGGATAAGGCGCGGCCCGTAACTTTCGGCGCCGTGAGAGATGGAGCCGATGATGGCGCTTGTCCCGTTGCGCATTTCATCCAGGACTTCTGGGATGCAGTCCTGACCAGCGATGGCGAACTCTGGCTCTCGACCGTTCTGGCGCGCGGCGTCGAGCACGCCCAGGGCGCTGGAATCCGTGGACGCGGCCACCAGGATCTTCTGCCCCCTGCGCTGCGTTCGGAGAAAGTCGTTGATTGCGACGAAGCTAGGTTGGCGCATCCCGCGACCTTCGAGTCGAAGAAATCGGTCAGGGGGCACCAGTCCTAGGCGTTCGCGGATGCCTTCAAAAGCGCCGGTGATGCGGCTTTGCACAAAACTTCCCGCTTCCGAGAATCCGATGCCGAGAACCCAGTCCACCTTGCCCTTCCACTTGCTGACTGCATGCTGGGCAAGGAGCGATCCCGCTTCATATCCGACTTCAAAGTTGTCCACGCCGAAGTAGGTCGCATTGGGATGCGGGACGTCAATCGCGATCAGGGGGATTTCGGCGTTCTTGAGAATGTGAGCGATGTGCGGGGCTACGTGCTCCTCGACCTGAAACTCGAGGACAAGATCAACTCTCTGTCGAACGAACTCTTCGGCGTTTTTGATGGCGATATCGGGATCGTAGCGGTTGTCGAGGTGTAGCAATTCGACTCCGGCCGCCGCCGCCGCCGCAGTGACACTGGAGGTGACAGCTCTGGAGAACGGCATTTCCCCGCTTTGCGCGGCGACTCCAAATCGCAGGCGACGTGGCCGTGAGACCAGGCGATATTGCCCGCTCTCTCCTTGCGCGACATAACCGCGATGAACCAGAGTTTTGAGAATCCTGTAGACGCTCGTTTTGGAGATCTGGGTCTGCTGATAAACATCTTCCAGCGCGATCGGACCGTTGGTCTTTTCCAGCAGTTCCAACACGTCTAGGGCCTTGGAAAGGATCGGAATCAGGTAAAGGCGTTTGATCTTGGTCTTGGCCAACCCGTCGTTCCTCCCTGTGTCCCGGCTCTGAAGAATACTCCGAGGATACTACGCGTAGGAACTGACCGGTGCGAACTTCGACCCTCGCTCGGCGTTAATGCGCTGCACGTAGCCGCTCTCCGCGAGCGCGGCGAGCGGCTCTGCGGGCAGGCCTTTCAGGGTGCGCCACTCCCTGAGCAGCGGACGCACGTCCTGCCAGAAAGCACCGCGGAACAACTCTTCGGCATTGACGAGTTCGCACTTCCGCTGCAGCCGTTCCAACTCGTCGCGATCTACGAGTGAAGCTTTGAGCCAGAGTTCCTGGGCGGTGGCCACAGTCTGCACCATGGCTTCCATCTTTCCCTTCAGGTTGTGGCTCTGGTCAATCATGAAGGCAATATCTTGCACGAGCGCGGGTCCGGACAACTGGATCTCATGGAAGATCCGGAAAATCTGATAGGGATCGATGGAGCCGAGCGTCAGGTCATCGTCGGCGTAGCGGCGATCGTTGAAATGGAACCCTCCAAGCATTCCGGTGTGCAGAAGCCATGCGACCACCTGCTCGATATTCTGTGAGGCATAGTGGTGCCCGGTGTCCACTAGCACACGGGCTCGCGGCCCGGCCTTGGCGGCCAGGTGCGACGCCATGCCCCAATCGGCGATATCGGTGTGATAGAAGGCTGGCTCGAAAGGCTTGTACTCAATCAGCAGGCGCTGGCTTGGCGAGAGGCTTTGGTGGGTACGAATCAAGGCCTCTTCCAGCCACTCGATCCGCTGCCTGATGCTTTGCGTGCCGGGATAGTTCGAGCCATCGGGCAGCCATAGCGAAATATCGCGCGACCCGAGCTCCGCAGCAATGGCGACGGAATCGAGCATGTGCCCGACGGCGCGGTCGCGAATCTCTTCCGCAGGATTGCAGAGAGAGCCGAACTTGTAGTCTTGGTCTTGAAAGAGATTGGGGTTGACCGAACCTGCGGCAACCCCATGCCGGTTTTCGAGTCGCCGTACCGCATCAACATCGGCAATCCCATTGGGGAGGTCCCACAATACATGCAACGCCAGAGTCGGTGTGGCCCCGGTAATCTTGTGCACCTGCCCGGCATCGCTAAATTTCTCCTCTAAGGACGAAGCCGCGCCGGGCTGCAGGAATTTTCCGAAGCGCGTCCCTGTATTCGCGAATCCCCACGAGGGAATCTCAATGCGAAAGGAATCGAGGGTCCGAAACGCCGCTTCCTGGAGAGTAGAGTTTTCCTGCATGACCTACCTGCCTTGGGTTGAATTTCGCGAAAAGTGTTGATCCAGCGAGCATTGACCGCGCGGCTGCTAGTAGCCTCGCGAATCATAGAAACTGCATCGTAGCTCATTGTAATGAGTTTGTCTATTGGAATGTGTTCACTCCATCAATGCCAGACTGTTGATCACTTAGTATATAGGTGGACGGTACTAAGGTAACAGTTATTGTTTGGTTCCCGCATAGGACCTTTGAGCGTGGCGGAGTTTTCCACAACCGAACTACACTTTCGTCATGATTACCACCAAACTCCCCCTGGTGTGCATCCTGGCGTGCGCGTGCGCAAATTCTCTGGCTTCAGGCCAGGCGGCGCAAAAAGAAGCGGAGCGCTACGCCCTGATGGGGCAGCAGGCCCTGGCCGAAGGCCAATACTTCAACGCTCGCGACGACTTTGAACAACTCGCAAGGCTCCAGCCCAATATGGCTGAGGTTCACGCGACGCTGGCCGTGATTTATTTCAAATTGCGTGAATATGAACATGCGGCCGACGAGGCGCGGAAGGCTCAAAGCCTCAATCCAGGCCTACCCAGGTTGACAAGCTTGTTGGGTCTGTCCCTAGCGGAACTGGGCCAGTTCTCCGATGCCGTTCCCCGGCTGGAAAAAGGATTCAAATATACGGCTGAGCCCGAGGTCAGGCGGATGTGCGGACTCCAGCTATTGCGCGCCTACATGGGTCTAGGCCGAAACTCCGACGCCGTGATAACCTCGCTGGCACTCAACAAGCTCTATCCCGATGATCCGGAAGTCCTTTACCACACGAGCCGCGTCTTCGGAAACTACGCCTATTCCGAAATGGAACAGCTTCACGTCAAGGCGCCCACCTCCGTGTGGACGTTGCAGGCTCAGGGCGAGGCCGACGAGACACAAAGAGACTTCGATTCGGCAATCGTTGTCTACAATCATGCTCTCAAGCTCGATCCGGAGCGGACTGGCGCTCATTACAAACTGGGCCACGCCTATCTGGCCCGTTACCAACAGTCGCGCAAGCCCGAGGATCATGATGCGGCAAGGGGCGAGTTCCTGGCGGAATTAAATATCGATCCGGACAACGGGAATGCGTCCTACGAATTGGCGCAAATGAGTGCAGATGAGAACGATCTGGATCAGGCGCAGCGGCAGTTTGAAGCCGTGGTCGCACGTTTCCCAGAGTTTGAAAAGGCTCTGGTCGGTCTCGCGGGAGTATATCTGAAGAATCAGTCCGCAGGCCGTGCGCTGGGGCCCTTGGAGCGCGCTACCAAACTCGACGCCACCGACGAAGTCGCCTGGTTCCGGCTGGCGCAGGCAGAACGGGCTGCCGGGAATCGCGATGCCGCGCAAAAGGCGCTGGAGACATATCGCACCTTGCACGCCTCCAGCAATCCTCCGAACAAGCCGTCGGCTGGGGACGAAGTGACGCCCCAGCAACTCGGTTCGGATTCCCAGCCCTGAGTGTGATGCTCGAGATACGTAAAAACTATGTCTATTAAGTAAATAGGGCACCCTCGGTGCGACGAACGGGCTGCAGTTGGAGTATGCAGCCCGTCGCGGGAGATTTGGTCTCTGGACGACTTGGGGACTTCCGTCTTGCCTAAAATATGCATCGGGAGGAATATTATTCAGTTTCACTTCCCGATCCCGTCCGCTCTACTGGGAGGTCCGTGACAGCCTGGCGATCCAATGTCTCCCCCATCGCCGAGATCGATGTTCTATGGATCACGGCCGGGCTCGGTTGTGATGGCGATACCATCGCGATGACGGCCGCCACCCAGCCCAGTATCGAAGACATCGTTTCCGGTGGGATGCCATGGCTTCCCAAAGTTAACCTTTATAACCCATTCCTCTCCTTCGAAAACGGAGACGAATTTCTCGCCCGGTTCCATCGCGCGGCTGAAGGACAATCGGAGCTCCCGTTTGTCCTCGTGATCGAGGGGTCCATCCCTAACGAAAGGAATAAGGAGTCCGGATATTGGGCGTCCCTTGGCACCGACGCCAGGACCGGACAGCCGATAACGACCTGTGAATGGATCGACCGGCTCGCGCCACACGCCTGGGCAGTTATCGCCGTGGGAACATGCGCAACGTATGGTGGAATCCACGCCATGGAGGGAAATCCCACCGGTTGCATGGGGCTACCTGAATACCTGGGCTGGGAATGGAAAACCAAATCCGAAATTCCGATCGTTTGTATCCCTGGCTGTCCCGTTCAGCCAGACAACTTCACCGAGACGCTGCTGTACCTGCTTTACCTGGCGAGTGGCCGAGCGCCCATGATTCCTCTCGATGATGCGTTGCGGCCCACATGGCTTTTTGGAAGGACCGTTCATGAGGGATGCGACCGCGGGGGGTATTACGAACAGGGTGAATTCGGCGAAGCGTATGGCTCTCCCCTTTGCATTGTGAAGCTGGGGTGCTGGGGGCCGGTGGTGCAGTGCAACGTGGGCAAGCGCGGCTGGATGGGGGGAGTTGGTGGCTGCCCGAATGTCGGTGGAATCTGCATTGGGTGCACAATGCCTGGGTTCCCTGACAAGTTCATGCCGTTTATGAATCAGCCGCCCGGATCGTTGTTGTCGTCGGCAGCGGTGGAGACCTATGGGCGGGCCATTCGTGCCTTGCGAAAATTCACCCAGGCGTCGCTCAACAAGGTGCCTGCCTGGCGACGATCCCTAGTTGTACCCGGCGGCGCGAATGATCATCCAAGCTAAGACAGCGCACAGTGCTGCCCACCGGAGTTATAGATGGCACCACTCGCACAAGCCCAAATGCGGATGAAAGATGAAGCTTCAGAGGCTGGCCAGACACCAGTTCCCCCGGCCATCGAGGAGGCTGAGGCGCTCCTGCAGCAACTGGCCGGCGTGTTCAGCGGAAGTTCTGGAGGTGCGGTGGCCGACACTCTTCGGCAGTCGCCCACCGGGGACGTCCAGGCCATGCATCTGGAGGCGAAGTACAGGGCGCTCCTCGAACAGATCCCGGCCGTGGTCTTCATGGCATATGTCGATGGCGGGGTAAGCGAGGCTTATGTCAGCCCCGAGATCGAAGCGGCGCTGGGCTACTCCCGCGAGGAATGGCTTGAAGACCCCATTCGATGGTACGAGAACATTCACCCTGGTGACAGACAGCGCTGGAGCATTGAAGCGGCAGAGATGTTTATCTCGGGTAAGCCGCTGCGATCGTCCTACCGGGTCATTGCGCGTGATGGTCATGTCGTTTGGTTCCACTGCGACGCGAGGATGGTGCGCAAGCCAGATGGCCGGCCCTGGTTCATTCACGGCGTTGCCTTCGACATCTCTGACCTGAAAGACACAGAGAGGGACCTGCAGCAGGAGAGAAACGTAGTTTCCGCGATCCTCGACACCGTAGAAGCCTTGGTGACGGTTCTCAACTCGGAGGGCCGCATCCAGCGCTTCAACCGCGCTTGTGAGCTTACGACTGGCTACTCACTTGAGGAGGTCCGCGGCAAGCATATCTGGGATTTCTTCCTTCAGCCGGAGGAGATGGGGCGCTCTCGGACTGTCATTGAACAGCTGAATTCTGACCTTCTTCCCCAGGACTTTCAAGGCCATTGGGTGACGCGCCATGGCACACATCGGTTAATCGCCTGGTCCTGCTCCATGCTGCCCGGAAGCGGTGAAACCCCCAACTACATTATTGCTTCAGGCATCGATATCACTGAACGAGAACAGCTTCAGAGGGCACTGCTGGAAATCAGCGCGCGCGAGCAGCGAAGAATCGGCCAGGATCTGCACGACGGCCTCGGCCAGTACCTCACCGGAATTGCCTTCATGGCCAAAGTACACGAAGCCAAACTCGCAGAGAAGCAAATGGCCGATGCCGCGGATGCGGCAAAAATCGTGCGCCTCGTGAACGAAGCGATCCACAAGACGCGCGAACTTGCCCGCGGCCTGCTCCCCGTTGTTCCTGATGCACAAGGGTTGATGTCCGCCTTGCAGTTGCGCTCAGCGGAGATTGAGGATCTTTTTGGAATTTCGTGCCGTTTTGCGTGCCAACCTGCAGTTCTGGTTCACGATGAAGCCGCGGCGACGCATCTTTACCACATCGCTCAGGAAGCGGTAAACAATGCCATTAAGCACGGACAGGCGAGGGAAATCCTGATCCGGCTTGCCCAGGACGACGGAAGCGGAACGCTGATCATTTCTGACAACGGCGTAGGCATCTCTGAAGATCGCGGAAGCGGCCAGGGTATGGGGCTGCACATCATGAGCTATCGAGCGGGTATGATCGGCGGAAGGCTGGAAGTTCGACCCAACACTGAAGGCGCGGGAACTTCCGTAACCTGCGTGTTTCCGGTGATTCCTCGCAAGGGAGGATAGGCCAATGACAGCGCCGGCCACCAAGAAGGGCGTGTTGATCGTAGATGACCATCCGTTGCTGCGGCAGGGATTGGCTCTGCTGATAAACCAGCAGGAGGACATGCAGGTCTGCGGTGAGGCTGAAGAAGCGCAGGCCGCACTTCAGGCCATCGCACAGCGAAGGCCGGATATCGTGATTCTCGATCTGTCCCTGAACGGACCGGACGGCATTGAGCTGCTAAAAACCATTCGAGCGGCGGATGCCGGCTTGCCGGTGTTGATCCTTTCGATGCACGACGAGGAGATCTACGCGGAGCGAGCCCTGCGTGCTCGTGCAAACGGCTACATCATGAAGCAGGAAGCGACGGAGAAAGTCCTGGTCGCCGTTCGGCGGATTCTCAGCGGAGAGGTTTACCTCAGCGAACACATGTCGAGCAAGTTGCTGCAGCAGTACGTTGGCGGGGCTCCGTCGATGACGCAGTCGCGAATTTCGCTACTGTCCGACCGGGAATTGGAGGTCTATCGGCTGATTGGGGAAGGACGCGCCACCCGCGAGATCGCCGAGGAACTGCACCTCAGCGTTAAAACTGTGGAAACTTACCAGGCCCACATCAAGGAAAAACTGGCCCTGCGCAGCGGCAGAGAACTGATTCAACATGCCATTCAGTGGAAGATGAACGAAATGGCGGTGTGATTGAGGTGTTTGCAACGGGTGCGTTTGTCCGGTGACGCACCTCCTCCTTCCTCTCATCACCGGCACGCCGGAATCAGAAGACCTGGACCCTGGACCCCTCCTCTAGCTCAGCAACCCCGTAAGGGAATGCCCTACTGTTACCGAGCGAAAAGCACGACATGAGAATAGTGTTGGTCCCGCTTGCGGCCCTTTGGACGCACCTGCTGGAATGACGACGTTTGATGAAGGTTGCTTCCCTCGACCTTCCCTAATCCCTCCGTGACTCTCCGGCCTGTCGCGCAGTCACGGCCCCCTGATCGGGAAGGCGCCGAATCAAACGGGATTCGACAGAGGCTATTCTGCAAGTTTAAGGGAGCGGCGGTGATCCGGTCCGCGCACCAGATGGCTGACCCAGGGGCACTCGTACTGACCGCCCCGGCGAGTGGTGGGTAACTTGCTCGCCGCGGGAACTAGGCTCGAACGGCAAGACCACCAGCATTTAAGAGGAGATATCGGAAATGACTGCACAAGCAGCTCCTTATGGCCGAGTCACACAAAAGAAACCGGCGGTCGCCGAACTGCACATTCTTTGGATCACGGCCGGCCTTGGGTGCGATGGCGATTCTGTATCCATCACAGCAGCTACTCAGCCGAGCATTGAAGATGTGCTCCTGGGTGCGATTCCCGGTCTGCCCAAGGTCCATCTCCACAATCCTGTGCTCGCCTACGAGGTCGGAGAGGACTTCCTAAAATATTGGTATGACGCTGAGGCTGGTCGGCTTGAACCGTTTGTGCTCGTGGTGGAAGGTTCCATTCCCAACGAGAAGATCAAGAAGGAAGGCTACTGGGCGGCTCTCGGAACCGACCCCCACACCAAGCAGCCCATTACCACCAACGAGTGGATCGACCGGCTTGCGCCCAATGCAACCGCGGTGATTGCCTGCGGCACCTGCGCCACTTACGGCGGCATCCACGCGATGGAAGGGAATCCCACGGGATGCATGGGCCTCGCGGATTACCTTGGTTGGGATTGGAAATCGAAAGCGGGCCTGCCGATTGTCAACGTCCCAGGATGCCCCGTGCAACCCGACAACTTCATGGAGACAGTGCTGTATCTCCTCTATCAGGTTGCGGGCCTGGCGCCGATGATCCCGCTGGATGCGCAGCTTCGGCCCACATGGCTCTTCGGCAAAACAGTGCACGAAGGATGCGATCGCGCCGGATATTACGAGCAGGGCGACTTCGCCACCAGTTACAGCTCTCCAAAGTGCATCGTCAAGCTGGGCTGCTGGGGACCCGTTGTGAACTGCAATGTTCCTAAGCGCGGGTGGATGGCCGGCCTTGGTGGCTGCCCAAATGTGGGTGGCATCTGCATTGGTTGCACCATGCCGGGATTCCCGGACAAATTCATGCCGTTTATGGACGAGCCTCCGGGCGCCAAGCTCTCGAGCAGCACAATAGGAGTTTACGGGCAGGCGATACGCGCCTTACGTAGCTTCACAAACCAGACGGTGAATAAAGAGCCGAAGTGGCGCCATCCTCGTCCGGAGTTGACCACCGGCTATCACAGCAGCACCTACTAACCAGCAAAAGGAGAGGTTCCATGGCGACAATCACCGTCACCCGCGAAGAGGAAGCTGCCAAGAAAAGCCAGTTAGTAGAGATGAATTGGGATCCGATTACTCGGATCGTGGGCAGCCTCGGGATCTTCACCAAGATCGACTTCGGCAAGCGCAAGGTAGCCGAGTGTCACAGCACCTCCTCTATCTTCCGCGGCTACAGCATCTTCATGAAGGGCAAGGATCCGCGAGACGCGCACTTTATCACCAGCCGCATTTGCGGCATCTGCGGCGATAATCACGCGACGTGCGCCACCTACGCGCAGAATATGGCCTTCGGGGTACGGCCACCGGCCATGGCCGAGTGGATTGTGAACCTGGGAGAGGCCGCCGAATACATGTTCGACCACAATATCTTCCAAGACAACCTGGTCGGCGTGGACTTCTGCGAAAACATGGTGAAGGAAACCAACCCCGGTGTCTGGGAAAAAGCCCAGAAGACCGCATCCCCGCACGCGGAATTGCATGGGTATCGCACCATCGGCGACATCATGAAGGCGCTGAACCCATTCACCGGATCCTTCTACATTGAGGCACTCCAGGTCAGCCGCATGACCCGCGAGATGTTCTGCCTCATGGAAGGCCGACATGTGCATCATTACACTTTGTATCCGGGCGGTGTCGGGACCGTGCCGACCGTGCAGCTGTTCACCGACTATATCGTTCGCCTCATGAAGTACGTCGAATTCATGAAGAAGGTTGTGCCGCTGCATGACGACCTCTTCGACTTCTTCTATGAGGCTCTTCCCGGATACGAAGAAGTCGGGCGCCGCCGCATCCTCCTTGGGTGCTGGGGCTCCTTCAACAATCCCGATATTTGTGACTACTCCTACGCGAAGATGTCGGAGTGGGGCCGCGCCATGTACGTCACGCCGGGTGTCGTAGTCGACGGCCAACTCGTGACCAACGACTTGGTCGACATCAACCTGAACATCCGCATCCTGCTCGGCAGCTCCTACTACGAGGACTGGCAGCACTCCCAAACCTTCGTGCAAAAAGACCCGCTCGGCAATCCAGTAGATCAGCGGCATCCATGGAACCAGACTACCCTCCCCAAGCCCCAAAAACGCGACTTCAAGGAGAAATACACCTGGGTGATGTCTCCCCGCTGGTTTGACAAACGGACCGGGGATCATCTTGCGCTCGACACGGGTGGCGGCCCGATCGCACGCTTCTGGGCGACGGCGCTGGCCGGCCTGGTCGACATTGGTTACATTAAGGCCACTGGCCACAGCGTGAAGATTTATCTGCCCAAGACTGTTTCGCTGCCGGAGGTCGAATTCGAGTGGAAGATTCCCAAGTGGAGTAACGCCATCGAACGTGACCGAGCGCGGACTTACTTCCAGGCTTATGCCGCTGCATGCGCACTTTACTTTGCCGAGCAGGCACTAGGGGAACTGCATGCCGGGCGCACCAAGACATGGAACGACTTCAAGGTTCCCGAAGAGGCTATTGGCTGCGGGTTCCATGAGGCGGTTCGCGGCGTGTTGTCACATCACGTGGTCATCCGCGACCACAAGATCGCCAATTACCACCCCTATCCGCCCACCCCCTGGAATGCAAACCCACGTGATTCCTATGGAACTCCCGGGCCCTACGAGGATGCTGTTCAAAACACTCCAATATTCGAGGAGAATGGTCCGGACAAGTTCAAGGGGATCGATATTATGCGGGCAGTGCGCAGCTTCGATCCTTGTCTTCCCTGTGGCGTTCACATGTACCTCGGCAACGGCAAGGTGTTGGAGACGCATCATTCCCCGATGTTTGGCACACAACAGTTGTAGATTGTTGCCAGGCATTGTTGTTCCCAGGTGAGCCGGACGAATTGGAAAGCCAATCCGCCCGGCTCACATTCGATCGGACGAGCCAGAGGGGGCATGTGACAAACCGCAGCGCATTTCAGGACCAAGTTCGGCAGATGGGGAAGTTGATCGCGCAGTTCGATCAGTTTCCCGACGGGCCACAGAAGAACGCGTGCAAGGAGTTGGTGCAGCTCCTTCTCGATGTGCACGGGGCCGCCCTGGAAAGAGCAATGGAGATTGTTTTCGAGAGCGGCGAAGCTGCTTCCGCCATCCTCGAGAAATTCGCCAAGGACTCCAGCGTCGGCAGCCTACTTGTGCTCTACTCGTTGCATCCCGACGACCTCGAGACGCGAGTCCGAAAGGCAATGGAGCAGGTGCGTCCTCGCTTGCGCAAGCTCGCCTGCACTGCCGAGCTGGGGTTGATCAACGAGGCGGGCGCCCAGGTCCAGGTTACAAAACCGGATCATCTGTGCGGTTCCTCGGCCAAGGAGGTGCGCGCGATCATCGAAGACGGTATTTACGAATTCGCTCCGGATGTGCCCACGATCCAGATTCTCGGCTTAGATGAGCCGTCAGGCACCGGTTTTGTGGCATTGGAGAGCCTGATCGGAAGGGGCGTCGTTGCGGCCGCTCCGAAGGGGCAGCCGTTACAAGCGAACGGCATGGATTGAGACTGTCATCACGATAGGGGAGGGGTTCGAGAGAGTGCCAGAAGAGTCCATGCCGGGTTTTGAGCAGGCGTTCGGCGCCTTGCGCCAATTCACCCGCTCGCGCGGCACGACCTCGAAGGCCGTGGAGTTCTGCGAACTCTGCAGTATGGGACTAATTATCGATCATCCTCACCTTGTCGAACTTTCCACGCGCCGGATTCTTTGTGCCTGTGATGCGTGCGCCATGCTCTTCGATGCCATGGAGAAATCGCGCTACAGGCGGGTGCCTCGTGATTCACAATATCTCGCAAACTTTGAAATGACCGATGGGCAATGGGAAAATTTGCTCATTCCAATCAATATGGCTTTCTTCTTCCGATCGAGTGTCGAAGACAGAATCGTCGTCCTCTACCCCAGCCCGGCCGGCGCGGTTGAGTCTCTGCTTCCTCTTGAGGCGTGGACCGACATTACTGAGAACAACCCAATCCTCCGCGGGTTGCGGCCTGATATTGAGGCGCTTCTCGTGAACCGCGTCGGCCATGCGCACGGCTTGAGCAAGGCTGATTACTTCATCGCGCCCATCGATGAGTGTTACAAGCTGGTTGGCTTGATTCGCTCCAATTGGAAAGGCCTCTCGGGTGGCACTGAAGTCTGGTCTGAGATCGGACGCTTCTTTGCCGAATTGAAAGCCAGGTCCGAACTCGTCAGCGGAGGCACAAATGCCTGACCTAATCTTTCGCATCGAGAGCGCCTCGGTTGTTCCCTTCGCTGTCGTGCCCATCATCGCGTTCCAACTCCACATAGACAATGGGGTACCGAATGAGACGATCCATACCATTGCGTTGCGATGCCAGATTCAGATCGAGGTCACGCGCCGTCGTTATGCGCCCGCGGAGCAGGAGCGCCTCGTCGATCTCTTCGGCCAACCCGACCGCTGGAGCCAGACCCTCCGCAACCTTCTCTGGACGCACTCTACCGTTATGGTGCCTGCGTTCGAGGGCGTCAGTACGACGGCCGACTTGCAGGTGCCATGCACGTTCGACTTCAACGTGGCGGCGACTAAGTATTTCGAAGGTCTCACAGAGGGCGAGATTCCGCTGAACGTGCTCTTTAGCGGAACCGTGTTCTATACCTCTGGCGATGGCCCGCTGCAGGTGGCCCCCATCTCCTGGGAGCGCGAGGCGCGATACAAGCTGCCCCTCAAGTTATGGCGGGAGATGATGGATACCTACTATCCCCACAGCGTCTGGATCAGCCTTCATCGCGATGCGTTCGAGGGGCTCTATCGCTACAAGATCCAGCGCGGCCTACTCACCCTGGAACGGGCGCTCGAGCAGGTGTTGGCCAGTGAATCGGTGGTGAACTCGTGAACCTGCAACGGGTGGAAAAGATCGCGGAAGCCGTACTCTACGAGGGATACATGCTCTATCCCTACCGTCCGTCGTCGGTAAAGAATCAGCAGCGATTCAACTTTGGTGTGCTTTATCCTCCGGCCTGGTGCGACCGGCAGACCGGTTCTGATCGAAGCAGCATGCAAACGGAGTGCCTGCTGAAAGCCTCGCCCTCGTCTCGCCTTGCCATCAAGGTGCGCTTCCTGCAGATTTGCCGGCGCTCCATTGGTAGAGTCATCTCTCAATCTGTGGAAGACCCGGGAGACTCCGAGCCCGCATTCGAAATCGTAGACCGCCTGGAAATCGACGGCCGCGCCTATCAACCGTGGCAGGAGGCAGTCGAAAAATCGGTCACGCTCGCAGATCTTGACGCCCATTCGCCTGCCCCCATGACGCTCTCGATCTCCCTACCCGAAGGCAGGTTGATCGAGTACCTGCGCGACGACCACGCCCGGCCCGCCGGGGCCGTTATTCGCGAGTGGAACGCACTGTTCGGCTCCGTTGAGGTTGAGACCATGGCCTACTCCAAGGAACTGGTCAAAATCACGGTACGCGTCGAGAACCTTACCTCTCCGGATTCCCACGTGCCTGTCCAAACCATCGCCCGAGATGCCATTCTGCTCGATTCCCTGGTCTCGGCGCACACGATCCTCGGTGTCGATAACGGCGAGTTCATATCTTTGCTCGAACCCGCACAAGGCTGTGAGCAACTCGCCGCGCAATGCCAAAATATCGGCACCTGGCCCGTTCTCGCGGGCGAAGATTCCACCATGATGCTCTCCTCGCCGATCATCCTCTACGACTTTCCGCAGATCGCTCCGGAGAGTGCGGGAAACCTCTTCGACGCTACGGAGATCGACGAAATCCTCTCCCTCCGCATCCTTACTCTAACTGAAAACGAAAAACGTGAGATGCGGCAATCCGACGATCGGGCCCGTGCCATTCTTGATCGCACCGAAAACATGCCTGAAGAGCAGTTCATGAAGCTGCATGGCGTGTTGAGGGGGTTAACTGCGCAGAAGGAGGAGACCCAATGAACGAATGGGAATGGAACCTCCTTGAAGACAAGGCGCAGGTCGACGAGGTCCATGTGAACGGTATCATTCTCAGGCCGGGTGATCGGGTACGCCTCCAGCCCAAGGAGGGTGGCGACATCCTCGATCTCGCGCTCCGAGGGCAACTGGCAATCATCGAGAGCATCGAGGAGGACTACGAAGGTGCCAGCCACGTCTGTGTGGTTGTCGAGAACGACCCCGGCCGCGACCTCGGCGTGATGCGCCAGCCCGGACATCGCTTCTTCTTCAGCCCCACTGAGATCGAACCACTTGTTGAAGCTGCCGGTGGAAGTGGCGCCAATGTTAACCAGATTGTCCAAGCGCAAATTCTGATTGCCGGCATCGGCAACATCTTCCTGGGCGATGACGGTTTTGGAGTCGAGGTCGTGCGCCGCCTAATGAGTTGTGATCTTCCACCGGAGATTCGCGTGGCTGACTTCGGCATCCGCGGTCTCGACCTGGCATATGCACTGCAGGACTGCTACGAAACCACGGTCCTGATCGATGCATTCCAACATGGGCAGACGCCGGGAACGGTTTCAGTCATTGAGCCGAATACGAATGAGTTTCAGTCTGAGCCGACTCCTGTCGTTGAAGCGCACAGCATGCATCCGCTGAATGTGTTACGCGTGGCAAATGCCATGGGTGCCCCGCTGAACAGCGTATTGTTGGTGGGTTGCGAGCCGGCCTACCTTGGGGGCGATGAAGGTCACATGGGATTGAGCGAGCCCGTTCAGTCCGCCGTCGATGAGGCAGTCACAACAACACTGGCATTGGTTGAGCGGCTTCTTGCCGCACACAAGGTTAACTGCAAAAAGGAGAGCTAAGATGGCAATGGAACTGGTTCATTCCCATGCAAACGGATCCGGCAGCGACAAGGACACACTTTACATGCTGGGAGGTGTGGCGATGCTTGTGTTTGGGGCAGGTCTGATTCTCTCAAACCCCTCCGTGCGACGCTACATGTCGAGGTTTGGCGTCGGCAGCCTCGCTGACACTGTGATGCCAGATGTAGAACGCTACTTCAAACTGCGCAGCATGTAATTACGTCGGCACACTGGCGGGCGCACTGCGGGGTGATGACACAAGCGATGAATACCACAGCTTCCGGGCTGCTACACTACCTCGTCGACCCAAAGGCCAGCCGCTTCACCGTACAGGCATTCGCCACTGGAATGCTCTCTGCAATGGGTCATAATCCCACGATCGGCATCCGGAACTTCAGTGGTGAGGTTGACTTCAGTCCGGATTTGGCGCAGGGAGCTCGATTCCGGCTCTCCATCCAAGCCAACTCATTGACCGTCCTTGATGATGTCAGCGAAAAGGACCGCCGCGAGATGGAACAGATGATGAATGAGCGGGTGCTCGAGCCGGACAAGTATCCGGAGATACTCTATGAGGTGCCCTCGGTCTCGGTAACGCGTCTGCAGGGCAGTTTGTATTCGGCGACCCTGAACGGAAACCTCGCTTTCCACGGAGTGACGCGTACCCTGCCGGTGACTGCCCGCATTGCCGACTTCGGTGAGATGTTGCGAACCTCCGGTGATTTTACCTTGCGCCAGTCGGATTTCGGCATCAAGCCG